>Ga0255338_1004014_pt1 | contig 16211 bp, 14 predicted proteins | sample MeOH1_35cm_T4_19_FD_203715 | JGI IMG/M metagenome (GOLD analysis project Ga0255338, IMG submission 203715) | Sandy soil microbial communities from University of British Columbia, Vancouver, Canada - MeOH1_35cm_T4_195 | ecosystem: Engineered > Artificial ecosystem > Sand microcosm > Unclassified ...
GCCCCCAATCGCGCGCCGTCTCCAGGAGCTCCGCGCGCGTCGGCTCCGGCAGGTAATGCAGCGCAAACAGGAGGTTGGTGTGAACGTCCGGATCGTCCGGGTGCAGCTCCAGACCGCGCCGGAAGCACTCCACTGCCTCGAAGACGCGTCCCTCGTTTAAGTAGACCACGCCCAGGTTCACGTAAGCCCGGCTGTAACCCGGATCTAGCTCCAAGGCGATTCTGAACTGTTCGGCCGCGCGCTGAAGCTGGTTCTGCCGCAGGTAGATGACTCCGAGCCGGGAGTGGTAGGAAGGCTCCTCGGGGGCGGCGGTCACCGCCTTGGCCAGAAAGGCCGAGGCCAGGCCGAGCTTCCCGATCCGTGCGGCGATTCGCCCCAGCAAGCAGAGCGCCTCGGCATGCCCGGGACTTTGCTGGAGGACGCGCCGGCAGAGACCTTCCGCCTCCGAGATTGCACCTGCCTTCCAGCAGTGTGCGGCGCTCTGCAGCAGCTCGTCAACACTCGGGCCGGCGGCCAGTAAAACGCGCGGATTCGGTTCCGCCATCAGCATGGAATTGCTCAAAGGACCTGCCTCCCAGCCGGTGCGGCTGTCTCGGCCATCTGAACGATGCCGGGGGCGTCGTTGCGGGTGCCGGGCTTAACCGCCCGCCGCTCTTCCCTGGGGGGCGGCGGCAGTGGCAGCGGCGATCCCGGGAACTGCAGACCGAATAGTTCGGCATACAGCCCGCCCTCTGACAGCAGCTGCGAGTGGGTACCCTGTTCCGCGATGCGACCCCCGTCGATCACCAGTATCTGGTGCGCACTCCGTACGGTTGCGAGCCGGTGCGCGATGATGAAGGTGGTGCGCCCGCGCATCAACCGCTCCAGGGCCTCCTGAAAGAGCAGCTCGGAGCGAGCGTCCAGGGCGGAGGTCGGCTCGTCCAGGATCAAGATGCGTGGGTCCCGGAGGAACACCCGCGCCACGGCGAGCCGCTGCTTCTGGCCTTCGGAGAGCCTCGTTCCGCGTTCACCCACCTGCGTGTCCAACCCCTCCGGCAGGCGCTCGATAAACTCCCACGCGTTGGCCGCACGCGCCGCGGCCACGATCTCCTCTTCGGAAGCGTCGGTACGGGCGAAGGCGAGGTTCTCCCGGATGCTCCCGGAAAAGAGAAACGTGTCCTGGAAGACCACTCCGATCTGCTGCCGAATGCCGGAGAGGGTCAGCTCTCGAAGATCCACCCCATCCAGCAGTACTCGACCGCTGAGCGGATCGTAGAAGCGCAGGATCAGGCTGGTTAGGGTGCTTTTGCCCGCACCGCTCGGGCCGACCAGCGCGACCACCTCACCGGCGAGCACGGAGAAGGAGACGTCGTGGAGCACCGGCTGCTCCGGGTCATAACCAAAGCGCACGCGGTCGAAGGTAATGGCTCCCTGGGGTTTCACGGGTAGATGTGCCCGCGGATCTTCCTGCACCTTGGGGGTCTGGTCGAGGAACTCGTAGACGCGCTCCACGGAGGCCAGCGCCTTTTGGCCCATGGCACAGAGCCCGAATACCTGCCCTGCCGGCAGGAATACCAGGTCGAACAGGGAGCGCATCGCGATCATGGTCCCGAGAGTCGCCTGGTCGTGCAAGACGAGGTAACCGCCATACCCGAGGATGACGAGCGTAATACTGAGAGAGAGCGCGCTCTGGCCCGTCTGGATTCCGGTATCGATGATGGCCAGCCGCATCCGGATGCGGAGTAGGTCCTGGAGCGTATCCATGAAGCGCAGGCTCTGCTTCGCTCCTTGCCCGAAGGCCACCACTTCGCGGAGACCGGCCAGGTTCTCTTGCAACCGCAGCGTGATCTGGGCGGCGACCTCCTGTGCCTTTCGCGACAGCGGGCGGAGGGGACGAGTCAGGAGCACCGCTATTCCGGCAATGGCGGGCGGGAGCAAACCGGCGGCCAGCGCCAGCTGCCAGTTGAGCTTGAACATGATCGCCAGGCCGATGATCAGCGAGGTCAGGCAAGAGATCAGACCCGGGATGATGCCGCCCGGTAAGGCGGCGATGCTCGGCACGTCGTTTGAGAAGAGTGCGATCGTGCGGGCGCTGTGGTCTTGTCTGGAAAAGGCAAAGGAGAGTCGCTCGCAGTGCTCGAAGACCCGCTGCCGGAATGCGAGGGTGATTTTTTCGCTTAGCAGCGCTCGCAGCATCGCGGCGACAAAGTGAGACGCGGTGCTCGCAAACCAGATACATCCGTACCAGCTCACCAGGGTCAGCAGCATCCCTCCTTTACGGGCGATGAGCACGTCATCGATCAAACGCTTCTCGATGAGTGGCAGCAGCAGGCCGAGGGCAGGAATCAGGGCGCCGACGAGGAGCAGGGATACCCAGGCAAGCCACAGTCTGGAACAGTCTCTCAACGAGCGCACAAACAACCGCACGGAAGTACCTCACCTAAAAAAAAGGTCATCCAGCCGAATCCAATCAGTGTGATGAATTCGAGTGGATGACCCTCCAGCGAGAGCCTGATGGGTCTCGCTTTCGGTCATTGGTCTGAATGCATCCCACGGAGGGTGGGATGCATTCAGACCAGGTGCCTTTACGAGACGATCAGACAGGCGGTCGTATTCGTCGACGGATCACTGCAGTTCGTGTTGGTATCGACGAGGGAACCGTTGCTGAATACTTGATCCGGCTTGTTGCCGCCCGTTCCGAGTGTCAGATCTTCGATCCGGCCATACTTCACGAGTACCGGCGTGCTATAGGATTTCATACTTCTTCACCTCCTCTGGAAGAGTTGTGCGGGGCCGACTGGCTCGGTAGACACATTCAACGCTAGCAATCACGTGTGCAACATGAGTGCAGCCCTTTTCACTTTCAGGCCTTACTTTGACTGCCCAACGGCCTGCTGTTGCCACTTAGAATGAACCGATGTTGACTCAGATCGGGACATCCTAAGCGAACGAAACCACGTCTCTAGTGAGATCATGTGGAAGATGTAAACGATTTCGGGCAAGCTTTCACCCGTGCGGAGGCGTTGCAAACGCTCCCAGAACCGGCCCGGCACGATATAACCGCGGTCCGCGAGTTCGGACCGGCCATGAGGGCCAAAGGCGGCCTCATAGGTGGGCCAGGAGCGTGCAATGACGTCTGCGATGGCGCTGCTGAAGATCGTTTTGGACTTGCGCGTCCGCACGCTTTCCGGCAGGATTCCTTGCATCGCATTGCGCAGGATCTGCTTGGAGCCGGCGTAAAACTCATCCGTCTCCGGATGAGGCGTGAACTTTTCCGCAGGTGGAACGGCGAAGAGGAACTCCAGCACTCGCCGATCCGAGAAGGGGCGCCAGATTTCGAGTGGCCAGCCGGCAGGGTGCCGGAATACTTCCGGTGGAGAGAGCTGCAGGTAGTCCGCGTGCCGCGCCGGGCTGGTGAATCGCCGGCCCCGTTCCGCGGCCAGCAGCAGCTCCCCATTCCGGCGCATCAGCTCCTCCCCAAACCGTTCGGGAATCCAGGGAAGTGGCAGCCCCTTGGGTCCGCGCCGGTTGTGCCGCGCGATGTTCCACAGCATGAACTGTTTGCCGATAGGGAGCGGCAAGAGGGGGGCGGCACACCCAAAGAGCAGCGTCTTCCAGAGCGGCTCCGCCGTGTCGCGCCGGAACCGGCGAAAGTGACGCCCAAGCTCTGCCCACTTCCCCTGTCGAATCAGGGAATCGAAGACGAGCGACGAGCCATAGATACAGCCGTCCGCCACGTCCCCGGTAAGTACCGTGCGGGCGCCGGACTGCACGGCCGTTCGCCACAGCAGGTCCCTGCCGTCGCTGACGCCCACACTGGGCGCCTCCTGGAACCCTGGAGGCGCGAGGTTCAGCCACCACTCCTCTGCCTCCACGCTGAGATACTCCGCGTCGAAGCCATACTTGCTCTGGATGTCTCGGATCAGCTCGTACTCGTCGCAGTCCAGTTCTTGGAAGACCAGACTCAGACTCTTGAAGCCCCGGTGAGCGGCCGCCCCCGATTGATACAGCTGGTGAGCCGTAGACACCACGGCAGACGAGTCGAGTCCACCGCTGAGCATGGCGCTGGTGCAGTGCGTGCTGCGCAGCCGGGCGGACACCGCTTTGAAGAAGATCTCCCGGAAATGCTCCCCGTATTCGGCGGCGCTCCGGTACCGGATTTCGGGAACCGGTGCAAGCTCCCAGTACCGTTGAACCTTCAGATCCTTCCGGTCAACCAGCAGCAGGTGGCCGGGCGGCAGCGAAAAGATATTGCGGTAGAACGTCTCGGCGCTGTCTTTCATGTTCCGCAGCGCGTTGAGCGGGACCAGGAACTCGCGTACCCGGTCCTCGTTCGGCTCGACCGGTACGGAGGGATCCTGGAAGAGCTGCTGGATCTCGGATGCGGCGGCGAATTTTCGCCCATCAACCCGGTAGAAGAGTGAGCGTTGGCCGGTTCCGTCGCGCGCGCAGACCAGGCGCTGGCTGCGCGGGTCCCAGATGACGAAGGCGAAGTCACCCAGCAGGCGGCACGCACCGTCCGGCCCGAAGCTCTCGTAAACGCGCAGGATCAGCTCGGCGTCGCTCACTGAGCGCGAAGCTGAAACGGAAAGTGCCGCGAATAGCTCCTCCCGGTTATCGAGGCGCACGTCGGCTATGATCGCGCAGCCGGTGCGAGGGCTCACCAGCGGCTGCTCTTCGGTCGCTTCTTCCGGAGTGATGGTGAGCTTGGCGTAGCCCAGCGCCACGGGAGGAAAGGTTCGCGCCCAGAGCCCGTCCAGCCCGCGGTGGGGAATCGCCCGCAGCATGTCCCCCACGTCTTCACGGTCGACGGGGCGGTCATCTCGGTGGAAGAGTACGGCTAATCCACTCATGGTTGTGCCAGCTCATCCAGGATGTGGCGATGGACCTGGTCCTGGTATTCGTACCCGTTGGGGAACCGCAGCACGTAAACGGGCAAGCTCCGGCAAACCCGGGCGTAGAACGGCATGAGCTGGGCAACTTCCTCCCGAGTCAGGAGCATACTCCAGGAAGTCTGCGCCAGGAGTATGGCGAGCGCTTCTCGAGTACCTAGCCGGCTCTGCGAGATCTCCGGCGAAGCGCCGGGTGCGAGGCGATAGCGAGACAGCACAAACAGCTGGTGGAGCCGGGCCGGTGCGGCGGCGAATGGATAGTGACCGTCCAGCACCAGCACCTTCTTGTTCAAAAGGGGCAGGCTGGGAAGCTCTTCCGGTAACGCCAGCGAGTTCGCCGTGTCTTGCCACATCTTCATCAACGGGAGACCGGGCCCCCCGTAGACAGACTCGCCTTCCAGCCGGAGTGGCAGCGCGTCGTCGGTCAGCAGCGTACCTCCGCGAGCCAGGAAGCAGCTTGCCATGGTGGACTTTCCCTGGCCGTTCGTGCCTACGAATACCGCGGTCCGCCCCTGCACCGTGACAGCGCTGGCGTGCAGGCAGGGGTGACCCCGCCGGCCCAGGAGAAAGGTGGAGATCTGGCCGATGAGGACGAGCCCCAGCAGCTCATCGGCGACGCCCGGCTCCGGGTAGACGTCGACGCACGTGAGCTCCGGGTTGATGTGGAAGGTACCCAGGTTCGTGTGCCGGATCCAGTCTCCGCTCGCGTCCTGGAAGCGCTCGGAAAGGAGCTCGCCGTTCGGCCCGCGTCGCACGGAAATGGGTGTGCCGGAAGGCGTGGAGAGGCCGCTCCCTCGCCGGAAAATGACTGTCGCCGCCGGCGCGCCGGCGCGGATCACCGGCACGGGGAGCGGAATCTCGCTCGATACCGGCTCTCCATAGAGGAGGTACTGTTTCGACGCGATCTCAACTGGCCCTGTGGGGCGAACCAGCCTCTGGCCGGGGCGAACGGCCCCGGACGAGACGCGAGGCGAAAGCGGCTCGGCATAGGTCGAAGCAAGGGCAATACTCACGCGTGGTCCCTCTTCATGATTACCAGCGGTTGAAAGCGCCCCAGATCGGAGCCCCCGACGATCACGGAGCCCCGGCTCGTTACCCAGGCATGCGCCGTGAGCTTCTGCTCCGAGTCTCGGGCCACGCCGATGTGGACGCTTGCGTCGGCCCCATACCACGCCAGTAAGATACTGGCGGAAAGGGCTTGTGTGAGGCAGGTGGCGCCGGGAATGAAGCGGCTCACCCGTTCCACGGCCCGGCCGATCCGGTGGACGTCCACCGGACCATCGCCTGCGTGCAGCCCGCGGGGAACCGAGACCTTATGGGCGACCCGGCGGACCAGGCGAAACGGCAGCGTGGTAAGGCCCAGCCGGATCGCCGCGACCAACAGCGAGGCGCGCAAGAGGAGAACGGGATCTGCCGGCCGCCGCAGCTTCAGGCGGCGCATGGGGCCATCTCGACCAGGCGCTCGTCAGCGAGGCTCTGGAGGAGTGAAAGCAGGTCCTCCTCGCACCGCTCCCGCTCGACCTCGTACTCCTGCATGATCAAGTCCAGCAGATTCCGTACGGACTGGGGCGACTGGATCAGGGACCAGATGGTGGTTCCCGTCGCGTCGAGGCCATAGTAAATCCCTGTCTCGAAGTGCAAGAGGGCGGTCTCACCGGCCAGATCGCACGCGACAACGTCAGCCGACTGAACTACGGTGCTGCTCGTTGTTAAGGTCATCCGCGAAACTCCCAAATGTCTGTGAGTGGACTGCAGGCGCACCGGCGCCGGGTCGACTTCCGGTGGTGCGCGATACGAAAGTGAGAATCGGACATAAGCGCACTACCGGAAGAGTGGATCAACACGCCCCCCGGGCGGTGAGTACTGCGGGAACGGTCTTCAGGATGATCACCAGATCGCCCCAGAACGACATGGTGCGAATGTAGGTGAGGTCCAGCTCGACCCAACGCTCGAAATCTACCGAGCTGCGGCCGCCGATCTGCCAGAGGCAGGTCAGCCCCGGCTTGGCGGCGAGCCGGCCCAGTTCTTTCGGTCCGTACTTGGCTACCTCTGCCGGGATAGCGGGGCGGGGTCCTACCAGGCTCATCTCTCCGCGAAGTACGTTCAGGAACTGCGGGATCTCGTCCAGGCTGGACTTTCGAATGAACCGGCCGATCGGGGTAATGCGCGGATCGTCCTTGATCTTGAAGACCGGCCCGGAGACCTCGTTCAAATGTCGAAGCTCTTCCAGTCGCGCCTCCGCATCGAGATACATCGAGCGGAACTTGTAGCAGGTGAAGAGCCGGCCTCCTCTTCCCACGCGTACTTGTTTGAAGAGGACCGGCCCGCGTGAAGAAACCTTGATAAGGATCGCAACCGCTAGGAACACCGGGAAGCCTAGCGTCAGCGCCAGCAAAGCGAAGGTGAAATCCAGGGCTCGCTTGGCGAAGGCATAAGGGACTTCCACTACGGGGACCAGTTCAGCCGTAAACGGGAATTCTGCCGTGCTGTCCCGGACGGCCGCCTGGCGCACCAGGACCGGCAGAGCCTCACCACTAGAGGATGAATTCGCTCGCTTATAACGTACGGATGGCTCTTGCAGTTGCACGTTCTGCTCCTCGGGACTCCTGAAAGCGGGCGGCAGTGAAAATGAAGGCGGTGGTAACCAGAGTTCAATGGCCGGATCGTGAGAAAAGATCAGCCAACCCGTTAAGCTGGTTGACCCGCTTAACCTGTCGGTCTCTGTCAAGAGCGTCCGGGTTTTTGAACTTTAAAGGAGTAATGGTTTAGACAATAGATGAGTTCGTTGTTAACTAAAGGAACGATCGACTCAGCTACTTCAATGAAAGTGGCGGGAAAATAATTACGGGATCGAGCCCTGCAGAATTTAAATAAGCGTTCCGAAGATGCAGATAAGACGGAGGAACTGACGATGCTCTTGTTATTAGCAGGTTACGGATTGGCTGCGGTGGCTTTCTATAGCTACATCTATCTGACAGCCGGGGATGACCCGAAGCAGACGGCTTCTACGCAGCCTGCAGTCTCGGGTGCATCGCCCGATTCATCCAAGCCGATCTGCGCCACCCACAGCGCCATTCGATCCAGCCACTCGCTAGACGGCTGAGGCAGTTGCCGAATTTGGGCTGTATGGCCCGTTAATTCCGGTCAGCTGTAGCTCTCTGACCCACTCAGCCTGAGCCCACTGGGCAGTGCTACGAATGCCCGAAGCCAGGTGGACCCGGGCTTCCCAGCCCAAACACTCCCGGATCCGCTTCGTATTCGCCTCGATCCGCCGCTGATCACCGGGTGAAGACGGCTCATAGTTCACCGGGAAGTCGGCCCGGCTCTTGCCCAGCGAAGCCAGCACTTCATCGACAATCTTGTTGATCGAGTGAGAGTGCCCGGTTCCCACGTTGAAGGTGCCCGGCATCCCCGTCTGCGCCGCCCGGACCCATGCGTCCACCACATCGTCGATGTAGACGACGTCCCGGGTCTGCTCGCCATCCCCGAAGATGACGATCGGTTGTCCGCGCAACACCCGGGAGAGGAAGATCGCAATCACTCCTTGGTACGGGTTGGATAACGATTGACCGGGGCCGTAGGTGAGAAACAAACGGAGGCATGTCAGCGCCGGACCGTTTGGATCAGCAAGCAGCGCCCGGGCAGACCGCTCCGCCGCGTACTTGGTAATTCCATACACCGAGACCGGCTCGCAGGGATCCTCTTCTGAAACCGGCTGGCGCGCCGCATTCCCGTACAGGACCATGCTGCTCGCGGTGATCACCTGGCGCACGTCAAACTGCGACGCCGCTTCGATGACATTCAGCGTTCCCAATACATTGGTGGAAACGTCTTCTTGCGGGCATTGGAACGACAGCCGGGTGGATACTTGTGCCGCCAGATGACACACGAGTGTCGGGCGGAACTGGCGAAACACCTGCTCTACTCCCGCCTGGTCCCGCACGTCGCACTCGCGCACGTCGAAGTCGTTCGGCAAATTGCTTCGTTGTCCGGTCACGAAGTTGTCCAGAACGACCACGTCTTCGGCCAAGGTAGCGAATTTGGACGCTACCCGGCTACCGATAAACCCCGCGCCACCTGTGATGAGTACCCGCATTTGCTTCTCCGGCAAGGTGTTTTCGGTGATCGACTTACAGCACGCTAAAGAGAAAACCCAGAGGCCCGAGCTGGTTCAAGAAGCTGAGGAAGCCTCTGGAACCGCGCTGCTCGCGGGGAGGAATGAAAATGACATCCCCGGTAGCCAGCTCGACGTCTTGTGCTTTCTTGTTCTGTGGCTGCAGGATGAGCTCATGCAGGTTCACCTGGATCGGCTCCTGGCCGCGGCGAATTACCTGAACCTTCTTTAGATTCGCATTGGCCGGGTTCACGGCGCCGGCAACTTCGGAGCCGTTCTCCGTAAAAAAGGCGCGGAGCGTTTGACCGGGCTTGAACGGCATAGGGCCATATTTCGGCACGGCGCCGATCAGGACCACCCGGTTCTCTTGCTCCGGAATGAACACTTCGTCGTTCGGCTGCAGCACCAGCTTGCCGTCAAATCCAAGCTTTTCTTGCTCTTGCAAATTGACGGTGCGGATCGCGGAGCCGCGCTGCAACTGGATACGGGTGAGGTCTGCCGCCGGTTGAAGCTTGCCCGCTGCCTCGATCAGGTCGATCAATTCCATTCCGGTCCGGAACGGATAGCGCCCCGGGTTCAGGACGTTGCCCCGGATGCGCACCTGCTCTTCCTGCACCGTGGGAGCCGGAAGGACGGATAGCAGGGGGATCTCTACCGAGTCTCCCTCGCGAAGTACCATGTTCTGCTTGGGATCCGAGACCTTTTCCGGCGTGGAGAGATCAACGCGGGTCCGGGTCAGGTCTGCATGCAGGATGGTGATCGCGCTAAGGTCGGCCTCTCGGGTCGGCCCACCCACCTGGTCCAGCGCCTTCCAGAGGCGATACTCGCCCTGAAGCTCCGCGGAGCCGGGCCGGGTTACCGCACCCCGGATCGAGATGCTGCGCACCGGCAGGGACGGTACTTCGATCGAGTCACCGTCTTGAAGGAGTAGATTGTTCCCCGGATCGGAGATACGCTCGGAGGAGGAAAGATCGACGGTGGTGCGGCTCAGGTCTCGGTGCCGCACGCTGATGCGCGTGAGATCAGCATTCTTCACGGAGCCCCCGGCCAGCTCCAACGCCTTGTAGAGCCGCAGCCCTTCGTCTAAGGGTACGGCGCCCGTTCTGGCTACGGCGCCGGTGAGGGTCACGGTACCCAGGGTGGAAGCACCGGCCGGTGCGATCTGGAGCAGCGAAGCGCTGATCCGGGGTGCAACCAGCTTATCGGTCAGCGCCTTCCGCACCGCCTCTTCGAGATCCGGCAGCGTCAGCCCCACGGCCTGGAGCGCTCCCACGTTTTTCAGGTAGAGCATTCCGTCCGGAAGCACCACTCCGGTGCAGTCATAGGCCTTCTGCGGGGTGACGGCCACCCCGACCTGATCACCCGCACGCAGGCGGTAAAGCTCGGGCTTCTTAGCATCCGCAGCTTGAGCCGGGGACAGAGCCCCTACCCAGAGTAATAAGAGGGTGAGGATCCACCCAAGCCCGCATCGACCGGAGCGCATTGCTGGCACCATGATCTCCAACCTGTAGCAGCATCGATCGGATCGTAAAGGGGCTCGGTCGAGCCTCTCCGTCCAATCCCGTGCCCCTAACATTCAGAGCAGTTGCCGCCTGTGCAACCTGCAGCGGTGCTCAGCACCCTCGCGTAGAGTGGCTTACCGGGCGGTCCGTCGGATTGGTCGCCACCGTATTTCGGGCCTTTGCAAAGTGTGAATGAGGGCTCGCGCTGCGGTTGCGAGCCAGAGATGAGCGCGTTGTCCTCGTCGCTTCCGGAGTCCGGGATAACGGGAATCAGTGTCCTGGCGCGCCCCGGTATTGCGGCCTGGAAGCAGCGCCGCTCGGCATCCGGGCCGATCCGGTAGGACACAGCGCCGTTCCGTGTCGAAAGATTCCACGAGACGCAGAGAGGGTTCCGATGCCACACAACCCAGGCGACCGCGCCAGCCAGCTCCGGCAGATCCTGCTGCATCAGGAGCAGGAGCGCCAAACTCGCAGGGAATATCCCGTGGCCGAGATCGGGGATGCCGCGCCCGTTTCCCGGAACGTCGAGGGGCAGAGCCTCGACGACGCGCGGGCAGCGTTTCGCGCAGACTGGCAGGCGATGGTGGACCGGAAGCTGCGCCGGGCCGCGTGGGCTCGGACGAGAGCGGCCGCACTAAGCCAGACGACTGGCCACCTTCGGATTGCGGGTCCTGCATTAGGCGCCGTACTGGGTGCGCTCTTCCTGCTGGGTGCGCATGGCTTCCCCCAAATCATCCAGGGGACCTTACTCGGGGCGCTGTTCGGCTTCCTCGCCGTCATCCCCCTGATGCTGCTCACGGAAGCCAGCGCGGGCCACTGGAGGCAGCACGCCATCGAGTTAGAGCGCTCGGCCCGCGAGATGGAGCGCTAACAAAGGTGCACCCCAGTAGTTCCGCAGGTTTGATGGCGCTACCTCACTACCCGGACGGAGTGGTGGAGTATTGGGGAAATGGGGTGAAGGCAGACGGCGTCTCTAATCATCTTCACCATTCCCCAGTGAAGACTTGAGTGAAGACTTGCTACGCCAGGCGGCAGCTAGCCAGCCAGGCATGCGAGGTAACTTGGGTCAACCTACTTAGCGCTGCGTCTAGCAGACCTTCCAGCCATCGCTCTGCTCACTTCCCACTACACACGCCTTCCCCGTTCGTGCGCCGCCGCTCCCAAAAAATTTGTTTTCTCCCGGTGCGATCGATGTCGATTTGGAGTCTTGCGAAACGACTAGGTCATGACAGCAGCTCTTCTACGCTGCCGCGGAGGAAGCAATGGAACGGTACATGAGAACTGACACGGAAGCAAAGCGAAACGGACGGTCTGATAGCGATCGCCACGGAGTGGAACGGCAGGGACTGCGGGGCAATTCCTACGAGCGCGATGACCACCAGCCCTGGAACTCGGATCTGGCAGAGAGCGATGGCCTGGGGCGGTCCGAGCCTCGCTATGAGCGATTCGAGCCGGTGACCGTGAGCGCGGCGGCGCGGGTGCTGCTGCTCCAGCGGGCCAGAGTGGTCTCGGTAGAGGAAGCCCACTTCTATCTCCATGAGCTGGCGGCGATGGACCGCCACGCCAGCCCGGGAGCCTATCCGAGCCTGCTCCGGCTGGCGCAGAGCCGCTTGGCGACCGGAGGCAAGGAGCGGGCGGGATCGGCGCAAAGTCACCTGTCTGGTCCACGATCTTCCGCCATTCTGGCCCTCGCTTGAGCCTCGGATACGAATTGGTGACAGGAGGATCTGCAGAGCGCCTTCGAACAATCGACTACACTTGCCGTTGCAGCGGGTATCGCTGCGAGTTCCCAAAGCAGTCATGGCCCAAGGGTGGATGGGCTTCGATTCGGAACCGGGAGCGGTGCTCAGCGAAGTCTTGCTCTTGCCGGTGACTCTCGTTCGAGACTCTTGCTTGTAGTACGCCGACCGGTTAGAGCGCTCGATCAGCGAGATGGAGCAGCTCTAATCGGGTCGGGCTTACATCCGCTGAGAGTTCGCCGCTCACTGTGCCGTAACACCCGCGGTTACGGCCGACGCGGGGTGAGCGGTATTGCCTGAACTCAGAGCCGGATAGGCGGTTATGTTGGTCGACGCCACCTACCGTGTTTCGTCATCTACATCCACATCGACAACAGATCTTACTTGGCGTAAGGGATCTCGCCCTGGCGCGCGTCCTCCGGCATCGGCACCTTGCTGAGGTCTTCGCCCTGCTGCAGCCGCCACCGCTTGAGCTTCTCGCGTAGGCGAGAGAGCAGGCCGGAGTGGCTCTGGTCACCGGCGAGGTTCTGCTGCTCCCAGGGGTCCTGCTGCAGGTCGTATAACTCCTCGGCGGGCCGGTGGCGGTACCGCTGCACCAGGCGTGCCGCCCCTAAGTCTTTCAGGGCAACGCGCTCCCACGAGGTCCAGTAACTTTTGCCGTCCGGCCCCGCGCCTTCACTGATGTGGGTCTGGTAGACGGTCTGCGGCGCCAGGTTCAGGAGGTACTTGTAGCGGCCGGTCCGGACGCAGCGCATGGGTGTGCGGTTCATTTTCCCATCGCCGGTGTGCGCGGCATACACCTCTTCCCGGTGCCGCTGCGACCGCCCGAGGAGGACCGGAAGGAAGCTCCGGCCGTCCAGGTCCTTCGGCGCCTTGTCCCCCGTGACCTCGATCAGCGTGGGCAGCAGGTCCACGAGGCTCACCAGCGCTCCGGTGGTGCTGCCCGGCTTCACCTTTCCGGGCCAGGCTGCCAGCAACGGCGCGCGGATACCGGTATCGTACAGGTTCCATTTACCGAAGGGAAACTGCGCCCCCTGGTCTGCCGTGTAGAGGAACAGGGTCTGGTCGGCATACCCGTGCTTCGACAGCGAGTCCCGCACTTCGCCCACCTGCCGGTCCATCCAGCTCACGTCCGTGTAGTACCGGCTGCGCGTGGCCCGCGTCTCCGGTGTGTCCAGTAGGTAGGGTGGCAACTCCACCTTTGCCGGATCATACCCCTCGCTCTCCGGCCAGTAGACGTGCGGCGAGTGCGAGCAGACCACCAGGCAGAGCGGTTGCTTCCGGTCGTGCTCCGCGAGGAGGCGGTCGACGGCTCCGGTGTTCAGGTCCGTCCACAGAACGTGGTTCTTGCCGGGCGGCATGACATTGGAGCCGGCCAGGTATTCGAAGGGGAAGGCGGCTCGCGGTCCGATGTGGGTCTTGCCGGCCAGCACCACGCGGTATCCCCGCTCCTTCAGCCGCAGCGGCCAGGTGGGGACCTCGTCTCGCACCAGGCTGTGGTTAGCGTGTGCGCCGTTGCGGAACGGGAACATGCCGGTATAGATTGCGGAGCGGGAGGGGGTGCAGGTAGGCGAGGCGGCGAAGGCGGCGTCGAAGCGTAGTCCCTCCCGCGCCAGCCGGGCCAGATTGGGGGTACGCACGTCTTTCGCGCCGTACGGCTCGCAGTCGTGCCAGGTGTGGTCATCTGCAATGAACAGCACGAGGTTGGGACGGCTTGAGGCTGTACCGCGAGATGAGCGATCCGCCCCCTGCACGGGGAGAATCAGCGCCACAAAGAGTCCGCAGGCGGTGATCAACAATCGCCGGTGATTTCGCATCAAGGATACTCCTGGGGTCCCGTGACCTGACATCTTCGCGTAGCGGTGCAGCCCCGCACCTACCGCTGTTCCCTGCCGTACCGTCAGATTCTTTCTTGCTTCAACGGCAGTTTTCGACGATGGATCAGAAACAGTGGCGCTCCGGCTGGGTTCTGCGGTTTCGATCAAACGCCTTGCAAGGGGTGCCGCTCCTCAGCGCCGGTGCGGGAGTGCAGCTCAGGAACTGCCTGGGTAGTACCACGTGACGAGGTTACCTGCCCGCCTTTCAGGGGTAAGCAATGCATAGGAGAACCTGAAAGCATGACTGTCCATACGATTTGCGACCGCTGCGGGCTGGAGTATCTGGGGCCGGGAGTGAGCACGGCGGCTCACGTTTTTTGCTGCGCCGGCTGCGCGGCGGGCACGGGCTGTATCTGCGGCGGGACCGGAGAGGCCCCGGCCGCGACTACCGTCATAGCGGGTACTTCAGCCGCGACGCTACCCGGCACGGTAGTCGTTGCCCCGGGAACGCGCGTCGTGACCGGAACCGGCATGTTGGCGGATGACGTGGTGATCGTGGAATAGCGAGCCCGCGCCCGTGGCCTCGCGTGTTCGCTGTGATCGGTGTCGCCTATTGTTGAGCCTCTTGCCGGCGTGATTTGCGTCCAGTGCGAACCCAGAACACCGCACGGCCTTCACCCTCGGTCTCCCTGTGTCGCCAGGCCCTACAGTTCACTGACCCCGTTTGGTGCCCCGATCGCCCGATTACTTTAAGTCCCGAGGGTGGCCGCGCGTCTTTGGAAAGTCTTCACCTTTCCGGCGTCTATTCCAGATAACGGTGGTGCACCGCCGAGAGCAGCGACTGGAACCGAAGAAAGGCAGGCACCGAGTCGGGAACATCGGACAGGAAGCGATTCAGCGGCTTCCGGGGCTTTGAGGAAGAGCGGAGAACCGGAACCTACGGATCAGGGAGCACCGCGGGGCGACGTCACCGGAAGGCGTCGCCCCGTTTTCGTACTCCTCAGATCCGACGGGACGCGCACCAAAGTCCGGATGGCCATCTTACGGCCCAACGCGACCCCGACCCCCGGCCGTCTCCTCCGCATATGCGGTGCTTGTCAACGCGGCCAGATAGCAAACAACCACCGGTACGGCTATCCCTCGCATCACGGGCAGTACTCCTGGCTACGGTTACCAACCTGACATGGGGTTTCTACCCAGCGCCAATACCCTGTTCTTCGCTCACCGGGCGCCGGTGAGCGGATCTGGCACAAGCCCACAGTTTCGGTAATAATGCTCCGCAGTGATGCAGCATTCTTGAAGATCTCCGAGAAAGCAGGCTCTACGATGAAGCAGACCGGACCGAGCGTGCCCCCCGAAGCAATCGAAGCCTACAACTTGTACATTCACGGGAAGATCGATCGCCGCTCCTTCCTGGATCGTGTGAGGCGAGTAGCGGCGTCTGCGCTTGCCGCCGGCGCCATCATCGATCAGTTAATGCCGAACTACGCGGCGGCCCAGCAGGTGCCCACGAACGATCCGCGTCTCAAGACCGAATACGTGACGATCCCTTCGCCGCAGGGGACCGGTAGTATCAAAGGTTACCTCGTACGTCCGGCGGCGGCTGCCGGCAAGCGGCTGCCCGTCATCCTGGTCATCCACGAGAACCGGGGACTCAACCCGCACATCGAAGACATTGCCCGGCGTTTCGGCCTTGAGAACTTCATGGCCCTGGCACCGGACGGGCTGACCTCCGTCGGGGGTTACCCGGGTAATGACGAGAAAGGCGGCGAGTTGTTCCGCCAGGTCGACCGGATGAAGATGGCTGAAGACCTGCATGCCGCGGCGGTGTGGCTGAAATCGCGGCCCGACAGTACGGGCAAGCTGGGCGTGACCGGCTTTTGCTTCGGCGGAGGCATCGCCAACTCGCTCGCGGTGCGAATGGGCTCGGATCTGGCCGCCGCCGTGCCGTTCTACGGCTCCGCGCCCCCCGTGGCGGACGTGCCAAAGATCAAGGCTGCCGTGCTGGTGCATCACGGCGAGCAGGACACGCGCCTGGTGGCAGCATGGCCGGCGTATGACGCCGCGATGACGGCGGCCGGTGTCACGCACGAAGGCCATATCTATCCCGGTGCCGGCCACGGTTTCAACAACGATGCCACGCCGGCGCGGTACAACAAAGCCGCGGC
>Ga0255338_1004015_pt1 | contig 16209 bp, 14 predicted proteins | sample MeOH1_35cm_T4_19_FD_203715 | JGI IMG/M metagenome (GOLD analysis project Ga0255338, IMG submission 203715) | Sandy soil microbial communities from University of British Columbia, Vancouver, Canada - MeOH1_35cm_T4_195 | ecosystem: Engineered > Artificial ecosystem > Sand microcosm > Unclassified ...
CTTGCGCGGCGTTCTCGTGCGGCCCTCCGTTCGGCGCGCTGGCCCCGCGATCCGGGAACCCGCCCGCGCGCCGTCGAGCTGGATCTGGTCGCGGAGGAGGGCGACGATCGCCTCGATCTCCTCCGGAGAGGCTTCCACCGGCGGCCGATCGGTCTGCTCGGCAGCCTCGACCAGCGCCCCGCCGAGCCGGCCGGCCATGTACGCCTCGACGACGGCCGGATGCACGTAGCTCTTGCGGGCGACCGCCGGCGTGTTGCCGAGCCGGCCGGCGGTCTCCTTGATCGCCTCGACGACGTTCTTCTTCGCCCGACTCGGTGGCGTCGGCGGGAACAGCGCCTTGAGGGCGCGATACGCGAGCAGGGTCCCCGCCCATGTCCGGAAGTCCTTGGCGGTGAAGTCGGCGCCGGTGATCTCGCGGAGGTAGTCGTTCACGTCGTCGGAGCTGATGTCCCGGACGACGCCGTCGTGGTCGACGTACTGGAAGAGCTCCTGGCCCGGCAGCTCCTGCGATCGCCGGATGAGGGCCGCCATCCGCCGGTCGTGGAGGCTGACCTCGTGGCGAATGCCGGACTTTCCACGAAAGCGGAACTTCACCTCGGAGCCGCGGATGATCGCGTGCTCGTCGTGGAGGGTCGTCAGCCCGAACGACTGGTTGAGCTTCGCGTACTCCTCGTTCCCGACCCGGATGAGCGTCATCCCCAGGAGCCGGACGACCGCGGCGAGGACTTTCTCGCGTGGCAGGCCGTGCTTCGCAAGATCGGCCTCGGTCCGCTCGCGGATGACCGGCAGCGCCTCGGCAAAGGCGATCATCCGGTCGAACTTCGACTCGTCGCGGACCTCCCGCCACTTCGGGTGATAACGGCTCTGCTTCCGCTGCCGGGCATCCCGGCCCGTCGCCTGCAGGTGCCCGTTCGCCCACCGGCAGATCCAGACATTGGTCCACGCCGGGGGGATCGCCAGGGAGCGGATCCGGGCCAGCGTCTGCGTGTCGCGGAGCGTCTGCCCGTCCGGGCCGGTGTAGGTAAAGCCGCGCCCCGAGCGCCGACGCCGAATCCCCGGCTCCGAATCGGACGAGTAGCGGAGGCCGGCGCTGCGGGCGACCTCGCGCGGATCCTCCGTGACGACGAGCGGAACGTTGGCAACCACGGCGCGGAGACTGCGGTGACGCGGCTCGCGTTGGGCCATCCGCATCCGCGTGTGACATCGCAGCCCTCTTGCACGGCCCGACTCGTCATGCCGGCGTAGCCCAGCGCTCGGGCCCCGGGGGTCCGTCCGCAATGGCCGGATCGCGAGACTGCGGACATCACACGTCCCTGGAGGTCCTGCCCACCCATGCCCTCGCATTCGCGTCCGGGAGGCGTTCGTCGCGGTGGACGCCAGTCGCGTGGCATCCGCATCGTCACCCTGCGCGTCGTCGACCGGTCGTCCCTCGCCGTCCCGCCCCGAAGCGCGCGAGCGCGACCGTCGCTCGCCCTCGTTCGCCTGGACGAGCGCCCGCAATGACCGCGGTCGCCGCCCCCGCCGTCGAGGCGCGCACCCGGGACGACGCGGCGGACGCGATCCACGTCGAGGACGTCACGAAGGCGTTCGGCGACGTCGTCGCGGTCGACGGTGTCACGCTGAGCGTCCCGCGCGGGTCGATCCTCGGCGTCATCGGGCCCTCCGGCTCGGGGAAGACGACGACCGTCCGGATGCTCACCGGTGCCCTCCGCCCCGACAGCGGCCGGGTCCGCGTCCTCGGTGAGGACCCGGTCCACTTCCGGCGCAGGACTCGCGAGCGGATCGGCTACATGCCGCAGCTGTTCACGCTCTACCCGGACCTGACGGCCAGTGAAAACGTCGACTTCGTCGCGAGCCTATTCGGCCTCCTCTGGTTCCGCCGACGCCGGCGCGTCCGCGAGGTGCTCGAGACGGTCGACCTGTGGGACGCCCGCAAGCGCCGCGCGTCGGACCTGTCGGGCGGGATGCAACGCCGGCTCGAGCTCGCCTCCGCGCTGGTCCACGAGCCCGCGCTGCTCTTCCTCGACGAGCCGACGGCCGGTCTCGATCCGCTCCTCCGGGCGAGGGTCTGGGAGGAGCTCCACCGGCTCAAGGAGGGGGGACGGACGGTGCTCGTGACGACCCAGTACGTCAACGAAGCCGAGGAGTGCGACAGCGTGGCGCTCATCGCGAACGGCCGCGTCGTCGCGCTCGCGCCGCCCGACGAGCTCCGCCGGCAGGCGACCGGCGGCGACATCATCGAGATCGAGACGGGCGGCGCGTTCGACGCGGGCACGCTCGAACGACTCCCCGAGGTTCGCGGCGTCACCCAGCCCGGCCCACGCTCGTTCCGGGTGACCGTCGACGATGCCGCCCGGGCGACACCGGCCGTCGTCGCGGCGATCGACGGGACGGGTGTCGCGGTCGTCTCGGCCCAGGAGTACCGGCTCTCGTTCGACGAGGTGTTCGCGGCGCTCGTCAGCCGCGCCGCCCCTGCAGCCACCACGAATGAGCCGGGCTCCGACCGGGAGGACCGTCGATGATCGTCCTCCAGTCGCTTACCCGCCTCCTCGCCTTCGTCGGCAAGGAGCTCGTCGAGGTCGTCCGGCGTCCCGGCGCGATCGTCAGCCTGATCCTCGGGCCGTTCCTGATCCTGGCGGTCTTCGGGATGGGCTACCAGGGCTTCCGGCGGCCACTCCAGACGATCGTCGTGATCCCCCCGCAGACCGGGCTGCCGTCTGACGTCCAGACCTATCAGTCGGTGTCGACCGGTCTGCAGATCGTCGAGGTCGACCCCGACCCGGCGGAGGCACTCCAAAAGCTCGCCGCGCGCCAGGTCGATGCCGTCATCGTCGCCCCGGCAGACGTGGAGAACCGCTTCCGGTCCGGGCAGCAGTCGGAGATCGACGTCCACATCAACGTCGTCAACCCGGTCGACGCCGCGTACGCCAGCTTCCTTGCCGGACTGCTCTCGAGCGCGGTCAACGAGAAGATCATCGAGGCCGCCGCCGAGAAAGGGGCGACGTATGCGTTCGAGGCGGGACAACCGACCCAGATTCCCCCGGAGGTCATCGCCGCACCGACGCGGGCGAAGGTCGTCAACGACTCCCCCGTCCAGCCGAACGTGAACGCGTTCTACGGTCCGGCGGTCCTCGCCCTGATCCTCCAGCACCTCGCGGTGACGCTGGTCGCGCTGTCTCTCGTCCGCGAGCGAACGACCGGCATCATCGAGCTCTTCCGCGTCTCGCCGATCAGCACCTGGGAGGTCATCGTCGGCAAGATCCTCGCGTTCGGCGTGCTGGCCGCGCTCATCTCTGTGGCGACGGTCGGCCTGCTCGTCGCTGGGCTCCACGTCCCGCTCCAGGCCGACCCCGCTCAGCTCGCGGGCATCCTGACCCTCCTGACGGTGGCCGCGCTGGCGCTCGGGCTGTTCATCGCGACGATCTCGGATTCCGAGCGTCAGGCCGTCCAGCTGTCGCTGCTCGTCCTGCTCGCGTCGGTCTTCTTCAGCGGTTTCGTCGTCGCGGTCGAGGAGTTCACCCCGGCGGTCCGGATCTTCTCCTACCTCCTACCCGTGACCCACGGGATCCGGCTGACCCAGGACCTCATGCTTCGTGGGTGGACGAACGCCGGCTGGGAGGTCTACGCGCTCGGCGCGATCGGTGGCGTCCTCGTGCTCGTCACGTGGTTCCTGCTGCGCCGCGCGATGACCCGGGCCTGATGCCACTCGCCGGCTCACCGGCGGCGCGGCGACGACTGGGGCTCGGGCTCGCGATCCACGGCGCGTTCGGGCTCGTCCTCGTCGCCCTCGCCTTCCTGTGGATCGTCGGCCCCCTCGGCGGCACCGACGGGCCGTTCGGGATCGATGCCCAGCGAGCGCGCCTCGTCCGCGTGCTCTCGACGACGTCGACCGCGCTCGGCGATGCCGAGGTCGCGGTGCGTGAGGCGCATCGCAGCCTCGACTCGACCGGCACCGCGGCGGGATCGGCCGGCGGATTCATGACCGAGCTCGGCGGGTCGCTCCGCGAGCTCGCGTCGGCCCTGCGGGTGTCGATCCTCGGCAGCCAGCCGTTTGCCCGACCCGCCGACGAGTTCGAGCGGGTCGCCAACCGGGCGACGGCGCTCGCGGCCGACCTCGACACGACGGCGACCTCGGTTCGTCGCGGCGCAGGCGACCTCCGGACGCTCGCCGATCAGCTCATCGCGATGAGGACCGAGCTCGACGCGACGCGGGCCGGGCTCGCGACGCCGATCGAGGTCAACGGGTGGCGCGTGCTCGCGTCGGCCGTCCTCGTGTGGCTGGCCGTGCCCGCGGCGTTCAGTCTGTGGCTCGGGCTCCGTTGGTGGCGTCCGGCCGTCCCTCGCGTCCGCCCCGTGCCGGCCGAGTGATCGACCGGCTCGGCCACGACCGCTCCGTCCGCGGCGCGTCGAACCGGAGCCCGGCCGTCCGCGCGGCCGGCTGACGGCCGGCGGTCGACAGCGGCGTCGGCGCCGGCAGCGTGGCGTCGGGATGGCGGTTGAGCGGCACGACGCTGGCCGTCGTCGAGGAGGCGACCGCACCGGCCGCGGCACCGGCAGCAGCCGATCGGGACACCCCGGCAACCGCCGGGAGCTCGTGCGCCTCGATGACCTGGCGGTAGATCGCCTCGTACTCGTCGGCCATCCGGCCGGCGTTGAACCGCTCGAGGACGGACTCCCGCATGGCCGCCCGATCGAGGAGGCCGACGCGCTCGACCATGAACGCCATCTGGGCGAGGTCGTCGCCGAAGTAGCCGTCCTTGCCGGCGCGGACGATCTCGGGCAGGGCGCCGACCCGCCGGGCGATGACCGGCGTGCCGCAGGCGAGCGACTCGATCGCGACGAGCCCGAACGGCTCTGGCCACGAGCCAGGCATGAGCGTCGCGTAGCTCTCGGCGAACAGCGCGTCGCGATCGGCCTGGGTCAGCTCGCCGAGGAACTCGACGTCGGACCCGGCGGCGGCCAGCGCGGGCAGGAAGACCTGCTCGTGGTACTCGACCTCGTGGGGCTGGGTCCCGATCTTCGCGGCGATCCGCAGCGGCCGGCCCGCGTCGCGCGCGATCGCGATCGCGTCGACGATCCCCTTCTCTGGCGCGACCCGGCCTACGAAGCAGAGCGCATCGGACCGGCGCCGATCAAACGGGGCGTCGTCGAGCGTGAGCCCGTTGTAGACGACGCCGCTCCAGGCCACCTCCGGATGGGTCGCTGCCTGCGACCGGCTGATCGCGACGTAGTTCCCCGCCCCACCCCGAAGCAAGTGGGACGCCCACGGAAAGTCGAGCCGGCCGTGGAACGTCGAAACGATCGGGACAGGTGACACACGGGCGAGGAGCGAGCTGTACCACTCGAGGTGCGAGTGGATGATGTCGAACTCGCGGGCCGCGTCGAGCACGCACTGGATCGTGTACAGGAACCAGGCGCTGGGATCGGCCCGGACGCCGGCTGGCCGGAGCGCCTGCGGGACGGTCGGGACGTGACGGCCGGCCACGGCGGAGTCGCCGCTGGCAAAGGTCGTGACGTCGTGGCCCCGACGGATCTGCTCGGTGACGAGCTCGTGGATGATTCGTTCAGTGCCGCCGTAGCCCGCCGGCGGAACGAGCTCGAGCGGCGGTGCCACGTGGGCAATACGCAGTGGTGCGGTCATACGGTTCCCCTCGGCGCGAGATCAAAGGGTAACGGTCGCGGCTCGATCGGGCGAGCCGCGACCGTGCTGCCGCCGGGAACCCGGCATCTCCCCCCGATCTCCCGTGGCTAGTAGCGACGATCCGCGATCGTCGCGTCGTCGACCGTGGAGGGTTCGACGGTTTCGACCCGGTCGTACGTCCCGTCGTTCTCCTCGGTCTCTTCCTCGGCTTGGTCGCCGACTCCGGCACCGGCCCCGGCGCCGACCGCGCCGCCGACGACCGCACCGGGAGGTCCGGCGAGCGCGCCGCCGACGACCGCACCGGCCACCGCGCCGGCCGCGCCGCCGGCGCCCGCGCCGGCCTCGTCGTCGCCCTCGGCCGCCTCACCGGCGACGGCACCGCCGGCCGCGCCAATCAGTCCGCCGACGACCGCGCCCGGAGGGCCACCGACGGCCATGCCGACCGCCGCGCCACCGAGGGCGCCGACGCCGGCGCCGGCGGCTTCGGTGCCGCCTTCCTCGTTCTCAGGCGCGGTGTCGTCGTAGGGGTGCTCGCGAAGGGTCTCGTCGCGATCCATCGATCCAACCTCCCAATGACCGCCCGGCCATCCGGTAACGGAGATGGTCGCGGGGCGTGGTTCGACCGTAGCCGCGGATGCTCCACAGGGCGGACCTATGGCAACGCCTGGCAACTATCAGCCGCGTATCGAACGCCGGCCGCCCGGACGCCGAGGGCGGCGTTGGCGGCTGTGGTCCTCACTCACGCACCGTCGGGTGCGCTCGCTCCGGTCCTCGCCGAGATTGGCTAGAGCGCGAGCGGGTCGAGCTTGTCCGGGTCGATCCCGAGCTCGCGGATGGCGGCCGCGGCCTTCTTCGCCGGGAGGTCCCCACACCGGGAGAGCGCCGAAAGCGCAGCGGCGGCGACGTTCGCGGGATCGATCTCGAACGTCGACCGGAGCGCCTCGCGGGTATCCGACCGCCCGAAGCCGTCGGTCCCGAGCGAGACGTACTCGTCCGGCAGCCAGCGCGCGACCATGTCCGGCCAGGCCTTGAGCCAGTCGGATGCGGCGATGATCGGCCGGCCGTCGGCCGGGAGGACCTGCGCGACGTAGGGGACCCGGGGCGTCGCCTCCGGGTGGAGCCGGTTCCAGCGGTCGGTCTCGAGCGCATCGCGACGGAGGAGCTGGAACGACGGCGCGCTGAAGACCTCGGCCGCGACCCCGAACTTCTCGGCCAGGAGGTCCCGCGCCGCGACCACCTGCTGAAGGATCGACCCGGACCCCACCAGCCGGATCTGGCGAGCGTTCTTGTCGAGCTCGGGCGCCGCGGACAGCCGGTAGATCCCGCGGAGGATGCCCTCGTCGACGTCGCCCGGCTTGGGGGGCTGGACGTAGTTCTCGTTGTAGAGCGTGACGTAGTAGAAGACGTCCTCGCCCTTGACGTACATCCGCCCGATCCCGTCACGGACGATTGCCGCAAGCTCGTAGGCGAAGGCCGGGTCGTAGCTCCGGATGTTGGGGACGGTCGACGCATGGATCAGCGTGTGGCCATCGTCGTGCTGGAGCCCCTCGCCGGTCAGCGTGGTGCGGCCGGCCGTCGCGCCCATGAGGAAGCCTCGACCGCGGGCATCCGCGAACGCCCAGATCTGGTCGCCGGTCCGCTGGAAGCCGAACATCGAGTAGAAGATGTAGAACGGGATCATCGGTTCGGCGTGGGTCGCGTACGACGTGGCGGCGGCCTGGAGGCTGGCCATCGAGCCTGCCTCGGTGATCCCCTCCTCCAGAACCTGCCCGTTGACCGCCTCGCGGTAGCTCAGGACGAGGTCGGAGTCGACCGGCTCGTAGCGCTGGCCGAGCGCGGCGTAGATCCCGACCTCCTTGAACAGCGGGTCCATGCCGAACGTCCGCGCCTCATCCGGGATGATCGGGACGATCCGGCGCCCGAGCTCCTTGTCGCGGATGAGGTTGCGCAGGATCCGGGTGAAGACCATCGTCGTGCTGACCGGGGTCTGGCTGCCCGCGGCGAACTCGGCGTCGACCTCGGCCTGCGGAGCCGGCAGCGGCTTCGGGACGACGACCCGCTTCGGAAGCGGTCCGCCCAGCGCCCGGCGCCGCTCGGCGAGGTACTCGACCTCCTCCGACTTCGGGCCCGGGTGGTAGTACGGAGCGTCCTTCAGCTTCGCGTCCGGGATCGGCAGCTCGAGCCGATCGCGGAAGACCTTCAGCTCGGCCTCGGACAGCTTCTTCGTCTGGTGGGTGACGTTCCGGCCCTCGACGCCCGGGCCAAGCGTCCAGCCCTTGATCGTCTTGGCGAGGACGACCGTCGGCGCACCCTTGTACTCGGTCGCGGCCTTGTACGCGCCGTACACCTTGCGGTAGTCATGGCCGCCGCGGCGGAGCTTGGCGAGGTCGTCGTCCGACAGGTGCTCGACGAGCTTGCGGAGCCGCGGATCCGGGCCGAAGAAGTGCTCCCGGATGTACGCCCCGCCGGCGACCGAGAACTTCTGGAACTCGCCGTCGAGCGTGTTGTTCATCTGCTCGACGAGCAGGCCGTCGACGTCGCGGGCGAGCAGATCGTCCCACTCGCGGGCCCAGATGACCTTGATCACGTTCCAGCCCGCTCCGCGGAAGACCGCCTCGAGCTCCTGGATGACCTTGCCGTTGCCGCGGACCGGGCCGTCGAGCCGCTGGAGGTTGCAGTTCACGACGAAGGTCAGGTTGTCGAGGCCCTCGCGGGCGGCCAGGGACAGCGCGGCGGTCGACTCGGGCTCGTCCATCTCGCCGTCGCCGAGAAACGCCCAGACGCGCGATCCCGAGGTGTCGAGGATGCCCCGGTTCTGGAGGTAGCGGTTGAACCGCGCCTGGTAGACGGCGCTGATCGGGCCGATCCCCATCGAGACCGTGGGGAACTCCCAGAAGTCGGGCATCAGCCGCGGATGAGGGTACGAGCTGAGCCCCTCGCCCGGCACCGACTCGCGCCGGAAGTGGTCGAGCTGGTCCTCGGTCAACCGACCCTCGAGGAACGCCCGGGCATAGATCCCCGGGGCGGCGTGGCCCTGGTAGAAGATCTGGTCGCCGCGCCCCTCGCCGTCCTTGCCGCGGAAGAAGTGGTTGAACCCAACCTCGTAGAGGCTCGCCGAGCTCGCGTACGTCGAGAGGTGCCCGCCGATTCCCGGGAACCGGTTATTCGCCCGGAGGACCATCGCGACCGCGTTCCAGCGGATGATCCGGCGGATCCGCAGCTCGAGCTGTTCGTCACCCGGGAAGAACGGCTCCTGCTCGGGGCTGATCGTGTTGATGTACCGGGTCTGGGTGAGCGGGGGCAGCCCGACGTGGAGCTGGCGGGCGCGCTTGAGGAGCTTGTAGAGCACGAACCGGGCGCGCGACTCGCCTTCCTGACCCACGAGCTGGTCGAACGACTCGATCCACTCCGCCGTCTCCTGCGGATCGATGTCGGGAAGCTGGTGCTTGAACTCGTCGAAATACATCAGGGTGAGCGTAGCGGATTGGCGCGCGAATCGCCGCCGCGAGTGCGGTTACGGAATCGGCCGAGACTGTTATGCCGACGCAAGGGTTTTGCAATGTCGGCCGGCCGCGGACGGCACGCGCCCGCGGGCAACATCGCCTCAGCCGTCGGCATCGACCGCCCGTCCCGGACGTCGATCCGATGGCGCAGCGAGGAACGGGGCCAAACACAGGATCCACCTGAAATCCCGTCCGGCCGGGTTGCCCGGCTCCGTCAGACTCATGGGATCACTGGAGGTGTGGCGTGAGTACCCAACCACTCGTTCTCGTCGCCGACGACGAGCCCCGGATCACGAAGCTCGTCTCGATCGCCCTCAGCGAAGAGGGCTTCCGGGTCGTGACGGCAAACGGCGGCGAGGAGGCCCTCGCGAAGGCCGAAGAGGTTCGGCCGGACATCGTCCTGCTCGACATCGTCATGCCCGACCTCGACGGAATCGAGGTCATGCGGCAGCTCCGCGAACGGCGGCCGGTACCGGTGATCCTCCTCACGGCGAAGGGCTCGACGGCCGACAAGGCGAAGGGCCTCGACCTCGGCGCCGACGACTACGTCGCGAAGCCGTTTCACCCGGACGAGCTCGCGGCGCGCGTCCGCGCCGTCATCCGGCGGTCGTCGGGCGCGGCGCCCGGCGCGGGCGTCATCAAGTTCGACGACGTCGAGATCGACCTCGAGCGGCGGATGGTCACCCGCAACGGCGAGCTCGTCCAGCTGTCGCGGACCGAATGGCTGCTCCTCCAGCACCTTGCGGCGAACGCGGGCAAGGTCGTCCTCCACACCGAGCTCCTCACGAAGGTCTGGGGCCCGGAGTACCGCGACGACCTCCAGTACCTCCGGGTCTGGGTGTCGCGCGTCCGCCGGAAGCTCGGCGCGCAGCCGGGCGAACCGGGCCGGATCAAGACGTTCCAGGGGATCGGGTACCTCCTCGACGTCGAGGGCCAGCCCGGTGTCGTCGACGAGGCGGAGGTCGAGCCGAGCGAGGCATCGGCCCTCATCGGGTAAGCCGTCACCCCCTCACGGACGCGCAGCCCTCGGCTCCCCGGGGGCTGCGTTAGCCTGTCCGTGTGCACGAGTACGACTCCGCCACTGCGCTCATCGTCGTCGACCTCCAGAACGACTTCGCCGATCCCGATGGCAGCCTGTCCGTCCCGCGCGGCGACGCGATCATCCCGACCATCAACGGCGAGATCGAGGCGGCGACCGAGGCCGAGGCGCTCGTCGTCTACACCCAGGACTGGCACCCGCCATCGACCCCCCATTTCGCCAAGGACGGCGGTGTCTGGCCGGACCACTGCGTCCAGGACACGTGGGGCGCGGAGCTCCACCCGGACCTCCGGCTGCAGGGCCCAGTCGTCCGGAAGGGCGCGAACGGCGAGGACGGCTACTCCGGCTTCACGATGCGCCACCCCGTCGGCGGGGAGACGATCCCGACCGAGCTCGAGCGCCTGCTCCGCGACCGCGGCATCGAGCGGGTGATCGTCTGCGGTCTTGCGACCGACTACTGCGTCAAGGCGACGGCCCTCGATGCCGCCCGTCTCGGGTTCGCGACGAGCGTCCTCGCGGAGGCGATCGGGGCAGTCGATCTCGAGCCCGGCGACGGCGCGCGGGCGCTCACCGAGCTGCGCGCGGCGGACGTCGAGATCATCGGCACGGCGGCGGTCGGGTGAGCCGCGGCGCCCGCGGCGGCGTCGCGTGATCCGCCGTCTCGTCATCGGCGCGGCGACCGCGCTCGGCGCCGCGGCAATCGCCGAGCGCGTCCTGTCCGAGGCCTCGTCCACGCCCGAGCCGATCCGGACGTTCGTCGTCATCGACGCTCCGCCCGACCGCGTCTGGGACGAGATCGCCGACATCGAGGGCCAGCCGCGCTGGATGACCGACCTCAAGTCGGTCGAGATGGCGCCGGGAAAGACCGGCGTCGGCGCCCGGGGGATCGGGACGGTGCGGATCTTCGGCGTCCCGGTCCGCGACCCGGTGACCGTCACCGCGTTCGAGCCGCCGCGCCGGTTCGCGATCCGCCACGAGGGCACGTTCGCAGGCGAGGGCACGATCGAGCTCGAGCCCGGGGCGGACGGCACGACGACGATCGTCCGGTGGGAGGAGACGATCCGTCCACCCGTCCTGCCGCGGGCTGGGTGGCTCGTCCTCCGGCCAATCCTCCGCGATGTCTTTCAGGCCGACCTCCACCGGCTCCGCCGCCTCATCGAGGATGGGGGCTGAGCCGCGGTGGAGCTGCACCTCGTCGACGCGACCTACGAGCTGTTCCGCGCCCACTACGCGCCCCGGCCCCCCGTCCGCGGTCGCGACGGGATCATCCTGTCCGGCGTCGCGGGGCTGTGCGACCAGCTGCTCTACCTGTTGCGCGAGGAAGGCGCGACGCACGTGGGCGCCGCCACCGACCGCGTCATCGAGTCGTTCCGGAACGACCTGTACCCGGGTTACAAGACGTCGGCCGGGATGCCGCCCGAGCTCCTCGCCCAGTTCCCGATCGCGGAGCAGGCGATCGAGGCGCTCGGGATCGTCCTCTGGCCGATGGTCGAGTACGAGGCCGACGACGCGATCGGCGCGGCAGCATGGCGATGGGCGGGCGACCCGGACGTCGACCGGATCCTCGTCTGCACGCCGGACAAGGACATGGCCCAGCTCGTCCGCGACCCGCGGGTGGTGTTGTGGGACCGTCGCCGGCGAATCATCTATGACGAGGCCGCGGTGCGGGCGAAGTGGGGCGTCAGCCCGGAGTCGATCCCGGACTGGCTGGCGCTCGTCGGCGACTCGGCGGACGGCTTTCCCGGGCTACCGGGCTTCGGGGCGAAGACCGCTGCCGCCCTCCTCGCTCGCTACGTCCATCTCGAGGCTGTGCCGATCCGAGGGAGCGCCTGGGACGTCGCGGGCGTCCGGAATCCGGTCGGGCTCGGCCAGGTCCTTCGCGAACGGCTCGACGAGGCGCTCCTGTACCGCTCGCTTGCGAGGCTGCGGACGACCGGGGACGGCGTCCCGATCCCCCAGCGGACGCCCGCCGAGCTCGAGTGGTGCGGCACGCCTCGGGCGACGTGGGAGGCATTCTGCGACGAATGGGGACTGACGCGGCTACGCGGACGGCCGCACCGCTGGCGCGACGAGTAGGCCGGGCGCGGCGCTCGCGTGCTCGTTCGCGCGGCCGCCCCTCGTAACGGCCGGCGAGCCGCCCCTCGTAACGGCCGGCGAGCTTCCCCTCGTAACGGCCGGCGAGCCGCCCCTCGGGCGCGTCCAGCGACCCCTCGCCGCACAAATCCAATGCCATTGGACGGATTCCCCGGATTCGGGTCCGAAGAGCCCTTTTTGACCACAGAAATCCAATGGGATTGGACGAACGTCAGCCTGAGCGGACGGTGGAGGCGTTCCCGTCCAATGCCATTGGAAATCCGCGCGGCACGAGGGAATCCGCGCGGCACGAGGGAAATCCGCGCGGCCCGAGGGAAATGCGCGCCGCGGACCCGCGGCCACAGAGTCGCGGGGCGCGAGCTAGCGGAGCAACTCCAGGAAGGCAGCGTGGTGACCCCGCGGCGCCGCGACGATCCCGAAGGACTTCGCCGCGCGGGCGACGTCGAACCAGTCGTGCCCGGCGATGTCCGTCACGATCGCGCCCGAGCGCTCGGCGATCAGCCCCGCGGCCGCGATGTCCCACGCCGACAGCCCGCCCTGCTGGATGAACGCGTCGAACCGGCCGTTTGCGACATAGGCGAGCGCGAGCGCGGCCGAGCCCATCGACCGCGGCACGCGGATCGCCTTCCGGACGTTGCGCGCGCGGCTCGCGACGGCTCGTCCAGACAGGCCCATCGAGATGACGAAGTCGGAGAGGCGCTCCTTGTCGCTCGCGGTCACGACCATCCCGTTTACTCGGGCCGGGCCGCCGATGGCCGCCGAGAACGTCTCGTGGCGGGTTGGGTCGTGGACGACCCCGACCGTCGGGACGCCGTCGACGAGGAAGGCGACCGAGACGCAGAAGACCGGGATCCCGTTGGCGTAGTTGATGGTGCCGTCGAGCGGGTCGATGACCCACGTCCGGCCGCGGCCGAGCTCCGGCGGCTCGCCCTTGATGGCCGTGTGCTCACCGGATTCCTCGGCAAGGATCCCGTCGGCGGGCCACGTCGACCGAATCGCGTCGAGGATGAGCTTCTCCGAGAGATGATCGACCTCGGTCACGACGTCGCGCGCGCTCTTGTAGTCGATCTGCTCGACCCGCTCGTAGCGATCCATGAGCAGCCGGCCGGCCTCGGCGGCGATCCCAATCGAGAACGCGAGCTCGTCCGGCCAGCCGATCTCGCCGTCCTCCATCGGCGCGGCCGACGGCACCACCGGCTCGGCAGTCACGGGGCCTCGCACTGGACGGCGAGCGGACGCGGCGCGGCCCCGAACTGCTCGACCGTCGTCGAGAACGACCGTGTCTGTCCGGCGTCGATCCGCGGGCTGAGGAGCACCGCGGCCGGCCCGACACCGTTCTTTGCCGGATCGGTCACCCGACAGGTCGTCGACCCCGCCTTGCTTCCCTCGTTCTTCACCGTGAGCGTGATCGCGAGGCCGCCCGGAGCGCCCTCCACCGTCGACACCTGGCCGGTGAACGGCCCGATCCCCGCCAGCGCGAGCCGACCGGCGACCGCCAGCCCAGCCACCGCGAGGGCGATCGCGACGAAGACCGTCCCGTGCGCCTGGCTCGTCGCCGGCTGAGACAGTCCGAGCGGGTTGCAGCTCTCGCAGAGCGAGACGTCGAGGGGGACGCGGGCGCCGCAGCGGACACAGGGATGGGTCGCCTCGGGCGGGGCCGACGGGGCTGGGGCGGCGTGCGAGGCAGAGTCGGGCATCGGTGGGGAGATGGTGCCACGAACCCGCCGGCAGGGCGGACGAGCCCCTCGTGGCCGACCTTCACGCGGCTTCCTTCACCATCGGTCGGCCGCCCGAACAAGCCCGTTGACGTCGGCATCGGTCCGGGCCGTCACGACGACGGCATCCGCCCCACGCCCGCGCCAGGCCGCGAGCTCCTCGCCCGGCGCCTCGATCCACGGCGAGCGGGCGAGCGCGTCCTCCCCTGCCCGACCGCCCTCGAACCCCACGATGAGGCGGACGTCGGCGCGCGATCGGCCCGCCTCGGCAAGCGCCGCGCGATACGTCGGCTCGAGCTCGACAAACCGCTCCGGCGGGCACGTCCAGCCGTCACCGGCTCGCGCGGCCAGCCGGACGCCGCCCGGAGACTGCGCACCGACGATGATCGGCGGCGTCGGGACCGGGACCGGCAGCGCGACGGCATCGTGCAGTGGGTAGAACTGCCCGTCGACGTCGACGGGTCCACCGGTCCACAGCCGGCGCAGGACGGCGATCGCCTCCTCGAGCCGGGCGGCGCGTTCAGGCGGCTCCGGGAACGGGATCCCGTACTGCCGATGCTCGCGCGGGTGCCCGCCGATCCCGATCCCGAGCACGAGCCGGCCGCCGCTGACCTCCTGGAACGTGGCGGCCATCCGCGCCAGGACGGCCGGATGACGGTTCATGACGTTCGCGACCATCGGCCCGAGGGTGACACGCGAGGTGAGCGCGGCCACTGCCGTCAGGGTCGTCCACGCCTCGAGGACGCGGTTCGGCTGCGTGCCGCGGGTCGTGAAGTGGTCCCAGGACCAGAGGCCCTCGTACCCCGCCGCCTCGAGCCGCAGCGCGCTGTCGCGCCACCAGTCGAACGAGACGCCGATCGTCCCGAGGCTGACGCCTATCGGAAGCGCTGGCACCGTCAGCCCTCAGGTGGCTTTCGCTCTCCGAGGTCCGAGGCGGAGCTCCGCGACGCCATCGGCCCGAGGATCTCGAAGAGCCGGATGTCCTCCGGCGACGTCGCCACGCTGTCGCCGCGCGTGTGCTCGAGCGCCGCCCGCGCGCCGAGCGCGTCGAGGTCGGCCGGGAACCGGCCGATCATCTCGAGGACGACCTGCTGGATCCGCTCGGCGTTCTGGGCGAAGACCCGGAGGACCGCCTGCGCGTCGACGGCCTCGGTTCCCTCGTGGACGCCCGCGTCGTAGTCGGTGATCAGCGAGATGTTCACGACGGCCATCCCGAGCTCGCGGCACAGCCACGCCTCGGGGTACTGGGTCATGTTGATGACCTCCCAGCCGGCCTCGGTGAACCACTTCGACTCGGCCTTCGTCGAGAACCGCGGGCCCTCGATGACGACGACCGTCCCCTGCGCGTGGACGTCGATGCCGTGCTCGCGGCAGACCTCGACCGCGATTCGGCGCAGCTCCGGGTCGTACGTCTCCGCTGCTGACAGGTGGGACACAATCGGCCCGTCGAAGAACGTGTGCGGGCGGGTCGTCGTCCGGTCGACGAACTGGTCGCAGACGACGAAGTCGCCGGGCTTGACCCCGAGCTGCAGCGACCCGGCGGCGCACGGCGAGACGACGGCCTTGACCCCGAGCGAGCGCATGCCCCAGACGTTCGCCCGGTAGTTGATCCTGTGCGGCGGGATGGTGTGGCGCCGCCCGTGGCGCGGCAGGAACGCGACGCGCCGGCCGGAGACGGTCGCGAGGAAGAACGAATCGGATGGCGCTCCGTACGGCGTGTCGACCTTGACCTCGCGGACGTCGTCGAGCAGCGAGTAGAAGCCCGAGCCCCCGAAGACCCCGATCTCCGCCGTGTCCGCCACGATCCCTCCTCACGCGTTCATGCCGACTCGCCCGGCCGCGTGTTGCCACGCGGCGGTGGAATGCGGCGGATTCTAGACCGGGCTTCGGCATCGCCGTCCCCGCGCGGCACCCGAGCGTAGGATGGGCGTTCGCGAGGCAGCGCCCGGCAGCGCGGCCGATCAGTGGAGGACGAGCGGCGTGACCGAGCCCTACGGCCCCCGACGCGACGCGACGAGGAATCCTGGGGACGACTCGCCGACCGAGCCAACCCCCGACGTCTTCGGCCGTCCGGCCCCGCCCGCGCCCGTCCGCCAGGATCGCCAGCGGCGCCGATTCGCGAATAGCGGCGGGGTGATCTGGGGGCTCGTCCTGCTCGGCATCGGCCTCTGGTACTTCCTCGAGGTGACGCTCGGGATCCGGCTCCCGGCGATCGAG
>Ga0255338_1004016_pt1 | contig 16200 bp, 13 predicted proteins | sample MeOH1_35cm_T4_19_FD_203715 | JGI IMG/M metagenome (GOLD analysis project Ga0255338, IMG submission 203715) | Sandy soil microbial communities from University of British Columbia, Vancouver, Canada - MeOH1_35cm_T4_195 | ecosystem: Engineered > Artificial ecosystem > Sand microcosm > Unclassified ...
ACCGCGGGCAACGTGTTCACGCCCGACCTCATCGAGACGTGGATCGACTACAAGCGCTCCGCCGAGGTGGACGCCCTGCGGCTGCGGCCGCACCCGCACGAGTTCGAGCTGTACTACGACTGCTGACGTTCACCTCCTCTCTGACCTGGGCGTTCAGTTGGGCTGCGACGCCCTGAGTCCGCAGGGAGTCCGCAGGATCCTGGACTGAGGCGACCCGCTCGGCTATCGCTGCTCCGATGGCCGTCCGGGTCGCCTCTTCCGTGTCCGGGAACAGGTGCCCGTAGGTGTCCAGGGTCGTCTTCGCGCTCGCATGCCGTAGCCGCGCCTGGACCACCTTGACGTCGGCCCCGGCCGCGATGAGGACCGAGGCGAAGTAGTGGCGACAGTCGTGGAAACGGAAGCCCTCGGGAAGCACGAGCGAGCGTGCCGCCTCGAGGTCGGCCCTCGGGGTGCCCGGAGTCATTGCCAGCTCGTCGGCGCGCTCCGCCAATGTCTTCCGTGCGTCGCGGACGGCGCGCTCGATCTGCCACGGGCCAACCTGGGCGCCGAGCGGGTCACGCAGTAGCCACGTGCCGCGCTCGACATCGGCCGCAAGCAGGTTTGCCAGGTCCCGCGGGATCGGCACGGGCGTCTGGCTCGTCTCTGTCTTGAGCGGCTCGGCCGGGTACTGCACGGTCGGCGTGACAACGCCGCGCGCGAAGTCGACGTCATCGGTGCGCAGGCCGCACGTCTCGGCGACCCGCAGGCCGACGAACGCACCGAGCAAGACCGCCTTGCGCAGGTGCTCGGGGAACACGTCATAGAGCGCCCACACCTGGGCCGTGCTGGCGACGTAGGGCCGCTGCTTGCCCATGCCGGGCGATGTACGCCGCGAGCACGGGGAACGCGGCACGAGGCCGTCGTGGATCGCGTCCCGGTAGACCTGGGCGAGCCTGGCGTGGATCGCGTAGACCGTCGAGTCCGCGTACCCGTCCGCCTTGAGCTTCGCGCACCACGCCTTGACCTCGGAGGGGCGCACGTCGGCCAGGCGCCGCTTCCCGAACGCCGTGCGGATGTGGTTGCCGTGAACCTTCGCCTGACGCACCGACGAGGCCCGCCGCGTGGCGTAGCCCGCGAGCCACGTGTCGAGCCACTCCCCGACCGTCGTCTTCGCGGTCTTCGGGTCGACATAGGTCCCGGCTGCGACTGCCGCCGTCACGTCGTCGAGCCACTTCTGAGCGTCCCGCTTGAGCGGGAAGTGCTTCGCGTGCTCGCGCCCGTCCGCGTCCCGGTACCTCGCCCGGTAGACGTCGCCGCGCTTGACGATGCTAGACATCGGCCCCCCTCGCTCGGATCTCCGCTTCCGCGACGTCGCCCGCATCGGTCACGGCAGCACGAACTAGCGCCCCTAGTGCGTCCCGCAGGTTCGGGAGGTCGGAGGCGAGGACGTTCCCGCGCTCGTCAGTCACGGAGGCGATGCCGTTCGCAGATGACGGCCCCGCGCCTTCGGGGAAGAGCAGGTCATGGACGAGCCCAGACATCTCAGGCTCGTCGTGCGTCAGCTCGAGGTACTCCACGAGCGCGTCGAACAGTTCCCGGACGCCGTCGAAGATCGTGACATCCCAGGCGTGAGCGATGCGGTCGTACAGCTCGCGCGCCCGGCGACTCCGGATGAGCGCGACCGGCTCCAGGAGCTTGTTCACGTCGTCCTCGCCGAACACCTTGGCGAATGCCACCAGTTCGTCGACAGTGACCTTCCGTGGCGGATCGCCGTTCTCGATCTTCCACAGCGCCCCGCCGGCTATCGGGCAGCCCGCGTCGGCCATCCGTTTCGCTAGACCGTCATAGGACCACCGGCGATCGGGCCGCTGCCGTTCGTAGGCGATCCGCTGCGCCAAGTTCCGCTCGGCGTGGATCGCGCGCCCGCGGTTAGGCCTAGGCACCGGTTCTCACCTCGGTTACTAAACGGAACGACTCTATCTCGTTTCGTCTTGCAGGGTCAACGGTTCCCACGCGAGGCTCTCGGCAAGAGCACAAGACCACCGGGAGGGAAGGGATGAGGAACCTCATCACCGAAGAGGTCGCCGAGCGATTCCGCACCAGCCCAGAGACCGTTCGCTACTGGCGGCACATCGGCAAGGGCCCGAAGAGCTTCAAGGTCGGCCGCCGAGTCCTCTACGCGGAAGAGGAAGTCGAGCGTTGGCTCGAGGAGGCGCGGAAGGCGGGTGAGACCCGCTGAGCACGCCAACGCTCAACCGCCCGCCCGATGTGCGGGCGACGTACCCCAACGCAGACCGGTACCTCACGATCGAGCGCCCGTTCGGCCTGGCGCTCGACGAGCTGCGCCGCGAGTGGCGCCGGCTGGCCGCAGGGAAGGACGAGCCCCGGCCCTGGGGCCGCTGGGAGCTGTGTTCGGGGGTGCAACGGAACCACCCATGCGCCGAGCGCCGCTGACCACACTGACCTCCGCTTCACGCTCGACGGCCTCAATGCTGTGAACCAGATGCACAGCTTGACGGATGCAGGGGCGTGAACCTAGGATCGGTGTGTCAGGTCAGATGCGCACCGAACGGAGGTTTGACTGAGTGAAGCGGACTGGTGGGGTCTTCAGGTTGCGACAGGACTTCGGGGCACGCGGGCGCCATCTGGTCCTCGTCGACATCGAGAACATCCTCGGGATGCAGCGGGTCTCGACGACTGCGGTCTCGTGGGCGCGGGTGACGCTACGCCGGCTGCTCGTCCTGGGTGACCTGGACCTGATCGTCATCGGCGCCAGCCACTCAGGCAACGCCGTCGCAGCCGGCCTCGCCTGGCCGGAGACGCGCCTCGTCCTGAAGCCCGGGCCGAACGGTGCCGATCTTGGCCTTCTCGAGGCGATGGCTGAGGACGTGCCTGGGCGTTTCACCGGCCTCACGCTCGTCTCCGGTGATGGGATCTTCACTGACGCCGTTGCGGCGCTCGCCGGCTGCGGGGTGCCAACGACGGTCATTGCCCGAGTGGGTTCGCTCTCGAAGCGGCTCCAACTCGCCGCGACGAACATCACATGCATCAGCACCCCGGTCTGGGAGTCGAGTGAAGGGTGGGTGGCGTAGCGATGGTCGACGAACGCCGACTCATCCGTCCCAGTGACATTGCCGCACTCGCCGGTGTGCAACCCAGTGCGGTGTCCAACTGGCGCAAGCGTTCGAACTCGGGCTTCCCGGAGCCTGTTGCGGGCTCGCGGGGTCGTCCGCTCTTCGACTACGACGAAGTCGTCGCATGGCTCGGGCCACGCCCGACGATCGAGGAGCTCAACACCGAGACCACACAGTGGCTCTGGTCAGCGATGGACGGCGCGCGCACCTACATGCCGGCTGAAGAGTTCGGTCAGTTCGCGCTCGCCGTTCTCTGCCTCCGCAAGATGGCATCGCTCGACGACACGACGCTGCGCGCCTGGCGCGCTGCCGCCGACTCGTCGGGCGGCATTGCGGAGAGACTGGCTGCCGCGTTCGGCGCAGCGACCGCGTTGCATCCAGCCTGGGACCGCCTTCTTGAGCGTCCCCGCGGCTGGGACGCCCTTGGCGACGCCATCACCGCCACTGTCGTTCGGGGCTCCGACTCGCTGCCGCCCTCGAGGCTCGCTGCGACCGCGGACGAAGTCCTGACGCGTCTCACTCGCTCGTACGCCCGAGCTGGTGGCGAGCACGGCTACGTGTCCTCGCCGGTCTCGCAGTTGCTAGCTTCGCTCGCCGTTGGGCGCGACCTCTTTGCCGATGAGCCCAAGCCGCACGCCTTGAAGGCTGCGGTGCCCGGACTTCTCGCGGAGTTGGGCGCGGTGGAGGAGCCGGCGGTCCTCTACGACTCCACGTGCGGCATTGGTGCGACTCTCCTGTTGGCAGCGCGAGCCGTCGAGGGCCTGTGGCCGGTGGGCCGGGAGATCAACACCCGCGTCGTGACCACAGCCCGCCAACGGTTCTTCCTTGCCGGTGTCGATGCTGACATAGCTGAGGCCGACTCCATCGCGGCCGACCCCATTCCGGGGCTTCACGCCGATGTCGTGGTCGTGGAGCCCCCGCTGGGGGTGAGGTACAGCCTCGGCACCAACGTCGATCCCACGGATCCCCGATGGCAGTTCGGCACCCCGGTGAACGCCGCATCGGACTTCGCGTGGATTCAGGACGCCATCGCGCGCCTGGACGAACGCGGTCGAGCGTATGTCGTCACCGCGGCGAACGTGGTCTTCGGCGGCGGCTTCAGCCAGAAGGTCCGCAAGGACCTGCTCGTGCGAGGCTGCATCGAGGCGGTCATCGAGTTGCCGCCAAAGCTGCTGGTGCACACGTCGATCAAGCTCTTCGTGTGGGCCTTGCGTGCTCCGAACGCACGGTCGCGCTCGGTCAAGCTCATCGAAGTTCCCACGGAGTCCGTCCAGCAGTCCTTCGGTGCCCCTCGCATCGTGGACGTGCCCTTCCCCGACCTGTTGGCCGACGACGACCTGAACCTCGTGCCTCGCGTGTGGCTCGACAAAGGCTCGATGAATACCGACGAGCTTGTCGGGCAGCTCGCGGACCGGACGGCTGAGCTGACGGATGCGACGCGACATCTCACGAAAGCGATGCCGGCGCTGCCGCCGGGTCGCGACTACTCGGCAGTCCTTGTCCGGTCGGTGCGCGAGCTTCAGCGCGAGGGGTCGTTGTCCCTGCTGCGCGGAACAGTTCCTGCGACGAAACGACAAGAGGACATGCCAGAGGGCGTCGTCACTCCGCGGCACGTCCGCGAGGGACTGCCCGAGGCAAGCGGGACCGGAGCGCACGCCGATCCGAAGGAGGTGACCCGGCTCGGTGACGTGCTCGTCACGACCCTCGGCAAGATCCACGCCACGGTCGACTTCAGCGGGGGGCGCCTCGTGTCCCAGCAGGTCAGCATCATTCGCGTCGACCAGAACGCGTTCCTCCCCTACTTCGTCGCCGCCTCACTGACTGGATCGTGGAACGAGAGGTTCCTGGTCGGGGCCAGCATCCGGCACGCACAGCTCGGCGCCCTCGAGATTCCGGTGCCGCCCCTGAACGTCCAGCACGAGATCGCCCACGCCCTCGCCACGGTGCGCGAACTGCAGCGGCAGGCGCACATCGTCGACGCGGCGGGCTCCGCCTACACCGACAGCCTCCTGAACGCCCTCCGCCACGGCGCGGACCTCACTGACCACTCGACCACCGAAGGAACCAGCAGATGAGCCGCACCGCCAACGTCGACAAGATCGCCTCGTTCATCTGGGGCATCGCCGACGACGTGCTGCGCGACCTGTACGTGCGCGGCAAGTACCGCGACGTCATCCTCCCGTTCACCGTGCTGCGCCGCCTCGATGCGGTCCTCGAGCCGACCAAACAGAAGGTCCTCACCCTGAAGAAGGTGCTCGACGATGCTGGGATCGTCGAGCAGGACCAGGCACTGCGTGGTGAAGCAGATCAGGCGTTCTGGAACACCTCGCCGTTCACGCTCAAGGACCTGCGCGGCCGCGCATCGCGGGCACGCCTGCAGCAGGACTTCGAGGCATACCTCGACGGGTTCAGCCCGAACGTCCAGCGCATCATCGACAACTTCGAGGTGCGCCAGCAGGTCCCCAAGCTGGCGAGAGCAGACGCCCTCGGCGCGCTGATCGAGAAGCTCCTCGACCCGGCGATCGACCTGAGCCCCAGGGGCCTGGACAACCACGCCATGGGAACGGTGTTCGAGGAACTCGTGCGCCGCTTCAATGAGGCGAACAACGAGGAGGCCGGCGAGCACTGGACTCCTCGCGATGCGGTGCGCCTGATGACTCGGTTGGTCTTCGACCCGATTGCCGACCAGATTCCCGACGGCTTGTACACCCTGTACGACGGCGCGATGGGCACCGGCGGCATGCTCACCGTCGCGGAGGAGACCCTTCAGGTACTGGCGGAGGTCCGCGGCAAGCGGATCGTGACGAACCTGTTCGGCCAGGAGATCAGCTCAGAGACGTTCGCCATCGCGGTGGCCGACCTTCTGCTCAAGGGCGAGGGTGCCAGCGCGGACGGCCTCGTCGGCGGCCCGGAGTACTCGACGCTGGCCAACGACGCCTTCGCCGGCAAGCACTTCGACTTCATGCTGTCCAACCCGCCCTACGGCAAGAGCTGGTCCACCGATCAGCAACGCATGGGAGGCAAGAAGGGGATCGTCGACCCGCGGTTCGTCATCGACCACGCGGGCGACCCCGAGTACAGCCTGATCACGCGGTCCAGCGACGGGCAGCTGCTGTTCCTGGCCAACATGGTCTCGAAGATGAAGCACGGCACCCCGCTGGGCAGCCGCATCGCCGAGGTCCACAACGGCTCTTCGCTGTTCACCGGAGACGCCGGGCAGGGCGAGTCGAACATCCGCCGCTGGATCATCGAGAACGACTGGCTCGAGGCGATCGTCGCCCTGCCGCTCAACATGTTCTACAACACCGGCATCGCCACCTACGTATGGGTGATCACCAACCGCAAGCCCACCCACCGCCAGGGCAAGGTGCAGCTCATCGACGCCACCGAGTGGTTCACGCCCCGGCGCAAGAACCTCGGCAGCAAGAACCGTGAGCTCGGGCCCGAGGACGTCGAGCGCGTGGTGCGCACGTACCTGGACTTCGAGGCGTCCAACGAGGACGGCCAGCACTCGAAGGTGTTCGCCAACGCCGACTTCGGCTACTTCAAGGTCCAGGTCGACCGCCCGCTGCGCCTGGCCGAGGCGGACCCGAGCACCATCTACACCACCGCTCAGGTGAACAAGCTCCTCAAGGACGGCGCCACCCGGGATCCGAACGCGGCACCCGTCGTCACCAAGGTCCACCCCAAGGGCACCGTCGCCGACCCGTTCCACGGCACGTTCGAGGCCCAGTTCCGCGGCGAGATCAGGGTCGTCTCCTACGCCCCCGACACCCAGCTGCGCGACAACGAGCAGATCCCCCTGCTGGAACCCGCCGGCCAGTGGCGCGACGGCATCGAAGCGTTCATCCGCCGCGAAGTGCTGCCCTACACCCCCGACGCCTGGGTCGACGAGGCGAGCACCAAGATCGGCTACGAGATCAGCTTCACCAAGCACTTCTACAAGCCGACCCCGCTGCGCACCCTCGACGAGATTCGCGCCGACATCCGCGCCCTCGAAGCCGAGTCCGACACCCTCATCGCAGAGATCGCCCACTGATGTTCCACGACCTCAAGCCGTACCCCGGGTACGCCGCGTCAGGGACTTGGGAAGACCTGACGCCTGCGCATTGGCGCCCGATGTCGATGCGCGCGCTCGCGCGCGAGGTCTCGGTGACAGACGTACCTGACGAACCGATGCTTTCGGTGTCGATCAAGCGGGGAGTCACTCCGCAGTCGGTCGTTCTGGCCCAGTCGGGCAAGCGCGACGGCTCGAACGTCGACCGGTCGTCGTACAAACTGGTCGAGCCGGGCAACCTTGCCTATAACAAGATGCGCGCCTGGCAAGGAGCTGCTGGCCTGTCGCGGTACAGGGGCATCGTGAGTCCCGCCTACGTCGTGCTGCGGCCAATCGCCGAGAGCGTGGACCCGATGTACCTCCACCACCTGCTTCGGCTTCCTGCCTACGCGGCGGAGGCGGCGCGGTGGTCCTACGGAATCTCGTCCGACCAGTGGAGCCTGCGCCCGGAGCACTTCCGCCAGATTCCCGTCGCACTCCCGCCACTCGACGAGCAGGAGGCGATCGTCAGGTACCTCGCGCACGCCCACCAGCGCATCAACAAGGCCATCGCGACAAAGCGCCGTCTGATCGCCCTACTCGACGAGGCGATGCAGGTCGAGGTACGTCGGATGGTCCTGCACGGTCTCGATGACTTGGTGGATGCCCGGGAGACGGGGCTCGATTGGCTCCCAGAAGTCCCCGCCCACTGGGAGGTTTCGGCCCTGCGCTTTCACTACAGCCAGGAGCTAGGCAAAATGCTGGACGCGAAGCGGATCACAGGTGCGAACCTCGTTCCCTATCTCAGGAACACCGACGTCCAGTGGGGAGCGATCAACACAACCGACCTCCCTGAAATGGACATCACCGAGGACGAGTACCCCCGCTACACCGTCCGCGACGGCGACTTGCTTGTCTGCGAGGGTGGCGAGGTGGGCAGGGCTGCAATCTGGCGCGGCACAGGCACACTCGGATTCCAGAAGGCACTGCATCGGCTCCGTGCACTCGACGACCAACGGGATGCTCCGCAGTATCTGTTCTGGCTCCTTCGTTGCGCCGTATGGGCCGACGCCTTCAACGACGGACGTGTCAGCACGATTGCACACCTGACGGGCGACAAGCTTCGCGCGCATCGCTTCCCTTGGCCTTCATACGACGAGCAACAGGAGATCGCTACGGCCGTCAACCAGTTCGTCGCGGCAGCAGACACACGGCGAGACGTTGTTCAGCGCGAGGTGGAACTGCTCGAAGAGTTCCGCACTCGGCTGACGGCCGACGTCGTGACGGGCCAGGTCGATGTGCGTTCGATCGCGGCGTCCCTGCCGCCGATCGACCCGGCGGAGGCGTTCACGGCTGCACCCGGGAGCGCCGATGACGAGAACGACGAAGACATCGCGGATGACGAGCAGGGGGGCGCATGAGTCCGACGGTGATGGACGAGGAGAGCCTGGAGGTTCTCCTCGTTCGGCAGATGGTCGAGGTTGGTTGGCGGCAGGGCATCGTCAACCCCAACCTCGCGGTCGTCGACGCGTCCCAGCAGGTGCCGGTCGAGTTCCTGCCCGGGTACGGGATCGACGTGCGCCAGCTCGCGGAGTTCCTGCAGGCCACCCAGCCTGCCGTCGCGGAGGCGGTCGGTCTCGGCGCGGACTGGGTGACCGACACGCCAGCGCGCGCGCAGTTCCTGGCCAAGCTCCAGGGCGAGATCACCAAGAACGGCGTGGTGCACGTGCTGCGCCACGGCTTTGGCCACCGCGCGGTGCCACACATCGGCTTCTACTACCCGATCCCCACGCCCGGGAACGCGATGGCGGCAGCGCTTCACGGGGCGAACCGGTGGGTCGTCGTGCGGCAGGTGCACTACTCGCCTGTGGACACGGGCAAGTCGATCGACCTGGTCGCGTTCGTCAACGGCCTGCCGGTGGCGACGTTCGAGCTGAAGAACAACATCACCAAGCAGACGGTGGCGGACGCGGTCGACCAGTACCGGGCCGATCGTGATCCGAGGGAGCTGCTGTTCCAGCCGGGACGGTGCGTCGCGCACTTCGCGGTGGACGACCAGCGCGTGAAGTTCTGCACCGAGTTGGCCGGCCCCAAGTCGTGGTTCCTGCCGTTCGACCGCGGGTACGACGACGGGGCCGGCAACCCGCCGAACCCGAACGGCGTGAAGACCGACTACCTGTGGCGCGAGATCCTGGCGCCGGAGTCGCTGTCCGGAATCGCCGAGAACTATGCGCAGATCGTCACGCCCAAGGACCCCAAGACCGGCAAGAAGTCTCGCCGCGTCCTGTTCCCTCGGTACCACCAGCTCGAAACCGTGCGCGCCCTGCTGTCCGACGTCGCCGCCAGCGGGGTGGGGCACCGGTACCTGATCCAGCACTCGACAGGGTCGGGTAAGTCGTACTCGATCGCGTGGCTGGCGCACCAGCTCATCGAGCTGCAGCACGACGGCGCGAACGCGGTGGACTCGGTGCTCGTCGTCACTGACCGGGTGGTACTCGATGGGCAGATCAAGGACAACATCAAGGCGTTCACGCAGGTCGGTTCCACGGTGGCGCACGCCGAGCACTCCGGTGACCTGCGCGCGGCGATCGAGGCGGGCAAGCGGATCATCATCACGACCGTCCAGAAGTTCCCGTACATCGTCGAGAGCCTGGGCGCTGAGCACCGGGGCCGGAAGTTCGCCGTGATCATCGACGAGGCGCATTCCTCGCAGACCGGCAAGGCGGCTGCGGCGATGTCCGGTGCCCTGTCGCCCAGTGGCTCCCAGGAGGACGACGAGACCGGCGAGGACAAGCTGGTTCGTCTTGCCGAGCAGAAGCGGCTGCCAGGGAACGCCAGCTACTTCGCGTTCACCGCGACTCCGAAGAACAAGACCCTCGAGCTGTTCGGTGAGCCGGCGACCGACGGCGGACGGCGCACGCCGTTCCGCTCGTACACGATGAAGCAGGCGATCGAGGAGGGTTTCATCCTCGACGTGCTGGGTCACTACATGCCGATCGACAGCTACTACAAGCTGGTCAAGACGATCGAGGACGACCCCGAGTTCGACGTGCGCAAGGCGAACAAGAAGCTCAAGGCGTACGTCGAAGGCCACGAAACGGCCATCCGGCGCAAGGCCGAGATCATGGTGGACCACTTCCACGACACCGTGATCGGCAAGCGCAAGATCGGCGGCCGAGCGCGGGCCATGGTGGTCACCGAGACGATCGACCGGGCGATCGCCTACTACGAGGCGATCCGCGACTACCTCGTCGAACGCGGCAGCCCGTACAAGGCGATCGTCGCCTTCTCCGACGTCGAACGGAACGGCAAGCGCGTCACCGAGGCCGACTACAACGGCTTCCCCAGCGCCCAGATCCCCGAGCGCATCAAGGGGGACCCGTACCGGATCCTCATCACCCCCGACAAGTTCCAGACGGGCTACGACGAGCCGCTGCTGCACACCATGTACGTCGACAAGACCCTCAGCGGCATCAAAGCGGTGCAGACGCTGTCCCGGATCAACCGGGCCATGCCCGGCAAGACCGACACCGCGGTGCTGGACTTCGTCAACGGCGTCGAGGACATGCAGGCCGCGTTCGCCGACTACTACCGCACCACCGTGCTCGTGGGTGAGACCGACCCGGACAAGCTCCACACGCTGCAGGCCGAGCTGGCGCAGATGGCGGTGTACACGAGCGAGCACGTGGACCGGTTCGTCGAGCTGTTCCTCGGCGACGCCGACCGCAGCCAGCTCGACCCGATCCTCGATGCCTGCGTCGCCGAGTACGTGGAGACCCTCGACGAGGACGAGCAGGTCGACTTCAAGAGCAAGGCCAAGGCGTTCGTGCGCACCTACGCGTTCTTGTCCCTGCTGCTGCCGTTCACGAACGTCGGCTGGGAGAAGCTGTCGATCTTCCTCGAGATGCTGATCCCCAAGCTGCCGGCGCCCCGAGAGGACGACCTGTCCGCCGGCATCCTCGAGACCATCGACATGGACTCCTACCGCATCGAGAAGCGCGCCGAGGTCGCGGTCGCCCTGACCGACGAGGAGGGCGAGCTGGAACCGGTGCCGGTGGGTGGCGCGGCCAGCGCTACCGACCCGGAGATCGAACGGCTGTCGACGATCCTCGGCCAGTTCAACGACCTTTTCGGCAACATCGACTGGGACGACAAGGACCGCATCAGCGAGCGCATCACCACCGAGATCCCGGCCAAGGTGCTCGCCGACGAGGACTACGCCAACGCCCAGGCGAACAACGACCTCGAGAACGCCAAACTGGCCCTCAACGAGGCACTGCGCCGCGTCATGGGCGCGATGCTCAAAGACGAGACCCAGCTGTACAAGCAGTTTGCCGACAACCCCGAGTTCAAGGACTGGCTCACCGGCGTGATCTTCAAGTCCACGTACGGCAAGAAGGCCGCCTGAGGCATGCGCGGCTGGACATCCCTCACCTTGTGGGCGGGCCCCGCTAGCCTGCCGTGCACGTCGGCAGTGAGAAGGAGCCTCGCGTGCTAGACCAGATCGAGATCGTCGGGTATCGAAGGCTGCTCAACACGTCCGCATACGTCGGACGAAAGATGGTGGCATTCGTCGGACCCAACGAGGCCGGCAAGACCTCAGTGCTCTCGGCGCTCCACTTCTTCGGGTCCGATGGAGAGTTGCGCGCCACCGACAGCACGCGATCCCTCCGGGGGGCGAGTCTCGAGCCCAGTCGCGCTGTCGTGCGGCTGTCCGTGACGCTTGACGACGTGCAGAGGGCCAGAGCCAAGACGCTGCCGATCGAAGATGCGCTGCTCAGACATGTGATTTTCACGAAGCAGGCGAACGGCAAGCGCACCCATGTGTTCGAGCCCCGCCCGGTACTGAACGCCGCTGTGAAAGAGGATCTGGCGAAGGCGTGGCCGGCGCTGGACAAGTTCCTCATGCAGGTTCTCGCCGAGGTCGAGGAAGGCGAGGAGTCCGACGTCGACGAGGACCAGCTCGCCGCCGTGCAGTCGTTCCTCGAAGGAAGTGCGCCGCAACCGGACGCCGGCGTGTGGGACGACCTCCTGAAGGTCATCGACACATACATCGCGGATGATCACGAGCTCCGCGCCAAGGCTGATGCCTTCAGGATCTACCACGGCTGGGCCAGTCCAGGTGTCGACCTGGGCGAGAAGGTCTACCGCGAGCTTGAGATTCGTGCGCCGATGTTCACGCAGTTCAGCGAAGACGATCGCTCGATCCGAGCCGACTACGTCGTGTCCGACGCATCGACCGACAAGGAAGTCGCACTCCAGAATCTGCTGCGACTCGCCGGTCTCCCGCTTGAGAAGATCCGCTCCGCCGCGGGCGACCCGAGCTACATGGCGACGCTCGAGGAGCAAGCGAACGATCGGCTCAAGGCGTTCTTCACCGAGAAGTGGAAGCAAGAGCAGATCACCGTTGGGCTCAAGGTGGACGGCGACATCCTTCGGGTCAACGTCAAGGACATCGCCGCTGACGCGCCCGGCTGGATCGAGATCACCGAGCGCAGCGACGGGTTGCGGACATTCGTGGCACTGGCGGCGTTCCTTGACGCTGGAGACTTCGAGCGCCCACCCATTCTGCTCATCGACGAGGCCGAACGACACCTGCATCAGAACGCACAGGGTGACCTCGTCCGGATGTTGCAGGATCTCGCGGCAGTTCAGCAAGTCATCTACACGACGCACTCGCCGGCCTGTCTACCGGCAGACCTCGGCAACGGCGTGCGCTTCATCGAGCCCATCCGCGGCGGACACTCGGTGATCCGTCATGACTTCTGGTCGATCGATCGCAACGAGCACGTGGGCTTCAACCCCCTCCTGATCGTGATGGGGGCCGGCGCTGCTGCCTTCTCGAGCCTGCGTCGTGCACTCATCGCCGAAGGCGTCTCCGACATGCTGCTGCTCCCGACGCTCATCAAGCTCGCGACCGGGAAGAGCGAGTTGGAGTACCAGGTGTCACCCGGAATCGCAACCGCCAGCAAGACCGACATGACCAAGCTCGATTTCGTGGCAAGCAGGGTCGCCTACCTCGTCGACGGCGACGACGGAGGCAAGGCATGGTCGCAGCAACTTGAGGAGGCTGGCGCACCGAGGAACCGCATCAAAGCACTTCCGAGCGGCGTCGGCCTCGAGGACCTACTCGACCGCGACTTCTACCTAGACGCAGTTGCGGCCCTCAGCGGCCTCCAGCGCTCGGTGCTGGACAAGGCGCGCACTGACGTGCCGGTGAAGGCCGCCCTCGCCCAACTGAAGCCGAAGTCGAGCATCCCCGGTCCAGTTCCGCTCGCGGAGTTCATCCTCGGACGCCATGAGTCGAACGAGGCTCCCATCGTCCTGAATGGTGCAACGAAGCGCCGACTCGTCGAGCTCGACGGATGGGCGCTCAAGCTGCTCGACGCCTGAGCGAACCCGATCTACGGCCGACCTACATGAAGAGTCGGTACTGATAGACGTTGTCGGGCAACTCCGGAACGTGGGCGATCGTCTGCGCCAGGCGTCGGCTGTACTCGATCGTCACTGGTTCGTCATCGAACGGTGAGTCGTTGTTCCAGTCCAGTTTCGAGAGCGCGAGCAGATCGGTTGCCGTGATCTCGAGGGGCCCGTGTCCTGCTGCTCTCACCAGTGTGATCGGCGTGGGAATGCCCTTCACACTGGGGTTGTAGGCGGTGCCCTGTAGCGACATCCGTTCCGCCGTCGCGTTGATCCAGAGCAGCGCGGACCTTCCGGACAACTGCTGCAGCGTGCCGCGAGCGACGGGCCACCGAGCCGGGCGACTCTTCTTGGTCTGCCCGTCGCGTTCGAGTGCAACCGCGCGCCACTGACTGCGCTGCACCTCGATGCACTCGATGCTCTTGGCCGCGGACCAGGCGTCCAGTACACCGCCGACTTCCTCCGGGCGCCACGGAGATGTCTTGTGCACGCTCAGGCGCTGCGGCATGCGACCGGAGTGACGGTGCTGGTACAGGCGGGCGGACCGAGCCATGACCGCGAGCATCTCGTCGTGCGTGAGGTGAGGGTTCTCTAGGTCTCGCTGCGCTCCGACGTTGTAGGCGACGAACTCCATGCCGCCTCCTTCTGCGTCAAGAACTTGCGAGCAGCAGGTGACGAAGTCGCCGGTGCCGCCGCGGATCGCGTAGGCCAGGCCGATGTAGGCAGTCTCTTCGGGAGTCGTCGGTGCGACGCGCCAGGGGACGCCGCCCGCCTTGGCAAACAACGCGAGGCTCAGGCGCCACGCCAAGCTCGCAAAGTGCGGGTAGGAAAGGGCGGATTCCTGCCGCAGCATTTGCACCGGCAGTCCTCGTGGAGCCGCATATGCCTTGAGGCGGTCGTGCAGGCGGAATCCTCCATCGCCGACTTCACGCCATTGCTCCCACGCGGCCGGCAGGAGGAACACGGCAACATCCCAGTCGTCTCGAACGGTCTGCAGCCGATCCATCGCTCTGCTGAGCGCCTGCACGATCCGGTCCTGCCCGTCGGCTCCGGCGCCAGCGGCGTCTGCCGAAAGATCTACGTGCGCGCCCTGTGCAGGGACCAGGTCAACACCGAAGACCTGACTGAATCCCGGGAAACGCGGAACGTAGCGACGCCGGTCCGACGCGTCGTGGGCATCTCGCAACTGCCCGAGGAACTTGTTGAGTCGCGTCTGTTGTCCCTGAACAGTGATCGTGGCAACGCGGATGGGTGCGGAAGCTGGGCGGGCGTAAGGGCCGTACTCAAGCAGACCACGCAGCGGATGCTCATGCTGAGCCGGATGGTCGCCCGACGAAAAGACCAGTTTCGGTTCGGGAAGAAGCCTGGGGTCTGCTGCACGGATAGGTGACAGTTGGTCTCAGGCGGCGAGTGCTGTCTGAGGGGTCATGATGGTCTCGAATTCGATGGGTGTCAGGCGGCCGAGGCGGGCCTGGCGTCGGCGGCGGTGGTAGGTGCGTTCGATCCAGGTGACGATCGCGATCCGCAGGTCGTCGCGGGTGGCCCAGCGACGGCGGTTCAGGACGTTCTTCTGCAGCAGGGAGAAGAAGCTCTCCATGGCGGCGTTGTCCCCGGCCGAGGCGACCTGGCCCATGGAGCCGACCAGGTCGTGACGGGCCAGCTCGGCCAGGACCTTCCGGGAACGAAATTGCGAGCCCCGGTCCGAATGCACCACGCAGCCGGCGACGTCACCGCGGCGGCCCACGGCGCTGGCCAGTGCGTTCACCGCGATGCGGGACTTCATCCGGTCACTGATCGAGTACCCCACGATCCGGTTGGAGTACACGTCTTTGATCGCGCACAGGTAGAGCTTGCCTTCACCGGTGACGTGCTCGGTGATGTCCCACAACCACAGCTGGTTGGCCCGCTCAGCGCGGAACCGGCGCAGCACGAGGTCGTCGTGGGCCGGCGGGCCGGGCTTCTTGCCGTTCGCCCCGCGGCGCTGCTTGCCGAAGGCGGACCACCACTGGTTGTCCCGGCAAATGCGCCACACCCGCCGGTCACACGCACGCAGACCGGCCCGGGCCGCCTCGTCGGCCAGCAGGCGATGGCCGAACTCCGGGTCATCGCGGTGAGCGTCGAACAGCACGTTGGCCAGATACGCCTCGGCCAGCTCCCGGGCACAAACCGGCGCGGACAACCAGCGGTAGTACGGCTGCCTTGCGAGCTTGAGGACCCGGCACGTCACCGTCACGGGGATCCCGTCGACGGCGAGCTCACTCACGAGCGGGTAGAGCCTTTTCCCGGCAGGTTCGCCTGGGACAGGTAGGCCGCGGCACGGCGCAGGATCTCGTTCTCCTGCTCCAGCAACCGGTTGCGGGCCTTCAGCTCGCGCAGCTCGGCCGACTCGGCCCTGCTCACACCCGGCCGCTGCCCGTCTTCGACGTCGGCCGCATGCAACCAGTTGCGCAGACAGGACTCGGAGATCCCGAAGTCCTTGGCGATCTGCCCGATCGGCGCCTCACCCCGACGGGCCACGGCCACGACATCGTCGCGGAACTCTTTCGGATGGGGTCTGGGCACGGTGCACATCCTTCCAGCGGCGCCCTACGGCACCACACGTCAGGTGTCACCTACTCGTGCAGCAGACCC
>Ga0255338_1004017_pt1 | contig 16198 bp, 14 predicted proteins | sample MeOH1_35cm_T4_19_FD_203715 | JGI IMG/M metagenome (GOLD analysis project Ga0255338, IMG submission 203715) | Sandy soil microbial communities from University of British Columbia, Vancouver, Canada - MeOH1_35cm_T4_195 | ecosystem: Engineered > Artificial ecosystem > Sand microcosm > Unclassified ...
CGACGTCGAGGGCCTGAAGAAGCTGGTCACCGAGCTCGGCGAGATCGACGCCAAGGAGCTGGCCACCTTCCCGGTGCGCCGGCCGGACGGCGAGCCCAGCGGCATCGACCTGCGCGTCGGTCGCTACGGCCCGTACGTCGAGGGCCCGCCCGACGAGGGCGACGCCGACGGGTCGAGGCCGCGGGCCAACGTGCCCGACGACCTCCCGCCCGACGAGCTGACCGAAGAGATGGCCCGCGAGCTGCTGGCCAACCCGGCCGGCGCCGAGAAGGAGCTGGGCACCGACCCCGCCTCGGGTCTCCCGATCGTGGCCCGCAACGGCCGCTACGGCCCCTACGTCACCGAGGTCCTGCCCGAGACGGAGTCGTCGAAGAAGGGGCCCAAGAAGCAGAAGGCCCGCACCGGCTCGCTGTTCAAGGACATGTCGCTGGACACGATCACCCTCGAGCAGGCGCTGCGGCTGCTGTCGCTGCCGCGGGTCGTCGGCACCGACCCGGAGAGCGGCGAGGAGATCACCGCGCAGAACGGTCGCTACGGCCCGTACCTGAAGAAGGGCACCGACTCGCGCTCGCTCGAGAACGAGCAGCAGCTCTTCGACATCACCCTCGAGCAGGCGCTGGCGATCTACGCCCAGCCGAAGGCCCGGGGCCGCGCGGCCGCGGCGCCGCCGCTCAAGGAGCTCGGCAACGACCCCGTCTCCGGGCAGCCGGTCGTGGTCAAGGCCGGCCGTTTCGGCGAGTACGTCACCGACGGCGAGTACAACGCGACCCTGCGCAAGGACGACACGGTCGAGGCGATCACCCTCGAGCGGGCCGCCGAGCTGCTCGCCGAGCGGCGCGCGAAGGGCCCGGCCAAGAAGGCCGCGAAGCGCGGCGCCAAGAAGACCGCCGCCAAGAAGAGCACGGCGAAGAAGGCCACCGCCAAGAAGACCACGAAGAAGGCCGCGGCCAAGAAGGCGTGACGGCCGAGGCTGCCCCGCTCGCTGTCCGCCCGCGCGTCTAGGGTGTGCACGTGTCCTACCCCGGTGTGTACGCCGACCCCGGCCTCTTCCTCTGCTTCGAGGGCGGCGAGGGCGCCGGCAAGTCGACCCAGGCCGGCCTGCTCAACGACTGGCTGGTCGCCCGCGGGCACGACGTCCTGCTCACCTTCGAGCCGGGTGACACGCACGTCGGCCGCGACATCCGCCGGATCGTGCTCGACCCGGCGACCGGCCACCTCGCCGACCGCACCGAGGCCCTGCTCTACGCCGCCGACAAGGCCGAGCACGTGGAGAAGGTGGTCGCCCCCGCGCTCGCCGCGGGCACGGTCGTGATCACTGACCGGTACGTCGACAGCTCGCTGGCCTACCAGGGCACCGGTCGCGAGATCGACGGCGTCGAGCTCGAGCACGTGCTGCGCTGGGCCACCGGCGACCTGCGCCCGCACCTCACCGTGCTGCTCGACGTCGAGCCGAGCGCGGGTCTGGCCCGGTTCGAGGAGCGCGACCGGATCGAGGCCGAGTCGCTGGACTTCCACCAGCGCGCCCGCGAGGGGTTCCTGGCCCTGGCCGCCGCCAACCCCGACCACTACCTCGTCCTCGACGCGCGCGGCGACCGCGACGACCTCGCCGCCCAGATCCGCGACCGCGTCGAGGGCCTGCTGCGATGACCGTGTGGGACGACCTGGTCGGGCAGGGCCCGGTCATCGCGCGCCTCCAGCAGGCCGTGGCGGGGGACATGACGCACGCCTGGCTGTTCACCGGGCCTCCCGGCTCCGGGCGGTCCAACGCCGCGATCGCGTTCGCCGCCGCGCTCCAGTGCGAGCAGGGCGGCTGCGGGGTCTGCCACTCGTGCCACGAGGTGCAGATCGGGTCCCACCCCGACGTCCGGGTCACTCGCACCGAGAAGCTCTCGATCGGGGTCGACGACGTCCGTGAGCTGGTGCGCATCTCCGCGCTGGCCCCGGTGGGCCGCCGCTACCAGGTGATGGTGATCGAGGACGCCGACCGGCTCACCGAGCCGGCCGCCAACGCCCTGCTCAAGGCGGTCGAGGAGCCGAACGCCCGCACCGTGTGGCTGCTCTGCGCCCCGACGGTCGAGGACGTCCTGCCGACGATTCGGTCCCGCACCCGGCTCGTCGTCCTGGCCACGCCGAGCACTGCCGAGGTCGCGGAGTTCCTGCGCTCCCGCGACCAGGTCCCCGAGGACGTCGCCCTTCACGCCGCCCGGGCGAGCCAGGGCCACATCGGCCGGGCCCGGGCGCTCGCGCGCGACGAGGACACCCGGGAGCGCCGCCACCAGATTGTCCGGATCCCCGCGGCCCTGACCACGCTGCGGGCCTGCATGCTGGCGGCGGTCACGCTGCACGACCTGGCCAAGGCGGAGGCGGAGACGCTCACCGGCTCGCACGACGCCCGGGAGAAGGACGAGCTGGACCGGATGTACGGCGTCGTCGAGCGCGGCCGCCGTCCCCGGGAGTACGCCCCGGCGCTGCGCGACCTGGAGAAGTCCCAGAAGACCCGCGCCAAGCGCCGCCACCTCGACGTCGTCGACCGCGGCCTGATGGACCTCGTCTCGGTCTACCGCGACGCGCTGACCCTCCAGCTGGGCGCGGCCTCCGAGGTCGTCAACGAGGAGATCCGGGCCGACGTCGAGCGGCTCGCCCGCGGCACCACCGCCGAGGACAACCTGCGCCGCATCGACGCGGTCTTCGAGGCCCGCGAGCAGATGCTCGAGTTCAACGTCCCGCCGATGCTCGCGCTGGAGTCGCTGATGGTGGCCCTGCGCGTGGCGGCGGAGTAGCGGCACCGTCACCTCCTAGGCTGCGGTCGTGGCGGTGGACCGGAGTCGCAAGGCAGTCGCTGCTCGTCGCCGGCGGCGACGGATGGCCCGGGTCGAGCACGACTTCAGCGCCGAGCAGTGGGCCGTGCTCCGTGAGCTGTGGGGTGGGTGCGCGTACTGCGGCGCCACGGACCGCCCGCTCCAGCGCGACTGCGTGCTGCCGATCTCGCGCGGTGGGCGCTACACCCTCGACAACGTCGTACCGGCGTGCGCGTCGTGCAACGCGAGCAAGTGCAACGACGAGGTCACCGGCTGGCTGCGTCGCAAGCGCCTCGACGAGGGCGCGTTCCTCCGGCGCCACCTCGAGGTCCGCGCCGCCCTCGCCGTCCGCTTCCCCGCACCAGCACCGCCTGTGGACGGTGCCACGCCTCCACGACCCGGTGTTGCCTAGGCTCTGACCATGTCGTTCACCCCAGAGCCTCCTGCCGTCGCCGAACCGGAGACGCCCGGCCCGCCCCCACGGCGCAGCCCGGTGCTCGTCGGCGTGATCGTCGGGGTCTTGGTCTTCGCGCTCGCGGCCGCCGGCTTCGCCGGGTGGCGGGCGATCTCCGGTGACGACGACCCGGCCGCGTCGCCGGCCACGGACACCACCCCGAGCCCGAGCCCGAGCCCGAGCGCGACGGAGACCGGGACGCCGGCCGGCGTCGACCCCGCGCTGGCCCGGTACTACGGACAGAAGCTCGACTGGCACACCTGCGGTCGCGACCAGTGCACGCTCCTGAAGGTGCCGCTCGACTACGCGGAGCCGGCCGGCAAGACCCTCGACCTCGCCGTGCTCAAGGTGCCCGCCGGGTCGCGTTCGGGCCGGGTCGGTGCCCTGGTCGTCAACCCGGGCGGCCCGGGTGGGTCGGGCGTCAGCTACGCCGCCGCCGGGTCGCTCCAGTTCGGTACGCCGCTGTCGCGGGCCTTCGACATCGTCGGATTCGACCCGCGCGGCGTCGGCCAGAGCGACCCGGTGAAGTGCGTGAGCACCGCCGAGCTCGACGCGCTGGTCGCGTTCGACCCCGACCCGGACACGCAGGCCGAGCGCACCGAGATGGACCAGCTGATCCACGGGTTCGGCCAGGGCTGCCTCGACCACAGCGGCGACCTCGCGCGGCACATGTCGACCAAGGAGGCGGCGCGCGACATGGACATCCTGCGCGCGGCCCTGGGCGAGCGGAAGCTCAACTACCTCGGTGCGTCGTACGGCACCTTCCTCGGCGCCACGTACGCCGACCTCTTCCCCGGCCACGTCGGCCGCTTCGTGCTCGACGGCGCGATCGACCCGTCCCTGTCCAACGAGCAGCTCTCGCTGGCGCAGGCGCACGGCTTCGAGACCGCGCTGCGGGCCTACGTGCAGGACTGCGTCGACAGCGGCGGCTGCTTCCTCGGCGGCAACGTCGACGAGGGCGTCGGCAGGATCCAGGCGTTCCTCGGCCAGGTCGAGAAGCAGCCGTTGCCGACCGGCGAGAGCCGCCAGCTGACCGAGGGCCTGGCCATGCTCGGGATCTGGATGCCGCTGTACGTCAAGGACTACTGGGAGCAGCTCTCCTCGGCGCTCCAGCAGGCGATGAACGACCAGAAGGGCTCGCAGCTCCTCGGCCTCGCCGACCTGTACACCTCGCGGGGTCCGTCGGGGTACACCGACAACTCCATGGAGGCGCTGTACGCCGTCAACTGCCTCGACCACGACGACTACATCGCGACCTCCGAGGTCCCGGCGCACTTCGCGCAGTTCGTGGGTGCGTCGCCGACCTTCGGGCGGGCGTTCGCGTTCGGGCTCTCCACCTGCTCGCAGTGGCCGGTCCAGAGCGGGCAGCACACGGTCGCGCTGCACGCGCCCGGCGCACCCCCGATCGTCGTGATCGGCACGACCCGTGACCCGGCGACCCCGCTGGCATGGGCGCAGGCCCTGGCCGACCAGCTCGAGTCGGGGCAGCTGATCACCCGCGACGGCGACGGGCACACCGGGTTCCAGCGCGGGAACAGCTGCGTGGACGAGGCCGTCGAGGGGTGGCTGGTCAGGGGCACGGTGCCACCGGCCGACCTGAAGTGCTGATGCACGCCTCATGAAGCTCCCCGGGCTGCCGATGGGAAGGCGTCAAGCCCGTGGAGAGGTGAAGGAATGGTCGAGCCGACCGGCGTCGAGCGGATGCTCGCACCCGAGGACATCATCGTGTCCAAGACGGACCCTCGGGGCCACCTGACCTACGTGAACGACAAGTTCATCGACATCAGCGGCTACGGCGACTCGGAGCTGATCGGCAAGCCGCACAACATCATCCGGCACCCCGACATGCCGCGCGCCGTGTTCCGGCTGCTCTGGGACACGCTCGCGCAGAAGGAGGAGCTGTTCGCCTACGTGGTGAACCTCGCCGGCGACGGCTCGCACTACTGGGTGCTCGCGCACGTGACCCCGTCGGTCGACGAGTCCGGCCGGGTCATCGGCTTCCACTCCAACCGGCGCGCCCCGGGCCGCTCCGCGCTCGCCGAGGTGGTCCCGCTCTACGAGCGGCTCCTGCGCGAGGAGAAGCTGCACAAGAACGCCCGGGAAGCCACGGACGCCTCCACCCGGCTGCTCCAGCAGGTGCTGGCGGAGCGGGGCCAGACCTACGACGAGTTCGTCTGGGGCCTGATCGCGAAGGGGGAAGCGGCATGACCGCCCTGCACTCCGTCCGGTACGACGGCCAGGACGAGGTCGCGCCCGACGACGCCGTCGAGCCGGGCCCGTCCGGCGTCGAGCACGAGCTGGCGGCGTACAAGGCCATGGTGCACGCCGTCCTGGCGACCTGCCGCGCCGCGGGCGCCGGGGACCTGGAGGCTCGCACCCTGGAGGTCCCCGAGGCTCGCGAGTACCCCGAGCTGGTCGCCCTGCGGCACAGCCTGAACCGGATCCTCGACCTGTCCGACGCCTTCATCCGCGAGGCCGGTGCGGCGCTGACCTCGGCCAGCGAGGGCCGCTACCACCGCCGGTTCCTCGAGCAGGGCATGCCCGGGCACTTCCGGGTCGGTGTGGACGCGATCAACGCGGGCCGGCAGGGCATGCAGGCCGCCGCGGAGGCGGTCGCCGCCGCCGAGCAGGAGCGCCAGCACCTGGCGATGCGGTTCGAGGACGTCGTCGTCACCCTCACCGAGCAGCTGGTCGGCTCGTCGGGCACGCTCTCGTCGGCCACGTCGAGCCTCACCCGCTCCGCCCAGGGCGCCGGCGCCGAGGTCGTCCAGGCACGCGAGACCGTGGACTCGCTGTCGGAGTCGTCGCTGCAGATCCAGGAGGTCGTGAAGGTGATCGACCAGATCGCCTCCCAGACCCGGCTGCTCGCCCTCAACGCGACCATCGAGGCCGCCCGTGTCGGCGAGATGGGCAAGGGCTTCGCGGTGGTGGCCAGCGAGGTCAAGGAGCTCGCCAACCAGACCCAGAGCGCCACCCAGCGCGTCAGTGACCAGGTGGCGATGATCCAGAACGCCAGCAAGGACGCCGTGTCGGTGATGGTCGAGGTGGGCAGCACCGTCGAGCAGATGAACACGATGGTCGCCGAGATGGCCCTCGCCGTCGACGGTGGCGGCGCCGGCGAGATCGGCATCAGCCAGGTGACCGGCAACCTCCGCGACGAGGTCACCGGCTTCCTGCAGGCGATGCGGCAGTGACCTTCCGCTGACGTCCCGGCGACTCCAGGGGGCCGTTTCGTGCCCCGACGGGTCGCGGCCCTATACTCGTCCGGCGTGCCCGGCCGACGGCCGGTCACGCACCAGCAGCACCTGGCCGCCTTAGCTCAGTCGGTAGAGCGATTCACTCGTAATGAATAGGTCGTCGGTTCGATTCCGACAGGCGGCTCCACGCATCATCTCCCGGGTCGGGGTCGTGCCAGACCGGACCGTCGACCTCACTCCACGTGCTGCAGCACCGTGGTGATCTGCCAGTCCACGGTGGAGTGGTCGATCGCGTCGTGGACCGGGGAGCCGGCCATCTCGCCGGTGATCCCGGCGGCTCCGGACCGGGCGTGGGCCGGGCTGTCGTAGGCCACGATGTCGATGACGGTCCCGTCGGTGGTCTCGACGATCCGGCGCCACCGGAAGCCGGGCTGCAGCTTGAGGTACTCGTTGATGTCGTCGTTCGCGGCGACGAAGTCCGCCGACGTCAGGCCCGGTGCGGGGCGCAGGGTGGTCACTTCGAGGCTCTCGGCCATGGTCGGCTCCTTGTCGTCGAGGATGTCGCTGACCCGCGAGTCTGCCGCGCGCACCACCGCCGAACATCGGTCGAATGACCACACCCCGGGACCCGTCCCGAGCCTCGGGAGCGGACCAGACCGCGCCGACCCGAGCGGATCTGCGGTCTCCCGAGTGCCCACCTCCGACTGCTAACCTGCCCGCGCCGTGCCCCGTTCCGGGGGAGCGCGAAGGAGCCGCGTGAGCACCCACGAGGTCCCCGACCCGGACCAGGACCTGACGGGGCGCAGCCATGAGCTGGCGGCGCTCGGTGACTTCCTGGCGCGGGCCGGCCGCGAGGGTGCCGTCCTGCTGGTCACGGGCGAGGCGGGCATGGGCAAGACGGTCCTGCTCGAGTCGGCCGTGCGCGTCGCGGCGGCCTCGACGAACGCCCTGGTGCTGCGGGCGTCGGGCGTCGAGTTCGAGGTCGAGCTGGCCTACGCGGGGTTGCACCAGCTGCTGTCACCGGTGGCCGCTGCACTGGACGATCTTTCCGAGGTCCACCGTGACGCGCTCCGCGCCGCGCTCGGCCTCGAGGCGTCGGAACCTCCCGAGCTGCTCACGCTGGCGACGGCGACGATGAGCCTGCTCCGCCACCTGGCGGCCGACGGCCCTCTGCTGGTGGTCGTGGACGACCTGCAATGGGTGGACCGGGCCAGCCTGCTCCTGCTCAGCCTGGTCGCCCGTCGCATCGACGGGTACGGCGTCGCGCTCCTCCTCGCGCAGAGATCAGGGCACGAGACGTTCTTCGACCGCGACTCGATCCCGACGCTCGAGCTGGCGCCGCTGGACGACGAGGACGCCGCCGCGCTGCTCCGCCGGCACCATCCGGGACTGCACCCGTCCGTGCGGCATCGCATCGTGGCCGACGCCGACGGGAACCCGTTGGCGCTCATCGAGCTGCCGCGGGGCCTCACCGCGGCGCAGGAGTCGGCCACGGACCTCCTCCCCTCGACCCTGCCGCTGAGCGTCCGGTTGCGGAGGCTGTTCGCCTCCCGGGTCTCGGCCCTCCCGGCACCGAGCCGTCGGCTGGTGCTGCTCGCAGCGCTCCACCACGGCGACGACTCCGAGCTGGTGAGGATCGTGGCCGGGTCCGCGGCCGACCTTGCTCCGGCTGAGGAAGCCGGGCTCGTCTCCCTGCAGCCCGGGCAGCACCGGCTCAGGTTCAGCCACCCGCTGATCCGGGCCGCCGCGGTCGATCTGGCGTCCGCCCCGGAGCGCCGGGCGGCCCATCGACGACTGGCCCAGCTCGCGACGGATCCCGACGTGCACGCCCTCCACCTCGCCGAGTCGGTGCTCGGCGTCGACGACGAGGTCGCGCGACTGCTGGACGGCGTCGCTGACTCCGCGCTCGCCCGCGGGGATGCGGCGCAGACCGTGGCGGTGCTGCTGCGGGCGGCGGAGCTGACCTCGGTCGCGCCGGACCGCGCGCGTCGGCTCGCTGCTGCGGCGTACCTCGGGGCCAACGTCACCGGCACCCTGACCGGCGCCCGCGCGCTGCTGGAACGGGCCCGAACGGCCGACCCGGACACCGCCGACACGCTCGGAGTGGCGACCGCCGCGGCCGCGCACCTGCTCAACAGCGACGGCGGGGTCGCCACCGCCCACCGGATGCTCAGCCGCGCGCTCGCCGGCACCGATCCCGGGAGCGCCGAGCGGCCCGTGGTGCAGGAGGCGGTGCACACGCTGATGCTGGTCTGCGCCTTCGGGGGCAGGATCGAGCTGTGGGCTGCGTTCGCCGACGCCGTCGAGCGGTTCGGAGCCAGCCTCTCACCGGTGCTCCGGCTCGCCGCGGTGACCTTCGCGGACCCGACCCACGCCGCCCCGCAGCACCTGGCCGAGCTGGACGCGATGGTCGCCGGTCTCGACGAGACCGCGAATCCTGTCGAGGTGCTGGAGGTGGCGATCGCTGGGCAGTACGTCGACCGGGAGCCGACCGCCGCCCTGGACCAGGTCGTGCGCGCGGGCCGGTCGGGCGGCCCGGTGCCGCTGGGCGCGCAGGCCCTGGTGATGCGGGCGATGACCGCGTTCCACGAGGGCCAGTGGGACGACGCCGCGGCGCTGGCCGACGAGGGCATCGCCCTGTGCGTCGAGCACGGCTACCGGCTGCTGGAGTGGGGTGCGCTCAACCCGCGGATGCTGCTCGCCGCCGCCCGCGGCGACACCGACTACCTGGCCGGCGTACGCGCTCGGATGCACCAGTGGGCGATCCCGCGGCAGATGCTCGCTGTCCGAACCTTCACCGCCAACGTCGACGGCCTCGCGGCGCTGAGCCTGTCCCGCCACCAGGAGGCGTACGACGCGTACGCCTGGATCGCCGAGCCGGGCACCCTTCCGCCGTTCGGGCAGGTGACCGCCTGGAACGCGATGGACGTGGTCGAGGCGGCCGTGCGCAGCGGCCACCTCGACGCCGCCCGGCGACACGCGACCGTGGTCGCCGGGACCCTGGCGCCGATCTCGCCGCGGTTGCGGTTCCTGGCCGGGGCCGCTGCCGCGCTGGTGGCCCCGGACGACTCCTACGTCGAGGTGTTCGACCGGGTCGTCGGCGACCCGGCGTCGCGACGGTGGCCCTTCCACCTCGGCCGGGTCGAGCTCGCGTACGGCGAGCGGCTGCGCCTGGACCGGGCGATGCGACGCGCGCGACCGCACCTGGAACGCGCCCTGGAGCTGTTCTCCGGGCTCGACGCGGTGCCCTGGGTCGCCCGCGCCGAGGCAGCGCTCCGGGCGACCGGTCAGAGCAGGCGGGCGAACGGCCACGACGGGGCCCCCGCGCTGACGCCGCAGGAGCTGGAGGTGGTGCGGCTCGCCGCGACCGGGATGAGCAACCGCGAGATCGCGGAGCGGCTGACGCTCTCGCCCCGGACGGTCGGCGCACACCTCTACCGGGCGTTCCCCAAGCTCGGGGTGACCTCGCGCGCCGCATTGCGGGACGCACTGGCACGGGACGGTCGATAGCCGGCCGACCCGTTAGGTCATCTGACCGATGTTCGGCGGCCCGCCCGATCGAAGACTGGCCGGACCAGTCCCACTCGTGAGGAGACCGCACATGACCAAGCTCACCGTCGGCCAGGAGAACGGCCACGACATCGAGATCCACTTCGAGGACCACGGCATCGGCCAGCCGGTGGTGCTCATCCACGGCTTCCCGCTCGACGGGCGGTCGTGGGACAAGCAGGAGCGCGCGCTGCTGGAGGCCGGCTACCGGGTGGTCTCGTACGACCGCCGCGGGTTCGGCGAGTCCAGCCGCACGACCGTCGGGTTCGACTACGACACCTTCGCCGACGACCTGCACGCCCTGCTGGAGCACCTCGACCTCCGCGACGTGGCCCTCGTCGGGTTCTCGATGGGCAGCGGTGAGGTCGCCCGCTACCTCGGCCGACATGGCTCGGAGCGGGTCAGCAAGGCGGTGCTGATGGCCACCGTCCCGCCGTACCTGCTCAAGGCCGAGGACAACCCCGAGGGCGTGGACGGCGAGGTGTTCGAGGGCATCAAGGCGGCGATCGTCGCGGACCGGCCGGCGTACTTCAAGGACTTCCTCGACAGCTTCTTCAACGTCGACGTCCTCGGCGGCACCCGGATCAGCGAGCCGGCGTGGCAGGCCGCCTTCTCGATGGCGCTGCAGGCCGGTCCGTACGCCGTGCACGCCTGCGTGGACACCTGGCTCACCGACTTCCGCGACGACGTCGCGAAGATCGACGTCCCCGTGCTGCTGATCCACGGCGACTCCGACCGGATCCTGCCCTACGACGCCACCGCCGCCCGGTTGCCGGCGCTGATCCCCGGCCTGACCTTCGTCACCGTGAAGGACGGTCCGCACAACATCGCCTGGACCCACCCGGAGGTCGTCAACCCGGCGCTGCTGGACTTCCTGAAGGCGTGACGGTCCCGTCGTCCGGGTCCGGTCCGCCGGGCTGACACCGGCAGTCGGCACGCCGCCGCCCCCGCCCGCCGGGATAGCGTCACGCCCATGGACCTGCGCCGCGCCGCCGTGTTCCGGCACCTGGGGCCGATCTCGATCGTCACGCTCGTCGTCGGCTACGTCGCCCTGTGGGTCGTGCTCCGGCCCTCCGGCGAGCCGGGCGGTGCCTACCTCGGCCAGCTCGTCGGTGCGGTGTCCATCGTGCTGCTCTCCTCCGCGCTGGTCCTGATCAGCTCGCTGCCGTGGGTGGAGGAGTGGTTCGACGGCATCGACCGGGCGGCGATCTGGCACCGCCGGATGGCGATCACCGGGCTGGTGCTGCTGGCCGCCCACATCCCGCTCGCGTCGAGCCCGATCCACTCCCGCTGGGGCGGCCAGCTCGGCGCGGTCGGCGCCTGGGGCATGGTCGCGCTGGCGGTCTGGGCGATCCTGCCGCGGTGGCAGTCGGTGATCCCGCACCCGTTCCGCGGGATGGTCAAGGCACTCAAGGACGCCCCGGTGATCGGGCAGGTACGCCGGGTCTTCGGTGGCTACGACCGCTGGCGCCAGCTGCACCGGCTCACCGGTGTGTTCGTCGCGGCGTCCTTCCTGCACGGCCTGCTCGACGGGTCGCCGTTCCCGAAGTCCCCGACGCTGCGCTGGTCCTACGTCGTGATCGGCGGAATCGGCCTCGCGTTCTACGTCTACCGCGAGCTGCTGTCCCGGTTCTTCCTGTCCCTGCACGACTACGAGGTCGACGACGTCGCGGTGGTCGGCGAGGGGCTGGTCGAGATCAGTCTGCGGCCGATCGGGCGGCCGGTGGCCTTCGTGCCCGGCCAGTTCGCGCTGGTCTACATCGAGGCCAAGGACGGCTGGCACCGGCACCCGTTCACGATCGCGAGCGCGCCGGCCGAGGGCCTGCTCCGGGTGACCGTGAAGGCGCTCGGCGACTACACCTCACGACTGCGCGAGCTCCTCGAGCCGGGCATGCCCGCGGTCGTGGGTGGCCCGCACGGCCGGTTCAACCACGCCAAGGGCACCGCGGACCAGGCCTGGATCGCGGGCGGGGTCGGTGTGGCGCCGTTCCTGAGCTGGATACGAGCGCTGGACGAGCACCCGCCGCCGGGCAGGGTGCACCTCTACTACGCGTTCAGCGGCGGCCCGGCGCCGTTCGCCGACGAGCTCATCGAGCTGGCCGCCGGGCGTGAGGACGTGCACGTCCACCTGGTCGACTCGCGGGTCGACGGCCGTCTGAGCGTCGACCGGATCCGCGCGGACACCGGCGTCGACCCGTCGCGGCTCTCGGTCTTCCTGTGCGGCCCCGAACCGATGCTGCGCGACTTCCAGCGAGGACTGCGCGCCGTCGGCGTGCGGTCGGGCAACATCCACCGCGAGTACTTCGACTGGCGCTGACGCCCGCACGCTAGCGTCGGCGCATGACCGAGCCCGGAAGCCCGCCCCGGCACCTGCCCAGGGACCCGCATGCCGACGGACCCACCCCGGGCCCGTTCTCCGCGCTCCTCGGTTTCCGCTACGTCAGCGCCGGCGACGACGAGGCCGTCGTCGAGGCCGACCCGGGTCCGGAGCACTGCAACGGCGGCGGGATCGTGCACGGCGGGTTCCTCGCGTCCCTGCTCGACACGACCACCGGCTGGGCGGTGCACGCCCGGGTGCCGGAGGGGGTCGCGGCCCCGCACGTGCACCTGAGCGTCCAGTACGTCCGCGCCGCGGTACCCGGTGTCACGCTCGTGTGCCGCGGCCGCTGCCTCAGCGTCGGTGGCCGGATCGGCTCCACGGAGGCGGAGATCACCCAGGACGGCCGGGTCGTGGCCCGGGCCGTGGGCAGTCATGCGGTGCTGAGCCGAACCAGCTGACTGTCACAATTGTCACGATTCATACCTGTGTGGCGTCTCGCGGGCAGACACTGGAGAAGACCGGTGGCGCGCCGGGTCCGGGCCGGTGCGGGACTGTCCGACCGGACAGCCGGCCACCCCCGAGGAGGGGACACCATGAATCACAGATCACCCGTGCGTCGCACGGTGACGGGCGTGGCTGCGACCGCAGTCCTCGCCCTGACCACCAGCGGGCTGGCCGCCCTCTCGCCGGCCGCCCAGGCCGCGGCACCCGGCCCCTACCAGGCCGCCGCGAGCGCCGAGGTGCTGCACCTCAACGCCCTCTCGCTCGACCTGCTGACCAGCCTGGCCGACGTCGGCGTCGCCGTTGCCGCCGGCTCGACCGACAGCGCCCGCACCGCGCGCACGATCGCCGACGGCAGGAACGTCGGCGGTGCCGGCCTGGCGGGCATCGACCTCTCGGCGATCCTGGCCCACGCGCACGCCGAGGCATCTCAGGCCGTCCACTACCCGGCCGTCTCGTCGCAGACGGTCGCGGCCGTGCCCGTGCCCGGGATCCTCTCGCTCGGGATCTCGAAGGCGACCGCCCAGGCGCGCTGGCCCGGTGACGGCTTCGCCCTGCCCGGCGCTGCGGCGCTGTCGACGTCGACCGTGTCCACGGCGGACGCGGCCGTGCTGCCGGCGACCATCCCGATCGTCGGCTCGCTCACCCTGCTCTCGCTCCCCGGCACCGCGGCCGCGACCGAGACGACCCGGTTGCTGCCCTCCGGATCGGGTACGGCGGCGGCCCAGGGTCTCGCGACCACCAACATCGCCGACCTCAACCTGCTCGGCACTGCCGTGCAGGTGCACGTGGTCTCGCAGCCGGTCCTCTCGGCCGTGGCCACCGGCACCGCCGGCGGCGCGAAGGTCACCTTCACCCCGGCCCTGCTGACGGTGACGGGCCCGGGTGGCCCGGTCACCCTTCCGGCGGACGGGACCCCGGTCCCGATCGGCCTGCCGGCGAACCCGCTGCTGGTCCTGGACCTCTCGGTGGGGACCACCTCGGGCGTGGTCGAGTCGGCCGACGGCCGGACCGCCTCCGGGAGTGCCGCGATGCTGCACCTGCACATCGCTCTCGGGCCGGTCACCGTGCTGGACGCCGACGTGGCGCCGCTGTCGGTCTCGGCCTCCGTGCCGGCCGGTGGCGTCAGCTACACGAGCCTGCCGAACACCGGCGCCGACACCGACGGCGACGGCCTGTCCGACACGCTCGAGGCGAGCCTGGGCACCGACCCCAATGACGCCGACACCGACAACGACGGCTACAACGACGGTGTCGAGGTCATCAACGGCTCCGACCCGCTCAACCCGAGCAGCATCCCGGGACCGGACGCCGACGGCGACGGGCTCTCGGACGTGACCGAGGCGGCGTTCGGGACCGACCCGAACAACGCCGACACCGACGGTGACGGGCTCACGGACCTGCGCGAGCTGCTGATCGGCACCAACCCGCGGGTCGCCGACACCGACGGCGACGGGCTCTCGGACGGCTACGAGGTCAACGTCGTGCGGTGCACCAACCCGCACGTTGTGGACAGCGACGGCGACTCGCTGGGTGACGGACGCGAGGTCAACGGCAGCACGATGAACCGCACCGTCAAGACCCGCAAGTACTCGTCGTACCGGCTGGGCATCGTGAAGACCAACCCGTGCGTCGCCGACACCGATGGCGACCGTCTGTCCGACGGCGTCGAGGTCAACGGCCTGACGGTGCGCCAGAAGACCGTCCGGCCGCACGGCAAGGTGGTCTACCTGACCCGCCTCTACGGCAACCCGCTGCGGATCGACTCCGACGGTGACGGTCTCAAGGACCGCGCCGAGTTCACCGGCTCCGCGAACTGGCGCCACGGTCGGCACAAGACCGACGCGCTGCACTACGACACCGATCGCGGCGGAGTCCGCGACGGACGCGAGGTGAAGCGGTTCCACTCGGACCCGTCCACGGTCCGCAGTCACCGCTGACGCAGAACCCCCTCAGGCAGGACGCGCGCTCGGGCGCGGGTCCTGCCGTCGTCCGGTCTCACGCCGGGGCAGGTGCGGTGCTGTCCCTGAGCACCAGGGTGGCCGGAAGCATCTGCGACCGGGCGGCGCGTCCGGCGAGCAGGTCGGCCAGCATGCCGGCGGCCAGGTGGCCCTTGGCGCTGATGTCCTGCCGCACCGTCGTCAGCGACGGGCGGCTGGTCGTGGCCAGCGGGCTGTCGTCGTACCCGACCACGGAGAGGTCTCCCGGGACGCTCCGGCCGAGCTCCTCGGCGGCCAGGACCACGCCGTGGGCGAAGACGTCGGAGAAGCACAGCACCGCGGTGACCTGAGTGGTCTCCAGCAGCTGACGGGCAGCGTCGCGGGCAGCCGCGCGCGGCTCGTACGGCGTGAGCACGACCGTGGGCTCGACGCCGGCCGCCGCGAGGGTCTCCCGCCATCCGGCGAGGCGCTCCCGTGACGGGTAGCTGTCCGACTCGTGCAGCACGCCGTCGTCGCCGGCTACCCCGAGGGCCAGGATGCCGATGTCGCGGTGGCCCAGGTCCAGCAGGTGCCGGGCGCCCTGGCGGGCCCCGTCGCGGTCGTCGACGCGGACCGCGGGCACCGATGCCCCGAGGTCCTGGTCGACCGCCACCACGGGCAGGCCGCGACGACTCAGCCACTCGACCCCCGCCGACCTCGGCTCACACGTGTAGACGAGGGCGCCGTCGATGGCGACGTCGCGGGCCGGGACGAAGTGGTCGTCCTTCGGGGGCGTGAGCACCGTGAGGGCGAGCCCGCGCTGGGCCAGCTCGTCGGCCACCGCCGCCACGAACTCGGCGGAGACCTGGTCCTCGAACGCCTCGCTCAGCGCGCCGTTGAGCAGCATCCCGACCGACCCGGCGCGACCGCGGGCGAGCGCGCGGGCCGCGGGGTCGGGCCCGACGTACCCGAGCTCGTCGGCGGCTTCGAGGATGCGGACGCGCAGGTCCGCGGAGAGCTGGTCGGGTCGGGAGAACGCGTTCGAGACGGTCATCCGGCTGACGCCGACCTTGTCCGCGATCGACTGCAGCGTGACCTTCCCCAACGCCGTCACCTCTCGTTCATCGGCAGGCGGTCGACGCCTCGACCGTCGTGGCCACCCTACGATCGCGGCCCTCGGCGGGCTCGAGGACAGCGGCGACGCGGTGCAGCGCGGACGCGAGCCGGGCCCGGGTCCGGGTCAGGGTCAGGGCGCGCCCGTCGGGACGGGGGCGGTCGGTCGTCGGCAGCACCGGTGCGTCCGGGCGGGCGCTGGTCATCTCCCGGTGGGCGGCGCCGAGCGCCAGCTGGCTGGCGGTGTACTGGTCGAGCATGGTCGGCTCCTTTCGCTTTACCGGTAAAGTAGCACGGCCTTCTGTACCGGTCAAGTCGATTCCGGTCCGCCATCATGGTGGCCATGA
>Ga0255338_1004019_pt1 | contig 16168 bp, 11 predicted proteins | sample MeOH1_35cm_T4_19_FD_203715 | JGI IMG/M metagenome (GOLD analysis project Ga0255338, IMG submission 203715) | Sandy soil microbial communities from University of British Columbia, Vancouver, Canada - MeOH1_35cm_T4_195 | ecosystem: Engineered > Artificial ecosystem > Sand microcosm > Unclassified ...
ATGCTCTCCGAGAGCGGCAGGCCGACGCCGCGCCGCCTCGTCGCCACGATCCTCTTCAGCGACATCGAGGGATTCACCACGCTTTCGGAAAAAATGGAGCCCGCGCGCCTGGCACGGTGGCTCGACGAGTACCTGAACGCGATGGCGGGCGAGGTCGGGCGCGCCGGCGGCGTCGTGGACAAGTTCGTGGGCGACTCCGTGATGGCGGTGTTCGGCGTGCCGATCGCCCACGAGAGCCTCGAGGAGCAGCGCGGCGACGCGCGCGCGGCGGTCGAGTGCGCGCTCGCCATGCGCGGGGCGCTGGCGGGCCTGAACGCGCGATGGCGGCGGGAAGGGTATCCCGAGGTGCGCGTGCGCGCCGGCATCCACACCGGGCCGGTCGTGGCCGGCAGTTTCGGAAACGCGGAGCGGCTCGAATACACGGTGATCGGCGACACGGTGAACGTGGCCTCGCGCCTCGAGGGGTTCGACAAGTCGCCCGTGGGACCGGAGGAGCTCCTGCGCATCCACCTGAGCGACGCGACCGGGTCGCTGCTCGACGGAAGGTTCGCGACCGTCGGGATCGGGGACGTGATGCTCAAGGGCAAGGACGCGCCGGTGCACGTCCACCGGCTATCGGGTACGGTGGACGCTGCGCCGCCTGCCGGAAAAGGAGAAGGACGATGAGAAGGCTATGGGCATTTGCGATTTTCCTCGCCTGGAGCGGGATCGCCCTCGCGCAGGCTCCGAAGGATGCGCCGGCTCCGCCGCGGGAGGGCGCGTCGCCGGCCCCCTCGAAGGCCGCGCCTGCCGTGGCCTACAAGCCGCCGGCGCGCGGCGCGCCGCAGCGCCGCGTCGGCGGCGCCTCGCGCGGGGCGGCCGCGACGGCGCCCGAGGTGGCGGTGCTCGCGCCCGACCACGTGGGCCTCACGCTGGAGGAGCAGCCGGACCTCTACTGGTTCATCTCGAAGCCCTCGACCGTGCGCATCGAGCTCACGCTCATCCACGGCGACAGCCCGGCGCCCACGAAGGAGGTGACACTCAAGGGCGCGGAAAGCGCCGGCATCCAGCGCTTCCCGCTTCGCGAGCACGGCGTGCGGCTCGCGGAGGGGACGGACTACGAATGGTCGGTGGCCATCGTTCCCGATACGGAGGGCCGCTCGGCCGACATCGTGTCCGGCGGCGCGCTGCGGCGCGTGGCGCCCGGGCCGGCACTGGCCGCGAAGCTGCGCGGCCTGGCGGGCACGGCGCGTGCGGCCGCGCTGGCGGAAGCGGGCATCTGGTACGACGCGCTGGCGGCGCTGGGCAGGCAGGTCGACGCGAACCCGTCGGACCGCGAGGCGCGGCGCGCGCGCGCCGAACTCCTCGAGCAGGTCGGCCTGAAGGACGTCGCCGCCTTCGAGCAGCGCTGAGCGGCGCCTAGCCTTTCGGCGCGCCGCCGAAGAGGCGCGCGAAGGGCAGGAGAAGCCACCAGCGCAGGCCGCCGCGGCGGGCGATCTCGGCGTCGCGTTCGGCGATGCCCCTCGATTGCTCGGAGACGGTCCGCTCCGCCTGCGCCAGCCGGCTTTCGAGCTGCCCGGCCCACGCCAGCGCGTCGTCGCGCGACCTCACCGCCTCGTCGTGGGCGCGCCGCACCTCGTCGACCTGCCTGCCCAGCGCCTCGAGCTGCGCGCCCGCATCGACCAGGTGGCGCATCACCTTCTCGTAGTCGCGGTGCGCCCAGTCGTCGCGGTCGGAGAGGACCGAGAGCGTGGCGGGCAACCGGCCGAGCGTGTCCATCGAGCGGCTGGCGGCGACGAGGAAGTAGAGCGGCTCGCCCAGGGACGCGCCGGCTTCGGCCGGATCGGCCTCCGACACTTCCGCGAGGTGGCCCGCCTGCGCCTTCGGCTCCGGCGCGATCACGGAGAAGAAGCTCGGCCGCTGCCCGTACCAGCGCGAGTGCCCGAACCGGCGCGCGACGAGCGCCTCCAGCTCCTCGCGGTAGAGCTCCTTCACGTGGAACTCGTTCGCGAAGCCGCGGCGGTCGCTGTACTCGCGCTTGTTGGGGCAGGAGAGCAGCAGGAGGCCGTCGGGCGAGAGCACGCGCGCGATCTCGTCGACGAACGCCTCCTGCTCGCGGATGTGCTCGACGGTCTCGAAGGTCACGAAGAGGTCGGCGCTAGCGTCCTCGAGCGGCAGTTTCGTGCAGGGCGCCTGCACGAACGAGAGGTTGGCGATTCCCGGGTAGGCGCCGCGGGCGTGGGCGACGGCCTGCGCCGAAATGTCGGCGCCGACGACGCTCGCCGCCCTTCGCGCGAGCAGCGCCGAGCCGTAGCCCTCGCCGCAGGCGGCGTCCACGACGCGCAACCCGTCGGCGAACTGCGCGGCGAAGTGGTAGCGGTGCCAGTGCTCCACCCAGATCTCGCCGCGCACGCCGGGCACGAAGCGCTCGCCCGTGAAAGGCAGTTCGCTGGCGTGCGGTGGCGAGGACATCGCGCCATTATAGGCGAGGGGCCGCGCGCGGCAGCGGCGGCGGGGAGCGCGCGCCTAGCGGATCATCCGCCAGCGCCGCAGCCGCTCGACGACGGGCTTCCTCTACGCCGCGAGCGGGCCCAGGAGGCGGTTGCCGTAGACGAAGCGCTTGACTTCCTGGTGCGTGACCATCCTGCGCGCGTGGCTTCGCGCGTAGGCGTCGGCCATCGCCGAGATCTCCCGCGGCGAGGCGGTGACGAGGAGGCGGCGCTGGCGCTCGAGCGCGTCGGCGTAGGCCCGGTCGAGCAGCGCCTGGCGCTCGGCCGCGCCGCGCGTCTCGGCGGGCACGCGGTATTTCGAGGTCGTCTTCCCGACCATCACGAAGTCGTCCTCGAGCGTGTAGCGCGTCCACAGGTTCCAGTCCTCGAGCTGGTCCATGTCCTCGGCGAAGCCGCCGTGGCGCTCGTAGAGCGAGCGGTGGAAGAGCACCGCCTGGATGGGCAGGAAGTTGTGGTGCCAGAGCGTGAGCCGGTCGAAGGCCTGGCGGTGGACCGTGGCGTGCATCGTCTCCTCGTAGCGCGCGCGGTCGCGGTCGTGGACGAGCGTCTTGGTCTCCCAGGCGAGGCCGTAGGCGCCCTTCGCGCCGGCGGCGAGTGCCGCGTCCAGCAGCACCTCCACGTGGTCGGCGAAGAAGACGTCGTCGTCGTCGAGGAAGTTGAGCCACTCGCCGGTGGCGAGCGAGAGCGCCCGGTTGCCGGCGCGCGATCGCCCGGCCTTCTCCCCGGTGGCCTCGTAGCGGATGTCGAGGCGGTCGCGGAAGCCGTCGACGATGGCCCGCGAGGCCGGCTCGCCGTCCTCGACCACGACGACCTCGAGGTTGTCCCAGGTCTGGTTCGCGCAGGAGGCCAGCGCCTCGCGCAGCCACGCCGCGCGATCGACCGTGCGGATGAGTATCGAGACCTTCGGTCGCGGAACTTCCGGGTGCTCGCGCCGGGAGCGGAACTCGTGGAAGGCGCCGTCGCGCCGCGTCTCGTAGCCCCAGCCTGCGAACTGCGGGCGGAAGCCTTCCGCGGAGGGGACGCGCGAGAGCAGGAAATGCGGCGCGCGCGCGATGGCCCGCAGCCCGGCCATCGCGAGCCCGAGGCGCCGGCCGGGGAAGGAGGGCGGGGCGAGAAGTTCCGCCGCGAGCATGGTGAAGCCCTGCGCCATGCGGGCGATGCCGCCGAAGCGCATCCTGAGGCCCAGGTTCGTCTGCACGCCGCCGAAGACCTGCAGCGGCTTCACCTCGCCCGCCTCCTTGTACGTGCGATGCACCACGGCGCATTTGGGCTGGTAGGTGATCCGCCAGCCCGCGGCGCGCAGGCGCCACGAGAGGTCCACGTCCTCGCCGTACATGAAGATGGCCTCGTCGAAGCCGCCGGCGGCCTCGAAGGCCTCGCGGCGGAAGAGGGTCGCCGCGCCGCTCACCCACGGCGCGTCGAGCGAGGCCGGGTCGTAGGCCTTGGGATGCTCGTAGGGGATCTGGCGCATCTCCCACGCGGCGACCTTCGCCCCGTCGTTCGCGGCCGTCTCCACGAGCCGCGCGAGCGCGCCGGGCTCGACGATGCAGTCCTGGTTGATCACCAGCAGCCACGGCGAGGCGCCGCGCCTCGCGTTGGCGTTGTGGCCGCGGCCGAAGCCGAGGTTCTCGCCGGAACGCTGCGCGTCCACGCTCGCGAACGCGCCGCCGGCAAGCTGCGGCATGGCGCGGATGGCCTCGACGGCTCGCGGGTCCGGGCTGTTGTCCTGCACGAGCAGGTGCAGGCGCAGCCCGCGGGAGGCTTCCGCGAGGCTCGCGAAGAGGGAGGCGAGAAGCCCGGCGTCGGGCCGGTAGGTGACGACGCTCAGGTCAACGTCGCGCATCGAAGGCGAGCTTGCGGAGCAGGCGCCGCACCGGCGAGGGAAGCCGCTCGAGCGCTTCCTTGTCGAGGCGCAGGCGGTCGGCCTCCTGCGCGAGGCGGTCGCGCTCGTCCGTGGACCGGCGAAGCTCGTCCTGCACCGCGCGCACGTCCGTCTCCAGTTTCGCGATCCAGCCGCGCGCCTCGGTCTCGAAGTCGGCCGCGCGGCGCTTCGCGTCGTCGAGCGCGGCGAGCGTCTGCGCGAGCTCGTCGCACAGGCGCACGAGCTCCGCGCGGAAGAGCGTGCCGTCGAGGTTCCTCGCGACGAGCGACTCGATGGCCGCCTCGTCCGCCGCATCGGGCGCGGCCGGGTCGATGCCGAAGCGCGCGTAGAAGGCGTCGAGGGAGCGGGTCATGGCGTCGAGGGGCGGGATGCGCGCGGGATCGCGCCGCGAAAGCGTCGATTGTACCCGCGCCCTTTCCGCCTCCCTCCCGCCCCCGGCGAGCGAGCGGATCTCGCCCGAGACGGTGTCCGCGTCGAAGGATTCCGGCAGCAGCCAGCCGCCGCCGTGGGCGCCGATGCGTTCGGCCAGCGCTCCCCGCGGCGCCGCGAGCACGGGCACTCCCGCCGCCCACGCGTCCGAAAGCGCGTAGCTGAAGCTCTCCGGCACGGCGTTGGGCATGAGCACGAGGCCCGCCCCGTAGCCGCGCAGCAGGCCCGGGGCATCGCCCTCGGCGAATGCGCCGTGCACGAACAGCCGGCCCGGGATGCGCCAGCCCGGATAGAGCTGCCGGTCGAGATAGCCGATCACGACGAGCGCGATGTCGCTACCCGCCAGCCGCGCCGCGATTTCCTCCACGAGTTCCGAGCCCTTGTGCGGGCCGAGGGCGCCCAGCAGGGCCACCACGCGCCCCGGCCGTTCGCGCGCGAATTCCGGGCGCGGCGCCACGCTGGCCCCGGATCCGGGCCCCGCGTGGTCTTCGATGCCATTGGGGACGACCTCGACGGCGAGGCCCGCGACGTGGCGGGCGGCGAGGCCGGCGAGCCAGCGCGAGGGCGCCAGCACGGCCCGCGACTCGCGCAGCGCGCGGGAGGTGTCGGCGAGCCAGGCGGCCTCGGGCGCCAGCGCATCGCCGACGACGAACGCGTCGGGGCGCAGGAAGAGGACGTCGTGAAGGGTCGCGAGGCGCGGCGCGCCCAGCTCGCGGCAGGCCCAGTCGGCACGGGCCCGCGCGGAGCGCGTGAGCTGGTGCAGGTGCACGAGGCCCACGCGCCGGGCGCGCAGCCAGCCCGCGAGGCGGGCGCCCACCGCGTTGGCCGCCAGCGGGAAGAAGCGGCGCGCGCGCGGGTCCTCGATCACGTCGGCGCCGTCGCCGGCGTGCCAGATGAGCTGGGGCCGGCCGGCCGTGCGCACGATGTCGCGCACGTGGCGGTCGACGCCGCCGCCGAAGAGGCTCGTCACGTGCAGGATCGCGAAATCGTTCATCGGGGAGGGGGCGGGAGGACCGGTAGAATGATGCCTGAAAGTGCCACGCGTCCCCTCCCTTCCCGTCCTGTCGCTCCTCGTCGGCGCATCCCTCTGGGGTGTCGTCTGGTACCCCTATCGGCTGCTCGGCGCCGCGGGCCTGGACGGCGCGTGGTCGTCCACGCTCACCTACGGCGTGGCGCTCGCCGTGGGGTCGGCGATCTTCCTCGGCCACTGGCGCGATGTCCGCCGCGCGCCGTGGGCGTGCCTCGCCATGGGGTTCGCCATCGGCTGGAGCAACCTCGCGTACGTGATCGGCGTGCTCGAAGGCGAGGTGATGCGCGTGCTCCTGCTCTTCTACCTCGCGCCGCTGTGGACGGTTCCGCTGGCGCACGTCCTCCTCGGCGAGCGCCTCGACCTGCGCGGCGGCATGGTGATGGCGATCGCGGTGGCCGGCGCCGCGGTGATGCTGTGGCACCCGGAGATCGGCGTGCCGTGGCCGGGCTCGCGCGCCGAATGGCTCGGCGTGGCCGCGGGGTTCCTGTTCGCCCTCGGCAACGTGCTGGTGCGAAGCCTCCCGCAGCTTCGCGACACGACGAAATCGCTCGCGATCTGGGCGGGCGTGACGGCGGCCTCGGTCCTCTACCTCCCGTGGTCGCCCACGACGACGCAGGCCGCGATGGACGTCGCCGCCGTCTCGTGGGGCATCTGGGTTCCGGTGGGCTTCGCGCTGCTCGCGATGAGCCTCGCGCTGCAGTTCGGGCTGTCGCGCGTGCCGGCCAACCGCGCCATCGTGATCCTGCTCTTCGAGCTGGTGGTGGCGGCGATCGCGTCGTACTGGCTGACCGGAGAGCGCCTGCGGATGCAGGACTGGATCGGCGGCTCGCTCATCGTCACCGCGAGCCTCGCCAGCGGGTTCAGGAAGCCGGGCTAGGGGCGGTCCCCGCCGCCTCGCCTACTCCTGCGGCGTGCCGAGGTCCACGCGCTCCGGCGCCTTCCACCCCTTCATCCGGTAGTCGGCCTCGACGGTCGTGTAGATTCCGCCGCGCACGAGGAACTCCGCGGTGAGCCGCATGTAGCGGGGGCGCGTTGCGGCCACGAGGTCGTCCAGGATCTCGTTCGTCACCGCCTCGTGGAACTTCCCCTCGTTCCTGAACGACCAGACGTAGAGCTTGAGGCTCTTCAGCTCCACGCACTTCGCGTCCGGCACGTACTCAAGGTGCAGCGTCGCGAAATCCGGCTGGCCCGTCCTGGGACACAGGCAGGTGAACTCCGGGATCTCCATGCGGATCGCGTAGTCGCGCCCGGGATGCGGGTTCGGGAACGTCTCGAGGTCCTTCGAGGCCGATTCGCGCGGCCCGCTGCCCAGCGCCTTCAGCGGCACGGCGGCGGAAATCGGACGGGGCGGGGCGGAAGCGGGGCGGCGCGGCGGCATTTTCTTCGGCATCGGAGGTCGGCTGCGGGATAATGGGCGTTTATCGGCGGGGGCCTGCGGCGGCCCGGAGGGGAAATCATGGCGGAGCAACCGATGATTGTGCACGATCCGGCGGGAGTCCGGCTCGCCACGCATCCCAACTACCCGGTGTTCAAGCACGTCGTGCCGCTGCCCAGCATCAGCCTGATGGACAGCATCGGCGCGGCCACGCTCGAGAACTTCTTCATCGTGGCCGAGGCCTGGGCGAGCGTCGTGAGCCGGTTCGCGCCGCCCGGCGCATCCGTCCTCGACATCGGCTGCGGCTGCGGGCGCACGGCGCGCCTGCTGCTCCTGCGGCCCGACCTGACCTACCTGGGATTCGACGTCTTCAAGCCCGCCATCGTGTGGGCCGAGGCCTACCTGTCGCCCCTTTCGGGCGGGCGGTTCCGCTTCGTGCACGTCGACGGGCATTCCGCGCACTACAACCCGCGCGGCGCGCTCGCGCCCCGCGACGTCGTGTTTCCCGCCGCGGACGGGTGGACCGATGTCGCCTTCGCGGCCTCGCTCTTCACCCACCTGCTCGAGCCGGACGCGGAGCACTACCTTGCCGAATCCGCGCGCTGCCTGCGCCGCGGCGGGGTGCTGGTCGCGAGCATCCACGACGAGCCGCCGCCGGGCGTGCGCTACTCCGGGCGCGAGGACCGCATCGACGTCGAGCGCGGCTATTTCGTCGCCCTGGCCGAGCGCGCCGGCTTCGCCTTGCGGGAGGACCTCGGCTCGCTCTGCGGCCAGACCGCTCTCGCCTTCGAAAGGCGCTGAACCCCCCGGACAGCGCGGGCGCGCATCCGGTAGAATTGCGCTCGATCTTCGGCAACGACCCCACCGCCCCAGTCGGGCCCGGTGGGGTTTTTCATAAGAATCAAGGCTGTGAGACTCACCTCCCTCAAGCTTTCCGGCTTCAAATCCTTCGTCGACCCGACCCAGATCGCCGTGCCCGGCCAGCTGGTGGGCGTGGTCGGCCCCAACGGCTGCGGCAAGTCGAACGTCATCGACGCGGTGCGCTGGGTGCTCGGGGAATCGAGCGCCAAGCAGCTGCGCGGCGAGCACATGCACGACGTGATCTTCAACGGCTCGACCGACAGGAAGCCCGTGAGCCGCGCCTCCGTCGAGCTCGTCTTCGACAACACGCTGGGCCGCGTCGGCGGCGCGTGGTCGCAGTACGCCGAGATCAGCGTGAAGCGCGTGCTTTCGCGCGACGGCGACTCCAGCTACTACATCAACGGCACGCACGTGCGCCGCCGCGACGTGCAGGACATCTTCCTCGGCACGGGCCTGGGGCCGCGCGCCTACTCGATCATCGAGCAGGGGATGATCTCGCGCGTCATCACGTCCAAGCCCGAGGAGCTGCGCGTCTTCCTCGAGGAGGCCGCCGGCGTCTCCAAGTACCGCGAGCGCCGCCGCGAGACCGAGCTGCGGCTCGAGGACACGCGCGAGAACCTCGACCGCGTGGGCGACATCCGCGCCGAGCTCGGCACGCAGCTCGAGCACCTCGCGCAGCAGGCGGAGGTGGCCGCGCGCTACCAGGACCTGCAGGGCCAGCTCGCGCTCAACCACAACCTGCTCGCCTACACGCGGCTGCGCGAGGCCGAGCAGGCGAGGAACCGCTACGCCAACGAAGTCCAGAAGGTGCAGGTGCAGCTGGAGGCGGAGACGGCGAGGCTGCGCGATTCCGAGCGGGCGCTCGAGGAGCTGCGCAGCCGCCACTACGAGGAGACCGACCAGCTCTCCACGCGCCAGGGCGCGCTCTATGCCGCCAACGGCGAGGTGCAGTCGCTCGAGCAGGAGATCGCCTTTCTCGGCGAGAACCGCCGCCGCATGGGCGCGCAGCTCGAGGGGCTCGCGGCCGAGATCGCCGAAGTCGAGCGCCGGATCGCCGAGGCGCAGTCCGACCGCGGGCGCTGGGAGAGCGAAATCGAAAGCGCGCGCGCGGCCATCGGGGCGCGCGAGGCCGAGCTCGCGGCGGCCCGCGAGGGGATGCCGGCGGCCGAGGAGGCGCAGCACAGGGCCATGGCGCAGGTCCGCGCCGGCGAAGCGGAGATGTCGGCCGCCGAGCAGGCGCAGGGCGTCGAGGAGACGCGCGAGTCGCACGCGCTCAAGATCCTCGCCCAGCTGGAAGCGCGCAAGAACCGCCTGAAGCAGGAGAACATGGCGCTCGTCTTCCCGGAGCCCGAGAAGCTCGCGGCGATCGCGGCCCGGCGCGAGGAATCCGGCGCGAAGGTCGTCGAGCTCGAGGAGGCGCAGCAGGCCGCCGAGGCGAGGCTGCCGTCCCTGGAGGAGGAGCGCCGCGAGGCGCAGCAGGCCCTCCAGGAGCGCACGCGCGAGGCCGCGCAGCTCGAGGCGGCGCTGGGCGCGCTCCAGTCGCAGCAGGCCAAGCTCGACAACAACTCGCGCCTGGCCGAGTGGACGAAGCTGCACGCGCTCGATCGCGCCGAGCGCCTCTGGCAGGCGATCCGCGTGGAGGCCGGGTGGGACGACGCCGTCGAGGCGGCGCTGGGCGTGCGGCTCAACGCCGCGCGGCTCGCCGACGACGGCGATCTCGCGCAGCTGCTGCGCGACGCGCCGCCCGGCAGCTTCGCGGTGTTCGTCGAGCGCGGTGCGCCGGAGGCGGCCGCGCCCGGCTCGAACCTCGTGCCGCTCTCGTCGGTCGTCTCGAGCGCGCGCACGGGCGTGGCGGCGTACCTCCGGGACGCGCTCGCCAACGTCTTCATCCTGCCCGAGGGAGAGGACGGCCTCGCCCTCGCGCGCGTCCTGCCGCCCGGGGGGTTGCTGGTCTCCAGGGCCGGCCACCTCTTCGGCCGCCACGGGGTGGTCTTCCACGGCCCGCAGTCGGAGCTCCACGGCGTCCTGCAGCGCCAGCGCGAGATCGACGAGCTGCAGGCGAAGGCGCCCGGCGTCGCCGCGGCGCGCAACGCGGTCGAGGCGCGCCTTCGCGAGCTGGAGGCGCAGGTGCGCCAGTCGCAGGACGAGGCGCGCCGGCTGCGCGAGGAGCTCTCCCGCACGCGGCAGGACGCGCACGCGCTCGAGGTCGAGCACCTGAAGCTCTCGCAGAGCACCGAGCAGGCCGAGAAGCGCCGCGAGGCCATCCGCGCCGAGCTCGCCGACATCGAGCGCGAGGAGGAGAAGGAGCGCCTCGAGATGCAGGAGGCGCAGCACGCGCTCGAGTCGGGCTCGCAGAAGATCGAGGAGATCGTGCAGCGCCTGCAGGCGCTGGAGGCCGCCGCGCGGCAGTCGGGCCAGGCGCTCGAGGCCGCGCGCGCCGCCGTCATGTCCGCCGAGCGCACCGTGCAGGAAGCCGGGTTCCACGAGAGGAGCTGCCACGAGAAGGTGGAGTCCCAGGGGCGCCTCGCCGTGTCGCTGGGCGAGCGCGTCGCGGCGCTCGCCGCCAACCGCTCCAGCGTGAACGCGGAGCTGGGCAAGCTCGAGGAAGGCACGGTGCGCGAACGGCTGCAGGCCGCGCTCGCCGTGAAGGCCGACGCCGAGCGCTCGCTCGCCGACGCGCGCGCCGGGCTCGAGCACCTCACCGACCAGCTGCGCGCCCTGGAGGAGGGACGCCTCGCCGCCGAGCAGACTCTCGGCCCCCTGCGCGAGCGCATCACCGAGATCCGCCTCAAGGAGCAGGAGGCCGTCACCCACGCCGAGCAGTACGCGCGGCAGATCGAGGAGGCCGGCGTCACGCGCGAGGAACTGGCCGACAAGCTCGAGAAGCGCGTGCGCTCCGCCGGCATGCAGGCCGAGATCACCCGGCTCACGGAGGAGATCGCGGCCCTGGGCCCGGTGAACCTCGCGGCGCTCTCCGAGCTCACCGCGGCGCAGGAGCGCAAGAACTTCCTCGACGCGCAGGCCGCCGACCTCGCGCAGGCGGTGGAGACGCTGGAGGCGGCCATCAAGCGCATCGACCGCGAGACGCGGGAACTGCTGCAGGGCACCTTCGACACCGTCAACGCGAACTTCCAGGAGATGTTCCCGGCGCTCTTCGGCGGCGGGCACGCCTCCCTCAAGCTCACCGGCGAGGAGATCCTGGACGCGGGCCTGCTGGTCTTCGCGCAGCCGCCCGGCAAGAAGAACTCGTCGATCCAGCTGCTCTCCGGCGGCGAGAAGGCGCTCACGGCCATCGCGCTCGTCTTCTCGCTCTTCCGCCTCAACCCGGCGCCGTTCTGCCTGCTGGACGAGGTCGACGCCCCGCTCGACGACTCCAACACCGAGCGCTTCTGCGAGCTGGTGAAGCAGATGTCGGCGCAGACGCAGTTCCTCTTCATCACGCACAACAAGATCACGATGGAGATGGGCCAGCAGCTGATCGGCGTGACGATGCAGGAGCCGGGCGTCTCGCGTATCGTGGAAGTCGACATCGAGGCCGCCATGGAGTTCGCGAGAAAGCAGGCGGCCTAGGAGCCCCAAGGAAATGAGCGACCTGCAGCTCGCCCTCATCGCCCTCGGCGCGGCATTCGTGGCCGCGGTGGCGGGCTTCAACGCGCTGCAGGAGCGCCGCGCGCGCCGGCGCGCCGAGGCCGCGTTTCGCGGCACCCACCCGGACACGCTCATGGATCCCGCGGCCGGGCGCCGCGAGCCGGTGCTGGGCGAGCTGCCCGGCGAGGAGCGCGAGGAGCCCTCGCTCGGCGCGATCGACGAAGTGATGCCGCCGGCCGGCGCCGGAGAGCCCGCGCAGGCGGCCGACGAATCCCCGGCCGCGGAGGTTTCCAGCCGCATCGACACCATCGCCCTCGTGCTCGCCGACGAGCCCGTCGCGCGGGAGCAGCTCGAGCCCCTCCTCGACGCCCTCGAGGCCCACGCCACCCCGGTCCACGTCGAGGGCCTGGTCGACGAGCACTGGATGCCCGTCGAGGATTCGCCCCGTGACGCGTGGCGGGAGCTTCGCGCGGGACTGCAGCTCGCGAGCCGCGCCGGGCCCGTGGCCGAGGAGGAGATCGCCGCCTTCAACGAGACGGTGGCGGGATTCGCGGCTTCCATCAACGCGGTGTCGCAGCGCGAGAGCCCGGCGGCGGCCGCGGCCCGCTCGCGCGAGCTCGACCGCTTCTGCGCCGAGGCCGACATCGAGGTCGCGGTGAACGTCGTCGGCCGCGCCGGCGCCACGTTCGCGCTGCCGCGCGTGAAGGCGCTCGCGCTCGAGAACGGCTTCGCCGAGACGGGCTCGGGCCACTTCGAGCGCCGCGCGCCGGACGGGTCCGTCGCCATGACCCTCAGGATCGCCGACGGCGAGCAGAGGCGCGACGTCGGCTACGCGACCGCGCTCTCCTTCGCGCTCGACGTCCCGCACGTCGCCGACCCTGTCGCCACGCTGGACGACATGGGCAGGCTCGCGGAGGCGTTCGGCCTCGCCCTCGGCGGCGAGCTCGTCGACGACGAGCGCCGGCCGCTGGGCGCGTCCGGCTTCGCCGCCATCCGCCGTTCCCTCGAGGCTGTCGCCCGTCGCATGGAGGCGCACGGCATCCCGGCGGGCGGCCCGCTCGCGCGCCGGCTCTTTTCCTGACGATGGCGGCGCCGCGCGCGGTCGCGGAGCGCGTCCTCGAGCTGCGGCGCGAGATCGAGCGCCACAACCACCTCTACTACGTCCTCGACGCGCCGGAAATCCCCGACGCGCAGTGGGACGCGATGTTCGCCGAGCTGCAGGGCCTCGAGGCGGAGCACCCGGAGCTCGTCACGCCCGATTCGCCCACGCAACGCGTGGGCGCGAAGCCCGCCGAGGGCTTCGCCGAGGTCACGCACCGCGTCCCCATGCTCTCGCTCGCCAACGCCTTCTCCGGGGAGGACGTCGCGGCGTTCGACCGGCGCTGCCGCGAGGGGCTCGGGGCCGGGGCCGTCGAGTACTCGTGCGAGCTCAAGTTCGACGGCCTTGCGGTGAGCCTCGCCTACGAGGACGGCGTTCTCGTCCGGGGGGCGACGCGCGGCGACGGCGAGACCGGCGAGGACGTGACCGCCAACCTGCGCGCGGTCCGCGCGATCCCGCTGCGGCTTCGCACGGACCGCGCGCCGAAGCTCCTCGAGGTGCGCGGCGAAGTGCTCATGCTCCGGCGCGATTTCGAAGCGTACAACGCCCGGGCCCGCGCGGCGGGCGAGAAGGTCCTCGTCAATCCGCGCAACGGGGCCGCGGGAGGGCTGCGCCAGCTCGACCCGTCGCTCACCGCGAAGCGCCGGCTCTCGTTCTTCGCCTACGGGCTCGGCGCCCGCGAGGGCTGGAGCGTCCCGCCCACGCACGCGAGCCTCCTGGACGCGCTGGCCGGCCTGGGCTTCCCGGTGGCGGGAGACCGGCGCGTCGTGACGGGCGAGGCGGGCCTCGTCGCCTTCTACGGCGAGGTCGGGGCGAAGCGCGATCGCCTGCCCTACGACATCGACGGGGTGGTGTACAAGGTGAACGCGCTCGCGCAGCAGGAGGCCCTCGGGTTCGTCGCGCGCGCGCCGCGCTGGGCGGTGGCGCACAAGTTCCCGGCCGAAGAGGCGTCGACGGCGCTCATCGACATCGACATCCAGGTGGGCCGCACCGGCGCCATCACGCCCGTGGCGAGGCTCGCCCCGGTGTTCGTGGGCGGCACGACCGTCTCCAACGCGACGCTGCACAACGAGGACGAGGTGCGGCGCAAGGACGTCTGGCGCCGCGACGTCGTGGTCGTGCGCCGGGCCGGGGACGTGATCCCGGAGGTGGCGCGGGTGGCCACGCCCGGCCCGCGCGAGCCGGCGGACTGGTTCGAGCTGCCGGCGGCCTGCCCCGAGTGCGGCTCGGCGATCGCGCGCCTGGAAGGCGAGGCCGTGGCGCGCTGCACCGGCGGCCTCATCTGCCCGGCGCAGCGCAAGGCGTCGCTGCTGCACTTCGCCTCGCGGCGCGCCATGGACATCGAGGGCCTGGGCGACAAGCTGGTCGACCAGGTGGTGGACGCCGGCCTCGTGCGCACGCCGGCCGACCTCTACCGGCTGGGGCTCGGGGCGCTCGCGGGGCTCGAGCGCATGGCCGAGAAGTCGGCGTCGAACGTGCTCGCCGCGATCGAGCGCAGCAAGGACGCCACGCTGGCGCGCTTCGTCTTCGCGCTGGGCATCCGCCACGTGGGCGAGGTGACGGCGAGGGACCTGGCGCGGCACTTCGGCGGCCTCGACGCCCTCATGGCCGCCGACGCCGCGCAGCTCCTGGAAGCCCCGGACGTCGGGCCGGTGGTCGCCGAGAGCGTCGCGCGCTTCTTCGCCGAGCCGCACAACCGCGAGGTGATCGGCGAGCTGCGCGCCGCCGGCGTCCACTGGACCGAGGGCGAGCCGGCGCGCGCCGCCCCCGCGGGACCCTTCGCGGGTAAAATCGTGGTGCTCACGGGGACGCTTTCCTCGATGTCGCGCGACGAGGCGAAGGAGCGGATCGAGGCCGCCGGCGGGAAGGTCACCGGGTCGGTGTCGAAGAAGACCGATCTCGTCGTCGCGGGAGCGGAGGCGGGCTCCAAGCTCGATCGCGCGCGCGAGCTGGGCGTCGAGGTGATGGACGAGGCGCGGTTTCGCGCGTTGCTCGAAGGCTGAAGGAACATGAAGAAGATCCGCAAGGCCGTTTTCCCCGTCGCGGGCCTGGGCACGCGCTTCCTGCCGGCCACCAAGGCCTCGCCGAAGGAGATGCTCCCCATCGTCGACAAGCCGCTCATCCAGTACGCGGTGGAGGAGGCGGTGGCCGCGGGAGTGACGGACCTGATCTTCGTCACCGGCCGCGGAAAGCGCGCCATCGAGGACCACTTCGACAAGGCCTACGAGCTCGAGGCGGAGCTGCAGGCGCACGGCAAGCTGAAGCTGCTGCGGGAGGTGCGCGCGCTCCTGCCGGCCAGCCTCAACTGCGTCTACGTGCGCCAGGGCGAGGCGCTGGGGCTGGGCCACGCGGTGCTGTGCGCGCGCCACCTCGTGGGCGACGAGCCCTTCGCCGTCATCCTCGCCGACGACCTCATCGACGCGGAGGTCCCGGCGCTCAAGCAGATGCTGGACCAGCACGTGAAGGACGGCGCGAGCCTGGTCGCGGTGCAGAAGGTCGATCGCTCGGAGACGGGCTCCTACGGCATCGTCTCGACGACGCCGCCCAAGGGACGGCTTGCGCGCATGACGGGCATCGTGGAGAAGCCGAAGCCGCAGGACGCGCCCTCGACCCTCGGCGTGGTCGGCCGCTACGTGCTGAGCCCGCGCATCTTCCACCACCTCGAGCAGACCCGCGCCGGCGCGGGCCGCGAGATCCAGCTCACCGACGCGATCGCGCGCCTGCTCGCCGAGGAGCCCGTCTTCGCCTACGAGTTCCAGGGCCGGCGCTACGACTGCGGCACCAAGCTCGGCTACCTCGAGGCGACCGTCGACTACGCGCTCAGGCACCCCGAGGTGGCCGACGGGTTCCGCGCCTACCTCGACAAGCGCTCCGGCAAGGTCGGCGGGCGGCCTTGAACCGGGACGAGGCCCTCGCCATGCTCGCCGCCGCCGACGTGGTCTGCCCGGCGGACGTCGTCCATGCCGCCGTGGCGCGGATGGCCGGCGAGATCACCGCGCGGCTGGCCGGCGAGTTCCCCGTCGTCCTGTCGATCATGGGCGGGGCGGCCGTCTTCACGGGCCAGCTCCTGCCGCTGCTCGCCTTCCCGCTGGAGTTCGGCGCCATCGAGGTGACGCGCTACGGCAAGCGCACGAGCGGCCGCGAGATCGACTGGCGCCTCGCGCCCCGCGACGAGGTGCGCGGTCGCACGGTGCTCGTGGTCGACGACATCCTCGACGAGGGCATCACGCTCGCCGCGGTGCGCGCGCGGCTCCTCGACATGGGGGCGAAGCAGGTCCTGTGCGCGGTCTTCGCCGACAAGGATCTCGGCCGGCCCAAGCCCATCGCCGCGGATTTCACCGGCGTGCGCGTGCCCGACCGCTACGTCTTCGGCTTCGGCATGGACGCCTACGGGCTGTGGCGCAACCTCCCCGCC
>Ga0255338_1004020_pt1 | contig 16167 bp, 11 predicted proteins | sample MeOH1_35cm_T4_19_FD_203715 | JGI IMG/M metagenome (GOLD analysis project Ga0255338, IMG submission 203715) | Sandy soil microbial communities from University of British Columbia, Vancouver, Canada - MeOH1_35cm_T4_195 | ecosystem: Engineered > Artificial ecosystem > Sand microcosm > Unclassified ...
CCTTCGCGCAGCATGTAGCCGTTCACCGCAGTGTCGAACCATGAGTAGTACACGACGTTGTTCACGTGGTTGTAGACGTCGTTGTCCATCCACCGCGTGGTGATCGGAACGAACGCGGCGTAGCGGTCTCGCGTGTCGGGCGGCGGACGGCTCATGCGGTAGTCCCCCGCTCGATCAGCATGGCGTCTCCGTAGCTGAAAAAGCCGTAGCGCTTCTCCACTGCATGGCGATACGCAGCGAGAACTTTGTCCAGGCCGGCAAACGCCGCGACGAGCATGAGCAGCGTCGACTTCGGCAGATGAAAATTGGTGATCAAGCGATCGACGATACGAAATCGGTAGCCCGGCACGATGAAAAGCCGTGTTTCGCCGTAGCCCGCCGTGAGTTTACCCGCGCCCGCCGTTTCGAGCGCGCGCAGGCTCGTCGTGCCCACTGCGATGACTCGTCCGCCGCGGCTACGCGTCTCATCGATCGCATCCACCGTCGCCTGGGGCACGTCATACCACTCGCTGTGCATCTCATGCCGCGACACGTCAGTGACCCGAACCGGTTGAAACGTACCCGCGCCCACGTGCAGCGTGACATAGGCCGTGCGGACACCTCGCGAACGTAGCGCGCCAAGCATCGCGGTGTCGAAGTGAAGGCCTGCCGTCGGCGCGGCGACAGCGCCCGGCTCGCGTGCGTACACGGTCTGGTAGCGCCGCTCGTCTTCAGCATCGGCCGGATGCGTGATATAGGGCGGCAGCGGCACTGCGCCGTAGCGCTCGAGCAGCTCGAAGACGCCTTCGCCGGGCGGGAAGCGCAGGCGAAACAAATCGTCGCGACGCTCCATCACCCGCACGTCGAGACAGTCGGCAAGAACGAGATCGCTGCCTTCGCGCGGCGCATGGCTGGCGCGTATGTGCGCCCAGGCATCGTCCGTCCCGATGACGCGCTCGACCAGCACCTCGATGCGGCCGCCGCTGCGCTTGCGTCCCGCGAGGCGCGCCTTGATCACGCGCGTGTCGTTGAACACCATGAGATCGTCGGGTGCTACGAGCGACGGCAGCTCGACGAAGCGCCGGTCCGCCCAATGGCCCGTCGTGCCGTCGAGATGCAGCAGCCTGCTCGCAGTACGCTCCGCCGCAGGGGTTTGCGCGATAAGCTCGGCAGGCAGCTGGTAGTCGAAGTCGTCGAGACGCATGGGGGCGGATTATACGTGCTGGCCCGCCGCGGTTCTGCAGACAAAGAAATACTTGACGCAAATAAAGGACCGCTCCTCCCCGCTCTCCGACAATCGGTTATCCTTGCCGCGTTGGCCTGCCTAACAAATCACGACAATGAAAAGAATGCAGATCAAGGGAGCACTCGCTGCGCTGCTGACGTCGATTTTTCTGCCGCCAGCGCTTCACGCCGAAGGCATCACCGTCACGCAGTCGCAGCCCATCAGCGAATTCTGGCTGAATCCCGGGCTCTACTCGCTGCACTTCCAGCGCGACAAGGGGTTGAACGACAACAACATCGGCATCGGCTTCGAGTACCGCTACTCGACTGTCAGCTCCGTCACCGCAGGCGTGATCGACAACAGCGATCGCAAGACGTCACGCTACGCCGGGTGGTACTGGCAGCCGCTCGCGCTGGGCCCGGTGCGGCTCGGCGGCGTCGCCGGCGCGATGGACGGCTATCCGAAATTCCGCGACGGCGGCTGGTTCCCGGTCGTACTGCCCGCCGCAAGCGTCGAATACAAGCGCGTCGGCCGGCCTGAACGTGCTGGTGATCCCGAGCTACAAGGACCGGCTTTACGGCGCCATTTCGTTTCAGCTGAAGCTCAAGGTGTTCTGAGCGTCACGCAAAGATGGCAGAGTGGTAGTGCGGGGCGTCTCCTCACCGGAAGGACAGTAGAAGCGATCTCAAAAACAAGTGTAACCACGGATAAACACAGGTAAACACTGTCAACAACGAAGAAGCGCGCTGCGGGTTGCCCTATCTGGGTTCATCGGTGTTCATCTGTGGTTCCTGAGATTTGTATTTTTGAGATGGGCTGTAGCCTTCCGGCTACCGGCTCTAACCGTTTCACCTCAGCAACGGTCCGTCATGGCCGTCCGCTGCAGCAAATCGTCATGCACTTCTTGGTGAGAACATGATGATTGCCATGCCAGCAAGTGCCACTGCGGAACCAACCAGATCCCACACGGTAGGTCGAATGCCGTCCACCGACCACAGCCAGAGTATGGCGACGAAGACATAGACACCGCCGTAAGCCGCATAGACACGGCCTGCTGCCGTAGGGTGGAGGGAGAGCAGCCAAGCGAACAAGGCCAGACTTGCTGCTGTCGGCATGAGCAGCCACGCACTCTTGCCTTCCTTGAGCCAGAGGTACGGCAAGTAGCAGCCGACGATCTCTGCTATGGCGGTAATGAAGAACAGTCTTCACTTCAAACATGATGTAGCCCAGTGCTTAACGATCTGGATGCCGTGTATCGAGTGCGTCATGTCGTTCTTCATCCTTGCGCTCCCGCCGCAGCACGACCCATTCATACAGCAGCGGCAACAGCAGCAGGGTCAGGGCCGTAGAGGTGAAAAGGCCACCGACCACCACGGTGGCGAGCGGACGCTGGGTTTCCGCGCCCACGCCAGTGGACAGCAGCATGGGCACGAGACCGACGATCGCGATGCACGCCGTCATCAGCACGGGCCTCAAGCGTAACGCCGTGCCCTGCCTCACCGCTTCCCTCACCGACAGCCCGCGCTCGCGCTGCTCGTTTAAGAAGGACACGAGCACGATGCCGTTGAGCATCGCCACGCCGAATACGGCGATGAAGCCGATGGCGGACGGCACGGACAGATACTGCCCGGTGATGAACAGGCCGATGAGTCCGCCGATGGTCGCGAACGGCACGTTGGCAATAATGAGCGTCGCGTACGTCAGAGAATTGAAGGCGGTATAGAGCAGAATGAAGATGAGACCGACGGTCAGAGGCACGATCAGCGCGAGCTTCGCCATTGCGCGCTGCTGGTTCTCGAACGACCCGCCCCATTCCGTCCAGTACCCCTGCGGCAGCTTGACCGCCCGCGTGATCGCCGCGTTGGCGTCCTGCACAAAACCGTCGACGTCGCGTCCCTTCACATCCATCTGAATGACCGCATAGCGCTGCAATTGCTCGCGTCGCACGAAGGAGTAGCCTTCGTCCAACTCCACGGAGGCGACGCGCGAGAGCGCGACGAGCGCACCGGACTTGGTGCGTATCGGGATATTGCGGATCGCCTGGACATCCTTGCGGAACTCGGGGGCAAGCCACACGCGCAGATCGAAGCGCTTGACGCCGTCGATGACGGTGCTCACCGCCTTGCCGCCGATGCCGGACTGGACGACGTCGAGAATGTCGTCGGCGTTGATCCCGTAGCGCGCCGCCTGATCGCGATCGACCGTTACGATGAGCTGCGGCTTGCCTTTGTTGGCTTCGAGCGACAGGTCCGCCACGCCGGGCACTTTCTCGAGCACGCCTTTGATGTGCGAGGACAGCCGATCGAGCGTCGCAAGGTCCTCGCCGTACAGCTTCAGCGCGAGCGTCGCCCGCACGCCGGAGATGAGTTCCTCGACGCGCATCTGTATTGGCTGCGTGGCGGCGATCACGGCCGTCGGCACGGCCTTCTCCAGTGCTTCCTGCATATCGGCCGAAAGCTGGGGTACGGAAATCTCCTCTTTCCACGCCTCGACGGGCTTCAGGTTGACGAGAATTTCCATGTAGTTGACGTCCGCTGTCTCGCCTTTTTCCGCGCGGCCGATCATCGCCACGGTGGAAGCGGTCTGCGGAAACCGCTTCAGCGCGGTGTCGATACGCTGCGACGTCGCGATGGACTCGTCGAGGGAGGTGGACGGGATGCTCGTCACCCGGAACATGATGCCGCCCTCCTGCAGTGTCGGCATGAACTCCTTGCCGAGGAAGGGCAGCAGCGCGAGCGCGGCGACGAGCAGCACGGCCGCCCCGCCGACGACTTTGCGCTTGTTGTCCAGTGCCCAGTCGAGCAGCGGCAGGTAGCGCGCCTTGCTCCATCGCACGACGAAGGTGTCCTTTTCCTCCTTGGCCTTCAGCGCGATCGACGACAGCACCGGCACGAGCGTGAGCGCAAGCAGCAGCGAGCCCGCCATCGCGAAAGTGATAGTGAGCGCCATGGGCTTGAACAGCTTGCCTTCGAGGCCCGTGAGCGAGAACAGCGGCAGGAAGACGACGATGATGATGAGGATGGCGAAGGCGATCGGGTTGACGACCTCGCGCGCCGCCTCCAGCACCACATGCACTTTGTTGACGCTCTTGCCGGCATGGTGCGAAAGCAGCCGGTAGGCGTTCTCGACCATGACGACGGCACCATCCACCATCATGCCGATGCCGACCGCGAGACCGGCGAGCGACATCAGGTTCGCCGACAGACCCCAGTGCTTCATCATGATGAAACTCACCAGCATGGCGAGCGGCAGGGCCACGATGACGACCAGCGCCGAGCGCAGCTCGCCGAGGAACAGAAACAGGATGACGGCGACCAGCAGGGAGCCCTCGATGAGCGCACGTTCGGCGGTGGCGACGGCCTTTTCTACCAGGTCTGTCCGGTCGTACACCGGCTCGAGCCTCACGCCCTCGGGCAGCGCCTGGCGAACGACATCCAGCTTCTTCTTCACGGCATCGACCACGTTCTTCGCGTTCTCGCCGATGCGCTGCAGCGCCATGCCGAGCACCACTTCACGCCCATCCTTGGTGACGGCGCCGAACCGCACGCCGGCGTCCTCGCGCACATCGGCCACGTCCTTCACGTAGATCGGCGTGCCCTCGCGCGTTGCGACCACCACGTTGCCGATATCCTTCGAGCCCGAAAGCAGCCCGAGGCCGCGCACGAGGTACTGCTCCTGGCCGATGTTGAGATACTGTCCTCCGACCTGGCGGTTGTTCGCGGCGAGCGCCTGCATGATGTCCGCGAAGCCCAGGCCGTACTTGATGAGCCGCTGCGGATCGATGAGAACCTGATACTGCTTTTCGTGCCCGCCCCAGGAGGTGACGTCGTCCACACCCGATGCCGTTCTCAGGACAAGGCGCACGTTCCAGTCCTGCAGCGTGCGCAGATCCATCTCCGAGAGCTTGCGGTCGGCCGCCTCTATCGTGTACCAGAACACCTGCCCGAGTCCCGAGGTGTTGGGTCCGAGCACCGGCTCTCCGTAGCCTTCGGGCATACGCTCCTTCGCCTCGAGCAGCTTCTCGCCAACGAGTCGGCGCGCGAAGTAGATGTCGACGTCGTCGCGGAAATACACCGAGACGTACGACAGCCCGAACAACGATACGGAGCGGATCTGCTCGACACCCGCAAGCCCTGCCATGGCGGTCTCGACCGGAAAGGTCAGCAGCTTCTCGACGTCTTCCGCGGCCAGCCCCGGCGATTCGGTGTAGATGTTGACCTGCACCGGGGTCACGTCCGGGAAAGCGTCCACCGGCACGTCGTTCCAGGCCTTCACGCCTAGGAACACGATCAGGGCGAAGGCCACGAGGACGAGAACCCGGTATCCCAGCGCGAACTCGACGATCTTGTTCAGCATGTGAGGTTCCCGGGGTCAGTGCGAATCGCCGATCTGCGACTTCAGCAGCTTCGCCTTGAGGGCGTACGCCCCGCTCACGACGGCCTGCTCGCCCGGCTTGAGCCCGCTCTTGACGACGGTCTCTCCGCGTAGCTTGTCGCCGGTCTGCACGGGCCTCGGCTCATACGCGTCGCCCTTGCGCAAGAACACGGTTGGCTGGCCCTGGAGCAGCACGACCGCTTCGTCCGGCACGGTAAGAACCGCCCTCGATCCCGTTGTCTCTATCGTCGCCGTAGCAAACATCTCGGGCTTCAATCGGCCATCGCGGTTGGCCACTTCGATGCGGGTTCGCACTGTGCGCGTCTCCTTGTCGAGCGCGCTGGAGATGTAGGCGACCCGCCCCGGAAACGTTTCCCCCGTATACGCTGTAACCGTCACGCCGGCCTTCGCGCCCACGCGTACCTTGGAGAGATCCGCCTCGAAGACGTTGGCTTCTATCCAGAGCGTGGAGAGATCGGCGACGGTAAAGAGCGACTTGTCAGGCTGGGCGAGCTCGCCGAGAATCGCGTGCTTCTCGGTGATCGTCCCGGAGAAGGGCGAGATCAGCGGAAACACCGAGATCGCGACGTTGCCCTTCACTGTTTCCGGATTCACTCCCAGCAGACGCAAGCGGTCGGCTGCGGCGCGCACTCCGGCATCTGCAATCTCCGCCTCCGCGCGCACCTTCAAGTATTCCTTCTGCGGAACGATCTGCTCCTTGTAGAGGCCCTCGATGCGCTGTAGGTTGCGTTGCGCGAGTTGTGCCTCCGTCCGCGTCTTGAGATAGGCCGAGTGCGCCTCGCCAAGCTCGATGCTGTCGAGCAAAGCGAGTGTCTGCCCTTGCTTCACCGCGTCGCCAAGGTTTGCGGAGACCTTGACGATACGGCTTGCGACTCTCGGCGCAACATGCGCGAGGCGATCTTGATTGGCCTCTATCGTCGCTGTAACGACCACGCTATCCTGCACTTGGCGTTCAGCGAGTTCCGCGACCTTCAAGCCCGCCACCTCGGCTTCCGCTGGGCTCAAGGTAAGCTGCGAAGTTTTCGTCTTCGCTTCCTGCTCATGTGCTGAAGCACTCTCCGTATGGCCGTCGTCGCCGTGCTTGTCGGCTGTGCCGTCCGACTTGCCGCACGCCGCAAGCGCGAGCAATGGAGCGATAAGCCCGGCCGCCAAGAGGCGCTTGATGTCTATTTTCATTTTGGTCCTTTACCGCGGCTTTGCCGGGGTACGTTGCGTAATTGCTTCGCCGGTGATGCCAGCCGCCTGCTCGAGTGCGACGCGTGTCTCGACAAAATTCGCGAACGCGTCGAGATAATCGCGACGGGCGTCGATGAGTTGCCGGTTGACGAGCAAGAGCTGCACGAGGCCGATTTCGCCGGCGCGAAACGCGACCGATGAAAGACGCTGGTTCTCTGTCAGCGTGGGGAGCACGGAGCCCGATAACCGTGTCACCCGTTCGTGCAGGCTCGCCAGCCGTTCCCACAGCGTGCGCACGCGCGCTTCGATGTCGCGACGTGCGGCCTCACGCTCGATTTGCGTGCGCGAGAGATCGGAAGCTGCCCGACCGATCCCGGTGGCGTTTCGCCTGAACAACGGCAGCGGGACGGACACGGAAAGCATCGTAAGACGCTCTCGAGAATCCAGAGCGCCCTCCCGCCCTGTGGTAACGCCGACGGTAACGTCGGGGTAAGCGGCCGCTCGCTCGAGCGACAGTCGATTCCGGGCCGCGTCTTCGCCAAGGGCAAGCGCCTTCAGCAACGGACGATCCGCAGCACTCGCGAGAAGCGCATTGAGCGTGTATGGAGACGGCTGCACGGCGACACTTCCCGTGACGGCCGGAAGCATCGCCGGCGCAAGCTGCAGCAATGCAGCCAGCTGGCTGCGTGCGTCGAGAAGCTGCTCCTGCAGGATGGTGAGCTGGTTGCGCGCGCGTTCCGCTTCGACGGTGGAGAGGTTGCCCTCCAGTCGGCTATCTTCACCGGCCTGAACCCGCTTGCGCACGGCGGCTGCGGAATCCTCCGCGGTCGTGAGCGCTTCCAGCTCAAGCGCAATGCGCTGCTGAAGCGCAAGCACACGTGTAAATGCCAGTTCCACTTCGCCGCGAACCTGTCGCCGCACCTCCTCGATGTCCTGATCGAGCGCCGCCGCTTCCAGTTGCGCCGCACGACGACGATAGCCCTGCTGCCCGGCAATCTCGAAGGTCTGCGCGACACCAGCGGTCCACTCGGGATAGGACTGACTTGCCACGCCGGCCGGCGTCGATCGGCGTCGCGTCAGGTCAGTGGCAAGCTGGGGGTTGTTCCACAGCAAGCCCTGCGTGTCCCGCAACTGGCCTCGAGCGGCGGGCTGCTGGGCCTGCACAGCCCGCAATGTTGGATTTGCCTGCTCGGCGATGGCCCAGGCCTCTTCCAGGCTGAGCGCGTTGGCTCGGACAACTACAGTTCGCTCGTGCGGACCCGTAGGGGTCTGACGGTCGCCGGACGTCTGCGCCTGCGCGGTCAACGCAGACGCGACGCCCAGCAGCAACAACTGCCACCGCATCGAATTCTCCTCGAAGACATGGAAGAACCCGGCGGCGGAAGATACCGCTGCTTTAAAGCGCTATGAAAAAGGATGCGCCGCCGGACTAAAGCGAGGGCGCGCGCCACTTCGGCCGTTCTGGCCTGTCGGGAAGGTCGGAGAGAGAAGGAAGAAACGGCTGGACTCTAAGCTGGTCCGCACCCGCCATTGTCGGCATATCGGTGAAGTTGGCAATGATCGCCACGGCACCGGCGTGGTGGCTGCAATCGTGGTGCAGCTTCGCCAGCGTACCCTTGGCGTTGCCGTGGTCTTTGTGGTGCTCGTGGTGGCCGACATGGCTGGCCGCGCCTTCCTGCTCGTACTCGCAATACCCTGTCACCGCAGCCCAAGATGACTGGAGCGGTACGGCGAAGAGCAGGAGCAGGACGAGGAGAAAACGTTTCATCGGCGCGCCATTATAGCGGAAGCTTTGCGAAAAGGTGCCGCGCGGCCGCTATCCGAACGTCAGCCTTGAAACCTTGCTCATTCAGTATCGCCGATGTTGCACGGCAGCCGTGTCCCGACGCTCTTCCACGATACCCCATGCGATACAGCCCAAAGAGAATCGTGTGTTCGCTCATCATGTGGCGAGGCTTGTGCTCGCTCGGGAAGAGGTATTCGCGCTCGCCGGTGCTCCGCGGGAATTCGAAACTTCGTCGGTTGCGCTGATTGGACGTTCTGTGTAAACGCATCGAGGCTCAGTTTCGGCCAAGTCCCGACGGTAAAGTTTGCCTCCGGCAATGACTGCTTCTCGGCCAATGCTGCCGGTCGCATCCAGAGCCGGGTCCGCCTGCTATACGCAGCTAACCGGACAGTCGTCTACCAGCTCGGAGCTACGAGCGCGCTGACCGATCAAATTGTTGAAGGTTTCCTTCAGCCGAAGGCAAACAACTCTAGCAGCTTCGCTCCCGCTTATGCGAGGAGGCTAGGACGATTTGCTCTGGGCAACGCGAAAGCCCGGCGGGCGACAATTGCTCGCGAGTCGCTTGTCAGAGCTAGACGGAACCGATTTCCACCTGCTCGAGGATTCTTATCACCTTAGCAGCATCTTCCGCCGAGTCCAGGGCGACGTAGGCGACGAACTGCATACCGATCACGGAGGCCGAGAACCCGCGCAGGTTGATGCGCGCGTCGGCGAGCTTCTGCGTGAGCACCGCCGCGACGCCGGGCTGGTCCGGCCCCATGATTCGCACAGAGTGCAGGCTGCGCGAAACGTTGAAGCCTGCGTCCGCCGCGGCCCGGATTTGTCGATCGCCTTGCAGCGGCGTGACGAACACGACGCCCTTGCCGGGCGCTTCGGGGGAGCGTCGGGCGATGATGAATTGCAGGTCCGCGTCCGCCTCCCGCAGCGCCGTCAATAGCTCGGCAAGGCTGCCGGGCCGGTCCTCGATGGTTGCCGCCCAAACGTCCGCACGTTCGACGAGGAGATCCATGGCAGCCTCCTGATTGCGGCCACTAGAATAACGATGGTAGGCCCCATCGCACCGCCAAGCAACGGTATCTCGCCCCGGCATCGCGGAAACTTTCGTCGGCGACGCCTGAGCGGGCCCGTTTTTTCTATACTTTTACGGTGCGGTGGCGCGGCGCGAGGCCGCCGGTTCGCTGCGGCGTGGTAGTGTCGAAAAGGCCGGTATCCGGAAGCCACCCAAGATCGCGGAGGAACCCTCATGGCGAAGGTGAAGACACCCCCCAAGGCGGTGCAGCAGACTGCCGAATTTTCCGAGGCCGAGATCGCGGTGCACTGGCGTGAGGAGGAATACTTCTCGCCACCGGCAAAGTTCATCGCGCAGGCCAACCTGACGGACCCGGGCATCTTCCAGCGTCTTGCCCTCGACAAGCTCCCCGAATCCTTCAAGGAGTTCGCGGACCTGCTCGACTGGTATAAGTACTGGGATAAGACGTTCGACGCGAGCAATCCCCCGTTCTGGCGCTGGTTCGTCGGCGGCAGCATCAACGCGAGCTACAACTGCGTGGATCGCCATCTCGCGAAATACAAGAACAAGACCGCGATCCACTTCGTGCCGGAGCCCGAGGGCGATGAGCCGATTCAGCACGTGACCTATCAGGAGCTCTACGTGCGCGTCAACGAGTTCGCGGCGCTGCTCCGCGACTTCTGCGGCCTGAAGACCGGCGACCGCGTCACATTGCACATGCCGATGGTCGCGGAGCTGCCGATCACAATGCTCGCTTGCGCACGACTCGGCGTGATTCACTCGCAGGTGTTCAGCGGCTTCAGCGGGAAGGCCTGCGCTGACCGTATCGCGGATTCGGAGAGCCGCGTTTTGATCACGATGGATGCTTATTGGCGCGGCGGGAAGCTCCTCGACCACAAGGAAAAGGCAGATATCGCCTACGACGAGGCCGCGAAAGAAGGCCACCGCGTCGAGAAGGTCCTAATCTGGCAGCGTTACTCGAGCAAGTATTCGAGTCCCACCAAGCTCGTGCATGGACGCGACGTCATCGTCAACGATGTGCTCAAGCAGTTTCGCGGCAAGCGCGTCGAGCCAGTGCAGATGCCCGCGGAGGCGCCTCTCTTTCTCATGTACACCAGCGGTACTACTGGCCGTCCCAAGGGTTGTCAACATTCGACCGGCGGCTACCTCTCCTACGTCGCGTGGACCTCGAAGAACATTCAGGACATCCATCCCGAGGACGTGTACTGGTGCATGGCGGATATCGGCTGGATCACGGGCCATTCCTACATCGTCTACGGTCCGCTCTCGCTCGCCGCTTCTTCGGTCGTGTACGAAGGCGTGCCGACGCATCCCGACGCTGGGCGGCCCTGGCGGATCGCGGAAGCGCTCGACGTCAACATCTTCCACACGTCGCCTACCGCAATCCGCGCGCTGCGGCGCGAAGGCCCCGAAGAGCCTTTGAAGTACAACCATCACTTCAAGCACATGACGACCGTGGGCGAGCCGATCGAGCCCGAAGTCTGGCGCTGGTATCACAAGGTGGTCGGCAAGGGCGAGGCGGTGATCGTAGACACCTGGTGGCAGACTGAGAACGGCGGATTCCTCTGCAGCACCGTGCCTGCCCTTTACAACATGAAGCCGGGCAGTACGGGACCGGGCATCCCCGGCATTCATCCGGTGATCTACGACGACACCGGCAAAGAGTTGCCAAGCGGCTCCGGCAAGGCCGGCAATATTTGCATCCGCAACCCGTGGCCGGGTTCGTTCCAGACGATCTGGAAGGACCCCGATCGCTACGTGCGCCAGTACTACTCGCGTTATTGCCGCGATCCCGAGAGCAAGAACTGGCGCGATTGGCCCTACTTTGCAGGTGATGGGGCGGTGCAGGCCGCGGACGGCTACTTCCGTATCCTTGGTCGCATTGACGACGTGATCAACGTCGGCGGGCATCGCCTTGGCACCAAGGAAATCGAGTCGGCGGCGCTGCTCGTCTCCGAGGTTGCCGAAGCGGCGGTAGTCCCGGTCGCGGACGAGATCAAGGGCAAAGTACCGGATCTTTATGTCGCGTTGAAGCCGGGACTGCCACCTTCCAAAGAGATCGCAAACAAGGTTTCTGCATCAGTCGTCTACGAGATCGGCGCCATTGCGCGGCCGCGTCGGGTGGTAATCGTTCCCGACATGCCTAAGACGCGCTCGGGCAAGATCATGCGCCGCGTGCTGGCGGCAGTGTCGAACCACCAGGATCCAGGCGACGTATCAACGCTGGCCAATCCCGAAGTCGTAGACAAGATCAAGGAGCTGGCGACTTAGCGCAACTTCGCTCTCTCGCTACAAACAGCATTTGCGTCGGTTCGCATGATCGCTATTGAGAGATTCCGGAGCCGGCGCTTAAAGGCAGCTTGTGGCCGAATGCGGACATAGAGGCAGCGACTGCATCACTTGCGATAACAGCTATTATCGCAAGTGATGTCCGCTATCGACTCTGAGTCGCCGCTCGCTAAGACGCTACGAATGACCGGTTGTCGGCCAATGCGGCCACTGGGGTTGGCTCGAAATAATGACTGGTGTCCCGCGGATTGCCGACGTTGAAACGGTGCGCCGCGTAAACGGCAGCTTTTATCGAGGGGCGCAAGACTGAATACGACCCATAGCGAAGATCCTGCATTAAGGCAGCGGACCGGGCGACGATGACTTGGTTTTAGACTATACCTGTGGCATAAATCGCAACCGGGTTGACGGAACACTGCGTCAACACGTGACAAACCACGAAGCCGTAAAGCAGCAATATCAGTAGGGCAAGTCACTCGTTTTACTTCTTACCTTTCCAAGCGTCGTCCAGTGCTCGAGAAATCGCGTTTCTCGGCCCAGGAAACGACCGCTCCATGGTCACAGTACGCATCATCTCCACGATGTCCTTTGACGCCCGCGAAGTCTCGTAATGGTGCGCGAACACTGGGGTTCTCTCTTGGAATCCAAGGCAGCTGTAATGGAGATAGCACATCGGCAGCCTCACCTGCGTGGCAAGGTGCACATGGGCGACAAGCCCATCGAAGTAAAACCGTACGTAGTCGATTTCGAGGCCTGAGTCCGAGCCATCGACATCAAAGACCCTCTTACGCTCAAGTAATGGCGTCCGATTGTGCGCAACGCCGCGAGTCACGATCTGGTATAGCTGGATGGGATAATCCTCGGGCGCTCCGGGGTCTTCACCTGCAACGCGAAGCCGCAAATCATCAACGACCGTAGGACTAATACTTGTCCATCTAAACTCCGGTCGCGTCGTTGCACCTGCTCGCCACGCCAGGCTCAGAAAAAAAAGACGTAATGGAGTTGCATCCGATAAGGAGATCCAGCGAAGTCGCGGAACCCCATCCTCAAAGAGGAGATCGTCGGTTGGCAGGCTGTCCGAGCTACCCCAGGAACTCCAAAGCAAGTGGTGCTGGCGCAAGTCTTCGATACCCCTCCAGTCGATGCGTGCGAGAACGTCCTCGCCCTGACGCCCAACAAGAGAACGGTCATACCAGCTGGTCGGCCGGCGAATCGGGCTTATACCAATGCCGGCCTCAATCATTCGCTCGCCAGTCCTTGAGAGTTTGGTAACAGCTTCCGGTATGAGATGAGATTTGACGTACTTGCCAACGATGCCCGTGAGCTTACATCGTCCCGTGCCAATCCGATCTGCCATCTATTGTCCGCTTCCTTGCCTGCTGATTCGGGTTAAGCGCCTACCCGCGCGCTGGCGATCTCCGAGCAGACTGAGATCTAGCCCTTTCCCTAACAACCGCCCCGTGCATACCGTGTGCGCGCTTTCTGGCATTATGTCATGCGAATAGGAGCTGTTCGTAGGGGAAAGTCGAAAGAAGCGGTCGTTTGATGACGAAAACGACCCAAACGGACTCTACGGGGGAAGACTTGCGGCTCCATGGCGCGCGCTTAGTTCTAGACCAAGAAGGTAGAAGCATGCATGTTTCCGAAATTCACGCATCCGGATTTCGAGGCTTCGGACCGGACAGCCCCTTGTCGCTGAAGCTCCGGCGCGGATTGAACATCCTTGTCGGACCGAACGACTCCGGGAAGACTGCCATTATCGATGCGCCGCGGTTCGTGCTGTGGACACGAGGCGATGACTTCCTCCGCCTTGAGCCAGGCGATTTTCATGTCAGGCCTGACGGGACCAAAGTCGGTGAGCTTTTCGTCCGTTGCACTTTCGAGAGTCTGACGCCGGACGAAGAAGCCCGTTTTCTCGAGTGGTGCTCTAATGAGGCCGGCACGCTGCGCCTACATGTTTGCCTGCGGGCCAGCCTGCGCAAGGCCGCCGGTGGCGGCGAGTCTGTCAGTACGCAATACCGCGCGGGCAGAAACGCGGACGGTCTGCCGCTTGAGGGCGATCTGCGCGAGTACCTGAAATCCACCTATCTCCGGCCACTGCGGGATGCCCAGCGTGAATTGCGCTCGGGGCGGCGGTCGCGGCTCTCCCGGATTCTCGGTGCGTTGCCCGCCATGGCGAGCCAGGCGATCGCCGCACAGCCGGGTCATCCTGCAACGCTGCGCGACACCATGGATCAGGCCGATGCAGATGTCGAAGCCAATCCGGCCGTGCAGGCGGTCCAGAGTAATGTAAATACATCCTATCTCGATGCTCTCTCGTTTGCAGACGATCCCCTCGCGGCCACCCTTGGCCTCGGCGTAAAAGGTTCTTTCGACCAACTTCTCGAACGGTTTGAGCTTTATCTCAACCCGTCGTCGGGACAGGTGGCGCGTCTTACGCGCGGCCTTGGATATAACAATCTGTTGTTCATGGCGGCGGAGTTGCTACTGCTTCAGTCGCATCCCGATCAGGTTCCGTTCCTGCTGTTGGAAGAACCCGAAGCCCATCTTCACCCGCAGCATCAGACGCTGTTCATGCAGGTGCTTGAGCGCAGGGCCGCACCTATTGCGGCCGGCGAGACCGGCCAACAGGTTCAGGTTCTGCTAAGCACGCACAGCCCGCACCTTGCCGCGGGAGCCAATCTTGACGCCATGGTGATGGTGCTCGGGCATAAGCTGTTTCCGCTGGCCAAAAGCATGACCAAACTTGAGGCGGACGATTATGCCTTTCTGCGCCGATTTCTCGACGCCACCAAGGCCAACCTCTTTTTCGCGCGCGGGCTTGTCATTGTCGAAGGCGATGCCGAAAACATACTGCTGCCCGCGCTGGCAGCGAAAATCGGTCGTCCGTTCGGCAAGCACGGCGTGTCAATCGTCAATGTCGGCCATCGGGGTTTGTTTCGCTACAGCCGGATTTTTCAGCGTACAGACGATACTGTCGTCCCGGTGCCGGTGGCCCTCGTGCCGGACCGCGATATTCCTCCGGACGCTGCCGCCGAGTTGGTCGGTGAGGATCGTCAGACGCAAGGACAGTGGGTGGCCGCCGACCTTGCTGATCGCATGCGAGACCTGTCGAAGCATTCGGGTGGGACGGTTCGCGCGTTTCCTTCCGAACAATGGACGCTCGAATTCGATCTCGCCCGGCAGCCAGCGCTCGCCAGTCTTGTGCATCAGGCGGTTCAGGTCGGCAAAGACAGGACCAACAGAACACGCGCAGCGATCATTGAGCAAGCGAGGGTCGAGGTTGAGGCGTGGCAAGCCGACGACGCCAGGACCGCCGATGACATCGCGGTGCTCATATTCACCCCGCTTCACAAGAAGCAAGTCTCCAAGGCTGTCGTCGCCGAGCAGCTTGCCGCCCTGATCGAGGAATTGCCGGAGGGCGCCGCCGCATTCGGGGCGAGGCTGCCGGCGTATCTCTTGAGGGCAATCGAATACGTCACGGCGACGCCGGGCGCTGAACAAGCCGCAGTCGCGGATGCGGGACCGCCCCCGGCATGATCGCGCTTCCGCCCCTGACTCCGGAACTGCTGGACCAGATAGGAACAGAGCTGGGCGGTTGCGATTTTACCGGCGAGAACCAGCAGGCCTTCTTATCCAGCATCGACTCCTGCGACGTGCAAGCGGCACCGGGCCATGGCAAGACGACGTTGCTGGTCGCGAAACTTGCCTTGCTGTCGCGATGCTGGAATTCGCGTGCGCAAGGCGTTTGCGTGATGTCTCATACGAATGCCGCCCGCGAGGAGGTAGAAAAGAAACTAGCCCATCACCCGGCGGCGTCCGCATTTCTCGGCTATCCGCATTTCATCGGCACGGTGACGGCCTTTCTCGACCGTTACATCGCGCTTCCGTATTTGCGTGGTCTGGGATGGTCCGTTCATCGCATTGACGATGAGGTATTCGCCGCCACCGCCGGTTCCAGGTGGCGCTCGAAGCCAGCGCTTGTGAGATATGCACGGGGCAACAACGGCCTCAATCACCAGCGCGTTGAGCGTGAATTCGTCCCGAAGCTCGCCTTGGTGCCGATGTTTGTATGCGATCCTGGCATTGCACCACAACGAATCGCTGTCCGTCGTCGTGCGCACCAGCCCGGCCCGGATAGCCCTTCGGGCGCTGCCCTTGAGGAATTGAAGGCGGAGCTTATCTATGACGGCTACTACCGGTTCTGCGATCTGACGGCGCTCGCCATTCAGGCCGTCGAAAAGTGCCCGGCCATCGTCGAACGCATCCGCAGACGCTTCCCCCTAG
>Ga0255338_1004021_pt1 | contig 16167 bp, 15 predicted proteins | sample MeOH1_35cm_T4_19_FD_203715 | JGI IMG/M metagenome (GOLD analysis project Ga0255338, IMG submission 203715) | Sandy soil microbial communities from University of British Columbia, Vancouver, Canada - MeOH1_35cm_T4_195 | ecosystem: Engineered > Artificial ecosystem > Sand microcosm > Unclassified ...
GGCCCTGCTCCAGGCCCTCAAGGACGAAGCCAAGGTCTTCTAGCCGGCCCTCTTCCGCTGACTGATCCGATTCGAAAGGATGACATCCATGATTCTCGTGTTCTGTGAACTGAAGGATGGCCAGATTCGCAAGCCCAGCGCCGAAGCCCTCAGCGAGGGCCGTCGCCTGGCCGACGCCTCCGGCAAGAAGGTCGGTGCCCTCTTCGCGGGCGCCTCTTGCGCCGGCGCCGCCGAAGCCGCCAAGTTCGGCGCGGACGTGATCCTCACCGCCGAGGGCCCCACCCTGGCCTCCTACTCCAGCGACGCCTTCGCGACCCTCCTCGCCGATGCCGTGAAGGCCAAGGGCGCCACGGTGCTGCTGGCCGCGGCCACCGCCGTGGGCAAGGACGTGCTCCCCCGCGCCGCGGCGCGCCTGGGCGCCGGCTACGCGTCTGACGTCACCGGCCTCTCCATGGTGGACGGCAAGCTGCAGGCCCTGCGCCCGGTGTACGCCGGCAAGGCCTTCGCCACCACCACCTTCTCCAGCGCCGTGCAGACAGCCACCACCCGCCCCAACGTGTTCCCCGCCGCCGAGAAGGCCGGTGCCGGCGCCGTGGAGACCCTGGCCGCCCCCGCCGGAGATTTCAAGTCCGTGGTGAAGGAGATCCTCGCCAAGGCCGGTGGCAAGGTGGACCTCAGCGAAGCCAACGTCATCGTGAGCGGTGGCCGCGGCATGAAGGACGGCGCCAACTTCAAGATCCTCGAGGAACTGGCCGACGCCATCGGCGGCGTCGTGGGTGCCTCGCGGGCGGCTGTGGACGCGGGCTGGGGCCTGCCCCACAGCATGCAGGTGGGCCAGACCGGCAAGGTCGTGAGCCCCACCCTCTACATCGCCTGCGGCATCAGCGGCGCCATCCAGCACATCGCCGGCATGAGCGGCTCGAAGTTCATCGTCGCCATCAACAAGGATCCCGAAGCGCCGATCTTCAAGCTGGCGAACTACGGCATCGTCGGGGATCTGTTCGAGGTGGTTCCCGAACTGACCAAGGCCGCGAAGGCGATGGGGATTGGTTCCAACTAGGCGCCGTTCTCCGCTCCAAAACAAAGCCCGGCTGAAGCCGGGCTTTGTTTTGGAGCTAGGAAAAGCTCACACACCGAACTGTCTCAAATGATGATCGAAGTGCTTGTAGATCAGCCGTCCCCATTGGTCGCCGCTGAGCCGCCCGAAAAAGGGGTGGACGCTGCCATCGGTCTTCGCGGCACCGCGCTGGACGACGCGGTCGATAAGCGTGGCCAACCGGGTGCGCTCCGCCTCGAAGTTCTGGGGGGCGGACACCACGTAGATGGGATCAGTGGGGGAGTTGCGGCGGAAGGGCTTGTCCCCGAAGATGTGCCCCCGGATGAAGGGCGTGATCAGCTTCCCGAGGAAGAGCTGCTTCACCGGGCGGTCACCCAAGAGGTCGCCCAGGGCGATGGAGCAGTGCTTCATCATCTGGGCGGAATCCATCTTCCCCCACTGACGCTGGGCGCCCGGCTCCAATTCCGCGAACCGCCGGGCCAGGGCATCGCGGTCGGCCGGGTTGAACAGGGAATTCATCGTCGTTTTCCTTTCCCAGAATGCCGATCATCGCTCCAGAACATCGCCCGGCGGCGCCGGGTGATGTTCTGGAGATCGCAAAAACTACACGGGCTCGAAGCCCTCATCGCGCAGGAAGTCCCGGGCGTCCTCGGGGTCGCCGAAGCGGGCGACGACCGTGTCGCCTTCGTTCACGTCGCCATCCAGCGCATCCAGGCTGTTCCGCTCCCGGATCACGCAGGCCCCGCCGATCTCATCCAGCCCGAACTGCACCAGTTCCCGGATGACACCGTGCTCATCCCGCCACAATTCGACGTGCAGGTCCGTTCCCATACTCACCTCCCGAGTTCCGCCGCCGGAAGGTTAGCTCTTTTCGAAGAACAGCACCACCATGCCGAAACCCACCCGGTCGCCGTGCTTCAGTTCCCTGGGTTCGCCGGGCTGGATGCGTTCCCCCCGCACGAAGGTGCCGTTGGCGACGCCGGGCTCCTCCAGCAGGAAGTACCGGCCGTGCTCGCAAAGGATGCGGGCGTGGCGCCGGGACACGCTCAGGTTGTGGTCCTCGTCGGTCAGGTCGATGTCGGGATGTACACCCGTGGTGGGATCGAAACGGCCGATGAGGGACCCGTGGGCCAGGATGGGATGCGGCTTGCCGCTGAGCACGGACACCAGGTTCGCGACTGGCGTTCCCGCGACCTTGGCGGGCCGGCTGGCATCCAGTTCCTCCACCCGCTCGCCCAGTTCACGATGCCGCTGCGCGAGGCGCTGCATCATCTTCACGGACACTTCCGGGTTCTGCCGGATCATGCGCATGAAGGTGCCGCGGTTGATGGCGATGAGGTCCGAGTCCTCCAGGGCCAGGGCCGTGTGCTGGCGCGGCAGGGCCTCCAGCAGGCTGCCCTCCCCGAAGAAGTCCCCCTTGGAGAGTTCCTCGGCCCACTCCCCCTTGGGCTCCTCTGAGACATAGAGCCGGATCCGGCCCGAGAGGATGATGTACATCTGCTGGGCCATCTCCCCCTTGCGGAAGATGATCTCGCCTTCGCGGAAGCGCAGCTTGCTTTGATCGATGAAGCTGGGTTCAGCCATGCAGGTCCCGGAGAGTGCCCTAGGTTAACCGATGCCAGGCGATGGGTGAACCGCCTCGGAGAAGGCACGGGCCATCAGAGCCTCCAGGATCCGGGCCTCGGCAGCCGAGAACCCGCCCGGGTGTGGGGAATCCAGATCCAGCACGGCGCAAAGGTGGCCGTCAACCGTGATGGGAATCACGAGCTCCGACCGGGTGGCATCATCGCAGGCGATGTGGCCGGGGAAGGCCTGGACATCGGGCACGAGCTGGGTGGTTTCCGTGCGGGCGCAGGCGCCGCAGACGCCCCGCTCGAAGGGGATGCGCAGGCAACCCATGCCGCCCTGGTAGGGTCCCACCGCGAGGAGACGCTCGCCGATGCGCCGGTAGAAGCCGCACCAGTTGGCCTGGGGCAGCGTGTCCCAGAGCAGGCACGCCAGAGTGGCCTCGATGGCCACCTCGTCCCTTTCGCCTTCGAGGGCCGCGAGGATCTGCGGAAGGGCGGATTCGAGGCGCGCCACCCGCTCGCCTTCAGGAAGCAGGGTGCCGCGTGCCACCGGCTCCAGCAGGATTCCCTCGCTCATCAGCTCCTCCGCTACCCTGGTCCCATGTCCATTCTGCGCTATCTGGCCGCTCCCCTGTTCCCGTTGTACGGGATGGTGGTGCGCGCCCGAAATCGCAGCTTCGACGCCCACCCGGAGCGGATCGCCCACGCGCCCGTGCCGGTGGTATCCATCGGCAACCTGAGCGCCGGCGGAACGGGCAAGACCCCTCTCACCCTGTTCCTGGCCGAGGGGCTCGAGGCTGCGGGCTGGAGCAACGCGGTGCTGTCCCGGGGCTATGGGGGGCGGCGCGAGATCGATCCCATGAGCGTGGAGGCGGATTCCAATCCCCGCCAGACCGGCGACGAGCCCCTGCTCATGGCCCGGCGCCTGGGGCCGGAGCGGGTGGTGGTGGGGCGGAAGCGGCACGCCGCCGCCCTCCGGGCCCTGGCGCAGCGGCCAGGCCTGCGCTGCCTGCTGCTCGATGACGGTTTCCAGCACCGCGCCCTGCACCGGGAGCTGGACCTGCTGGTGCTCGACGGTGTGCGGCTCTGGGGCAACGGCCGCATGCTCCCCCTGGGGGACCTGCGGGAACCCCAGGAGAGTGCACGGAGGGCCCACGCCCTGGTCGTGACCCGCGCCGGCCGGGTGAAGGACCGTGCCGTGGTGGAAGCCTGGTGGACTCGTTTCGGCAGTGGCGGTCCCATCTTCTGGGTGGACTTCGCCCTGGGGGCCCTGCGCCGCTGGGGCACGGAAGAGCGCTTCCCCATCCCCCTTCCCGGTCGCGGTCCCGCCTTCGCCTGGTGCGGCCTCGGCCACCCGGAGGCCTTCTACGCCGATCTGCTGGTGGCCGGCCAGGCCTGGGCGGGGTCCCACAGCTATCCCGACCACCGGGGCCCCACGCCCGCCGAACTGGTCCGGCTCCAGACCCGCGCGCGCGCGGAGGACGCCGCCTGGCTGGTCTGCACGGAGAAGGACGCGGTGAAGCTGAGCCGGGATCATGCCAGCGTGCTGGAGCTGCCCCTGTTCATCGCCGAACAGCGCATCGCAGGTGGGGAAACTTTGCTCGCCTGGGTGAAGGCCCAACTGGCCTGAAAGGGCGCCCAGGAAGGAACCGGCCAGCCTTCCCAAAGGCTGGCCAGACCGCTATGCTTGCGCCCACCTAGCCACTTCAACCAGATCCATCTCTCCACAGGGGATACGATGCTCAGGCAGACCTTCTACGGTTCTCTCTTGCTGGCGGCCTTCGGCCTTCAGGCAGGGGATTCGGTCAAGCTCGCCATCACGGGCCCGTTCACGGGCGGCTCCGCCCCCATGGGCGCCTCCATGCGGGACGGCGCCAAGCTGGCCATCGCGGAGATCAATGCCGCGGGCGGCATCCAGGTGGGCGGGAAGAAGCTGAAGATCGAGGCCATCGAGCGGGATGACGAGGCCAAGAACGAGCGGGGCGCCCTCATCGCCCAGGAGCTCGCCGCCATGAGCGACCTGTCCGGCGTCATCGGCACCGTGAACACGGGCGTCTGCATGGCGGGCGACAAGCACTTCCAGGAGAAGGGGGTCACCAAGATCATCTGCCCGGCTGCGGGCTCCGCCTCCATGACGCAGTGGAGCAAGGCCGGCGTGAAGGACCTTTCCATCTTCCGCTTCGCCGCCCATGACGGCATCCAGGCCGCCATGGTGGTGGAAGAGGCCATCAACCGCAAGTTCACCAAGGTGGCCGTGGTCTTCGATTCCACCAACTACGGCGTGTCCGGCCGGGACGACATGCTGAACCAGATCAAGCTGCAGGGGAACAAGCTCCAGGTGGTGGCCCAGGAGAAGTTCAACATCGGCGACAAGGACATGACGGCCCAGCTGCTGCGCGCCAAGTCCGCGGGCGCCCAGGCCGTCCTGATATGGGCCATCGGCCCTGAGCTGGCCGCCGTGTCCAACGGCATGGCGAAGATCGGCATGAAGGCGCCCCTCATCGGCGGCTGGACCCTGTCCATGTCCAACTACATCGACAACGCCGGCAAGAACGGCAACGGCACCCTCATGCCCCAGACCTTCATCGAAGAGCCCATCACCCCCAAGGCGAAGGCCTTCATCGACGGCTACCACAAGACCTACAAGGTGGAGCGCATCCCTTCCGCTGTGGCGGCCGCCCAGGGTTACGACGCGGTCTACATCTTCGCCGGCGCCGTGAAGCAGGCCGGCAGCACAGACACCCACAAGATCAAGGAGGCTCTGGAAGACCTGAAAGAGCCCGTGAAGGGCGTCATCGCCACCTGGAACCACCCCTACACCAAGTGGAACCCGGCGGACGTGACCACCCACGAGGCGTTCCGCCGTGAGCAGACCGTCATGGGCATGGTGCAGGACGGCCGTGTGGTCTTCGGCAATGCCGCCGATAAGGCCCGCCTGATCAAGGAGGCCGCCGGGACTCCCGCCAAGCCTGCCGCGAAGCCGGCAGCCAAGCCCGCCAAAGGCAAAACCAAGTAACAGATCCGGCACCATCGCCGCTCCGGGGGGCTTCGGCCCCCCGGCTTTTCCGCCCGTCACCGAAGCAGGCCCGATATGAACCCTTCGATCATCGGACAGATGGCCGTCAGTGGCGCCCTCATGGGCCTCGTCTACGCCCTCATCGCCTACGGCTTCCAGCTCACCTACGCCACCAGCAAGAGCATCAACTTCGGCCAGGGCGAGCTGGTGATGGTGTCCGCCTTCTTCAGCCTCACCCTCACCAACCTGGGCCTGCCCTACTGGCTGATGGTGCCGGGGGGCCTCCTGTTCGGCGCCCTGCTCGGCCTGATCGTCGAGCGGGCTGGTGTGCGGCTCGCGCTCGAACAGAAGAGTGAAGGCTGGATCCTGCTCAGCATCATCATCGGGCTCTTCTTCTTCTCTGCCGCCGAGAACATCTGGGGGCGCGATGACCGCCCCTTCCCCACTCCGATCTCCGCTGATCCCATCCACATCCTGGGCGTGGATATCACGCGCCTGGAGCTGTCAGTGGCCGTGGGCGTGCTCGCCATCATGGGCCTGGTCGAACTGTTCAAGCGCCGCACGCTGCTGGGCAAGGCCTTCGAGGCGGTGTCCGCCGACCGCGATGCAGCCGAGCTCATGGGCATCTCGGCCAGGCGCACGGTGATGCTCTCCTACGCGCTGTCGGGTGCCGTCGCGGCCCTGGCCGGCATCCTCGTGTCACCCATCACCACCGTCGGCCCCACCATGGCCTCGGCCCTCATCCTCAAGGCCTTTTCCGTGGCCGTGGTGGCGGGCCTGGATTCAGGCTTCGGCGTCGTGCTCATCGGCATGGCGCTCGGCGCGCTGGAGAGCCTGGCGAGCTTCTACCTGGGCAGCGGCTGGCGCGAGGCGCCCGGCCTCACGCTGCTGATCCTCGCCTTGGCCGTACGCCCCACCGGCGTCTTCGGCAAATCCATCATCCGGAAGGTGTGACATGCGCCGCATCCTTCTCCTTCGTGGCGCCGAACTCATCGTCTTCGCCTTCCTCGCCACCATCCCCCTGCTGGTCGTCAACCCTTACGCCCTGGGCCTCCTGACCCTGCTGGCCATCTACGGCATCCTCCTCATCGGGTTGGATGTCACGGTGGGGTATCTGGGCCAGGTGAACCTCGGCCATGTGGCCTTCCTGGGCCTGGGTGCCTACGCCGCCGGCCTCGTCGTCACCCGATTCGGCCTCGGCATGGTCCCGGCGCTGGCTGCGGCCACCATCGTGGGTCTGCTCCTGGGAGCGCTGCTCGCCCTGCCCGCCCTGCGCCTCGAAGGGCCGCAGTTCGCCCTGGCCACCCTCAGCTTCGCGGCCCTCAGCACGACCGCCCTCAATGAACTGGAGAGCCTCACGGGCGGGGCCCAGGGCCTCAGCCTCGTGCGCCCACCACTGTTCGGGCACGCCCTCACGCCCTCGCTCTTCTACTGGCTGTGCATGGTCCTGCTGGCCCTGGTCTGGATGGTGATGCGGAACCTGCTGTCCTCCCACTGGGGCCGGGCCTTCGAGGCCCTGCGCGACAGCCCCATCGCCACGGACGCCATGGGCGTGGGCACCTACTACCACAAGGTCGCCGCCTTCTCCCTGGGCTCGGGCCTCGGCGGGCTCGCGGGCGGCCTCTACGCCTTCAACTTCCAGTACCTCCAGCCCCAGAGCTTCGTCTACGAATTGATGATCATCCTCCTGCTCGGCGTGGTGCTGGGTGGCCGCAAGAGCCTGTGGGGCGCCTTCGTGGGCGCCACGGTGGTGGTCCTGCTTCCCAACCTGCTGTCCAATCGCCTGCTCTTCCACATCTTCAGCGGAGCCGGCTTCGCGGTGGCCCTGGCGTCGGGCCTTCGGGGCTTGGTGAAGAAGACCACGCGCCCCTTCCAGGCCTTCGCCCCCGTCGTGGCCATGGGCCTCCTCGCCGTCGGCGGCTTCTTCGTGGAGAACACCGAGGATTGGCGCAAGGGCATCTTCGCCCTGATGCTGTTCTCCGTGGTGGTGGGTCTGCCCGAAGGCGTCATGGGGTTCCTGGCCATCTTCCTGGCCAAGCTGTTCCGCGTGCCCCCATCGCCCCTGCCGACGCCCTCGGACCTGGATGCGGTGCTGCCACCGCGCGCCCAGGGGAACGGCCCTTTGCTCATCCTGAAGGACCTCAAGCGGCACTTCGGCGGCGTGAAGGCCGTGGATGGGCTGTCCATGCAGGTGCGCGCCAGCACGATCCACGGTCTCATCGGACCGAACGGCTCCGGCAAGAGCACCGTGGTGAACGTGATCTCTGGCCTCTATACAGCGACCTCGGGGGGGATGTCCCTCCGGGGTTCCGAACTGCCCCAGGGGAGCCTCAACCGGGTCGCCCGCGCCGGTGTGGCGCGCACCTTCCAGAACCTCCAACTCTTCGGTGAACTCACGGCCATCGAGAACGTGATGGTCGCGCTGAAGGGGGTCTACAAGATGCCCCTCCCCCTGGTGCTGCTGGGTTTCGCCCGACTCGAGGAACGCCGCGCCCAGGCGGATGCCCTCGCCCTGCTCGATCTCATCGGCCTGAAGGACCAGGCGCGGGCCAAGGCGAAGGATCTCACCTACGGCGCGCAACGCTTCCTCGAGATCGCCCGGGCCCTGGCCCGCAGGCCCGATCTGCTGATCCTCGACGAACCTGCGGCGGGGCTCGCCCATCCCGATGTCGTCCAGCAGATCGAGATCATCAAGCGGGTCAACGCCCGAGGCGTCACCATCATCCTCATCGAGCACCACATGGATGTCGTGAGCGAACTTTGCGACCAGGTGACAGTGCTGGACGGTGGCAAGGTCATCGCCGAAGGCACGCCGGACGAAGTCAAGCGCCATCCCAAGGTGATCGAAGCCTACCTGGGCACAGCCAGCGGCTCCGGGCCTTCCGGCGGCGTCGAACCGCTGCCCGCGTGAAGGAGACCGGCATGCTCGTGGTGGAAAATCTTCATGCAGGTTACGGTGCCAGCGAGGTGCTCATCGGCACCTCCCTGACCGTGAAACCAGGCACTGTGGTGGCACTCATCGGGGCCAACGGCGCCGGCAAGACCACCACCATGCGCGCCATCTCCGGCGTGCTCCGGCCCTCCCGTGGCCGCGTGGTGCTCGATGGCAAGGAAGTGCAGGGCCTCGACGCCTCCCGCATCGCCCGCCTGGGCCTCGCCCACTCGCCCGAGGGCCGCAAGGTCTTCGGCCCGCTGTCCGTGGAGGACAACCTGCTGCTCGGCGCCTACGGACGCCTGCCCAAGTTCCTCGGGTTCAAGGCCGGCGCGCAGGCGGATCTGGACCGCGTCTATGAGCTGTTCCCCCGCCTGAAGGATCGCACCCGTCAGGCCGCCGGTACCCTGTCCGGCGGCGAGCAGCAGATGCTCGCCATCGGCCGCGCCCTCATGGCCCGGCCCAAGGTGATGCTGCTGGACGAGCCCTCCATGGGCCTCGCGCCGGTCATCGTGCAGGAGGTCTTCCGCACCATCCGGCGCCTCAAGGAAGAGGGCATCACCCTCCTCCTCGTGGAGCAGTTCGCCAAGAGCGCCCTCGAAGTGGCCGACTACGCCTACGTCATGGAGCGCGGCCACATCGCCGTCGAAGGCACCCCCGAGGAACTGGGCCGGAACGAGCGGGTCATCGCGGCCTACCTGGGTTGAGCGGGACTGGCCCCACGCCAGGCCTTGAGGTAGGATGATTCCCTGCCGCGGGCGTAGTTCAGTGGTAGAACGCAAGCTTCCCAAGCTTGATGTCGTGGGTTCAATCCCCATCGCCCGCTCCAAATCAGAAGGCCCGCCGAATGGCGGGCCTTCTGATTTGGAGCTGGAGGAAGGATGGGACCGGAACGAACGATGGCCTACCCCTTCCCCTGCGCCTTCATCTCGATGAACCGCTTGGCTTCACGGCGCAGCAGTTCGGCGACATTGCGGTCCTTCGCCAGCAGCTTCATGTCGCTTTCGAGGAGCCGCTTGAAGTGGGTCATGGCCAGAGGGAGCGGGGTGCGCGGATTCAGGACCAGGGCCTTGGTGATGGGGTACTTCTTCATCCACTCGCGGTTGCCCGCGATGATCCGCAGCACCTCGTCATTCACGGTGCGCATCTGGGCGATGTAGGCCACCTCGCCTTCCGTGAGGCGGCCGTTCCGCATGACGTTCACCTGGATGAGGCGGTTGGCCTCGCGGATGAGGATGGTGCGCTCCTCCTTGCCGCCCTTGATGGCGAGCATGATCTTCTGGTTGGTCCGGAGCCTCGCCACCCGCTGGGAGAGGGTGAGGACGATCTCCTGGCCCTGGTCATCCAGCAGGGGTTTCTGCGCCAGCAGGCGGCGCTCGGCGGCCAATTCCTCGGATTCAATCTCCGCCTCCTCCTCCTCCCTGGACTTCTCCTTGGGCAGGGGCAGCTCGGCCCAGGCCTTGTCCAAGTGCCCCGCTTCCACCTCGTCGAGGATCTCGAGGCGCTCCTTCTTGACCTCTTCGGGGATCAGGCGCAGCACATCGAACCGGTACTCGTTCACCCGGCGCTTGATGACGTACTCGCCTTCGGGATGCTCCTCCAGCAGGTCGAGGATCCTCGGCCGCTCGATCCACATCACCTGGTTGTTCAGCACGATCTCGAGCACCGAACCCGGCAGGCTGGGAACCGAGGCCTCCACGATCTCCGCCGTGATCGAAGGGTTCAGCAGGGCCTTCTCCAGCAGGGCCGGTTCCTTCCGGTGGCAGAGCACCAGCTGCAGGGGCCTGGGCGGATCCATGGGATCGAGCAGGACGCCCGTGAGCATGGATTCGGGCATCGTGCCGAGGCATTCAAGGGCCCGGGCCGTGTAGGGCGTCTCCTGGAGGGCGGCGTGGGCCAGGGCCTGGAGCAGGTCCTTGGTGGGGACCGGCAGGCTCCCCCCCACCAGGGACAAGGCCATGGGTTCAGGCAGGCTGCCCTGGAGGAAGCGCTCGACGATGGGATTCATGCTCATGGCTTGGTTCCGTCTTCTTCGTCATCGGGGGGCTGGGAGTCGACCGGCGTGGGGGCCGGCGGCGGGGCCGGCCGGAGCCAATGGCCTTCGGCGTCGAACCGGCCGGACCAGGCCTCGCCCACATTCTGGCCGTGAGGGATCCGCACACCGGCCACCTCCACGTTCACCACGCCCGCGTTATCCAGACTGAGGGTGAAGGGCCCCTTCACCCGGAGCCGCCAGGGTTCCGATACCCGCAGGGTGTGGGTCTGGGCGGGTCCACCCGAATCCGGGGAGGGCTCCAGCCGCACCTCACAGGTGTCCATGGACCGTAGGCTGATCAGTGCGCCCTGCTCGTTGAGGGGCGCCTCCGGCAGCAGCTCACCCAGCACCGGATAGGGCGAGGTGGAAGGCGCGGGTGGGGGCGGCAGGGTGGTCTTGGGGAGGGCCGACAGATAGGTGGCGGACGGCTTGCGGCCAAGGCTGGGACCGGGCACCACCAGCCAGGCCGCCACCAGCACCGAGGCGACGGTGAGGAGGCCCATGACCAGGCGCTCCAGCCGCTCCTGCCGGGGATCGGGAGGCACCAACTCCCGCACGCCGGGCACGGTCTGGAAGGCGCCCGTGTGGAAGTCCAGATCCACGCCCAGGCGCTCGGCCAGCTGCCGGGCCAGGGGCCGGGGGCGCCCCGGCGGGAGGGCGGCCCAGTCGTCGGCTTCGATGGCCTCGATGTGACGCAGCGGCAGCTTCAGCTCCACCGCCAGGATCTCGCGGGAAAGCCCCTTGGCCACGCGCGCGTCCCGCAGGAGCTGGCCTACGGTCTCATCCTCCCTCATCCGGCCCACCCCACGGGTAGTTCCTTCACCAGGCGGGCCAGCTGTTCCCGGCGATCGGTACGATTGAGGCGCCGGTCGTCCAGGCTGCCGCGATGGGCCATGGTGTCCGCCAGGGTGGCCTGCAGATCGTCCGGCGTGATGAAGTCGCGTCCATCCAGCCAGGCCTCGGCCTGGGCCAGGCCGAGCCAGTGCTTGACCGCGCGGGTGGAGCAGAACCCGCCGCCGGTGCGGATGCGGTCCACCATCCGCTCGGCGTAGTCCATCACCGCCTCGGTCACCCGGACGGCCCGCACCGCGGCCCGGGCCAGCCGCCAACCCTCCAGATCCAGGGCGGGATGCAGCCCCTCTAGGCGCTCCGAGCCGGCTTCCCCTTTCAGGATCCGCCGCTCCGCCTCGCGGTCCGGGTAGCCCAGGTGCAGGGAACAGGAGAAGCGGTCCAGCTGGCTCTCGGGCAGGGGGAAGGTGCCCGCGTGGTCCAGGGGGTTCTGCGTGGCGATGACGAAGAAGGGATCCGGCAGCTTGTGAGTGCTGCGATCCAGCGTCACCTGGCCCTCCACCATGGCTTCGAGCATGGCGCTCTGGGTCTTGGGGCCGATGCGGTTCAGCTCGTCCAGCAGCAGCACCTGGCAGAAGACCGGGCCGGGCTGGAACCGGAAGGCCTGGTCCTTGGCGTCCCAGAGGTGCACGCCCAGCAGGTCCGACGGCAGCAGATCGTTGGTGCCCTGCACCCGCTGGAAGCTGCCGCCGAGGATGCGGGACAGCCCCTTGGCCAGCGTGGTCTTGCCCACGCCCGGCAGGTCCTCCAGCAGCACGTGGCCCCCCGCCAGCAGGGCCGCGAAGGCCCGCCGAACCTGGGCATCCTTCCCCACCACCACGGCCTGGAGGGCCGCAAGGCCCGCCCGGGCGGCGGGACGGACGGCTTCCGGCGACCGCACCGGCGGGGCGATTACGGGAGGTGCCTGGACTGGATCCTGGGTCATGGGGCCTTCCGGGAAACGGGGCTTCCTCTATCTTCCAGAGGGATGCCATGGTCCCGCAAGCGCTGAGCCAGGCTGCGCAGCGTGAGACCGAGCCCTTCCGCCGCCCGTGGGAGGTCACCGTCGGCCTGGGCCAGGGCCCGCCGCAGCAAGTGGGCCTCGGCCAACCGCGAAGCGGCCCGTACCATGGCATCCAGAGGTCCCCGCTCAGGCCAGGGCAGGCTCATGAGTTCCGAGCACCCCAGTTCCAGGTCCGGGAAAGCCCGGATGGCGGGCCCATCCGAAAGGGCCAGGGTCCGGACCAGCAGCGCCTCCAGCTCCCGCACATTCCCAGGCCAGCCATGGTCGAGCAGCTGGCGTTCCGCCGGCCGCTCCAGCCAGGGCGCTGGCCGGCCTTCCAGGCGGGCACCCCGTTCCAGCAGTGCCTTGGCCAGGGCGAGGAGATCCTCCCGGCGCTCACGCAGAGGCGGCACCTGCAGCTCCAGGGAGCCCAGACGCTGGGCCAGGTCTGGGGACATTACAGCCCCGGAGTCCAACCCGGCCATCCAGTGGAATCCAGTACCAGCCGCATCCATGGCCCGGACCAGAGGCGCCACGGCCTCCGGCGCCAGATGCTCCAGCCCCGCCAGGTAGAGGCTCCCTCCCTGGACCAGCTTGAGGAGGCCCGGATCCGGTCCCTCGGGCCCCAGGGTGGCCGCGGCCAGGCTCAGGTAGGGCGCACCGGGATGCCGGAGGGTGTGGAGACGCCGGGCGCAGCGGCCCTTCCCCGCTCCCTGCTCGCCCAGGAAGAGTACCGGCAGCTCAGTTCCCGCGGCCCGGCGCAAGGCCTGGTCGAGGACCTGCATGGAGGCGCTGTGGGCGATCCAGGGCTCCGCGGGGTCCGGGGGCGGCGCGCCCACCAGGGCCCGCAGGCGCTCCAGCAGGGTCAGGAAGACGTCCAGATCGAAGGGCTTGGGCAGGAAATCCTCCGCGCCCAGGCGCATGGCCTCGACAATGTCCCGGGGCTCCCCGAAGGCGGACATCAGCACCACCCGCAGCGTGGGATGCAGCCGGCGGGCCCGCCGGATCAGCTCCAGCCCGCTCATGCCCGGCAGCCGCAGGTCCGTCACCAGCACATGGGACGGCGCCGCCTCCAGGGCCCGCAAGGCCTCCTGGGGATCCGCCACCGCCCGCACCGACCAGGCCGAGCCCTCCAACGCCTGAGTGAGCAGGCGCCGGAAGCTGTCCTTGTCCTCGACGAGAAGGAGGTCCATGGAAAGAAGCTATCAGCTGTCGGCGATCAGCTGTCAGGTGGCTCCGCCACACCCCCCGATGAACCGCCGGCTCTGGGCCTCGGCCTGGGCATCGAAAAGGGTGGCACCAGACACCAGATCCAGCCCGGCCTTGCGGGCCCAGAGGGCGAAGGCGGTGTCCTCTTTGTAGATCCATTCCACGGCCCAGCGGGCGGTGGGGAGGACGGCCTCCAGCAGGTCGGGAAAAGGGGGCGGATCTTGCGGCGCCATGCCCAGGCTGGTGGCCTGCACCACGCCCACGGGTGCGAAGGCGGCCACAGCAGCGGGGCTGGAGGGTGCCTGGCGCGAGACCTGGAGCACAGGACGGCCCGCGGCCTCCAGCACGGTGAGGCTGGTCTGGGCCACGCCCCCGCGGCCGAGCAGCAGCACGGGGCCGGGATCCAGGTGCGACAGTGACTGTCCAAGGGCTTCCGCGTCGGTGTTGGCGCCCCGCCAGGAGTCCCCCGGCGCCCGGCGCCAGAGCGTATTCAGGGGGCCCTCCAGGCCGAGCGCCTGCGGCAGGGACAGCTTGAGGGGCGCGGTGATGCTGAGGCCCAGGAGGCCGAGCGCCTCCAGGGCCTCCCCGGCCTCCTCGGCGTCGCCGCACACCAGCGGGAGGTAGACAAGCTCCTTGGACGCCTGCTGGAAACGGGGGTTGTGGAAGGCCGGGCCCCGGGAGTGCAGCACGGGATCCCCGATGACGCCGCAGAGGCCGTGGCTCTGACCCAATTGCGCGCAACGCCAGGCCCGGAGGGTGGCCAGGGGGAGCTGGCCCGGAGCGGCCGCAGGGCCGTCCTCCGGGGCCGCATAGGTGAAGGCGCCGCCCCAGGCTCCTTGCATGGCGCGGCTGGCCAGGCCCTTCGGCCCCATGAGAAAGGCGGAGAGGGCGATCCCGTGGTCACGGGCCCAGGCGAGGGCCGGCCGCAGGCGGCCGTTGTCCCCCAGGCGCCCGGCCCAGCCCACCCACTTGAAGGCCTCGCCTTCGGGCAGGGCCCGCAGCCGCGGCTCCAGGTCGAAGGTGCCAGGCGCCACATGCACCGAGCGCAGCAGGCGGACCCGGGGCCTCGCAGCCTGGAGCTCCGGCGGTACCGGCAGGTCCCACTCCAGGTCCAGCCACTCGGGTCGGCCTTTCACGGCACGAAGAAGGTGGGTGAGGCGACCCGGCTCATCCGCGTCCGGCCACCGCCCACCTTCAGACTGGCGGCGGCAGGTCACGAGGCAGCGGCCCCCCAGGGCCTCCACCAGGGCCTGGGGATCCGCCTCCGGGAACAGGTCCAGGCGCAGCTCCGGCAAGGCGTCCCCTGGCAGCCGCTTCGCGCAGGCCAGGGCGGCCTCCCAGCCGGGGTGGCTCAAGGTGACGATGTGGAAAGGAAGGTGACTCAAGGGAACCATCCGGATGCCGCCATCCTAACGCCCGCGCGAGGGGGCCGCCTCCATGAAACTCTTGGCATGACTCATCTTCATGAAGACGGTCCAGAAAGCAGCCTGTGATTTATTGCACACCTTGCCATCACCTTTGACCCTCCACGGTTGTTCCTGCTGCTAGGCTCCACGTTGATTGGTTCAATGGTCAGACCGTGAACCCTTGAAAACAGGAGAACCCGAGATGTCACCAGCCGTGATGTTCTGGATCCAATTCATCCTCGTGCTCGCCGCCATCCTTCTGGGCATCCGGAAGGGCGGCGTGGCCCTGGGTCTCATCGGCGGCCTGGGCGTGGCCGTGCTGGTCCTCGGCTTCCGCGTGGCCCCCGGCACGCCGCCCATCGACGTGATGCTCATCATCCTGGCGGTGGTGACGGCCTCGGCGACCCTCCAGGTGGCGGGCGGCCTCGACTACTTGGTGCAGCTGACGGAGCGACTGCTCCGCGCCCACCCCAAGTACGTCACCATCCTGGCGCCCCTCTCCACCTTCTTCCTCACGGTCTGCGTGGGCACGGGCCACGCGGTCTACGCGCTGCTGCCGGTCATCTCCGACGTGGCCCTGAAGACCCGCATCCGGCCCGAGCGCCCCATGGCCATCTCCAGCGTGGCCTCCCAGATGGGCATCACCGCCAGCCCGGTGGCTGCCGCCGTGACCACCTTCCTGGCCATGGCCGCCAAGAACGGCCACCCCGTGGGCCTCTTCGACATCGTCCGCATCACCCTGCCCGCGGGCATCATCGGCGTCCTGGCCGCCGCGGCCTGGAGCTTCAACCGCGGCAGGGAACTGGACCAGGATCCCGAGTTCCTGGAGCGCATGAAGGACCCTGAGTTCGCCAAGGCCCTGGATGCCAACGTGACCACCCTGGACAAGGAGATCCCCGTCTCCGCCAAGCTCTCCGTGGGCCTCTTCTTCGCGGGCGTGCTGACCATCATCCTCCTGGCCCTGAAGCCCAGCCTGCTGCCCCTGGTGAACGGCAAGGCCGTGCCCATGACCACCGTCGTCCAGATCATCATGCTGGCCTTCGGCTCCTTCATCCTCTTCGCCACCAAGGTGAAGGCCCCGGACATCGCCCGCTCCAGCGTCTTCATCGCGGG
>Ga0255338_1004022_pt1 | contig 16163 bp, 10 predicted proteins | sample MeOH1_35cm_T4_19_FD_203715 | JGI IMG/M metagenome (GOLD analysis project Ga0255338, IMG submission 203715) | Sandy soil microbial communities from University of British Columbia, Vancouver, Canada - MeOH1_35cm_T4_195 | ecosystem: Engineered > Artificial ecosystem > Sand microcosm > Unclassified ...
GCCTATAATTGGGTCGTTGCTGGGGTTCAGCCAGACACACTGAAAGTTAAAAAAGGGCCTGTGGCTCAGTTGGGAGAGCGCCGCGTTCGCATCGCGGAGGTCAGGGGTTCGAATCCCCTCAGGTCCACTTAAAAAGCCCCGCCGGATGGCGGGGCTTTTTGCATTAGCCGGTGAGTGCGGCCCAATGAGAGTGGCAGCCGTCCTGGAACCTGCTCACGGCAGGGGGATATGGGCCGGCTCAACCGGGTATCGCTCACGCCAGGCGTCCAGGCCGCGCTCCAGGGCACTCGCGGTGAAGCCGAGCTTTTGCAGCTGCCGCACCGCGCGGCCGCTTGTCCCCTCTCCCGGGCAGGTGCAATAGGTCACCACTTCCCGGTCTCGGGGCTGATCGGCGGCCCACTGAACTATCTGGTCGGGCAGTACGTGGATGCTGCCCGGGATCTGCTCCCCGAAGTAGGCAGAGCGGCCCCGTACGTCCAGCACTACCGGCGGCGCCGGGCCCTGCAGGCGGTAGTGTAGTTCTTCGGCTTGGATGACGGCGGGGGCCTGGGTGGCACCGTCGCCGAACATGCCGGCCGCGGTACTCTCTCGCTCCTCAGGCAGCACTTCGCTCGCGACCCGCGCCACGTACCAGTGAGAGAACGGCGTCGCCGATACTCCGTGTAACAGCACCGAAACGATCGCCACGGCGCCGGTGATCGCCATCAATCGCTCGGCGCCCGGTACGTGGCCCTGGACTGCCAGCAATACGAGTAGCAGGGAGCTGAGACCCCGGGGGCCAAACCAGCCGATAAACGCGCGCCCACTGCGGCTGAGCGAGGTGCGATGGAGTACCATCCCGATCGCAAGAGGACGGACCGCCACGAGCGCCACCAGCGCCAGCGCCAGGGTGGGCCAGAACGGGATGGTCTCCAGCATCATCGAAAGGGCCGCACCGAAGAGCACGAAGGCGAGCAGCATCGCCATCTCGACGGTGGTCTCACCGTACTCCAAGAAGCAGTCGCAGAGTTCCAGGTCCAGCACCACCACCGCGAAGCCGGCCGCGAAGGCCGCCAGGAATCCATCCCCGCCGGCTGCTACGGCAGCGGTATAAGCCACCAGCACCAGCCCCACGCCGAACAGGGCCTGGTGCTCCCGGCGGATCCCCATTCGGGCATCGATCCGCGCCATCAGCCAGGCGCCCGCTCCGCCTACCGCGAAGCCGATCACCGGGCCGAGCAAGAACACCTGTCCCAAAAACTTGAGCCAGTACGACACGCCGCCGCCCTTACCCTGCGCGAGGGCGATCAGGACCAGTACGATCGGTAGCACGACGAGATCATTCGTACCTGCCTCAATACTCAGCGTCTGCCGAACCGACCGTGGGATCTTCGGGTTGCGGAGGACGTCGCGCAGCACCACCGGATCCGTAGACGCCAGGATGGCACCAAGCAGTAGCGAGGGAATGAGGCCCGTGTGTAGAAGCAGCGCGGAGATGCCGGCAACGCCGGCGATAGTGAGGAGAGTCCCTGGCCCCAAAACCAGCATCGGGATGAGCCCGCCCTTGCGGAACTCGGACGGCTGCATTTTGACCGCATCCAGGAACAGGACGAAGGCGAGACTGATGATCGCCACCGCCTCCAGGAGCGGATCATGTGGGGAAACATGCAGCATGCCCAGCCCCCGCCCGCCCAGCACGAACCCCAGGCCCATGAACAGGATGGGGAACGACAGGGGCGCCCGTTCCACGAGGCCGGAGGTGAGCGCCGAGACGGTCAGGACGACCCCTACTAGCGCGAACAATGTGACGAGATCTAGCATTCCATCCCTGATTGACCGGGCGCCGAACGCATGACGCCTGAACACGCCGCGACGTGGGCGAGACGCAGCCCCTGTGAGACTATAGTTAACACTCCGGCTATTTGTGCGTCAGTGCGACGGGTTAGCTTCGCCTGGCAGCAGCGGGCATCTCGAGCGGGCAGTACGCCCGAAGGGATTATGCGGGGTCGATGCGCAATATGGGGCGTATAACCGTCTCTCTTATGGCTTCGCGCTCGGATAGCCCAGGTTAGCTTCCTAATGAACCCGAATCTGCTGCACGCCGGCACCGCGTTTACGATGGCAGTACTAACTGCGGCTCCGCTGGCCTCGGCTCCACCGCCAGTGCGGCAGGTCGCGCCGAAACGACCTGTTGCACGCGGAGTCGATCGAGCAACGGAAAACTGGCCGGACTTCCGCGGTCCATCGGGGGACGGCCAGAGCCTGGCCGCGGGCCTTCCGTTGAGCTGGAGTGAAACGAAGAACGTCCGGTGGAAGGTCCCCGTCCACGGGCAGTCGTGGTCCTCCCCCGTGGTGTGGGGCAACCAAGTCTGGGTGACCACCGCGACCCCCGATGGTCACGAGATGTCCGCGCTGTGCGTGGAGCGCTCCTCCGGCCGCGTGCTGTTAGACCGCGTGATCTTCTTGAATCCCGTCCTTGAAGAGCGGGGATCCGGTCACGAGGCGAACACCTATGCTTCCCCCAGCCCGGTGATCGAAGCGGGAAGGGTGTACCTCCACTTCGGGAAGTACGGTACTGCCTGCCTGGACACCCAGACGTTCAAGACCCTCTGGCAGCGCCGCGACCTGCTGTGCACTCATTCCGCCGGCCCCGGCTCTTCGCCCGTGTTGTTCAAGAATCTCCTGATCCTGACGTTCGACGGCATCGACGTACAGTATCTGGCCGCCCTGGACAGTCGGACGGGAAGGACGGTCTGGAAAACCGACCGCAGTGTTGACTGGAACGCGCTGGACCCGCCGGGGAAAACGCCGGACGTGCAGCAGCGGAAGGCGTTCAGCACGCCGTTTCTCACCACCTGGGAAGGCAAACCGCTCCTGATCAGTTCCGGCGCCAAAGCGACTTGCGGCTATGACCCGGCTACCGGACAGGAGCTTTGGAAGGTGAGCTACAAGGGCTTTTCCAATGCGGCACGACCAATCGCCGCCAGTGGCATGGCCTACGTCAACACGGGTTATGGCCGGGCGGAGTTGTACGCAGTCCGCCTGGGTGGCAAAGGAGAGGTCACGAACTCGCACGTCGCTTGGAAGCAGACCAAGAACGTGCCGTTGAACCCTTCCCCGCTGCTGGTGGACGGACTGATCTACCTGATCAATGGCGGCGGAATCCTCACCTGCCTGGATGCCGGAACCGGCATCGAAGTGTGGCAAGAGCGACTCAATGGCCCCTTTTCCGCATCTCCGGTTTACGCGGACGGACACATCTTCCTCTTCAACGAGTCCGGTAGCGCCGTGGTCATCGAGCCTGGCCGGCAGTACAAGAAAGCCGGGGAGGGGCAGTTGGAGAACGGACTGATGGGCAGCCCCGCCCTCGTCGGGCGCTCGCTGATCGTGCGCACCAAGACCCATCTCTACTGCATCGAAGATGGTGCAGCGGGCAAAACCGGGTTCGCCAGCGCCGCAAAGTAAACTTGAACGGGCAGGAACGGCGCTACCAGACGACCAATAGGCCACCCGGCCGGTGTGACGTTCGGCCGGGAGGGTGGCGATGACGATCCGAACATGGGGCTTGCTGGCGGTAGTGTGTTCCGGAGGCTGGGGACTTGCGGCGATGGCGCGTGCGCAGGAGGCGCCGCGCGGCCCAGCGCCAACGCACCCGCTGGCCTCGTTGACTGCCGAGGAGATCCGGGAGGCATTCACGCTGCTGAACGCGGACCCCCGTCTTCCCGCGGGAGCCTTCTTCCCCACCCTCGTCCTCCAGGAGCCGCCGAAGGCGACGGTCCTCGCCTGGAAGGCCGGGCAGTCCTTCCCACGCGAAGCATACGCGGAAGTGTTTGACCGTCCCAACAACCGCGCGTACGAAGCGATAATCGACCTCCTTTCTCATCAGGTGATCTCCTGGACGCCGCGTCCCGGCGTGCAGCCGAGCACCTTCAGCGACGAGTACGACTCCATCCCCAAGCTGGTCCGAAGCGATCCCCGCTGGCAAGCCGCCATGCGGAAGCGGGGGATCACCGACCTGGACGCGGTGCATCTGGACGTATGGGCCGGCGGGGACCTGCCCGCAAGCGGCCTGGCGCGAGAAGCGCGGTTGCTGCGCGTGCTCTCTTTTCACCGCGGCACCCAGCCGAATCCGTATGATCGTCCGATCGAGGGCGTCGTGGCGGCGGTTGACGCAAATCGGATGAAGGTCGTCGATGTAACTGACGGTGCGGTCACACCCATCGCCACGGACAGCGGCAATGCCGCGGGAGCTGCGTCTCGACCGGCACTGAAACCGCTGCACATTACGCAGCCGGAAGGCCCCGGCTTTGAGATGCGCGACGGCGAGATCCGCTGGCAGAACTGGCGCTTCCGTCCCGCCATGCACCCGCGTGACGGCCTCGTGCTCCACACCGTGGGTTATGAGGATCGCGGGCGGCTGCGGCCGATCCTCTTCCGCGCCGGCTTGAGCGAGATCTCGGTCCCGTATGGTCTCCCTCTGCCGGATTGGAAATGGCGCTCCGCCTTCGATCTCGGGGAGTATGGCTTCGGGCGGTACGCCACCAAGCTGGAGCCCGGGGTGGATGTACCGGATAACGCAACGCTGCTCGACCAGGTCATCGCCGACGATCGAGGTGGTGTAACGGAACTGCCGGCCAGCATTGGCGTGTTCGAACGGTACGCGGGACTGATCTGGAAGCGCGTCGATCCGCAGAGCGCGGAAGCGGAAGGGCGCCCGGCGCGGGAACTCGTCGTAACCAGCAATACGTGGATTGGCAATTACATCTATGGCGTCAACTGGGCTTTCCGGCAGGACGGCTCCCTGAACGTCGAGGTGGATCTCACCGGCACGATGCTGCTGCGAGGCGTGGTCAACCGCCTGGAGGGTGCGGAATACGGAACGCCGGTCACCAACTACCTCGCGGCGCCGTTCCACCAGCACTTCTTCAACTTCCGGCTCGACTTCGACGTAGACGGCCCGCGGAACTCCGTGATGGAGATGGACGTGTCCGGCGCCGGTCGCGGCGACAACGGCATCCGCGTCAAAGAGACGATGCTTCGAAGTGAGCGAGAAGGGCGCCGGGATGTGAGCTTGAAGAGTGCTCGCATGTGGAAGGTTGCAGCGGCGTCCGCCCATGGCGCAGGGGAAGAGCCCGCGCCTGGCTATCTGTTGATGCCGCAGACGGTGGCCGTGCCCTACGCCGCTCCCACCTCCCCGGCGCGGAAGCGCGCCGGCTTCGTGGACCATCACCTCTGGGCGACCGCGTACCACGAGGGTGAGCGCTACGCGGCCGGACCGTATCCCTACCAGGGCAAGGCAGGAGCAGGGCTGCCCGCATGGGTCGCCGACAACGAGCCGCTGGAGGGCCGTGACCTCGTACTGTGGTACACCCTGGGGATCACCCACGTCCCTACGCCGGAGCAGCACCCCGTGATGAGCACGGAGAAAGCGAGCTTTCGCCTGCTGCCGGCCGGGTTCTTCCGCGCCAACCCGGCGCTGGACGTTCCGCCGGTCATCGTGCCGGAACGCAAATAAGGCGTTACGGTGAAACAAGTAAAGGCCCTGCTTACCAGGCCTGGTAAGCAGGGCCTTTACTTGTTCAGCACACAGGGAATGGCTGGCTAGGCGATTCCCAAATCTGCCTTATCCAGTTTCGGGGCAAGAACGTGGAGGCACAGCAGCGCGAGCGGATAGGCGAACGCCGCCACGACGAAAATGGGCGTGTAGCTGTGGAAATGCTGAATGCAGTAGCCCACCATTGGCTGCACGAACATCGCGAGCCCGGAGCCGAAGAGCTGTCCCATTCCCACCAGGGTTCCCATCGCCTCACTGGGGAACATGTCGCTGCCGGTGGTGAACAGGTTAGACGACCACCACTGGTGCATTGCCACCGCTAAACCGCAGAGGCCCACAGCCAGGTACAGGTTATTGTTGAACCCCACGATGGCGACCGTCGGCACCAGCGCGGCGGCGATGGCCATGGTGGTCTTGCGAGCGCGGTTCACGGGCCAGCCCAGTTGGATCAGCCGGCTGCTCATCCAACCACCCCCCAGGCTGCCCACGTCCGCGGCCAGGTAGATGCCGGTGATGACCATCGCCTGCGTCCCGGTGGAAAGGTGGTGGACATCGCTCAAGAATGTGGGGAGCCAAAAGAGGAAGAAGGCCCACACCGGGTCGGAAAACATCTTGCCCAGGATGAACGCCCAGGCGCGTCGCTCACCCACCAGCCGGCGCCAGGGGATGCTGGGCATCGCCTCTCGATGCGGGCCATCCTGCAGAATCCAGTTCCGCTCCTCCTGGCTCAGCTTCGGGTGGCTGGCTGGATCGCGGTACAGAACCCACCAGGCGGCGGTCCAGAAAAAGCCAAGCGCGCCGGTCGCAACAAACGCCGCTTTCCAGCCAAACCTGCTCACCAGAAAGAAGAGGATGAGCGGCGCGACCATCGCCCCCACGTTCGCCCCGGCATTCAGGATGCCGGTTGCCGTGGCACGCTCTCGCTGGGGAAACCACTCGGAGATCGACTTGACCGCCGCCGGGAAGTTCGCCGCTTCCCCAATTCCCAGCAGGGCGCGCCAGACCCCGAAGCCCACCACTGACCTGGCCAGGGCGTGCCCCATTGACGCGAACGACCACCAGACCACGGCCAGCGCGTAGCCCTTACGCAGTCCGATCCGGTCCATCAGGGCACCGGAAGGCAGGTTCATCAGGGCGTAGGTGGCCTGGAACGAGAAGAGGACCCAGCCGAACTGCTCGGGCGACCAGTGGAACTGGCTCTTCAGGGTCGGGGCGAGGAACCCCAGCGAGTAGCGGTCCAGGTAGTTAAGGACCGTGGCGAGAAAGAGCATCCCGACGATGAGCCACCGGAGCCGGCCGGCGGGCTTCTTCATCAACGGGTCAAAAGTAACCTGGTTGTTAGCAGGTGCGATCGTGGGTACAGCCATTAATTCTAACTCTGCGCGCTAAATGCAGGGAGTGTTGCAGACCCATAGTTCGATGACCGCGGGGAAAGCCCTCCCCGTAGCAAATTGCGATGTAAAGACAATGCCCTCCAGACCGGGCTTCAGTCCGGCAATGGGACACCGCTTGCGGTGCCGCGCTTGAAGGGTTACAATTTCCCGGTTTCCTATGCGCCCAATTCCTAGAGCGCCCGGGATCTATTGCGCGCGGGAGAGTTTATGGCAGGCAGTAGCAGCGGTCAGCGGATCTTCATCACGGGAGGCGCCGGTTTTCTCGGTATCAACTTGGTCCGCTACCTCCTGGCGCGCGGCTACTCGGTGGTCTCCTACGACCTCGCCGAGTTCGATTACCCTGAGCGTGACCAGGTAACGGTGCATTCGGGAGACATCCGGGACAAGGCGCGCCTGACCGCCGCGATGCAGGGCTGCGACATGGTCGTGCATACGGCTGCGGCGCTTCCCCTCTACACGGCCGAAGATATCCGCAGCACCGACCTGGACGGCACCCGCAACGTGCTCGACGCGGCGTTGGAACACGGTATCCGGAGGGTGGTGCATATCTCCACCACGGCGGTTTACGGAATCCCGGACCATCACCCGCTGCTGGAAACGGATCCCCTCGTAGGGGTCGGGCCGTACGGGGAGGCCAAGGTGGAGGCGGAGCGGCTATGCGAGCGGTACCGCTCTAAAGGACTGTGCATTCCGATCATTCGCCCCAAGTCGTTCGTTGGCCCGGAGCGGCTTGGCGTCTTCGCGCTATTCTACGATTGGGCACGGTCCGGCCGGGGCTTCCCGATGATTGGGAACGGCAAGAATATCTACCAACTCCTCGACGTGGAAGACCTTTGCCAGTCGATCTACCTCTGCATGACACTGCCGGAGGAGCGGGTGAACGACGTATTCAACATCGGTGCCAAGGACTACGCCACGATGCGAGAGGACTACCAGGCCGTGCTGGATTACGCCGGCTTCGGTAAGAAGATCCGCGGGCTCCCTGCCGGTCCCGTGATCATGACCCTACGTGTGTTGGAAGCGCTCAAGCTTTCGCCGCTTTACAAGTGGGTCTATGAAACTGCATCCAAAGACTCGTTCGTCTCCATCGAGAAGGCCGAGCGCGTTCTGGGTTATAAGCCGCAGTATTCCAACAAGGACGCGTTGATCCGGAACTACCAGTGGTATCTGGAAAACCTGGAAAAGATCTCCAACGCCTCGGGGGTCTCGCACCGGGTGCCATGGAAGCAAGGCGCGCTTGGCATTGCCAAGATCTTCTTCTAACCCCGACGCCCGGCCTACACGGAGGGCGGAGAACTTGCCCGCGAGCCTTGGCAATCGAATGCCCTTCGCGGGCCAGCGAGGTTATTCGCGGATTTCCATGGCAACGCTCAGGCTGCCCCGCTCGTCGGAGAACCGTCCTTCCAGTTCTCGGAGGCAGGCGGTGACATGTACTTCCGAGGCGCTGCGGGTGGCGACCGGAAAGTGCACCGCAATGCGCAGGGTAACGCGATAGAGGGTGCCCTCGGTTTCGTGATGCGGCAGCCAGAGCTCCTGGCCGAGCAGCACCACGCTGTCCAGCGGCTCCGCATCCGACATCGCGAGGCGCTGGATCTCTTGCCACGCACGAATGCCCTTCTGAATCAGCCACTCCGACCGCCGCTCCAGCGGCACGTATCGCCCCGCTTGCTCATTCATTCGCCACTCCTTCCGCCGCACTCCCGGTCATCCTGATCTTCTCTCAGCCTGCCACGGAAGCACCGCCTGGCCGGGAAGTAGCTTCCTGATGAGACAGGTGCTCCCTCGGCTATCCCACGACTCCCTGTCAGCCGACGATTGGGTCGGATGGAGTGCCTGCCGCACGGGCTTCCGACACCAAGGCGCTGTCTCGCTCAGGCTGCCGACGGGTGCTTGCTCCTTCCTCTGTGTGCCGACGACCATGCTTTTTCGCCTGCGCTGCTTCACCCGCCTTGGCCTCTGTCTCGCCGCCGCTGCGCTGACTCTGCCGATGTTTGAAGCGCTCAACGCGGCGCATGCGGAGGCTACGCCAGCGCGGCCGTTCCTGGTCCTCCTCCGAACGCCGGGCGGCGCCGAACCCGCGGTCCGGGCACTTGAGTCACGTCTGGGCGTACGGGCTCGCCGGGTCTACCGCAGCGCCTTACGCGGTTTTGCGGCCGATCTCACGCCCGCGCAAGCTGAAGCACTCCGCAGCGATCCAGGTGTCGAGGCGGTCCAGGAAGACCGCCTCGTGGCACTCGCGCCGCTGTCCCAACGGGTACGGCTCGTGTCCGTTGCGGCGCGCAAGAAGCAGCAGGTGATCCCCACCGGCATCCGGCGCTGCGGCGCCGACCGCAGCGTCACCGCTCACATCAACGGGATCGAGGATTCGCTGAGCGTGGACGTGGCCGTATTGGACACCGGCATCGATCCAAAGCACCCGGACCTCAACCTGGCGGGAAGCGTCAGCTTCGTGCCCGGCGGAGTGGGCGATCCTCACGGCCACGGAACGCACGTGGCCGGCATCATCGCCGCTCGAGACAACGGGATTGGCGTGGTCGGCGTCGCGCCCGGCGCCCGCCTCTGGTCGGTCCGCGTCCTGAACAAGAAGGGGCTCGGCTCCTGGTCAGACATTATCGATGGTCTAGACTGGGTTGCCGCCCGCGCTAACCAGATCGAGGTTGCCAACTTGAGCCTTTCGGACGACCTCACTTCCGATAACGCGGTGGTGCGGGCCGCATTCGATGGTCTGGTGGCCAAAGGGGTCACGGTAGTCGCGGCCGCCGGTAATGCCGACGTGAACGGTCCGAAAGAAGCCAGTCTCGCGATCCCGGGCCGCTACGAGAGCGTGATCGCCGTGTCCGCGCTCGCGGACAGCAATGGCTCGGCGGGTCCAGGAGCCGGCCTCTTCCGTGTGAAAGGCTCGTACTTTGAGTCTGACGAAAGCTACGCGGACTTCAGCAACTTTGGCCCCGTCGTCGATCTGATTGCACCGGGCGTATCGATCCTCTCCACGTATAAGAACCACAAGTACGCCGAGATCTCCGGTACCAGCCAGGCCGCTCCGCACGTATCGGGCGCCGCGGCGCTCTACAAGCTAACCCACCCTTCAGCCACGCCCGCCCAGGTCCGCGCCGCGCTCATTGCCGCAGGCACCGCCTTCGCGCCGTTCGACGCTCCGGACGATCACCACGAGCCGGCACTCGACGTGAGCGGAATGTAGGGGCAATGGGGAAATCGGTGTCTCCGTGACCTCTCCCGTCATTTCCTCGTTCCCCTATTTCCCTTACTACTCGTAGCGGATCGCTTCGATCGGGTCCTTACGGGAGGCGGCGACGGCGGGCAGTACGCCGGAGATCACCCCTACCACCACGCACACCCCGAAGCCCAGAAGTACCGGCGCCAGGGTGATCTCCGGCTTCAGCGGCATCCAGAACTGCACCACCCGGCAGACGATCACCGCCAAGCCGATTCCCAGGATCCCGCCGAAAATGGAGAGCGTGATTGCCTCGGTGAGAAACTGCCAGAAGATGTCCGACTGTCGAGCTCCCACGGTTTTTCGGATGCCGATCTCGCGGGTGCGCTCGGTCACGGACACCAGCATGATGTTCATGATCCCGATGCCGCCCACGACCAGCGAGATGCTAGTGATGCCGATGAGGAGCGCCGCAAGCAGGCTGAACACTTTATAGAACATGTCTAATAGCTCTTTAGCCCGAAGCAGCGAAAAGTCGTCGCGCCCGCGGTGGCTTTCCTTCATCTTGAGGCGCACCGCCTCGATCACCACGTCCGGTTTTGCGTCCGGACTGAACTCAACCATGATGCGATGCAGTTGTGTGGTCTTGGTCAATCGCTCGACGGTCTTCAGCGGCAGATAGATCATCGCGTCTAACTCGTCGCCCCCGAAAAGCCCGCTGCCCAGGTTGCGCTCTTTCACCGTGCCGATTACCCGATAGTTCTGGTCGTTGATCGTGACCTGTTTCCCCAGGGGGTCAACCGTTCCGAACAGATCTTTCTGCACGCCTACCCCGAGCACACACACCGGCTGATCCATGTCCGCAGTGGCGAGGAACCGGCCCGAAGACGTCTGGATCCGGCGAATGGCGGCATACTCCGGCGTGGTGGCGATGGGCATGCAGATGCTTGCGGGTTGGTCCTTGTAATAAACGCCACCGCCCAGGAAGGTGAGCGGCGCGACCGATTTGACGCCTTTCACCGGACGCAGCCGCTCCACGTCCTGGTGGGTGAGGTTGCTGATCCCCATCCCCGCCGTGGGGTTGAAGTTGGTCTGGCCCCGCAGCTTGCCCGGCACGATGACCGCCACGTTGGTGCCGAGCGTGTCGATCTGCCCCGTGATCTCCTTGCGTGCGCCCTCGCCGAACGCCACCAGGATGATGACCGAGGCCACACCGATGACGACCCCGAGGATGGTGAGGAACGAGCGGAACCAGTTGCCGCGCAGGCTGGTGAGGGCGGTGCCGACGCTGATCCAGATCGCTAAAAGCGCGCGGCGGGTGGTGTTGGGGCGGAGAGCCGGCGCGTTGCTGATGAGTTCGGAAGCCACGGGTCTACTCGTTTCCACGTTCAATCGGCCGGGGCTTCGCCCCACCCTTCAGGATATGCGCCCGGGGCGGTAGTTGCGACACCCTGGGTGCGAACTGTTCCGGTCATTCTGCCGACTCTCTATACCGAGGGAGCCGGTGCTATAATACCGCGACACTCTCCCTTGCCTGGCGAGTGGAGCCCGGAGTGCAGCCGGGCGGATGTTTTCAAGGACGCACACCGTGAGCGAATCGACCCTCCTTCCGATGAATGGCGGCCCGCGACCGAGCGGCGCCGCTGTTGAGCTGCAGGCTTCCGCCATCCCGCAGATGGAGTACCCGCGGCGCTGGACCCGGCCGGTCCGAATCGGCCCCCACACCATCGGCGGGATGGCTCCCGTGCTGGTGCAATCGATGATCACCGAAGACACCCGCAGCGTGGACTCAGCGGTGTCGCAAATCATCCGGCTGCATGAGGCAGGCTGCGAGTTGGTGCGCGTCACTGCTCCCACCATGCGTGACGCGTACGCCATCGGGGAGATCAAGGCGGAGCTGAATAAGCGTGGCATCCCCGTCCCCCTAGTAGCGGACGTGCACCACGAGGGTCAGCAAATCGCGCTGGAAGTGGCGAAGTATGTGGACAAGGTGCGGATCAACCCGGGTCTTTACGTATTCCGCAAGCGCAAGGGCGGTTTCGAATACTCGGAAGACGAAATCGTCGAAGCGAAGCGCACGATCGAGGAGCAACTCGTGCCGCTGATCCGTGTGGTCCGCGAGCGCGACATTGCGCTGCGTATAGGCGTAAACCACGGCTCCCTCGCCGACCGCCTCACCGTGATGTACGGCGACACCCCGGAAGGCATGGTGCAATCCGCGCTGGAGTTCATCGAGATCTGCGAGAAGCACGACTTCCGCAATCTGGTCGTCTCGCTAAAGGCCTCTCGCGTCCCGGTCATGGTCCAGGCGAACCGGCTAATGGTCCAGCGGATGGACGAGCGGGGCATGAAGTACCCGCTCCACCTGGGCGTCACGGAAGCAGGCGACGGCGACTACGCCCGGATCAAGTCCACGGCCGGCATCGGCACCCTCCTCTCGGAAGGTATCGGAGACACGATCCGCGTCTCGCTTTCTGAAGATCCGATTAACGAGATCCCGGTCTGCTACGACATCCTCCAGGCGCTCGGGCTCCGGCGTACCAAGACCGAATACATCGCTTGCCCGAGTTGTGGCCGCACGAAGTTCGATCTGCCGACGGTGCTCAACCAGGTCCGCGATGCCACCGGCCACCTGAAGGGGCTGAACATTGCCGTAATGGGCTGCATCGTCAACGGCCCGGGCGAGATGGCGGACGCCGACTATGGCTACGTGGGCAAAGGCGAGAACTTGATTTCCCTCTACCGCGGCCACGAAATCGTGAAGAACATGGTTCCAGCCGCCAATGGCGTTGACGAACTGGTCGCGCTGATCAAGGCAGACGGGCGATGGGAAGAACCGGGGCGATAGTCCTTGCGCAGCGAGTGGAGACGCTTTACTCGCGCCTCCCGGCATCCAGACGAAAGGGTGCCTGATATTCGAAACGAGCCCCGTCCAGGAGGACGGGGCCCGTTTCTTTTGCGTTCCGGGCTGCACCCAAAAACTGCAAGGGCGAACCTCTTTGCTACTTTCGATGGAATAATCCACCGGAAGTTTCGACGTTCTTTAGGTCTTTCCCTCTGAATCTAGGAAATGGACGCCAGCTAAATCACCTGGCTCTAGGCGGAGCCTGCGCCGGATCGACCGAAGGCTCACCAGGCGGCTCCGGCAACCGCTTCGAACGCCGGCGCGCGAGGGCGCTAGCGGCCGCCGCGGCTCCGCCTAAAGCGAGGCCTCCGGCGGCCGCACCCACGTCCGGGTTGGTCCGCCTTTCGGCGTTGGCCCGTGACGGAGTAGGCGTCGACACTTCCGTACGCTCTATTGCCGGCTGTGTCTCGCTGCGCTCCGGCAGCGGGACGTTCAGACGCAGCGCCTGGCCGCGGGTCTCCCCTTCCGCGTTGCGATAGCTCGCCGTAAACACTACGGGCATCCCGTCACCACCGTCGGCCGAAGCACTCCGAGCCGGGCGGGCGGGCAATTCGAGTTGGATGGCGGTCTCTTGCCCGGGACCGACCGAAGGGAAATGCGCCGGGATGACGGTTCCCCCGCGCGATGGTAGGTCGGACGGTCCCGCCGCCAGGCGCAATCCCAGCGCGGCAGACGGACCGGCGTTGCGTACGAATACGCGGACGGACACCTTGCCGTTGGCGCCGGTCTGCGCCGCATCCGCTCGGGCCACCAGCGCCGGGTTCGGATCCGCAGGCATCTGAAGCGCAACCGTCGTTGCCGGCCCCGCCACAGCAAGCTTCTGGGTCTTTACGCCTCGCCCCGGCGCTTCCACGCTCAGCTCATACTCTTTCGGAGTGAGCACGTGCTTCAGCGTAAAGACGCCCCACGCATTCGTCTGCGCGGGCATTCCGGCGAGACGCACGGTCGCGCCGGGAATCGGTAGACCGGAAGGGTCCGAGATCGTACCGGTCACCTGAGCGATCTCGCTGCGGGTACCGTTCTCCCTTACGTCTACGTGAACGTGACATCCATCAGTGTTCACGTGGCAATCGAGCATCGGCTCGACCCATACCCCACCGCCGCGGAGGGTCGACGCAGCGAGGCGCAGCCAGTCGCCTTCCGATGCCACCGTTCGGCCGGTTTTGGGCGGCGCGCTATCCGGCGCCACATAGAGGTCGACGGCGCGGCCATATTGATGGTGGCTTTCCGCCACCGTCCCATGGACCTCGACCTGCCGTACGGGATTGCGAAAACCGCTGCTTACCACCAACGGTCGGCCATAGAGGACGCGGGTTTGTTGGATGGTCCGCAGCAGTTCTTCGGTAGCGAGGATCACCGGGTAGCGCCCTTCCCTACCGGGAAGCTTGCTCCAGTTCAGCTCCGAAAAGACTACTGCCGGATACTTCTTCCCATAGGTCCGCTTGAACTGCTCCTCGTCCAGAAGCTCAGACCGCGCGGGAACGTACGCTCGCTCCAGGTCCACGTATTCCTGGCGGAGTCGATCTCGCAGGTCTTGCTGGAGCGAGGCGGCGCGGGTGTACACGCGGCCGTTCACGGTGACGCGGCAGCGCACCATCAGGGATAAGGAGTCACCGGCGCCAGTGGGGTTACCGTCGGGCCGGATCAGGGTGAGCGCCAGCTTCTGCCCCCGCAGCGGGACACCCGCGGGGACCTGGAATCCGGCCGGTGGAGTGACCTCCCACTCGATCTGACTGTCCAAGTCCGGACGCCCCTTCACGCTGGCGGAAGTCACCAGCTCCAGGTTGTTGGGATCGTTCGTCACAAAGCTGCGCACGAAGCGACCCGGCACCGACCACGGGTACGGCCCCTCCCCTGCCCGGAGGGTTAGCATCCGAAAGTCAACGGCCGCCGCTGCCGGCACTTCCGGCGTGGCGGCCCTCGGTGCGGGATCAGCCTGTGGAAGGATACTCTCCTCCGGGCCGTCTTTTGCCCCAGCTCCGGCGGCAACGAAAAAGGCCAGCGGGGCGAAAATCCCCAGCCCGGCAAGAAGCGGCAGCTTGTGGCGAAATCGAGAACGGCTCATGAATGCGACCCGGCGGTCAAACCACCACGTGAGAACCTAGAAGAATACCATGCTGCGGAGACGCGCCTCCCCACACTCTACCAGATACAGTAGCCGGCGGAAAACGCGCAGCCAAACTGTAAGGCGATTATCGGGAGATAGTTCCGGCTTACCCTTCCGGGCGAGCCACTCCTTACCCAAGTTGCCCAGGCGCCGCAGTAGGTGGTCGAAAGCGCGCCTGCTAGGCGGCCTTCGGGTGGAGGCCGCGGCGTTGTATGCAGAGAACATTCAATCGCTGCGAATCGTCGTAAGTTCGTTCAGCTTGATCGCGGCACATGCGCCCGATATACTGCAGGCGTCGTGCCCCAGGAGATAGGCCCCGATGTTCCGCCCCTTCCCCTCGCTCCTCGTCCTCCTCTTCGCCCTCTTTTTGATCGTGCTGCCCTCCCGTCCGTCCGCCTCGCTTTCCGTAACTACGGGCGACCTGACCGGGGTGGTGAAGGACGCGCAGGATAAGCCCATCGAGAATGCCACGGTGCGGATTGCCGGAGGGCCTGAATTGCGCAGCATCCGGACGGACAACAAGGGGAAGTACCTCCTAACGGACCTCATTCCCGGCACTTACGACCTCTTCGGGCAAAAACCCGGCTACACTCCGCGGCACAAAGGCGACGTCTCGGTGCCGGCCAACACGACCACCACGCTCGACTTCAAGCTGGAATGGGGCGATACCTCGACCGGCGCGCTGGAGGTCTTCGCCGTAGACGCCTCCGGGCAGGTGCTGCCGGATGCTACCGTGGACGTTACCCACCTGGGCTCACTGGTCTCCCGCAGCACCACGGACTCAAGCGGCTCCATCGTCTTTCCGGGCCTCACTCCGGCCACCTACCGGGTTCAGGCGACGCGGCCCGGCTTCGTCGCGTCGGCGGGAAAGAACATCCGCGTCAACGCCAAGGCAATGGCCACGGCGAACCTGAAGCTGAAGCGGGATTCGCGGCAGGCAGGTCGGCTGAGCGGCACCGTGCGCGATCGTTCCGGCGCGGCGGTAGCGAATGCAAAGGTGACCCTCGTCGCCGGGCTAAGCGACGGTGAGACCCGCACCTCTTCGCTCGGCA
>Ga0255338_1004023_pt1 | contig 16162 bp, 14 predicted proteins | sample MeOH1_35cm_T4_19_FD_203715 | JGI IMG/M metagenome (GOLD analysis project Ga0255338, IMG submission 203715) | Sandy soil microbial communities from University of British Columbia, Vancouver, Canada - MeOH1_35cm_T4_195 | ecosystem: Engineered > Artificial ecosystem > Sand microcosm > Unclassified ...
AGATCAATCTCGGATTGTCCGAGGACCATCCACTCAGCAACGCTCTTACCGGTTCCTGGACCTTCTTTGACCCAGACCGCTGCGGCAGACCAGAGGCCCTTCACTTCGGGAGTCTCGCCAAGAATTGGCATCCCATCTGGCGTGAGAGAAAGAATTCCATTAATGGCGTACTTCTCGCGGACATTCTCATCACCGATGATCGAAGGCATGAGTTCGAGTGAGTGTTCATCCTGAAGATCAAAATCATCTTGAGTAAATGGGAATTCTGTAGGTGAAAGCGCCGCTGTTGCGTTAGAAGGAATGTCTTCGGGTGTGTAAAGAATTGGTCGATGAGCATACGAGCCAACTTCAAGGCCAGTGCCGTGCTGGCGCTCATACATATTTGTATCCATGTCACGGACGATCGGCCATTCAATATCCCCGCGCGAATCTGCGAAGAATGGAACGGGTCCAATATCTTTCATCTGGTGGACTGCAGGCGACAATGGAATTGATGCTCCCGCCATCTTCGCCAACTTCGGACTCCAACAACCAGTTGCAATAACCACATACTCTGCCTCGATATCGCCGTGATCAGTTCGGACTCGCCTAATGCGGCCTTCTTCGACATCCATGCCGAGCACTTCGATATTCGCGAAACTCTGCAAGGCACCCATTTCAATCGCCTTTTCGCGCATCAGAGTTCCGGCGCGGAGTGAGTCAACAACTCCGACACTTGGCGTGTAGAAGCCTCCAAGAATGACTGTCTCATCAATATATGGAACGAGCTCCTTCACCTCAGCAGGTGTGACGATCCGTGAATTCTCGATCCCCCATGATTTTCCTGAAGAAATTCGTCGTTGCAATTCCTGCATGCGTTCAGGTGTTCGCGCTACTTCGATGCCGCCGCACTCTGTAAAAGTGCCGAGTTCCTTATACTGACGGACACTGTCGCTGGTGATTGCGGTCATTTCCTTTGAGTGGTCAACAGGGAAAATGAAGTTGGATGCATGTCCAGTCGAGCCGCCGGGATTAGGGAGCGGACCTTTATCAATCTGCACAATGTCTCGCCAACCCAATCGAGCCAGATGGTAGGCAATGCTGTTTCCAACAATGCCTGCACCGATAACAACAGCCTTCGCCTTGCCTGGAACTGTGCTCATGACTCGATCCTTTTCTCTATCGGTTGAACTTCAAGTATTAAAGATTGCGACGAATATTGCCTTCAAATCCTTCAACGTGATCTTGCATTGCCCGTGCTGCGGCAACTGAGTCGTGATCGCTGACCGCTTTGAGTAATGCCCGATGTTCAATTACTGCTTCAGAAAGATTATCGACGTGGTCCAACGCAAGAAACCAGATTCGAAGCGCATGTCCGTAATACTGTTCGAGAGTCGTTTCAAGAAATTGATTGTGGGTGCACTGATAAATATGGCGGTGAATTCGCTGATCCAATTGAATGAGCTTGGTCATATTCGGCTCGCCCTTGATGGAATCGATCTCTGCAATGAGTGCGACGGTGATTGCTCTATCGCGTGGTGTCGAGCGCTCTGCTGCCAAACTTGCTGCTTTGATTTCAAGTACTGCGCGAACTTCTGAAATTGATGAGAGATTCTGGACATCAACGCTGGTGACAAACATTCCGCGCCGAGGGTAAACGTCCACTAATTTCTCACTGGCTAATGTACGAAGGGCTTCCCGAATGGGAGTACGACCAAATCCCAGACGTGACATCAGCTCGGACTCATTGATCAGCGAGCCAGGCACGAGTTCTAGAGAAACGATCATGGAACGAATCTGGTTATAGGCCTCCTCCGACTGGGACACGCCGGGTTGGGCCCGCCCTTTGGCGCCTGTCGATAGGGAGGTCACGCTCACGTCCAGATGATATATCAGTACTATGCAGATAGATACATAAGAGGGCAGGATTTTTAGGAAATTGCCTTCGATCTCCAGGCGCTCTCAAGCGTCTGGATGAAGGCATCCAGGGGCTGAGCTCCTGAGATCGCGTATTTCATGTCGAAAACGAAGAAAGGCACACCGGTTGCACCGAGCTCTTGGGCCAATTGCCCATCCCGCGCAACCTCGGACCGAAACTCACCGGAGGCAAGGACCTCACCGGCCGCAACACGGTCGATACCGACCTGATCCGTCATCGCGAGCAAGTCAAGATGGGTAAATAGGGGCAGACCCTTTTCAAAGTACCCCGAATACATTGCCTCAATAAGAACATCTTGTTTCCCGAATCCATCCGACCAGAGGAGCAGACGATGGGCATCGAGGGTATTTCCAGAGAGTGTCTCGTCCAACTCGTAAGAAAGACCCTCCTCTTGGGCAATTGTGCAGACATTGGACTGCATCTGCTTGAGGGCCACAGGTTCCATACGGTACTTCGACAGCAAGTACTCGGAGGTGGGCAGAACAGTTGAAATCTCTGGTTGCAGTTGAAAGGCACGATGCCGAACGACCACATCCTCTGAGTGAGTAAACCCTGCCAACGCCTTCTGCAAACGACGCCGGCCGATAAAACACCAGGGGCAGACAACGTCCGACCAGACATCGATAATCACAGTGATGCCAGATTCAATTGCATAGCACCACTGTATGAGTTTTTCATTCGAGCTGCACTGTGAGTAAAAATTGAAATCTTCATTTAGGCTAGCGCCCATGGCGTATACACGCGGAGCACCCGATGAAAAAGGGTGGCGCAACTTAGATGAGGTTATGGATCCGCCTTACCTTGGAGAGTCTTTCCCCAAAGAGAGCCAGCCTTTATTGGTGCTGCATCATCTCTCCGACTTGCATATTTGCGATGCCCAGTCTCCTACGCGACCTGAATTCCTCGATCGTTGGGCAGATCCCGATAGCCCTATTCGCGAAGAAGTAGGAACTATCGGCACTTATCGGCCGCACGCGATGCTCTCAGCGCATGTTGTAGAGGCAATGGTTCAGTCGCTCAATCAGGTGAAGGTGGGACCGCTTTCCAGACACCCAATTGATGGGGCGATTGTGTCGGGTGATACAACTGATAACGCGCAAATCAATGAAATCAATTGGTACTTAGCACTTCTCGATGGACTTCCTCTCCGGCCAGATTCTGGATCTCATGAGAAATACGAAGGTGTCATAGATGACGGAACCGCCCACTACGACGTGAAGTACTGGCACCCGCATGGCACGCCTGCAGGCCATCGCGATGATGATGCGCGGGCTAAGTACGGTTTTCCTCTCGTTCCAGGTCTTCTAGATTCATGTCGCAAACCATTTGACGCCACTGGACTTGATTTTCCTTGGTTTGCAATTCATGGAAATCACGATGCGCTCCTGCAGGGCACTGTCACCCCGAACGAAGCGATGCGAGCAGAGATGGCTTCGGACCGACGATATGAAACGCTCCCATCCACTCTGACTCTCGAAGAAACCCTGGGTGCCTTCAATGAAATTGGCCCCGCAGACTTTCCAACATCAAGTGATGCTCCATATGTAATCGTCACTCCCGATATCGAACGAAAGGCAGTTGAACGCGGCCAATTCGCGGCCATGCACCTGGCATCTCCTGGATTGCCCAAAGGCCACGGCTTTACAGAGACGAATGTTCGCGAGCGCACGATGTATTACTCGACCGAGATAGGCGCAGTGAAACTTCTGGTCATGGATTCCGTCAATCATTTCGGGGGGTGGCAAGGATCTCTCGATGAAGAGCAATTTGAATGGCTAGAACGTGAAATCGCCAGTTCGAACAGGCCCGTAGTGCTCGCATCCCATCACCCACTCATGTTGATGTTCAATGACTACGCTCCCGAGTCCGAAATTTCACGCCGAGTGTGTCGTGAGGAAATCCGCGCAATGCTGCTGCGCTATCCCCAAGTTATTCTCTGGCTCGCCGGACATGAACACCGCCACCATGTGGAGTGGATAGGTACGGCGGATAGTAAAGAAGGTACAGACGGATTCTGGCTTGTTGAAACAGCTTCGCATATTGACTGGCCTCAACAAAGTCGTACTGTAGAGGTGGTGCGAGATAAGAAGGGCGACATCTTTATTGGACTCACCGTAGTCGACCACAAAGGCGTCAAGGATTATGGGCTGGCAACGACTCCAATTGAAATTGCTGGGCTTTCTCGAACCCTCAGCGCCAATGTCTGGCAGAAGCGCGAAGAGCTAGGAGCCAAACATGCCTTTATGTGGGCTGAAGGTCTGCCCAGTACACGAAACGTCATCTTACGAATTCGAAAGCCTTCCTAAAAGCAGGTTAGTCCTCGCCCAGAGTGCTGACCATTTGTTCATAGAAAATCCACCAAAGGTTCTTGCATTGGTTCGGCTAACGGCGAACTCTCATGGGACCGTTATGCAATAGTTATCAAGCGGGTCAACTTTTCCTAGACGAACTATGTCGCAAAGACTAGGTTTATCCGCACTAAGCCTCGCCTAGGGTCGGTCATGGGCGAGAGAAGGAGCGCGATACGCATTATCAGTGCGAAAAATCGTTTGCCTGTAGTTGAGTTATGTACTACAAGGAACGGTTAGATCGATACAACATAACCAATGAGGAGGAATATAGTGGCGTTCTCGAAGTTCACTCGGGGATCAGTAGTTGCAGTTCTTGCTGTAACACTCGCGATCCCTGCGCTAGGAATTAATACGGCATCCGGTGCCGTCAATTACGGCACCGTCAAGAATCTTGCTGCCGCAGGTGGAATCAACAAACTTATCGCTGCCTGCCAAAAGGAAGGCCAGCTCAACGTCATCGCATTGCCTCACTACTGGGCTAACTATGGCGACATGATTGAGGGCTTCAAGGCTGCATACGGCGTAAAAGTTGATGAGGCAAACCCAGAAGGTTCTTCACAGGACGAGATTGATGCCGCAAATACCAACAAGGGCACCAGTCGCTCACCTGACGTTTTCGACATTGGCATCGCCATTGCCGACAAATATGCGGGAACAGGCACTTTCGCCCCGTATAAAGTGAAGTTGTGGAACTACCTCACTGGTGCGGCAGCTACATCGCCAACAGGCGAATTCACGCCGGACTACACCGGAACATTGACCATCGGATACGACGGATCACTCGGGACAATCACCAAACTTGACGATCTCTTACTACCAAAGTTCAAGGGCAAGATTGCTCTGAACGGTGACCCAATGGGTTCATCTACCGGCCTCAATGGTGTTTTCATGATCAACAAGGCACTTGGTGGGACATTTGATGATGTTTCAAAGGCTGTCGCATTTTTCAAGAAATTGAAGGACCTTGGAAACTTCATCAACGTCAACCCAACTGAAGCAACCATCGCATCTGGCCAAACCCCAGTTGTTATAGACAATGGCTACGTACAAGCCGGAGTTCAGAAGCAAATGGCGGCGGCCGGAAAGAGCTGGAAGATGTTCACCCCAGCGCTGGTTGGTTCGACATACAACATGGCAATTTCTGCTTGGGCTCCACATCCTGCATGTGGTCGTCTCTGGCTCGAATACGCACTTGGCGAAACCGGAGCGAAGATCTTCGCAATCGGTGGAGCTACCCCAGCACTATGGGTTTGGCTGGTAAAGACCGGCCGTGCACCTGCCGAAGGAATTGCAGCTATTGGAAAGAGCAAAGTTGCAGCCACAAAGGCATCAGCCGATCAGTCCAGTGCGGCACGCGTATATCTCAAGACGGCATGGCCAGCAGCGGTTGGTAGCTAAAGGGATATAGTCCCCCAATGACTCAGGTCACTGATCCGAGAGCCGGTACTGCCACAAGCAGGGCCGGCTCTCGGCATTGGCGAAGTCAAAGCGCCTACCTTGGCGTCCTGCCTTTTCTCGTATTTTCGGGATTATTTCTGCTGTATCCCACCTATAACGTTGTGTCGGGCGCATTCAAGAACAATGAGAACGAATTCAGCACGGCAGCCCTGTCAGAGGCATTTCACTCCAGTATTACAATTCATGCTTTTAAGAATTCACTCGTGCTCTCATTGTGGACTGCTGTGGCAGGTTCGATACTGGGCGGACTGTTCGCTTGGGCTCTGGTCACAGGAAAGAAGGAAGGCTATTTTTATCGGTTCTCCATCGCCCTAAGCTCGGTTCTTGCGCAATTTGGCGGCGTCATGCTCACCTTTGCCTTCCTGGCGACATTTGGTTTTAACGGGGTTATATCCACGCTGGCCATGAAGGTTATGCCAAGCTCGTTCTTGGCCGACTCCGCCTGGTTGTATGGGTTAAATGGCCTCATTGTTGTCTACACCTTCTTCCAAATCCCGTTGATGGTCTTAGTTTTTCTGCCCACGATTGAAAATCTCCGTCCACAATGGCGCGAAGCCTCAGATTCACTTGGTGGAAATTCGCGCGAATACTGGACGCGAATTGGCATTCCTGTTCTCACCCCTTCCTTTGCTGGCGCGGCCCTACTGCTTTTTGTTAATTCATTTTCTGCCTATGCCACTGCTGCAACCCTCATCAATTTAACAAGTTTCTTGACACCGCTCCAGATTGCTACTGCTCTCAGCAGTGAGGTGGGTGGCGCTAACCCAGCCGAAGCAAAGGCACTCTCATTCATAATGATCGTCGTCGTAACTTTCGTCATGGCTCTCTACGCTTTGCTTCGCCGCCGAGTAACCAAGTGGGAGGCGAACCGATGAAGCGCACCTGGAAAGTTCAAGCTTGGCGCCGGTTTATTATCGGATTTGTAGGCCTTTATTTAATGGTGCCCCTTTATTCAATGTTTGACTTTTCAACTAAGCCTTTTCTTATTGCCGATAGCGGAAGAAACCTTCGCTCTTGGAGAATTATCCCGAGCCAACCCGATCTAGGGATTGCAGTTTTGCGATCTATGATCACCGCCGGAATTGTGATGTTGCTGATCCTCTTTATGATCGTGCCCACCGTCATCTGGGTCCAATTGAAATTGCCAAAATTGGTCCGACCCCTCGAATTACTCTGCTTACTTCCTTTAGCAATCCCAGCGATCGTAATCGTGGTCGGAATTGCGCCTCTATATCGTTGGATTTCGATCAACTTATCTGAGTCGCCCATTACGCTCGCTGGCGTTTATTCAATGTTGATTTTGCCATATACATATCGGTCACTTTCGGCGGCGCTAGACGCCGTGGATATTCACACACTCGCGGAAGCGGCACAAACCTTAGGGGCATCGACCTTTCGGATGATATCTGGCGTGATTATGCCGACAATTCGCACAGGCATCATCAATGGTTCGTTCATTGCAATTGCGTTAGTCCTTGGAGAATTTACGATTTCAAATATTCTAAACTTTAAAACTTTCCAGGTTGTTATTGCTCAAATCGGTAGGACCAGCGGAAATGTCGCCGTTTCTGTCTCGCTCGCATCAATTATATTTGTCTTGGTTTTGCTCTTACTCGTCCCTGCCACTAAACGTCGTGCAGCAGTTCTCGACGTTGACCTCGCCTGACCGAAAGGAACCATACGTTGAGCTCCTCGCCATACGTACAGTTACTTGACCTTGCTAAGCACTTCGGCAAGGTGAAAGCCCTTGATGGGTTGAGCCTTGATATCGCCCAAGGTGAACTTGTCGCACTCCTTGGCCCATCAGGTTGTGGCAAGACAACGGCGCTTCGGTCGCTGGCAGGTCTACAGGAATTAGATCGCGGACAGATGGTTGTTGATGGCAAAGATATAACCTTCCAAAATGCCAATAAGCGCGGCATGGGAATGGTTTTCCAGGCTTATTCTCTCTTCCCCCATATGACCGCCGGGGAGAATGTTGAATATGGGTTGAAGTTGCGCGCACACAAGACTTCTACCGAGAAACGGAAGCAGCGCTCAAGTGAACTTCTCGAAATTGTTGGGCTTTCAACGCACAGGAACCACTACCCCCACCAACTCTCAGGTGGCCAGCAGCAGCGTGTTGCATTGGCTCGGGCGCTGGCAATATCTCCCAAGGTTCTCCTTCTCGACGAGCCTTTGTCAGCTCTTGATGCAAAAGTACGCACACAGTTGCGCGAGGAAATCCGCCGCATCCAGTTGGAACTTGGCACCACAACACTCTTCGTCACCCACGACCAAGAAGAGGCGCTAAGTATTGCTGACCGAGTTGGGGTTATGCGTAATGGCCAGCTTGAGCAGATCGCAGTTCCAGCCGAACTTTATGATCGACCCAGTACTGCATTTGTTGCTGAATTCGTTGGATTGACTAACCCGATCCATGGAAATGTCTCAGGTGGATCAATCGACATTCTTGGTGGTTCGCTTCAGGTTCTTCCTGGTTCGATTACCTCCGGCACCGGGATAGCACTTGTCCGCCCGGAAAGCATTCAAGTTGAGGCTAGCACTTCAGGGAAGTCCAGAATTTTTTCTGCCAGTTTCCTTGGTGCTTCCTGTCGCCTCATGATTACGCTGGCCGACGGGAGTCGTATTACAGCACAGATGCCAAGCTCAGAGAGCATCGGATTGATTGCCGGGGCAACGGTCAATGTCTCAGTGCTTGATATGCCGGTCTTTGTAAAAGCATTGCCCTAGCATTGCTTACTAATGAGTCTGATACTTACTAGGGAGTTCCATGAAAATAACTAAGGTAAGTGTCTTTCAAAAGACTTATACCCTTGCAGGAGGACCGTTTGTCATTTCCGGCGGCAAAGTAGCCAGTAGTGAGGACAGCACGATAGTTCGGATTGAAACCGATGAAGGATTGATTGGCTGGGGTGAGCAGTGTGTATTCAGCCCCAATTACCTCGTTGCTCACGGAGAGGGCGCACGTGCTGCATTAACTTTGTTGGCCCCGGCTATTATCGGCATGGATCCCACTCAGATAGATATTATTTATCAAAAAATGGAATCCACCCTTAAAGGGCATCAGTACATAAAATCAGCCATCGACATAGCTTGTTGGGATCTGCTCGGTAAAGCAACCGGATTGCGGATAAGTGACCTACTTGGCGGCACCTATAGAGAACAAATACCACTCTATGCACCAATTAGCATGGGAACCCCTGAGGAAATGCGTGCATCATGCGAGAGTAAGTTGGCCCTTGGATATGAACGGTTTCAAATCAAAGTTGGTGGTGATTGGCGAACCGATATATTGAGGGTTCATTCCTGTCTAGAAGTATTGGATAATCTAGAGAAAGTAATTTTTGATGCAAACGGAAACTGGACGCAGCACGACGCAACTCAAATAGTGGCAAGATTGACTGGATTAGATATCTATATCGAACAGCCTTGTTCAACCGCAGAGGAATGCGCGCGGGTTCGAAAAAGAGCAACCCAACCTTTTATTCTTGATGAAAGCCTCCTAACTAGCATGGATGTATTAAATGCCTACCGTTTGGAAGCAATGGATGCCGTAATGCTCAAACTGTCACGTTTTGGAGGAATTACTCCAATAAAACGCGCCAGAGATCTTTGCTCTCTATTAGGGCTAGCTGTAACAATCGAGGATTCCGGTGGTGGGGATATCGTAAGCGCTGCAATGGCACATTTATCTGCGAGTACCCCAACGAATCTATTTATGAATGGGTTCTTCGTCGGCAATATGGTGAACGAGCGACTAACAGAATGGTCGTGCTTGACTATTAATGGAATGGGCATCCTTCCAAGTGGTCCAGGGTTGGGAATTATTGTTGATGAAGAATTACTTGGCGATGCCATATGCACTTACAGGTAGTCCAAAAAAACATTCACTTCTCTATTTTGACACTTAGCAAAACGGAATAGCAAACTAAAAACGGCCAACTGAGAACGGCGTTAAATCGCGACCAAGTTCGCGTTTCAATATCAGATTTGCCAGCGTCTTTCCAACTAAAGGTCCAGCGGTCAACCCCATGTACGGGAACATGCCTATGAATGCATTCTTAAAACCAGGTATTTCCCCAAGTATTGGTCTCTGATCTGGTGTTCCATTGCCAACGCCAATCCATGTTCTAATTATGCGTACTTTCGCGATAGCAGGAACGACTTTAACCGCCACTCGCATATTCGAACGCAATGAATCAGGGTTAAAGACTGGAAATCCTTCCGAATTGATCCGCGCCGGCCAGCCCCCTCCGATCAAAAGAGACCCTGATTTTGATTGTTTAAAAGTAAGCTTCTCTCCCGTGAAATAAACCAGATGCTTCACAAGTGGTGCCAGTATCTCCGAAACGCTGACTTGCACCGGCTCATTCGATATGGGTAATTCCAAACCGAAATTCTTCCCTAAGTGTGCAAGACCTGCGTTGGATGTCAACAATAAATTCTTGCAAGTGAACTCTCCGTTTGTTGTATACAACACGTACCCGCTCTTGTGGTTTTCAATACTTATGACTTGAACACCAGTAAAAATTTCCGCGCCAAGTCGTCTTGATGCAGCAGCAAAAGCAGGAGCAGCCAAAAGAGGATTTGCTTTGCCTTCAATCGGCGAAAAAGAAGCACCAAGCATCTTGTGGGAAATATATGGAGCTTTCTCTAGCATTTCCTTGGCGGACAACAACTGCGCTTGAATTCCAAGAGATTGCTCTAACTCCACCTTCTTTCCCAGCAGAGCCATCTCCTCAGACGTCTCAGCAACCATTAATCCGCCATTTCGGACAACTTCTAAATCAACACCCAACTCCTGGGAAAGTTCGCTCCAGATTTCAAGTGAATCTGATAGAAATTTCAGTGCAGGCAGAAATGATCTAGCCCACGTGATTCCAAGTTGGTGAAAGGATTCAAATTGAATCTGCCCGTGCAGGCTACCTGCATTTCTCCCTGAAGCTTGGGTGTTGAGATCATATTGTTCGATAAGCGCACTATTACAACCTGCTTTAGCTAAGTAATAACTGGCAGCAGCGCCCGAAATTCCACCGCCCACCACTACATTTTCAAAATCACGTTTCCGATTACGGGTATGTGCGACATTTTTCACGAAAGACACCTTCACATTATAGGGTCAATGTAAGATAAGAATACATTCAAACAATTGAGGAAAAGTATGAGTCAAGATTTTAAAGGCAGCTATTCAGTTTTGGTCACACCATTTACCGCGGATGGCAAACACATCGATGAATCCGCTCTCAAGTCCTTACTGGACTGGCAATTGAGCGTCGGAGTACCGGGTGTGATTATGTTAGGAACCACGGGAGAGTTTCTAACCTTAACCGATGAAGAGCGCAACCAAGTTGTTGAAGTCACCGTGAAGCACATAAACAAACGAGTTCCAGTGCTAATCGGGACCATGAATGCTTACACTCCGAAAGCAGCACGCTATAGCAAAGAAGCTCAGGATTTTGGCGCGGATGGCCTCATGATTCTACCGCCGTATTACTACACACCGACAGAGGATGAAATTTTCAATTACTACAAAGCAATCTGCGAAGTAGTTCAAATCCCGATCATGGTCTACAACAACCCAATTACTTCGAATGTGGATATGCCCGCCAAACTAATTGCGCGGATTGCAAGAGCCTTTGAACAGGTCCGGTACATCAAGGAAGCCAGCACCGACGTCGCCCGGGTTCGGGATGTGATTGAGGAGTCAGAAGGTTTAGTTAAGGTTTTTGCTGGCGAGAGAGTTGTTGATTCATACCTCCTCGGCGCAATCGGATATGTCAACCCCTACGGAAACTATATTCCCCATGCTTCCTCGGAAATATGCAATTTACTAGACGCGGGTCGCATTACAGACGCACGCAAAATACAGCGATTAATCGATCGGATCGACCATGTCATTGCCGAAGGGCATCCGACTTATGGGCACCAGTGTTACTCCAAAGCCCTCGCTGCTCTCGCTGGATATCCCGTTGGAGACGTTCGACCACCTTTGACGACTTTTGCGCAACTTGGCTCTGAAGGCGTCGAGCGAGTAGAAAAGATCAAACCCCTCATGTCAGAACTTGATGTTTTGATGGCTCAACTCGCACTGTAAATACCCCTCCAAATTCCTACTGAGGAGACGGCCTTGGAGCTATTTTGCGAGCCCGCTCAAATTGGAGCTGCCAAGGAATATGAACACCAAGTTCTTCTGCGGCCGCCATTGCCCAATGAGGGTTGCGCAACATCTCTCGTGCCAGCATAACGGCATCAGCTTTTCCTGATGTCACAATTTCTTGGGCTTGGTGTGCGTCCGTTATTAATCCGACGGCAGAAGTGAGAATGCCTGCCTCGGACTTGATTGCCTGCGCGAATGGAACTTGATAACCAGGACCCGCAGGTATTTTTGCATCATGGACTAATCCCCCTGATGAAACATCCATTAAATCCACACCCAGGCTTTTTAGCTCCCGAGCCAAAGAAATCGAGTCTTCAATGGTCCAACCGCCCTCAACCCAATCTGAGGCCGAAATCCTCACAAAGAGAGGAACTTCAGCAGGAATCACTTCACGCACTTTCTGTGTAACTTCCCGAAGAAAGCGAATACGACCTTCAAAATTTCCACCGTACTCATCGTTTCGATAATTTGAAAGTGGAGACATAAATTGGTGAAACAGATACCCGTGTGCTGCGTGCAATTCAATAACGTCGAATCCAACCTTAATCGCTCTTTGCGCGGCATCGGCAAAATTTTGCGTGAGTGCTGCAATTTCAGCCACCGACATTTCATGAGGAATTGGAAAATCCTTATAACTCACAGGACTAGGCGCAACAGTCGTCCAGCCTCCCTCGCTATCTCGGGCAATCACGTGATCATCCCAAGGCAACATAGTCGAACCTTTACGACCCGCATGGGCTAATTGAATTCCGATTTTTGTGTTCGTTGAGTGGGCAAACTCCACTATCGGTCTAAATAATTCGGCTTGTACGTCATTCCATATTCCAGGACAACCAACAGAAATTCTGCCCTCCGGAACTACCGCAGTTGCTTCTACGAAAACTAAACCAGCTCCGCCTGTAGCAAAAGCTCCTAAATGAATACGGTGCCACTCGCCAATTAGGCCGTTAACAGCTGAATATTGGCACATGGGGCTCACCCATACTCGATTAGAAATCGTCAAATTCCTGATCTGCAAACTATCAAACATCGAAACAGGCATCGTAGCTTCACTCCAATTATTTCTTTTTTTTAGGTTGTGTGAAGTCTACTGCTTTGACACAATGCAGATATGAACGAGAATATTTCGGCAAGACTACCCCTAGATAGCAATCTCACTCGGGGTCCCGAGGTGACGATCTCAGTGAACGGTAGGAAAGTTAAGGCGCATATCGGAGAAACGGTTGCAGCTGTGCTACTCGTTGAGAATTTGTATGCAATGCGCACAACGATCACTGGTGAACCACGAGGCATATTTTGTGGCATGGGGGTCTGCTTTGATTGCTTAGTCGTGGTAAACGGGATTCCCAATACTCGCGCCTGCATGACATGGGTAACCGATGCCATGGTTATTTCTACCCAGGACGGACTTAGCCCTTCGAATCAATAAGACGTTTCTACTAATGAAACATATTGGTTATCTGGATCTTTGAAGTAGACATATTTGTAGGAGCCTGTCCCGACATCCAACGACTGGGGGTCACTATGCATTTCGATTCCGAGGGATTTCAATTTGTCGCAAGCCCGTCTTAAATTAGTCACACCAATCCCAAATTCCATGGGTCCGACATGACCCCACTCGCCACGGCAATCTTCATATAGAGGTGTAAGACGCACCGGTTCGATTCCGGCACCTTGTCCCGACATAAAGAGGGTCATGTGATGACCCGGAAGCGGGCGATTTGGTCCATACCAAGGCGCCATTGGTGCAAAAAACTCTGTGGATTCAAAAATCATGTCCGAAAACCCAAGTTGCTTATAAAAATCCGTAGTGGTCTTCATGTCATGAACGCCAAAGGCAACGTGATTCACGCCTTCGATTCTTGGTTCACCTGGTCTTGCCGTCCAAAGGCCGGTCCAATCGATTAATTCCACTTTCCCTCTCCACGGATCTGCTACGTATGCAATATCCAGTGAAATGTTATGCGGCAATACGCTTGCACTCAGTGGCTCCATTAACGGTTGGCAACCGAGGTCATCGACTAAATGACGAAAAATCCTCTCTGTATGCAATGTATGAAGGCAAACTTCAGCCAAGCCAACTTCGCCATAACCAATCGCGGGTGGCAGAGGTGGTACACCTGCACCATCGAGCCGTTGCACCAATTTCACCTTGCCTGGTCCGAGTCGCGTGGTGAATCTGTTGCCTAGCATTACAACGCGAGCCCTCACATCACTCTTGTGAGTAATCTCGTCTAGACCAGGAATGGGACCCGTATAATCAAAAAAAACTTCAGTGAAACCTAACTTATTCATCCAGTAATCGAAAGCCTGCTCCATGTCGCCGACTCCGATTCCAGCATGATCAACACCCGTAAACATTGAATCCTCTCTTCAAGCGAACTAACTACCGGTTGACTAATTCAATATGAGAATCCCTCAGAACGTGGGCAATTGCGGCCAAATACTCTGGATTGGTCAGTGGCAGTCTGGGCGGTCGTACCGTGCCACCAGGGACCCCCATCATTGCCATAATTGCCTTCAGTTGACTCTGGTAGGCACCATAAAGTCCACGCCACCCTCCAGGAGCCCACAAACCTGCAAGCAGGACATCGGTAGATGCAGCGTGTCTTGCCGCTCTATCCATATCTCCATTCCAAAAGTCCTCCCAGAATTGCGAATCAGAAGATCCAAAAATAGATCCGCCGCCAATTGTGCCATCGCCGCCATGTTCTTGCAGGAATTTAAATCCTGATGTAGTCATGAAATTGCCGAATACTCTTACTTGGTGAATCAATCTCTTAGTGGTTGCTCTAAATTGTTCAACATCTCCAGTGCTGTCCTTAAAGGCAACCACATATTCCAAATCTGCAATCCTCTGCGCTAAATCTCCCTCTATTTCGATCCCGGTCCCAGGAGGCCAGTTATAGATCATCAATGGAGCGCGAACTGCATCGGATAAGTCCTTGAAATAGGCAACTGTTTCATCAGGTAAGGTCTTTGCATAGGCGGGGGCTGAAGAACATATTCCAGCAGCACCATGCGACATCGCATGCTCCCCAAGAATAGATGACTCCTTTGCTGTAAAGGTTGTTACGCCAATCACAACTGGCACACGATCCGCAACTTGTTTGAGCACGAACTCTGCAACAATTTTCCGTTCATTAATACTCTGGGAAAACCATTCACCCGAAGTGCCATTAATAAAAAGTCCGTGCATATTTCGAGCTAAATACCATTCGATTAGGATCTCTAGAGAATCTAAATCTAAATCGCCATTCTCTTTAAATGGAGTTGGGGAAGCTGGCCAGTAACCCCGCCACTTAACGCTATTCCTATCCATTTTCTACACATTTCCCTTCGCTATTGTTGAAATGAACAATTACATTGCTCTATCCGGAAGGAATCCAGCCGGGATAGGAGTTGAAAATTCATCCGAGACCATGTAATTCGCTAGAAGACGAGAAACCAATGGTCCAAGAGTAAATCCCGTAGGAGCCATAAGGACATGAAAGCCAGGCACCACTTGGGATTCCCCCACAATCGGCGCGAAATCAGATGTATATGACCAAACACCCGCCCAAGTTCTCACTAATTTCACATCCTTTAGCATGGGGAGGACTCGAACCGCCAATCCAATATTGCCTGCAGCGCTTTCCCAATAGTTGGAATAGCGCTTTGGAAAATTTTCTTTCCTTGCCGGCCAGCCACCCCCAATAATAAAAGTATTGTTAGTTGTCTGCTTCAGAGTTAACCGTCTGCCAATATGTTGCACCATAGGTTTGAGAAAATACTCTCGTTGTTCTGTAACATTCACATGGAGTCCAGCTAGGTCGACAGGCAATCGCAAACCTACAAGAGTTGCAAGTCCACCTGTCCAAGCACCGGCCGCATCGACGATTCGACGACATTTGACAGTGCCACGCGAGGTGTGAACAGTAAATGAATGAGCTGCACTATTATCAGAAACATCAATTCCTGTAACTTCGCAATTGGTTCTAATTTCTGCCCCATTTTGGTTGGCACGGAACGCATAAGATGGAGCCACGACTAATGGATTAGCGTGTCCCTCCTGAGGACAGTATGAAATACCAGTTAGATTCGGAGAAAGATAAGGTGCGAATTCCCTCATCTCAATCCCCGTCATCACCTGTGTCTCTAATCCAGCTCGTGATTCAATACGTTGCTTATCGCGAAGCACTTGGAGCTCCTCAGAAGTCTCTGCAACCATTAATCCGCCAGTCGTGTGGACTCCTAAGTTAAATCTAAGTTCATCTTCTAATTCGCCCCAGAGAG
>Ga0255338_1004024_pt1 | contig 16159 bp, 11 predicted proteins | sample MeOH1_35cm_T4_19_FD_203715 | JGI IMG/M metagenome (GOLD analysis project Ga0255338, IMG submission 203715) | Sandy soil microbial communities from University of British Columbia, Vancouver, Canada - MeOH1_35cm_T4_195 | ecosystem: Engineered > Artificial ecosystem > Sand microcosm > Unclassified ...
TACGCTTTTCGCTTTGTGACGCATTTCTTTGGTCACTTTTGATTCCGGAACACCGTAAACTTTCGCGGCCGTTGCTGTGTGAATGTCTTTGCCTTCGTTAAAGGCAGCGCACATTTCCGGATCGCCGCTCATGCTTGCCACAATGCGCAATTCAATCTGCGAATAATCGGCGCTGAGCAATACATGATCTGCATCGCGCGAAACAAACGCAGCACGTATTTTTCTTCCGCGCTCCGTACGCACCGGGATATTCTGAAGATTCGGATTGTCGGAACTCAAACGTCCGGTTGCAGCAACCACCTGGTTGAAAGAAGTATGAATACGTCCTGTCTTCGGGTGTACCATTTCCGGAAGCGTATCGACATATGTATTCTTGAGTTTCACTAATTCGCGGTACTCCAGAATCTTGTCGACGATCGGATGTTTGCCTGTGAGTTTCTGAAGAACGTCTTCGCCGGTTGCGTATTGGCCGGTCTTTGTCTTCTTTGGTTTTTCTCCGCCTACTTTCAGAACTTCGAAAAGAACATCGCCCACTTGTTTCGGTGAAGAAATGTTGAAGGGTGTTCCGGCGAGCTTCTGAATTTCATCGTCGATGACCGTGATTTCTTTTTCCAGTTCGGCAGAGTAGGTGTGAAGCGCTTTTTTGTCGAGGGAAATTCCTTCGCGCTCCATCGCAGCAAGAACAGGCATCAACGGCATTTCGATTGTTTCGAAAACTCCTTTTGCGTTGTGTTCAGCAAGTCCCGGCCCGAACAGAACTTTGAGCTGGTAAGTGATGTCAGCATCTTCAGCTGCATATTCGGCAACTTTAGAAACAGGAGCATCGCGCATGGTGAGTTGCGTTTTTCCTTTTTTCCCGATAAGTGTTTCAATACTCACCGGTGAATAATTGAGATACGTTTCCGCCAGGAGATCCATTCCGTGGCGCATATCGGGATTGAGCAGGTAATGCGCAATCATGGTATCGAACATCGGTGCACACACTTCAATGTTGTAATTGCTCAGCACACTCAGATCGTACTTGATATTCTGTCCGATTTTCAGAATGGTTTTGCTCTCGAGAACCGGTTTGAACTTATGGGCAATTTTCTGCGCTTCGTCTCTGTCGGCAGGCACAGGAACGTACCAGGCTTCGGCTGCTTTCCACGAGAAGGAAAACCCTACCAGCTCGGCGGTCAATGTATCAAGTCCTGTTGTCTCTGTATCAAAACAGATTTCTTTGTGTGCCAGCATCTCTTTCACCAGCGCGTCAATCTTTTCATCGGTGTCGGCGATGTGATAAGTATGCGGCGTATTTTCAATCGTCTTCATGGTCGATTCCGATTTATCTTCTTCAGCTTCCTGTTTGTGCGAACCGGTGTTTCCGAAAATATCAATCTGCCCGGGCTTGGTTTTTCTTCCGGCGCTTGATTCATCACTCACCGTAATACCTTCTGCGGAGGGCTCAGGAAGCGCTTCACCTAAAACTGTCTGTGCGAGCCGACGGAATTCCAGTTCAGCAAAAATTGCTTTTGTTTTTTCTTTATCGACATCGCGGTGCATTAACTCCGCGGGATTGAATTCGACCGGAACGTCGGTAATAATGGTCGCCAGTTTCTTGGAGAACAGTGCCTGCTCTTTGTGTTGCTCTACTTTCTCCTTCAGTTTTCCTTTGAGCTGATCGGTATTCGCCAGCAGATTTTCCACTGAACCGAACTGCTGAATCAGGGACATGGCAGTTTTCTCACCAACGCCCGGAATGCCGGGGATGTTGTCGACCTTATCACCCATCAATCCGAGAATATCAATCACCTGCTCGGGACGCTGAATGCCGTACTTCGCACAGATTTCCGGAACACCGATTTTCTCAGGAGGCCCGCCTTTATAACCGGGCTTGTAAATGAAAATATTTTCCGACACAAGTTGCCCGTAATCTTTGTCGGGTGTCATCATATACGTGGTGAAACCTTCCTTCTCTGCTTTCTTCGCCAGTGCACCGATGATGTCATCCGCTTCCCAACCATCGCTTTTGATCACGGTGATGTTGAAAGCTTCGAGCAATGAGAAAATATAGGGCAATGCTTTCTGCAGGTCTTCCGGCATTTCATCGCGGTGCGCTTTGTATGCTTCGTATTCGATGTGACGGTGTGTTGGCTCAGAAGTATCGAACACGACAGCGATGTGCGTAGGTTGTTCCTTCCTGAGGATTTCGAGCAGGGTATTGGTGAATCCGAAAACAGCGGATGTATTGAGGCCCGCTGAATTGATGCGGGGAGCGTTTGCAAAAGCAAAATATGCGCGATAGATAAGCGCGAATGCGTCGAGGAGAAATAGCTTTTTCATCGGGGCTAAGGTAGCGACGATGTCGCTGCTTTACCACGGGGACGCGGCGAGCACGGCGAAATATTTTTGTTTTGGGCTTAGTAAAATTAGTCACCGAGAACCGTTGGATAAACAACGCAGTTCTTTGCTAATGAAAACGTTGACCCCAGACTAAAAATATTAGTTTTATTCGTTTTCAAACGTTTGCTACCGATTAATTCAGATCCGCCGATTTATGTTTGCCGAATAACCTTTAAAACATATTGATATGAATGTGCAAAAACCAGATTTTATGAAAGAGAACTATGAAATCGGAACAAATTTTACTGTTGATACAGATTGGGATGAACTCACGACAAAAACAATGGATGCTTGTTTCGCAGTTCATCGGGAAATGGGTCCTGGCCTCAAAGAAGAAATTTATCAAGCCTGCCTACTCAAGGAGTTCGAATTAAGAGAAATCAAATTTGAGTGCCAGGTGAAAATTCCGATGCATTACAAAGGACATGCGCTGGACAAGAATCTGATTCTTGATTTACTGGTTGAAGACAAAATCATTCTGGAATTGAAGGCAGTAAGCGAAATCACTCCGCTTTTCCAGGCACAGCTTCTGAGTTACCTGAAGCTTGCGAATAAGAAAATCGGCTATATCGTGAACTTCCATGTGCCACTGCTCAAACTGGGAATCAAACGCATGAAGAACGGATATTAAGAATCACCGTGCTCGCCGTGACGCCGTGGTAAAGCCGGTGGCACAGCCGCCTGAGAAAACCACACGTCCCGAAGCATTTGAGTGCAACGGGACGCGGGCGGAAACTACTACTAAGGGAAACTCTTACCTGGTTCCGCTTTGAGCGCTGTGCTCAGTTGCGTACCACTCATTATATTCTTCAATTACCGACTGCATTTCTGCGATCTCGTATTTCTTGCTGTCGTTTTCAACGCGCGTTACCAGTTCAGCGTTGTCGGACATCAATTCAGAAACAGTTTTCCTGAATTTATTGCCCTTCAGCTTTTCCGGCTCCTTCGCATCACTGCCTACTTTTTCGATGTAAAAATCTTTCTCTACAAGAGTCTGATCGCCGTGGTAAACTTCATATTGCCACTCGAAAAGATTGATCTTACCTGCCGACACTAATTTAAGAAAAACCAGCTCTTTGTCCATCGTTCTTGAGAGGAAATGCACGTCTTCGTAGGCGAATTCCCTGATATCGTCGGGCTTGTAATTCTTCTGCACGTTTTCAGCGTTTTTGAGGGTCACTTTCGTGAACAGGGAAAGCTCCTTTTTCGTGTTGTATTTGATGTCGCCCTTAACGGTATCACCGCTGTTCAGGATGACATATCCTGCTTTCCAGACGAATTCAGCCTTAGCTGCCGTAAAAGTCCCGATAACGAGTAAAAGGACCAGTGAGAGGTGTTTTTTCATTGCAAGCCAAATTAAGGGCAATAAGGCCTGATTTCAAAGGTGATGTTAGGAAGTGGGGCGGAATGTTGAAAAGTGACTGTTTTGTGTATAACCCTGCGAGGGTTTAACCCTTGGAGGGTGGTTAATTCGTTCTAAGTTCAGGGTTTACCGTTTTGGGTGATCCTTCGGGTTAATTCTCCGTTATCGGATGGTTTAGGATTCAGTGTGGATAACCCTGCGAGGAGATCGCCTTAGATTGCTTGTGGTGAGTTTTATGAGTTTGTTGCCCTCGAATTCCTTTTGTCACCCTCGACTCCGCTCGGTCTGACAAGGAATCGTGGCGTAAGATCTGCCAAAGCACTTATAGAGGAGAACGATTTTGCACAACCTTCATAGCGCAGCCCGCTAAAAAACTGCTTGGCAAGATTAATTTCTGAAATTGTCGCAATTCCAAGTTTCATACGACTCAAACTATTGAGTTCCTTAACTACTGATCGTTTCTGCAACTTTCGGGACAGAATTGATTTGTCAATCTTATTATTTGCGTGATGACTGGGATTCTTACACGAACTCAAAAATTTAAGCGTGGCGAAGTCTCCATTTATTAAAGCAATTTTCTTAGCTCTCGACCAGTTTTTAATCTGCTTCTCACGCTTGATCGCGTTCCAAACATATTGGTGGCATTCGGAGTACACCAGATTGAGCGGACGTCTTCCGTGCGTGTAACATGTTTCATTAATCCCAGTTTCGTGTTCTGTAATTCTCCGTTCTAACCAGTTCGTCATTCCGGTATAAAAACTTTCATCTGAACATTCCAGAATGTAAACGTAAAATAAATTCGATCTGAACATTGAGCGAATGTACATTCATGAATTCGCTGCAGTCGGTAACAAACGTTTGAAAACGGATACTGTGCAAAGATTTTTTTCCGACGAATAAAGTTGCGCAGACGTGAGCCGAGATCCCTTGTCAGACCGAGCGGAGTCGAGGGCGACAACGAGAAAATTGACGGCACACTTATCGAATCAGCTACAGGGAGAAACCACTCTCGTTATATCTCAATTTTTGAGGTGCTCAGTTCAGGAAAAAATTGTGCCGCACTATCCAACATTTCGTTAAAGCGTTTCCCAACAAAAGCCCACTTTACGCGAATTCGTTCATCAGAATTATCGAGCCCATTCAGAATATATGTTCGAATTGACCCTATTAGCTTTGTGGCAACTTCGTGATGCATTTTTGCCTGATTTTCGGGGGAGTTGGGACCTGTTTCTGACACCCGAATCTTATGTTGAATAGCGAGAAACTCGTGTGATGTGAAATAACCATTGATGATGATCTTTCCATTATAATCTTCAAGGTAATCACTAACCCATGGCATCTTCTCGTTGGCGGATGTGAGAACTTGCTTAACCGATTCGTCAAGTACTATGATCGGTTCTGTAAGTTTTTTCTCAAGTTCAACACAGTGCACCAAAACTGGACTAACAATCACTTCATCACTTGGGTTAATAGATTCTTTTATTGTCGTGCCAACTAATTCAGTTTCATTAATTTTTGTTGCGAAGTGTTTTCCTTTTGCGATTACACCCCGAATCAATATTCCTTCTCGGAGTAAAACGGTTTGAAGCAGTGAAGCTACGTTGACGATGGTCGCGAGTCCAAGTTGGTGGTTAGAACTCCAGAGCACAATTGAATCACTAACGATCCTGACTTCGACCTCAGTGTGCAATTTGGAATATCCATCAACCTGATTGAATATACCTATGAGGTAATTAGGACTTTCGAGGCACTTGGATCTGGTTAAGTTGCTAAAACCAAGGATATCAAAGAAGCCAAGAATAACCTCTGAGTATTGACCTTGTGGTATTGTCCGGAACGGTCCTTGACGCATCTTACTTTTTCGGCATTTCATTATAAATCACATCCACCAACACATTCCCCACCGCATCCAGCGATGCAACATCGATGATATCCATGTTGTCGGTGTGACGGTGATGGTACGGACCGTAATCCTGTTCTGCCGGGTCGTAGTGAACAATGTCTATGCACGGAATACCCGCGTTCTGTATGATGAAACGATTATCATCCACCGTTTCTCCGGTAACACTGTTTACGAAGTACGCGCCGTAACCGAGATTCTGTGCAGCACTCCAGACTTTTTCTACTGCATTGGCAGCAAAGCGCACGGATGTTCCTTCACGAGGGAAAATCGCACCACGGCCTCCAACCATGTCGAGGAGAATTCCGAAGTGAACGGTTTTCGCATACTCCGGTTTTACAGTCTGCGACCAGTATTGTGAACCAAGACACCAGGTGTTTTCATCTCCACCCGGCATACCGGTATCTTCTGCATCCACCATCAGAAAATCAACACCGATGTTGGGGTCTTTTTCCGTGATGATGCGCGCAATTTCCAACAGGACTGCAACTCCGCTGGCGCCGTCGCTGGCTCCGTCAATGGGTTTATTCCTGTAAGTGGTGTCGGGATCGCGGTCGGCAATGTGACGCGAATCCCAATGTGCTACGAGAAGAATTCTATCTGTGCGTTCCGGTTTGTACTGGGAAAAAATATTCGACATGGTAAATGTTTTTCCGGTGTATAATGTTGCCGGAGAATTCTGCACAGTAACCGTCATGCCGAACGATTCCATTTTCATTTTCAGCCATGCAGCACATTTCTCGTGCTCGGGACTTCCCGGTACGCGTGGACCGAAATCGACCTGCGCTTTTGTGAAAGCGTAAGCGGAATCTGCATTGAACTCGGGGCCGGGAATGCGTGGCGCTTTCGGCGGTGTCACAGCCGTAGTTGTATCGCCTGGTTTATCAGGTGCACAACCCGGTGTGGTAATTGTTACTGTGACCAGAAACAAGAAACCAATAACCAATCCTATTGGCAGGAGCAAGAGTTTCGTCTTCATCTTCTTCAGGATTTGATTTCCCAACTGGTTCCTTCTTTACCGTCTTTCAGTACAATGTTCACTTTCGCGAGTTCATCACGCACAAGATCCGAAACAGCGAAATCTTTTTTCGCTCTCGCTTCCTGGCGGATTTTAATGATGAGCTGCATGAGTCCTTCGGTGGTATCGCCGGCAGATTCCATGATGTCGTCTTTCAGCCCGAGAACATCGGATACAAAATCGCGTGTCGTTTTCTTCATCAACGCAATGTCCTCCGCAGAAAGAGTTTCTTTTCCATCGCGTGCAGAATTGATCACGCGCACTGCATCGAACAATTCCGCGAGCAGAACCGGAGAATTCAGATTATCGTTCATTGCGTCGTAGCAACGTTGAGTCCAGGCATTCACATCATAAGATGATTTTGCAGCAGGCACAATTTTATCTATCGTGCGCAATGCTTCCATCAGCTTCCTGAATCCTTTTTCAGATGCCTGCAAAGCTTCGTTGGAAAAATCCAGCGTGCTCGAGTAGTGCGTCTGCAACATGAAAAAACGCACCGTCATCGGTGTGTAAGCCTTGTCGAACAACGGATGTTTGCCGTCGAGCTTTGCCTGTGAGGGTGTTGCACTTGGCGAATCAGCAGCAAGTTTTTTCCCGGTGAACAATTCAACCGGAAGAAATACATTTCCCAGGGATCGCGACATTTTCTGTCCGTTCAGCGTAAGCATGTTCGTGTGCACCCAGTAACGCACCGGGGCATGACCGCAGCACCCAACGCTCTGTGCCACTTCATTTGTGTGGTGAGTCGGAATTAAATCCATCCCGCCACCGTGTATGTCGAACGTTTCTCCGAGATATTTTTTTCCCATCGCAGAGCACTCAATGTGCCATCCGGGAAAACCTTCTCCCCACGGAGAATTCCACCGCATGAGGTGTTCGGGTTTTGCTTTTTTCCAGAGTGCAAAATCGAGTCGTCCTTTTTTCTCTTCCTGTCCGTCGAGGTCACGCGTATTGTTCTGCTGATCTTCGAGCGTACGTCCGGAGAGAACCCCGTAGTTGTGTTCCTTCGCGAATTTTTCAACGTCGAAGTACACTGTTCCGTCCACCACGTACGCATAACCACGCCGGATGATTTCTTCCGTCATTTCAATCTGCTCGGGAATATGTCCGGAAGCAAGCGGTTCAATGCTCGGAGGAAGTGTATTCAGCAATCCCATCACTTCACGGAAACCGAATGCATAACGCTGCACGATTTCCATGGGCTCCAGTTTTTTCAGTCGCGCCTGTTTACCGATTCGGTCTTCACCGGTTCCTGCATCTTCGTCTTCGAGGTGGCCTACATCCGTGATGTTGCGCACGTATCGAACCTTGTAACCGATGTGCAGGAGGTAACGGTACAACAGATCGAATGAAGTGAACGTACGGCAGTTGCCTATGTGAACGTCGCTGTATAAAGTGGGACCGCACACGTACAAACCAACATGCGGAGCATTCGGTGCAACGAAAAGTTCTTTCTTGCGGGTGAGGGTGTTGTATAGTTGTAGCGGTTGCATAAAAAGTTTCCGGTTTCCTGTTTCCGGTTTGTGTTCCGGAGCGGGAAGCAAAGTTAGCAGAAAGGGGGGAAGTGAAGAGGGGTGTTTTGTATGGTTCGCCTTAGGATTCAGGGGGGATTTCAATACTTTTAACTACTTAATTAACGGGACATGAGAACAGGAGTATTGGTGTTGACCCTTTTTATCATCATGATGACGGGAACGCAATGCGAAGAGTCGCGGGCATATTCTGTGTCACCGAAAGCGACAAGTCCGGAGGCTGAAAAACTGGGCAAAGCGATCGTGGCAGCAATTTGCGCCGACAATTATTCTGCGTACACCGAACTGCTGGTTACCCAACGGGAGTATGTGACCGTGATGAAATCATCTTCGGATCCGGAAGATCAGGAGAAAGCAAACGATTCGATCAGAGGAATGCAAAAGGTCTACAGAACCGCAAGGCAATCTTTTGACAGAATAAGAAAAGAGGCGACTCATGATGGAATTGTGTGGGAAAAAGCTCAATACAAATCGTGCTGGTATAGTATTGACACGATAGACCGGGTAGAAGTGATTCAACTGAACATTGTGATGGCGTTTCGTGGAGCGGAATATCCCTTCTCTGCCAGTGAAGTCGTGAGAACCAAAAGTGGATGGAAAGTATTGGGGCGATTATATTACGGAGATCGGAGTGCGTATGACATGGCAAGAATGATGATGGACTCGATTAACGCAGCTGATTCCATGATGATGGTTGAAATGATGCATCAGTACGATTCTGTACGGACAGCAGATTCAACAGCATGGGTGAGGGAGCGCCGGCTTAATGACTCGATGAGAATTGCGGATTCGCTGGCAGCAAGTAACCTCAGGAAAAAAGGGAAGAAGAAAAAATAATTTGTTGCCTGCTGCGTAATGACCGGGAAACTCATCTCTTCCGTGTTCCGTTTTCATTATAGATTTTATAATCACGGATGAACGCTCCATTCGCCCAGAATCCTTCCTCGTAAAGTTGTCCGGAAGGATAATACGTTTTCGCCGGACCTTCAGTGATTCCATTTTTCCACGTGAATTCAGTCCACACTTTTCCATCCGGATAATACGTAGTCATGATTCCATCTCGTTTTCCGTTCACATACTCCGCAGAAGAAATGATTGAACCGGTGTTGTCGAAATATTTTGTGATGCCTTCTCTGCGTCCGGCTTTGTAGGCAACTTCTCCGCATTTGGTTCCATTCTGGTGATACGAAACCCAAACGCCTTCCTTCTTACTGTCAATGTAATTCCCTTCTTCCACTATCTGATCAGGCATCCAGGGTGAACCAAGCTTTTTCATTGCGGCCGTAATTTTCCATGCTCCCTGTCGAAATCCCTTCTCATCAACCATGTTCTGGGCGTGAAGAAAGTTGCTGCAGATCGAGGCAAAGCTCAATAGGATCGGAAGAATAATTTTGGTTTTCATGTTGAAGGCTTTTACTTCCGAGAAGTTACGGGAAAAAAGCCTGAACATAAAAAGTCCCGCTTTTGAGGCGGGACCCTTTCCGATAAAAAATTCTATTTAGCTTTTTCTTCCGCCGGAAGCGGACCATCACCGGAATACTTGCCGGCTGTAAACGTCTTGATCCGTGTGAGTTTTCCATTACTGTCATAGAAACGCTGTTCACCGTCGATCAATTTGTTATTCTCAAAAGTGCCCTTAAAAGTTATGTCTCCGTTTGAGTTGGTCAGAATCCAGAATCCTTTGCCATCGAAAGCTCCCTGCTTTGAAACCTGGCCGGTTCCCGGTTGAACTGTCGGGGCTTTCTCCTTTTCATTTGCCAGCTCTTCAGGCGTCTTACCGGCATTCGGATCTTCCGGTTTCTTTGGTTCGTGGACAACCGTTTTACTATTATCCATCACGCCATTGACCGAGTAAGTTTCCTTAATAAGTTCTCCGTTGGTGTTATACTCTTTTCCTGCGCCATCTTCCTTGCCATTTTTCATGTTGATTTCGATGGCCACTTTCCCGTTGGGGTGATAATACGTTTGCGGTCCGTCGCGAACACCCATTGCGTTGTAATTGAATTTCTGACGCACGTTACCATTATCGTAATACAATGTATAGGCACCGGTCCAGCGTGTGCCAACCCAGTTTCCTTCAGCCTCCAGATTTCCATTTTCGAAATAAGTTTTCGCAGGGCCGTTCGGACGATTATTAACGAAGGTGAGCTCCGACTTAATTTTTCCGTTCTGGAAGAATTCAGTCCACATACCGGTCTTCATAGAAGCCGCGTAGTTGCCTTGCTCGACTATCTGTTGGGGAGTCCACGGAGAACTCAGGTGTTTCAGTGCTGCATTAATACGCCAATATCCTTCGCGCTTACCATTCACAATTAAGTTTTCCTGTGATTGTGTATCGGGGGTTTGCGAGATTACAGTCGTAACCGTAATAACCATCGCAAGCAGAGAGAGTACCAATTTCTTCATCGGGGAAAAGGCTTTGTATAACAATTGCACTTATCAGACCAAACTCTCACAAGTCACCTATCAAACTATCATGATCTCCTGAGTCGGGGTTGTTTCTTTTTACGAAGCAAAACATGTTAGCGTTACAGCTCATTTGTTAAAATCAGGCCGATATCGGGTGGCGATGATGCCAAAGATGGAGGGGACAGGAGATTCACTACGCCGCCGGTCCCGCTTTGGGGCTATGGCCGTAAATGAAAAAGTCCCGTGTTTGCATCCGGGACTTTTTCTGTATTCTCCTAAAGGATTCTACTTGCTATTGCCTTCGGTTGGCAGCGGGCCATCGCCCACATATTTGCCACCCTTATAAAGTTTGATCTTGATGAGGATACCGTTGTTGTCGTAAATCCGTTCTTCACCATCGATCAGTTTCTTTTTCGCAAACGTGCCCTTCATTGTGATCTGGCCGTTCTTGTAAAGTATCCAGTAACCTTCCCCATTGAATGTTCCGGTGTTCGGCTTCACCTCTGTTGAAGTAACTGTTGGTGATGTTCCTTTCTGGTCTTTTTCTTCCGGAGCCTTCACTGCTTCTGCAGATTCAGGCTTCTTAGGTTCGTATGTTTTTGTTTTCGCAGGGTCAATTGTACCACCGTTGAAGTAAGTCTCGGTAGTCAATTCTCCGTTGGTGTTGTACTCTTTTTTCACACCTTCTTCTTTGCCGGCTTTCATTGTTACTTCAATCGCAACTTTGCCGTTCGGGTGATAGTACACCTGCGCACCATCACGCTGACCAAGGTTGTTGTAAGTAAACTGCTGACGCGGAGTTCCGTCTTCGTAATACAGCTTGTATGGTCCGGTCCAGCGGGTTCCAACCCATGTTCCTTCTTCGGAAAGATTTCCGTTCTCGAAGTACATTTTAGCAGGACCGTTCGGACGGTTGTTTACGTAAGTAAGTTCAGATTTCTTGTTTCCGTTCTGGTAGTACTCAATCCAGATGCCGGTCTTCATTGAATTGGTATAACTACCTTCTTCAACCGTTTGGTCGGGAAGCCAGGGACTGCCAAGCTTTTTCTGTGCGGCGGTAATTTTCCATGGGCCCTGACGCTTGCCGGCGTCATCAACGAGATTTTGTGCTAAAGACAATGACGCCGAAACACACAACACAAGCAGGGATAGTATAAGTTTCTTCATCGGCCAGCGGCTTTGCGGGGCACTTCCCCCAGTCCAACATTACTGAAATTTAACGAATCTACACACTTACCGTTGCAACATTTCGATCAACCCGGAAATTACTTCGACAAAAGTCCCCACTTATGACAGCAAGCGAAAGGTGAAAATACGTGTGAATAATTGTACGTGGAACATAATGGGGCGGTTACACTTTTGCGTAAAGATTCCTGAGGTTTACGAGCATCTCTTTTGTCATGGATTCCAGATCATATTTCGGTTTCCATCCCCAATCGGTCCGGGCTACAGAATCGTCGATACTTTTAGGCCATGAGTCGGCAATCTGCTGGCGAAAATCGGGGGCATAATCGATCGTGAACTCAGGAATAAATTTCCGGATCGATGCCGCAATTTCTTCCGGATTGAAGCTCATTCCAGCCAGATTGTAGCCACCGCGGAACTTGATTTTTTCTGCCGGAGCATTCATAATCTCAATTGTTCCACGGATGGCATCGGGCATGTACATCATTGGAAGTGTGGTAGTTGCCGATAAAAAACTCGTATACTTCTTGTGTTTCAGCGCCTCGTGATAAATATGCACGGCATAATCCGTTGTTCCGCCTCCCGGCGCTGATTTCCAACCTATTAAGCCTGGATAACGCAGGCTCCGCGTGTCAACACCGTGCTTATTAAAGTACCATTCGCACCAGCGTTCACCTGCCTGCTTGGAAATGCCATACACTGTAGTTGGCTCGATAACCGTGAACTGCGGTGTGTTCTCCCTCGGCGTGGTGAGTCCGAACACTGCAATGGAACTCGGCCAGTAGATTTTCTTAATGTGTTTCTCCCGACCCAATTCGAGCACATGAAAAAGACTCTCCATGTTCAGCTTCCAGCCGAACATTGGTTTCTGTTCCGCCGTTGCCGAAAGCAGAGCGGCGAGGAGATAAATCTCCGTGATGCCGTGATGTTTTACGACTTCAAAAATTCTGTCTTTATCCAGCGCATCCAACACTTCGTAAGGCCCGAGTGCCAACTGATCGGCATCGGCCGGCTTGATATCAGATGCCACCACATTGTTCTGTCCGTAGATCGTTCGCAATTCAGCAACAAGCTCGGTGCCGATTTGTCCGGAAGAACCGATCACAAGAATTTTTTGACTCATTTGATTGTATTTTCTGTAGTGGAATTCGCGAACCGCAGGCCGGTTTCCATGCCTGTAAATGTAAAGACGATTTACCAAATGTGATGAATAGACAACCACTTGTTGATTGTAATAGTCTCGATCCGCGCATTTGTCGGAACTTACAATTACTGGACTGGTTGGATGATGCGGATTTCTTGTTCGCGAACATCCATCCTACAGCCCATATTTACAGAACGGTTGCACCACCGATTTTTTTCTCAACGGAAAAAATTTCGTCCCCGCAGGTGCTGTAACCGGCAACATCCCCGAGTGATCTTATTAATCAGTACAAGGAAGTTGAACCATTTAAAATGGAAATCAAATGAAAATCAAACGTCTACATTTTCTCCTGGCAGTTGTACTACTTGCGTGTACATCTGCAATTGACGCCAGAGAAAACCGGGATCTTTCCGGACATCGGTCAACAAGCGGTGAAGGCAATCGGGAAACAGAACTGCTTGCATCAACATGTACACCGGCAAGTGCGAAAACGGATATTGATGTCAACAACGTTCGTGCAACCATCATGACGGGCGGCGACATGTGGTGGGATCTTGCAAACAATCCGAAATATGAAATTCCAAAAGGGGGTGGCAGACATTCCATTTTCGCAGGCGCGTTGTGGATCGGCGGTCTTGACGCAGGCGGAGGATTGCGTGTTGCTGCAATGACTTACCGGCAAACCGGTAACGACTTTTGGCCGGGACCGCTCGATACAAGCGATGCTTCCATTGATGGAGTTGTCTGCAATCAGTTCGATCGTCATTGGAAAATCACGCGCAAGGAAGCAGAAGATTTTGCAGCGTGGTACGCTGATCCCGGAATGTATCCCGGATATACAGTGCCGAATGTGATTCAGTCATGGCCGGGCAATGGTGATCTTTCAATAAGACAAGGAAAGTATCTCGCACCGTTTTACGATAATAACGATGATGGTTTCTACAATTACCAGGATGGCGATTATCCCGGCTATGACCTGGCCGGTAGTGCAGGCTGTACGCATAATCAGCTGTTCGGAGATCAGACTTTGTGGTGGGTTTTCAACGACAGGGGAAATATTCACTCTGAAACAGGCGCTGCGTCAATCGGACTGGAAGTGCATGCACAGGCGTTTGGATTTTCTACAAACGATGAGATCAATAACATGACTTTTTATTCGTACAAAATCATCAACCGCTCAACAACACAATTGGAGCATACGTATTTCGGACAGTGGACGGATTCTGATCTCGGTGATCCGAATGACGATTATGTGGGTTGCGATGTTGCGCGTGGCCTGGGATATACTTACAATGGAATCGCGAATGATGGAGGCAATCCTACTCCGGGCCCGATTTCCTATGGAGCAAATCCACCGGCAATCGGAATGGACTTCTTCGAAGGACCAACGGCTGATACGGGTGATCAGATTGACAACAATCACAACGGCATTGTTGATGAACCGGGCGAACAGATCATCATGTCGAAGTTTGTTTACTATTCGAATGATGGAAGCGTAACCGGTAATCCTGACAATGCAACGCACTACTATAACTACCTCTCCGGATTCTGGAAAGACGGATCTCCGCTCACCTACGGAGCTAACGCATACGGAGGAACCACTGTGTGCGACTACATGTTCCCCGGCGATTCAGATCCAAACGGAATCGGGTGCAACAACATTCCGCAACCTTACTGGGATGAAGTAACGGCCGGTAATCTTCCTGCAGACCGGCGCATGTTGCAGAGCGCAGGACCATTCACATTGCAGCCCGGAGCCGTCAACTACATTACGGTTGGTGCAGTATGGGCACGTGCAGGCAGCGGGGGACCACAAGCATCAGTTGCGCTCATGCGTACAACAGATGACAAAGCGCAACGCCTTTTCGATAATTGCTTCCGCACACTCGATGGCCCAACCGCGCCGGATCTGACCATCCAGGAACTGGATAAGGAGGTAGATATTTATCTCAGCAACAGAGAGGGTACCAATAACTACCTCGAACGTTACAATGCAATTGATCCTTCAATTGTGTACAGCACATTTGATCCGGCGCTGGCGAATATTGATCAGACATACGACTTCGAAGGTTACCAGATTTTCCAGCTGAAAGATGTGAGTGTAACAACTGCAGATCTGTATAATCCCGACAAGGCGCGGATGATTGCCCAGTGCGACATCCACAACGGAGTTGCACAACTCGTGAACCGTGAATTCGACGTTACGATGGGCGCGGATGTTCCGCAGGACATGACAATCGATGCAGATGATAACGGAATCGTTCACTCGTTTTCAGTGAAGACCGATGCGTTCGCAACAGGAGACAATCATCTCGTTAATCATAAAACGTATTACTACCTGGTGCTTGCGTATGCATACAACCGTTACCTCGAATATGATGATGTAACGTTTGATCCGCTTTCGCCATTCGCGCCGTCAAACATCGGTCAGAAAAAACCATACCTCGCCGGCCGTAAAAACGTGAAAGTATATTCAGCGATCCCACATATCACTTCTCCGGAAGCCGGTGGAACAGACCAGCCTTCGAATTACGGTTCAGGCCCGAAGCTTACCCGTATTGAAGGTTGCGGCAATGGTGCAAACATCCTGGAACTGACACAGGCCACAGAAGATGCAATTGTTGCCGCAACTCCTGTCAACCTCAACGGAACAGCACGCGTGGATGCAATACAGTACGAAGGAGGTGCAGGTCCGGTGAATATCAAAGTCATCGATCCGCTCAACATTCCGGAAGGCGATTTCACAATTCAGTTGTGGAATAATCCTTCTTCGCAAACTACAGTTGTCGATTCTTCAAAGTGGTTACTGAAGCAGATCAGTGGAGTTGGTTCACCGCGGTCGTGGATATCTGATACGATTATCAACTTTCAATCGCATTTTGCGAACGAGCAGATTATTCCTGAAATCGGAATGTCGGTTACGTGGAGTCAGACGCAGAATCCCGGCATGGGAAATAATCCGGACCACAACGGATACCTGGCGTCGTCTATGACATTCACAGATCCGACAAAAGATTTTCTCACCGGCGTTGTTGATGACGAAAGCAATTCAGAATACAACTGGATACGCGGAGGTTCGCAGTCGAACACCGGTGGTACCTGCGTGTCCGAATTTAACGACCGTTTCAACGGTATCAATGCAATTGATCCCCAGGGTGATTATGAAAAAATGGTGGATGGGCGTTGGGCACCGTATCGTCTTGGTGCGTACAATCCGGCTCCGTCG
>Ga0255338_1004025_pt1 | contig 16157 bp, 14 predicted proteins | sample MeOH1_35cm_T4_19_FD_203715 | JGI IMG/M metagenome (GOLD analysis project Ga0255338, IMG submission 203715) | Sandy soil microbial communities from University of British Columbia, Vancouver, Canada - MeOH1_35cm_T4_195 | ecosystem: Engineered > Artificial ecosystem > Sand microcosm > Unclassified ...
CTCGCCGTTGAACACCAGCGGGTCCTTGTGGTCGCCGTTGCGGCGCACGGCCAGCTTGGCCTTTACCCGGGTCGTGTTGGGGGCCAGGTCGAACGTCAGATGGACCTCGTCCACCAGGAACGCGGGCGGACGGTACTCGGAGAGCCGGATCGGCTGGGGGGTCTCTGTGCGCATGGCGCCCATCTAGGCGTCCGAGTTGGGCGGCGCCAAGGCGCGGGGCCACAACTTTCAATTGCTCGTCAGGAATTGCCAGACAGATCGACGTTCTTCGAAGTAAGATGCTCCGCGGAACTTGGCGGGGCAGGGGCGTTGCCGATCTATCGGATCTATCACGTCGGAACGGACGGTCGCCTCACCGTGGGCGAGAGCTTCTCGGCGCCGGCCGACGACCAGGCGGTGGCGCGCGCGGGCCTGCAGCTGATCCCGGGACGCTCGGCGGAGCTCTGGGAGGGCGGGCGGCTGGTCGGCCGGTTCTCCAAGGCGCGTGAATTCACGCCCGGCGGGTGAGGCGACGGGCGGCCCCGCTCTCGCAGGAACCGCGAAAGACACGAAAGGACGCGCGGCGCCGGAGCTCGCCCGGTCCGCTTTCGTGCTTTTCGTGCCTTTGGTGGTTCGAGAGCGACGCTTCGCGCCGGTTCAGCCCGAGCTTTCGTCCGGCGGGTCGTCGCCGTCGTCGTCCGGCGGCGGGTCGGGCAAGTCGCGCCAGGCGCGGGCGGCCTCCTCGGGGAGCTCCAGCTCGGCGCAGACGCGGGCGATGTGGTCGTCCAGGGGTTCGACGACCCAGTCGCCGGCCTCCTCAATCAGGCCGAAGGTGTCGTGGCGGGCGGCCTTGATCAGCACGTCGCGGATCAGGTCGAGGAACATGTCGCGGTCGTCGAGGTCCTCGTCGGCATCGCAGCCTTCGTACTCCGACCAGGCCACGCGGCAGACGGCGGCATGTACGGCCTCGCGCCGCGCCTCGATGCGGCGCTCGTCGCGGGCGGGTTTGGGGGGCGATGGCGGCGGCGGGGCGTCACGCTCGGCGCGTTCCCGCTCGCGCTTCAGCCGCGCGTGCAGCGCGATGCTCTGACGCGCCGAGCGCGCCACCCGCTGATAGGCCCGGGCCAGGTTGGCGACCTCGGTCGGATCCTCGGTGGCCATGGCGCAGGCGTGCACATGGCGCGCGAGCGACAGGTCCAGCCCGGCCAGTTCGCCCAGCATGGCTTCCGCGGGATCGACGGTGGCGACGTGAGCGTCCATGGCCCGGAGTGGAACATGGCGGTACGTCAGATGCGGACGTAGGGGGGTGGAGGCGGGTCGGATTTTTGCCCGCAGGCCGATGACCGGGGTCGACCGGTTGCGGACTTTCCGCCCTCGGCCTGCTCCTCTCCCAGACGCGAAGCGTCGTGGGAGAGGTTGGGTGAGGGCGGCTCGGCGGTCCGGTCGCGCCAAGCCTTGGACCCGAAAGGCGCGCACGTGTCGGCGGCGCCGGGTCGGTGGGCCCTTGATCCAACCGGAGCGCCAAGGTCCCTGGCCTGCGCCGCCCTCACCCAACCTCTCCCACGGCGCTGCCGCGCCTGGGAGAGGAGCAGGCTGGAGGTGTACGTCCGCCTTCCACCCGTTGCGGACCTTCAAGGCGACCGCCGCCGGAAGATCCGCGAGCGCCTTGCCCGCTTGCGACCTCTACCTCCCGCCGCTTCGCGGGGGAGGTGACAGGAGAGGGGACGTCTCCTGCCCCAAGGTCACACTTTCCTCGCCCGCCCTCCGCGCGCAATGCTGGCCGCACAGGAAACGCCAGACCGGGAAAGCCGGCGGGACAGGGTCATGAATTTCGATTTCTCGGACGACCAGAAGTTCCTCAAGAACGAGGCGCGGAAGTTCCTCGAGGCGAACTGTCCGACCAGCCGGGTGCGCAAGGTGCTGGACGACGACGCCCGCGCCTATGACGCGGAGCTCTGGAAGGCCGTGGCGGGCCAGGGGTGGCTCGGCGCGGCGATCCCCGAGGAACACGGCGGGCTGGGGCTGGGGCATATCGAGCTCTGCGCGATCGCCGAGGAGCTGGGGCGGGTGGTGGCGCCGATCCCGTTCGCGTCCACGGTCTATTTCCTGGCCGAGGCCCTGATGCTGGCCGGGTCGGACTCCCAGAAGGCGGCGTTGCTGCCGAGGATCGCGGCGGGCGACGTGATCGGCTGCGTGGCGACCTCGGAGGGGCCGGGGCTGCTGAGCGCGTCGGCGGTGCAGGCGCAGGTGTCGGGGGGCAAGCTCTCGGGCGTGAAGCTGCCGGTGACCGACGGCGACATCGCCACCCACGCCCTGGTGCTGGCCAAGGAGAATGGCCAGCCGGGGCTGTTCCTGGTGGACCTTTCGAGTGGGGTGGCCCGCGAGCCGCTGCAGACCCTGGACCCCACCCGCGACGCGGCCAAGCTGACCTTCAGCGGCGCGGCGGCGGAGCGGCTGGGCGCGGCGGGCGAGGGGTTCGCGCTGCTGGAGCAGGTCACCGACCGGGCGGCGGTGCTGCTGGCCTTCGAGCAGTGCGGCGGGGCCGACCGCTGCCTGGAGATGGCCAAGGCCTATGCGCTGGAGCGCTATGCGTTCGGCCGCGTGATCGCGAGCTATCAGGCGATCAAGCACAAGCTGGCCGACATCTACGTCAAGAACGAGCTGGCGCGGTCCAACGCCTACTACGGGGCCTGGGCGCTCAACACCAATGCGCCGGAGCTGCCGATCGCGGCCAGCGCGGCGCGGATCGCGGCCTCGGAGGCGTTCTGGTTCGGGGCCAAGGAGAACATCCAGACCCACGGCGGCATCGGCTTCACCTGGGAGGTGGACGCCCACCTCTACTACCGCCGCTCGCGCCAGCTCGGCCTCGTGGCGGGCGCGCCGCGGGTCTGGAAGGAGCGGCTGGTGAGCCACCTGGAACGGCGGAACGCGGCTTAGGCGCCGGAGGCGATCTTTTGAAACCACGGACCACACGGACCACACGGACGGGAGACGGGATCGAGGGCGTGGCTTGTTCGGCTTCCCTCGTCCGTGTGGTCCGTGTGGTCCGTGGTTCATCGCGCGCGAGCGCGCCTTGCTGATTTGACGATGGGGACCGGGAATGGACTTCAACGACAGCCCTGAAGAAGCCGCGTACCGCACCGAGGTGAAGGCGTGGCTGGAGGCCAACGCGCCAAGGACGGCGGTCGACGACGACGGGGAGGGCGGCGGCTCGATGGCCGCGTCCAAGGCCTGGCAGGCCAAGAAGGCGGCGGCGGGCTATGCGCAGATCACCTGGCCGAAGGAATGGGGCGGCCAGGGCGGCACGCCGATCCAGCAGGTGATCTTCAACGCGGAGGAGGCCAAGCACCCGGTGCCGCCGAACCCGTTCCAGATCGGCCTGGGCATGTGCGTGCCGACGGTGATGGCCTTCGCCGACGCCGAGACCAAGACGCGGTTCGTGGGTCCGGCCCTGCGCGGCGAGGAGATCTGGTGCCAGCTGTTCTCCGAGCCCTCGGGCGGCTCGGACGTGGCGGCGGCCAGGACCAAGGCGGTGCGGGCCGACGACGGTTCGGGCGACTGGATCATCGCGGGCCAAAAGGTGTGGACGACGGGGGCCCAGTTCTCGAACTTCGGCATCGTCGTGGTGCGGACCGACCCCGAGGCGCCGAAGCACAAGGGCCTGACCATGTTCTGGGTCGACATGAGCGATCCGGGGATCGAGGTGCGGCCCATCCACCAGATGTCGGGCGGGTCGGGGTTCAACGAGGTGTTCTTCGAGGGCGTGCGGGTGAAGGACAGCCAGCGGCTGGGGGCGGTGAACGACGGCTGGAAGGTCAGCCTGGTGACGCTGATGAACGAGCGGCTGGCGGTGGGCGGGCCGTCGGGCGCGGGCTGGAGCCAGTTCCTGGAGGCGGCGCGGGGGATCACGGGCTTCGACGGCGCGCCGGCGATCGAGGACCAGGCGGTGCGCGAGAAGCTGGCCGACTGGTACGTCGCGACCAAGGGCCTGGAGCACACCCGCAACCGCACCATGACGGCGCTCAGCCGCGGCCAGACGCCGGGGCCGGAGAGCTCGATCGGCAAGGTGGTGGCCGCCGTGCAGATGCAGGAGCTGGGCAATGCCGCCGTCGAGATGCTGGACCAGTACGGGATCATCAACGACCCGGCCCTGGCCCCGCTGAAGGGCGGCTTCCACGCCTCGCTGATGGGCGCGCCGGGCCTGCGCATCGCCGGGGGGACGGACGAGATCCTGAAGAACATCATCGCCGAACGCGTCCTGGGCCTGCCCGGCGACATCCGCGTCGACAAGGACGTGGCGTTCAAGGACCTGCCGACGGGGCGCTAGGGTCGTGCGCCTCACCCGAAGGACCGTGCTGGCCGGCGCCGGGGCGCTGGCGGCCTCGCCCGCGTCCGCCGCGGCGATGGACGACCTGCTGGCCTACGCCCAGGCCCAGGGGACGACCGGCTTCCTCGTGGTGCGCGACCGCGAGACGGTGGTCGAGCGCAACTGGCCCGCGCCGGCGGACGCCGGTCAGTTCCGGAACTTCGCCTACGAGACCACGGTCGAGGGCGCGCTGCTGGAGGACGTGGCCTCGCAGCAGAAGAGCTTCGTGGCGATGCTGGCGGCCGTCGCCGAGGACAGGGGGCTGCTGGACGTGGGCCGGCCGGTCTCAGACTACGTCGGCCAGGGCTGGTCGAAGGCGTCGCCCGAGCAGGAGGGTCGCATCCGGGTGCTCGACCTGCTCACCATGAGCTCGGGCCTGGACGTCCGGTTCGGCTATGCCGCGCCAGCGGGATCGGTGTTCCTCTACAACACCCCGGTTTATGCCGTGACCAAGCGCGTCCTGGCGGCCGCGGCCAAGGCGCCGCTGGAGGCGATCACCCGCGACTGGCTGACCGCGCCGGCGGGGATGAAGGACACGGCCTGGCGCCAGCGGCCCGCGGCCCTGGGTGACGTGGGCAATCCGACCGGACTGGTGACCAGCCCACGGGACACCGCGCGGTTCGGCCAGATCGTGCTGGACCGAGGCCGGGGCTGGGATGGCCGCCGGATCGTGTCCGAGGTGGCGTTGGCGGCGATGTTCGTCCGCTCGGCCGCCAATCCGGCCTATGGGCGGCTGTGGTGGCTGAACGGGAGCGCCCAGACGATCAGGGCCCAGGGCGGCCGGACGGATGGGCCGCTGGTCCCGGCGGCGCCGGCGGACATGGTCGCGGCGCTGGGCGCGCTGGACCGCAAGCTCTATGTGGCGCCGAGCCGAAAGCTGGTGGTGGTGCGGATGGGCCGGGCGGCGCAGGATCGGGACTTCGACCAGCAGCTCTGGCTGAGGCTGGCGAGGGTGTTGGCCTAGAGCCTTTCTGGTTCAGGTGGAATCACCTGAACCAGATAAAAGGCTATATCTTCAAAACTTTAGAGCGCGTCGGGCGGCGAAACCGGTATCCACTTTCGCCTGACGCGCTCTAGCGGAGGCTCGCATGGAGTTGGGGACGCGCACCACGGCGCTGAAGGCCGTGCTGGACGCCATGCCGGGCGCCGTCGCCGAGCCGATGGTGGCGAACCGGAGCAAGAGCGGCGAGCCTCTCGTCCTGCTCTACAAGATCATGGGCAAGATGTTCGCGATTCTGTCGGTGCGGAAGATCGAGAACGTGATCCTGAAGTGCGATCCGCACCTGGCCGAGGTGCTGCGCGAGCAGTACGCCGGCGTCGGCCACCGCTCGCACCTGGACCCCCGTTTCTGGATCGCCGTGGACCTGGACTCCGACGTGCCGCCGGAGGAGGTCGAGCGCCTGGCCGCCGCGTCCTACGAGCTGGTGCGCGAGGGGCTGACCCGGAAGCAGAAGGCCGAGCTGGCGGGGTTGTCGAGCTAGGACCAATCGACGTTCAGATTTCGTGGTGGTTTCGCGTCCTTCCTCCTCGATGGAGGAAGGGAAGGGATGGTGGTGGGCGCAGGGCGACGGAGCGAAGGCGAAGGTCGGCGCCGACCTGGGTGTTCTGTGGAATCTCAACAGCCACACCACCACCCAACCCTCCTCCATCGAGGAGGAGGGCGAGCAGTTTCAAGGGTTTGCAAGATTTCTGGCGCCGCTCGCGGGACGCTGAATGTCGATTGGTCCTACGCCGTCAGCGCCAGGGGCGGGTTGGTGCGGCTGTCGATCAGGCCGCTGTAGAGGCGGGTCAGGGCCTCGAAGGTGGCGTCCCAGCCGTGGCGGGTCTCGGCACGGCGCCGCGCGGCCTGGGAGATCGCGACCACGTCGCGGGCGAAGAGGGCCTCGATGGCCTGGGCGAGGCCCGCGGGCTCGACGTTGTCGGCCGGCTGGCCCACCTGGCTGTCGATGAGCTCGCCGACCCCGCCCCGGCGCGAGCCCACCACCGGCAGGCCGGCGGCCATGGCCTCCAGCACGAACAGGCCGAAGATCTCGTTCTCGTTGGCGTGCAGGGCCGCGTCGCACGAGGCCAGCAGGGCGGCCAGGCGGATGGGGTCACGCTCGAAGTCCAGGCTGACGACGCTGGGCGACCAGGTCGTGTCCTTGCCGGCGCCGACCAGCAGCAGCTTGTAGGGCGCGCCCAGGCGCTCCACGGCCGCGACCATGGAGTCGATGTTCTTCTCCCGCGCCGGGCGGCCGGCGAACACCAGCAGGCGGGTGTCGGCGGCGAGGCCCAGCTTGCGCAGCAGCTTCGCGCGGTCGCCGCGGGCCGGGTCGAACAGGGCGGTGTCGACGCCGAGCTGCTGGATCGACATGCGGTGCACGCCGGCGTCGGCCAGGCGCGCGGCCATGTGCCGGCTGGGGGCGACCACGTGGTCGAACCGCTGGTAGGCCTGGGCCCAGAAGTTGAAGGTCGGCGCCTCGGCCCACTCACCGAAGTGCAAGGCCGCCAGCGCCGCGGCGTCGGTGTGGCAGAAGCCCACCACCGGCACGCCCAGGGCGTCGCCGGCGTAGAGCGCCGCATGGCCGGGCACGAAGACGTCGCCGGCCTCGATCACGTCGGGCTCCAGCAGGCGCAGCACCGTCTCCCACTTCGAGAGGCTGGCCGGCATGCGATAGCCGTTGCCGAAGGGCAGGCGCGTGGCCGCCACGGTCACCAGGCCGTCCGCGTCGGCGCGGGTGCGGGCGCCCGGGACCACCAGGGTGTGGCGCACGTCGGGGCGGCGCCTGGCCAGCCAGGCCCGCTTGGCCATGAGGTAGCGCTTCACGCCGCCGGACTTGGGCGCGTACATCATCGTGGTGTCGATCAGGTGGAAGCCCACGCCCCTGGGCTCGGTCAGCGGCGCGGCGGCGTCCGGCTCCAGCCGGATGAGGTTTGCGTGCCTGGGGGCGGTGGCGTCGAACACGCGGCGCGATCTCCGTTCGATGATGCTGGCGGTGGTGTCGGGCGGCACGGCGAAAGCCGGCCGCACGACCTTGGCGCGCAGGGCCCTAACGGTGGCGGGTCGGGTGGGACGTCTCGTCGAAGGCCGGGCCAGGGTTTGCCTCGTTCGCTCGGAGTTGGGCCATAGTAACGGCCCTGGCCGTCATGTCAGCGCCCACGGCGGCGCTTTCAAGGCTTGAGCGCAACGCACGCGCAACGATTGTCATGGGCGCCCTCCGTGCAGCTTGCGGCTGGGCCGATAACCCACGGCGCGGATAGAGGTTGCAGGCTACCTGGGATCGTAGGCGCGGCCGATCTCGGGCCGGGCGCCGACGTCGGGCAGGAACTCGGGTTCGCGGCGGACCCTGGCGGCCTGCTCGAAGGCGTAGCCGAGGGCCAGGAGCCTGGCCTCGGACCACTCGGGGCCCAGGAACGAGATCCCCACCGGCAGGCCGCTGGCGTATCCGGCCGGCACGGTCAGGTGCGGATAGCCCGACACCGCCGGCAGCCGCGACGGCGAGCCGAAGAACGGGCCGCCGTTCACCGGGTCGACCACCGAGGGCGGGCCGCCGCTGGGGGAGACGATGGCGTCCAGCTTGTTTTCGGCCAGCATCCTGTCCAGGCCGTCGCGGGCCAGCTTCCGCGCCGTCGCGCGCTTTTCGAGGTAGCCGGGATCGGTGATCGGCGGCTTGGCGGCCGCCGCCTCGAAGATCTCCTGGCCGAACAGGGGCATCTCGCGCGGCTCGGCCTTGTTGAAGGCGATCAGGTCGTCCAGCGTCCGGCTCTTCACGGCCGAGGGCGTGGTGGCGAGGTAGTCGTTGAGGGCGGCCTTGAACTCGGTGCGCAGGGTGTCGCCCTCCAGTTCGCCGACCTTGCTCATGACGGCGTCCTCCGGGCCCTTGATCTCCACCAGCACCGCACCCTGGTCGCGCAGGGTCTTGAGCGCGGCCTCGAACACGGCGTCGGTCTGGGGTGAGCGGCCTTTCCAGCTGAACCAGACCCCGATGCGCTGGCCCTTCAGCGCGTCGCGCTTGAGGCCGGCCAGGTAGTTGGCCTTCCTGGCGTCGGCGTCCCGGGTGGCCGGGTCGGAGGGGTCGCTGCCGGCGATGACGTTCAGCATGGCCGCGGCGTCGGCCACGGTGCGGGTCATCGGCCCGGCGGTGTCCTGCGCTGGCGAGAGCGGCACGATGTGGGTGCGCGCCACCAGGCCCACGGTGGGCTTCAGGCCGACGACGCCGGTCATGGCGGCCGGGCAGGTGATCGAGCCGTCGGTCTCGGTGCCGATGGCGAAGGCGGCGAGGCCCGCGGCCACCGCCGCGCCGGAGCCGGAGGACGAGCCGCAGGCGGTGCGGTCCAGGGAGTAGGGGTTGCGCACCAGCCCGCCCACGCCGCTCCAGCCGCTGATCGAGCGCGTGGAGCGGAAGTTGGCCCATTCCGACAGGTTGGTCTTGCCCAGGACGATGGCGCCGGCATCCCGCAGCCGGGTGACGATCGGGGCGTCGCGGTTGGTGACGTTGGCGGCGAGCGCCAGGGAGCCGGCGGTGGTGGCCGTGCCGTCGGCGGTCTCGATATTGTCCTTGAGCAGGATGGTGACCCCGTGCAGGGGACCGCGGACCTTGCCGGCCTTGCGCTCGGCGTCGAGACGCCTGGCGTCGTCCAGGGCGCGCGGGTTGAGCGTCAGCACCGCGTTCAGCTTCGGCCCGGCGCGGTCGATCCGCTCGATGCGTTCCAGGTATGCGCGCAGGAGCTCAACGGAGGTCGTGCGTCCGTCGGTCAGGGCCGCCTGCTGTTCGCCCGCCGAGGCGTAGGGGCTGATCGGCTGGGCCTGGGCCGCGCAGGCGGCCCCCAGGCCAACGGCGGCGAAGCCCACGGCCAGGGCGGCGGACCGGATCATGCTGAGCTCCCCCGAGTGTGACGCCCTGTTGTAGCGCGGCCGTGGGTTCGCGCCAGCTAGACCGCGCCGATCCAGCCGTCGGTGAGGGACGAGAGCTGGACGTCGGCCAGGACCATGCGTCCACCGCCGGTGAGGTCGATCACCACGTCGGCGCCCTGCTGGCTCACGGTCCAGGCGGCGCCCTCGCTGACCAGCACCCGGTCGCCCTGGGCGCGGCTGAAGTCGAGGACCCGGTCCAGGCCGTTGTCGCCGAAGGTGTGGAAGGTGTCCGCGCCCAGCCCGCCCGAGAGGGTGTCGGAGCCCCGGTCGCCGGAGACGAAGTCGTCGCCATCGCCGCCGCGCACGGTGTCGTCGCCCTGGCCGCCACGCACAACATCGTCGCCCGCGCCGCCCTCGCAGGTGTCGGCGCCGAGGTTGCCGAACACGATGTCCGCGCCGGCGTCGCCGAACAGGGCGTCCTGGTCCTTGCCGCCGACCACCCAGTCGTCCCCGGCGCCGCCGGTCACGGTGTCATCGCCCATGTTGCCGTGCAGGTCGTCGAACTGGTCGCCGCCGGTGAGCTGGTCATTGCCCGCCTCGCCGCGGAGCAGGTTGGCGCCGGTGTGGTCGCTGAGCGTGTCATTGCCGTCGCCGCCATAAAGGCTGTCGGCCCCGGCCTCGCCGAAGAGCAGGTCGTCGCCCGCCGCGCCCGCGACGCTGTCGCCGCCTTGGCCGCCATAGATGGTGTTGGCCTGGCCGTCGCCGCTCAGGGTGTCGTTGAACGCGCCCCCGCGCAGCATCTCGATCGACTGCAGGGTATCGACGCCCAGGCCGCCTCCCACCGCCTGCGGCCCCGCGATGGCGAGGCTGACGTTCACGCCGCCGGTCGCGCCGCCCATCGGGACGCCACCCAGGGTCACCGCGCCGTAGTTGGCGCTGTCGTAGCCGATCCCGCCGATCAGCAGGTCGTCGCCCTCGCCGCCGTAGAGGATCGCCCCGTTGTCGGCGCCCTGGAGCGTGTCGTTTCCGGCCAGGCCGATGAGCTCCCGGCCGCCGAAGGCGTTCGCCCCGCCGCCGATCAGCCGGTCGGCGAAGCCGGAGCCGAAGACGCCCCACAGGCCGGACAGCTTGTCGAACCCCTGGCCGCCGCCGATGTCCTGGAAATCGGTCCGGCGCAGGTCGATCGTGACGCCGGAGGTCGCGGCCGCATAGACCCCGTAGTCACGGGTGGCGATGTTGGCGTGGCCCTCCAGGACGTCGTTCCCGGCGCCGCCCTCGAGATCGGCGATGCCTAGGTCGCCGGCGCCGATCAGGGTGTCGTCGCCCGCGTCGCCGAAGAGAAAGCCGCTGCCGTCGGCGATGTCGAGGCGGTCGTTGCCGACGCCACCCCGCAGCGTGTCGTTGGCGCCGCCGCCGCCCGCGATGGTGTCATTGCCTCCCGCGCCGTTCAGGCTGTCCGCGCCGGCGGAACCCGCGATGCTGTCGTCGCCCGGCGTTCCGTCATTGGTGATGGCGAGGGGCGGGGTAAGCGCAGCCATGGGTTACTCCTGGCGCAACAATCGCCCTGGGGTAGGCGGCTGAATTGTCCTGATCATGGCCGCCGGCGCAAGGTCTCCATCAACCGGACGAAATCGGATTTCACGCGCCGACCGCGGCTGGATCACATGGCGGCCGGGTGAGGCCGGTCTACCGCGCCGCGGTCGCGGGGGCGTCCCACATCGACAGGACGCCGAACTGGCGCAGGCGGCCGAACATCCGCTGGAGGTTGGCGAGATTGTCCAGAACCATCCGGTCCAGAGCGCTTCGCAGGGCGGGCGGCGCGACGGCCACCAGGCCGCGCGGTCCACGCACGCACAGCCCCTGGCTCTCCAGAGCGATGACGTAGCGGCGCATGGTCTCGCTGGAGAAGTTCAGCTCGTCCGCCAGGCGGCGGTTGCGCACGGGGACGGCCAGGGCGAGAGGATCGCGCGCCCAGGCGGCGAGCTGGTCGGGGGAGAACCCGTCGGTGTTGTCGCGGATCATGGCCAGCAGGATGACCCCGTTGGTGGCGTCTCCGACGGCGGCGCCCAGCACGTCGGCGACGCGCAGCATGTATTCCCAGATCAGCCGGTTGGTCAGGCGTACGGGCGGGTCCTCCAGCGACGTCGCCGGCCCGGTGGGGCCCGGCGGGGTCAGGCCCAGATCCTTCACCTCCAGATAGAAGGCCTTGAGCATCTCGTGGCGGAGGAAGACGTTGTGCAGGAATTCGTGCTGGCCCAGCGATCGGTGCGAAACCAGGATGCCTTTCGGCGTCGCCTCCAGCGCCCCGATCTTGACCAGGGCCTGGACGCGGCGGCGCGCGGTCTCGAACGGCATGCGCATGGAATGGGCGATGGCGCTGACGCTGACCGGCCGGCGCAGCTCGTCCGGGGGCGCGGCCAGGAGGGTCGCGTAGGCCAGTTGCAGCTCGGCATCGTTGTTGATGGCCGAGACGTTGGCCGCCTGGATGGCGGCGAACAGCAGCCCGTCGACCAGGTCGCGGGTGTTGCGGCTGGCGGTCTCGGTGTTGAGGATGAAGCTCACCGTCGCCGGCGTGGCGCGCCAGGCCAGCGCCAGCCGAGGGTCGGGCGCGGTGGGGGCGGCGTCGCTCATGGCAGCTTGGGCCCCAGACCCTTGAGCAGTTCCGCCACCGCGGCGTCCAGCTGGCTGTCCTTGCCGGCCAGGCTCTCGCCCAGCGGTCGCTCGACCATGATGTCGACGGGGCGCGGGTTCAGCTCCATGTCCTTGCCGTCCGCGCCCTGGATGCGGATGAACGGCGCCCGCACCGTCGACCCGTCGATCAGGGGCTGGGCGCCGGTGTAGATGATCCACCCCGCCGTCGGTACGCCCACCACCTTGCCGAGGCCCAGATAGCGGTAGCCCTCGGTGAAGTCCTCGGCGTCGGAGAGCGAGCTCTCGTTGGTGACCAGGATGGTGGGCGAGCCCAGGGCCCGCTGGCCCAGGTTCTGCCGGCTGGGCACGCCGAACAGGCCGCGCGGGGTCATGGTCAGGAAGTTGCGGCGGCTGAAGACGTCCAGGACGTAGCCGTTGATGAAGCCGCCGTTGTTGTTGCGCACGTCGATGACGACGCCGTCCTTGCCCTGGTTCTGGGCGTCGAGGTCGATGTAGAGCTGGTCCAGGCTGTCGGAGCTCATGTCCAGGATGTGGACGTAGCCCAGCCGCCCGCCGCTGGCCTTCTCCACATAGGCGCGGCGGTCGTTGACCCAGTGGCGATAGAGCAGGCCCGCCGCCACGCCGGGCGCCACGGGCCGCACCACGGCCTGGCGGCCGGAGACGGTCAGCACCGTGCGCTTGCCGGCGCGGTCCAGCAGCAGGGCGTCCAGGTTGATCCCGGCGCCGGCCGGCTTGCCGTCCACGGCGGTGAGCACGTCGCCCGGCTTGATCGAGCCTTCGATGTCGGCCGGACCCAGCGCGATCACCTCGCGCACGACCAGTCCGCGGCCGGTCTCATAGGCCTCGCGGTCGAAGCGCAGGCCCAGGTCGCCGACCCGGGAGGCCGGCTGTGAGCCGAACCCCTCGCTGGGCCGGTTGATCCCGGAGTGGGAGGCGTTGAGCTCGCCGATCATCAGGTTGATCACCCGGCGCAGCTCGTCCGGCGTCTGTGACCCTTGCGCGAACGGCTCGAAGCGCTCGCGAAGCGCGGTCCAGTCCTGGCCGTGGTACTTCTCGTCGTAGAAGGCGCGGTTCAGGGTCGACCAGGCCTCGTCGAAGACCACCTGCTTCTCGGCGTCGAAGCGCACGACCATCTCGGCCGTGACGTCGATGAAGCGGGGCTTGGGCGTCTCGATCGGCGTGGCGCTGACCCGGCCGCCGTCGAGGTAGTAGATCTGCTTGGAGTCGGGGCTGAAGGCGTAGTCGCGCTTGGGCCGTCGCCCGCCGGTGAGCTGCTGGGCGGCCGCCGGCTCCTTGGCCAGTTCGTCCAGGCTGTAGCTGAACAGGTTCTGCTGGTCGCCCTGGCGGGCGCGGTAGACCAGGGTCTTGCCGTCGGGGCTGATCACCGGCTCCTCGGCCGAGCCGCCCAGCGGGATGAAGGTCGCCCGCTCGCGGATGCCGTCGAAGACGATGCGGACCGCGGGCGTCTTGCCCTTGGGGGCGGCGGGGGCGTCGTCCTTCGTCTCGTCTTCGGCCTTGGCTTCGCCCTCGGAGGCGGCGGGCCTGGCGGCCGGGGTCTTGTCCTTGGGATCGGTCTTGGGGGTCGCGGGCGCGCCGGGCTGGGTGGTCCGGAAGAGGTCGCGGAAGGCGTCCTCGCGGTACTTCGGCGTGTTGGGCAGCAGGTCCACCCGGACCATCTTCGACGGCTCGCTGCGCTGGCCGCTGTCGAAGACGATGTACTTGCCGTCCGGGGACCAGGCGATCTGGTCGCTGGTCGAGCCGTTGGCCAGGAAGCTGACGGGGCGGGCCTCGCCGCCCGTGGCGGGGACGACCCAGACGTTGCGGAATGACTTGCGGTCGGTGACGCCGAAGGCCAGCCACTTGGAGTCCGGCGACCAGGCGATCCTCGAGCCGTCGTTGCGGTCCAGGGCGCCTTCGAACAGCAGCGTGTCGCGCCCGCCGGCGCCCAGCGCGATCACCCGGATCTGCCGCGTGCCGTGGACATAGGCCAGCAACTTGCCGTCGGGCGAATAGGTGGGAACGGCGTCGAAGTCCGAGGCCTGGGTGAGCGGCCGTTCCTTCTGGGTCGCGAAGTCGTACTCCATCACCTGGCTGGCCCGGCCGCGCTCGGAGACGTAGGCGACGCGCCGGCTGTCGGGGGACCAGCCGAGGTCGCTCTCGGCGCCGGCGGTCTCGGTCAGCCGCTGGGCCTGGCCGCCATCCTTGGCAGGCGCCGCGAACACCTCGCCGTGAGCGATCGCCGCCAGCTTCTTGCCGTCCGGCGAGAGGGCCAGGTTGCGGAAGGTGGTCTCCACCAGCCGCCGCTCGCCGGCCGCCGCGGGCGCGCCGCGCAGGGCGACGGGGACGCGGGCCGCCGCGCCGGTGGCGGTGTCCAGCTTCCAGATCTCGAACTCGCGCTCGAAGACGATGGCCTTGCCGTCGTAGGCGATGGACGGGAACAGCACCCGGCCGTCGGTGAACCGGGTGACCGGCTGGGCTGCGCCGCCGTCGAGCGGCAGGCGCCAGATGTTCTCCGTCCCGCCCTCGTCGCTCATGAACCAGAGGGTCCGGCCGTCCGCGCCCCACATGGGCCAGAGGCGCTTGGACGTGGCGCCTAGCAGCTTGCGGTAGGGGGCGTTCGCCGCCACCGGCTTCAGCCAGAGCTCGGCCTCATCGATGTGGGAATGGCCGTTGCGCCACCACTGGGTGGAGGAGATGCCCTTGGCCATCAGGGCGATGGACTGGCCGTCGGGGGACGGGGCGCTGTTGAACTCGTTGAGGTAGCGCTCGCGGCTGACCTCCAGCGGCGTGCCGCCGGCCGCGGCCACGCGATAGACGTCGTTCTGGCGGGCGATGTCGCCCGCGGGGCCCGAGAGGTAGATCCACTTGCCGTCCCGCGACCAGCCGTCGAGCTGTTCGTTGGCGTCGGAGAAGGTCAGGCGGCGTAGCTTGCCCGTCGCGAGCGTCAGGACATAGACGTTGGCCGCCCCGGCCCGGGTGGACGTGAAGGCCAGCTCGCGGCCGTCGGGCGAATAGAGCGGGCGGCCCTCGGTCGCCGCGTCCGTGACCAGCAGGCTGGCCGTGCCGCCGGCCGCCGGGACGGTCCAGATGTCGCCGCCCGACACGAAGGCGATCTCGGCGCCGTCGGCCGAAAGCGAGGGTTCGGCCAGGGCCGGCTTCGGGGCGGCGTGGGCCTGGACGGCGACGAGGGCGACGGCGGCGAACAACAGGCGGCCGAGGCCGTGGCGGATGGTCATGGACGCACTCTCGAAGCTTGAGCGTCCTTGTGTAAGGGCCGGTCTGCCTGCGCGCTAGAGCAGGCCGACGCCCTGCCAGATGGCCAGCGCCACCACCAGAGCGCCGACGATCCAGGTCAGCAGGCGCAGCGGCAGCACCTTGGTCATCCAGCCGGCGAAGGGCGCGGCCACGACGCCGCCGGCGATCAGCCCGGCCAGGGACCACATGAGGCCGCGCAGGCCCGCGGTCTCCCAGTGGCCGCTCAGCAGGCTGCCGAGGAAGGCGGCCGAGGTGGCGATGGCCACGAACATCTCCGCCGCGTTCGTGGTGCCGATCGCCTTGCGCGGATCCGCCCCGGCGCCCAGCAGCGAGCTGGTCACCACCGGCCCCCAGCCGCCGCCGCCGATGGCGTCGAAGAAGCCGCCGATCAGGCCCAGCGGGAAGGGCGAGCGCCACGAGAACACCTTGGGCCGCGCCTGCTTCCAGGCGCGATAGAGGATCACCAGGCCCATCAGGAACAGCCAGCCCACGACATAGGGCTTCACGGCCTCGCCGGGCACGGAGGTCAGCACATAGGCGCCGACCACGCCCCCCAGCACCCCGCCGCTGGACAGCAGCGCCAGGAGCCGCCAGTCGATGTTGCGATAGAAGATGTGCGAAGCGCCCGAGGCTGCGCCGGTGAAGACCTTGGCGGCGTGCACGCTGGCCGAGGCGTTGGCGGGGCTGACCCCGAGGCTCAGCAGCACCGACGTCGAGATGACGCCGTAGGCCATGCCCAGGGCGCCGTCGACAAGCTGCGCCGCGAAGCCGACGGCGGCGAAAAGCCAGAAATCCGGATCCATCTAGCGGGGCTGTTAGGGGCAAGCGTGGCGACTAGCCAGCCCAGAACCTCTGATGCCTTCGCCAGAAGACGTGAGTCCATAACTCAACGAACGCGTTCGATGAGCGTGGGTCCGGGATATCCGGCGACGGAATCAGTCCTTGGCGCGTTCCTGGTACGAGCCGTCTTCCGTCAGGATCACCACCCGGGTGCCGGCGGCGATGTAGGGCGGCACCATGATGCGCGCGCCGTTGGTCAGGATCGCCGGCTTGTAGGACGACGAGGCGGTC
>Ga0255338_1004026_pt1 | contig 16151 bp, 8 predicted proteins | sample MeOH1_35cm_T4_19_FD_203715 | JGI IMG/M metagenome (GOLD analysis project Ga0255338, IMG submission 203715) | Sandy soil microbial communities from University of British Columbia, Vancouver, Canada - MeOH1_35cm_T4_195 | ecosystem: Engineered > Artificial ecosystem > Sand microcosm > Unclassified ...
GGAAACCCTCGCGTCCGGACCGCACCTGGCGCCTTGCAGCCATCGCGCGGACCAATTCGCGCAGCGATCCTCCCGCCGGGGTAAGGACGTGACCGGTGCGGAGCCAAACCGCGCGTATCCCAGCCCCGGCGGCCTCGGCCAGGGCGACATCCCGCACGCTTGCATCCAGCCAACCGTCTTCCGACCGCGCGCTCGGACCTTCGACCACGATTACCGCCGGTTTGCGCCGGAGGACTGGTGGCGAGTGAAGCCATTCGAGATCCAGTTCCGCGCCATCCGAAGGAACGAACTGGATCACCCAATCGGCGTCTCCGTGGACGTCTGCGGGCGAGTGCCCACCGGTGGAGAGAAACGCGCGAAGCGCCGTATCGATAGCCCCGGGTGCGCCGCGAACCTGGAAGCGTCGCACGCCCTGCATATGGAAGCGATGGTGACGCTCCAGGTCGTAGCCGAGCAGTGCGTGACGGTAGCGGAACGTGCGCTCCAGGGTAGACCGCACGTAACGGCCACCGAACCAATCACCCAGCGGGTGAAGCGGCAGCTCATACTCGACGTGGTCCGTCAGCGCCGCGCCGACTGGAGCCGCCTCGAAGCGATGCTCGTGCTCCCACCGGGCAAAGGGGCCCCGCACCTGGATATCGCGGAACCGGCGATTCTCCTCGTACAGGTCGTGGAGTGCCAGCCAGCGCACCGGCACCAGACCGAGCCGCATCCGCAGATCGACCTGCGCGCCTACGTGAATTCCACCGCTGTAAGTCCGGATCTCCACGTTTTCCCAGGGCGGGATCAGGCGTTGCGCCGCCCCAGGCCGGGTATGCCAGGCGAACAGCTCCTCAACCGGGACCGGATAGACCGACTGCTGCTCCAATACCGGCACTGTGCGCTCCCAGCGGCTGTTACACTGCCACAATCCATCCGACCCGCCATCACCTCGGAGGCGCGCCGCGGCTCTCGGGTTCGCCGGCCGGGTCGATCACCCGGATCAGCGTACCCGGCGTCCAACTCCGGAGTGACTCTGCCGCGCTTTCCGGGACCCGGAGACGTAGATCGACGGGACCGGAACCGTGCGGGCCCCCCGGTTTCACGGATACTACTTCCACCGGCACGTGTTTGCCGGTGGGCCTGGCATCGGCAGTGGCCAGTGCCAACTGTACGATGGTCCCCGGCTTTAACTCCCGGGCCTGAGCCCAGTAGGTGGAGAAGAGCATCAACCGGAGCGCCGCGCCCTGGACTTCTTCCACGCGTCCCCCGATCCCTTCCCTGGCCAACCTTTGCCTGACCGCCGTCTCCTCGCGTTGCCGGAGCGTGTTGAGGCTGGCATCATCCGCAGCCAGTTTCGCCACCCGGCGTTCGCCGCGATAGATCCAGGTCAGGTAGATGCGATCCCCGGGCGCGAACGGGAGTGCGGCTACGCGCACTCCCGCCTTCCAGAACTCGCAATGCCGGTCTACGTCGAAGCCGAGCTCCGTCAACTCGGTGCGGTTCTCCGTCCCGAGGTGCAGGCTGGCCGTAAAGCGCCGGGCGGAAGGATCCACGGTGCGGATCTCCCAGGAGTGACCGTGCCCCTTCATCTGCCCCACTTCGTCCTGGAAATGGCATACGTAGGCCCGGGGATTCGTGGCGTCCGGCGCGAGGAACAGGTTGACCCGCTCTCCGGGCAGCAGTTCATCCGGGCTCGCGCCGTAAGTGAGGTAGCGGTACGTCGTCGTCCACGGAAGGACTCGAGCGGTCCACACCTCGCCGGGAGGATCCTTGCTGATCTCCACTTCGCGGGTCCGCGGATTCCAATGTCGCCATACGTACCACCCGCGCCGCGGCCCCACACCACCCGGCGAAAGGTAGGCTTCCGGGCCGGGAGGCGCACCGGTTCCCGTCCCCGGCTCCCCCACCGCCGTCCCGGCCCCACCCACCCAGACGGCCGCAGCCACCAGAACCGCCTTCACGCTCCGCATTCCAATCTCCGATCGCCGCAGGCGAATATCGGTTCTAGCCGATGAGGCGGTGCACCTCGCCCTCGATCTCCGCATCGTCCAGCGCTGAACGGAGCTGCGCGACCTGCTCGTCCACGAATGCCTCACAGCGCTCCTGGCTCCAGCCGGGCCGCAGCATCACGTCGAACCACCGGCCACGCTTCTCCCGCTGAAGGGTAACCCAGAAGTCGAGCTGCTCCTTGATAAAGTCGGTACGGAGCTCTCTCCATGATCGCCCGGTCAGCTCCTCCAGTACCAGCGCTTCCTTCTGCCAATCCCCACGCAAGTCCGGGTAGCGCTTCAAGGCATAGTGACCCAACTCGATCAGACAGGCGTCGCAGAGGGGGACCGGGATCAGCGGGTGGCGGGAGAAGCCGGGATCGATGTGATCCGGGCAAAGCGGACAGTGGTAGCCCTCGGGCACGGAGACACGGACCATTCGTGAGCTCATCTGGCAGATGCCGGCACGATGAGCCGGGCGAGAGCGGCAAACGATTCCCGCCGCTCCGCTTCCCGGCTGAGGACCTCCACGCGGTGATTGCCTTCCAACGGCAACTCCGCCAGGAGGTGTTTGACCTGCGACCGCCCCAGCCGCTGCTGGGCGGCATCCAGGGGCTGGAGCAAAAGAAACTGACGCGGCCCCGTGCCCGCTAGCAGGTTGGAGAGATCGCCGTGCCGGGCCATATCCGGGAGGATGGTCCAGTGCACCGGCGGCGCCAGGAGGTCACGCGTGGTGAAATCGAGATCCGCGCCTTCGTTGTAAGTGATGGGGGTCTCATCCAGAACATACCGCGCCTGCTCCGGGAGGAGCGGCGCGGCGGTTAAGAGCAAAACGCCGTCGAAGCCGTGCCCATAAAACACGAGCCGCGTATAGTTCCGGAGGTAATCCCCATTGCGCAGCACCTGGAGCAGCACCAGCAGGTCGCGAGCCCGCTCCGCGAGGAGCGAGCGGCCGGACGCCACCAGCGCCGTACCAACCTGCCCTTCCTGAACGGGCGTGAGGCGCTTACCGGTATACTCCAGGTCCACCACCGTGGCCCGGCTCCGGATCTGGTCGGTCCAGTAGAGCTGTTCGAAGGCGGGCACGAGCCGGTCCCGGTCCAACCGGACCACCACCACGCCGGTTACGTCCGCCGCTTCCGGGCGCGTCACGGTCGCGGTCACCGTCCCCCCGAGGCCGGACGTCCAGGAAAGCTGCTCCCGCCGAAAGATCCGGCTGGGGTCGAGTCCCTGGTCCCGGCGAATGCTACCTTCTGGCAGCTTCGGCTCGCCGGACCATCGCTTCCCCAGTGTCTCCGTCACCCAGCGAGCCTGATCAGTGGCCGAGCCCTTACGCATCCGCTGCCGGTTCAGCCGGGAGAGGGTGAGCGACCCGGAGGGCAGCTCGCCGCTGGCGAACGCGCGTAGCTTTCCGTAGTCGACCGGGCCATCACCCAAGGCTGGAATGGCTACCTCGGGAAGACCGAACTGCTGCCGGAACCACTGGATCTGGAGCGTGATCATCGCGTCACTCCAATCGTGGTCCGTGTCGAATTCGGCGAACCGGAGCCGCGCTTCCTGGCCCCCCACCCCATACAGCCGGCGCGCCTGCCGGGTGGCGGCGTGCGCCCCAGCCACCGGGAAGATCGGGTCGCGCGTCCCGTTGACCACCAACAGCGGCCGGGGATAAGCCAGCGAGAGGAAGAGCCCATGGTCACCGATCGTGAGCAGGTCCGCGTTCAACTCGCAGACGCACATGGTCGTGTCCGCCAGGTCCGCGCGGAACGTGGTAACCGCGCAGGTCGGTGATCCCGCCTGCAGGCGCGGCTCGATGGCCATCGTGTACAGTGTCTGGGTGCCGCCCCCGGAGAGGCCAACCATGCCCAGGCGCGGGCCGTCCACGTCCGGCCGGGAGAGGAGGTAGTCCACGCACCGGACGTTATCCCACAACTCCAGGGCCAGGAGTGATTCGCCCGTGAGCAGGAGTTGCCCGCCTTCGGCGCCGTGACCCGTAGCGCGGCGCTCCTGCTTCCCCCAGCCATCCTTCGCCAGAACGATGAATCCTGCCTTGGCCAGACGCTGGTAGCCGTTCTGGTAAACCGGCCGGTCTCGACCGCTGTGCCCGTGGGGCACCAGCAGGGCGGGTTTTCGCGCGGCGCCGCCTTTGGGAACGTAGACGCTGCACGGCACGGGCACTCCCGGCGAGCTCTCCAGGATCAGCTTTTCGACCCGGTACTCCGGAAACTCCAGAGTGCCGACCTGCCGCACCGGCGGAAGGCGGCGACGCTTCTCCAGATCCAGACCGAGCGACTGGAGCAAGCGGTGGCGACTGGAATTGAGCTCTGCCTGAAGCTGCGCCGGAGTGGTGATCGCCGCCAGCCGGGCGTCGTGCCGGTCACACACGCGGTTCAGGTGCTCCTGTACACCCTGGACCACCGGATCGTCGAAGTGGGGAATCTCCGGCCGCTCCGCCTGCGCGAGCGCGGCGCCAAGAGAAAGCAGCAGCAAGAGGACACCGCATACGCCCCTCTTCATGTCCCAGTCCCCTCATCCAGTCAGCCAGAAATACAACCGTGCCGCCATCCCATTGTCCCGGCGAGTCCGGTCTACCTGCGCTCTCTTTTGCAATGCACTCCGGCGGCAGACCGTGTCACTCCCACTTGCGATCGGGTAAGGTGAGAGCAGAGAACAGCGGGGGCAGCCGCCACAGGAGCAACGTATGAGCGAACCACAAGCCGACGAACGGCTGGAGCTTTCCGAAGAAGAGTGGAAGAAGCGGCTAACGCCTGAGCAGTATCAGATTCTGCGCCGGCAGGCAACCGAGCGTGCCTTTACCGGGAAGTATTGGAACCATAAGGACGCAGGGCTTTACACCTGCGCCGGCTGCGGTCAGGAGTTATTCGCGTCGGACGCCAAGTTCGACAGCGGCTGCGGCTGGCCCAGCTTTTGGGACTCCGTCGATCCATCCAAGGTCGTGCATCGAGACGATCTCAGCTACGGCATGCGGCGGACGGAAGTGCTTTGCCGCCGCTGCGGCGGGCATCTGGGGCACCTGTTCGACGACGCTCCATCTACCCCCACCGGACAGCGATACTGTATCAACTCCGCGTGCCTGAACTTCAAACCGGAAGCTGAAACGCAGGAGCCATAATGCGTCCGGGGGCATCGGGACCCAGCTCCACTTGCCGGAAGCGGTCGCCGCCTAGCAATCGGCGAGCCCGACCTCGCAGGTCGCCAAGACGATGTTGTGGGTTCGGGCAGCGCTGCCAGTCGGGCTCGCAGTAAGCACCGGAAATCCAACCGGCCCAGCGCATGTCGTCATCGCCTCTGGCGGCCTTGGTAGTTTGGCCAATCTCGCCAAAAAAACTTCGCCAACGGACTCTGTGATTGGCAAGCATCTTGCTGCAAGTGAATATACCGCCCGGGAAGCAGCCTACTCCGGATACGGTGACTTGTGGAGATCGCTTCGATGCTCACCAATAGAACAGAGTCTTTTCGTTCCACAACATGCGCGCCGAAGAGACGAACTTCCAGAGCGCCACAAGTCCCCCCTCGACGAGTACCAGGCCAGTTGAGAGGTCTGCCGGGTGGCTCCCGGCAGACTCAAACCATTCTCCCCGCGGCTTCCGCGCCCGCGAACGCCCTTGACCTCGCCCGGGCAAGTGACCGGAAGCGAATGGCGGATCGTGCAATTGCGCGCAAGCGAGCAAAGAGGCGAACCTACCTCGTTGCACGCATCCTCACCCAAGTTGGAATTCTGGGGATGGCGCTGATTGCCAGCGCCCCGGTATTAACGCCGTTGATCACTCGCATCTCGCAGGGCCTCAGAGCCAGCCCACTCTGGATTCAGGATCTGACCCTTCTCGCAGGTCTGACAATGGCTGGCTTCGCAGCCACGAACTTCTTGCGGCTTCGCTGGGAAGCGGACGACGGGCTACCGAACTGAGCGCATGACCGCCATCCGAGTGCAAGATAGAGGCGCGGACCTGCCGACACTCGATATCGCACCAGGGTGAATCACTGCTCCCGCAGCAAGTCGATTGACCTTCGACGACAAGTACGTCGACGGATCGAGCGGTTATCGACTACGCCTCGCCCAAGGCGCGCTGCAGCTCGGCGCGGGCCGATGCCGCCGACCAGACTGCCTGCTGATATTGCCGGTTGGTATCTGCCAGTGCGGCCTGCGCTTCCAACACATCTCGGAGCAGCGCGAGGTTCTGGCCGTAGCGGTCCACCGTCACTCGCAGCCGCTCTCGGGCGGCGTCCCGGGTCACCGCGCTCACGGTCATCAGTTCCCGGGCCTGACCGAACTGCCGATACCGTGTGTTCACGTCGATCAGCACCTGGTCCTCGGCGTCCTTCCGCTGCAGGCGCACCTGCTCCGCCGTGCGCTTGCGGGCCTCGATGTTGGCACGACGCCGGCCCCAGTCCCAAGGCTCCCAGCTCAAAGTCAGTCCGACCTGAAAGAAGTTCTGCGGGACCACCTGAAGCTGGCTCTGGTGAAGGGCCTGAAAGCTGAGGGTGAGATCCGGAATGTATTCACTGCGAGCGATGCGGGTGTCCAGATCCGCCACCCGCACACCCCAATCCGCTTGCCGCAACTCGGCCCGCTGGCGTAAGGCCCGCTCCTGCAGTGCGGTCAGCTCCGGAAGCTCGGCGGAAATCTCTTCCGGAACTGCTACCCGGAATGCGGTACGCACGTCCCGGCCGAGGAGCTGGTTCAACTGCTCCTCTTGCTGCGCCAACTGGTTTCGGGCGCCGGTCTGGTCGTAGCTCTGCTTCGCCAGACGGGCGCGCACTTCCAGCAGATCCGCCTGCAGCGCCGTCCCCGCTTCCACCCGCTGCTGCACGGTGCGCTCGAACTCCCGCAGGAACTTGATGGCTTCCTGCTGCGCGTCGATCGTCTGCTGCGTCTGCAGAATCGCGTAGTAAGCGTTACGCGTATCGGTCGCGGTAGTCTGCTGCTGCCCGCGCAGCGCCTCCCGGCGGGCGTTCTCCGCGGCTAACGCCTGCCGGACCCCCATGGCCAGCCGGTGCTGTTGGCTGATCGGCTGAATGATGGCCGCCGTGGGAATCACCACGAACTGCCGGGGCTCCTCGATGCTCACGTCGAACGGCGGCACCGGCACACCCAGCACCCGCCCAAACGAGCCCTTGTCGAATTCGAACTCCAATGGGGAGAGGAGTTGGAACGCCTGCACGCCCAGGCTGATGTTGGGAAGGCGGCGGGAGCGGGCCATAGTCACACCGCTGCGCGCCTTATCGATCTCCAACTGCGCGGCGCGCACGCGCCGGTTATTCTGCGCGGCCTGCTGGATAGCCTGGTCGATGGTGAGCACCGCGGTTTCGGCGGACGCTTGCGCCCTCGCCGGATGGGCCAGCCAAAGGGTGGCGAACGAGACCGCCGCGACCCACAGAATACCGGACTTCCGGCACTTGCGGAGTCCGGTGCTACCACCTATGAGTCTCGATAGATCCTCTGCGCGCAGGTTTCGTGGGGCCATGCTTTACTACCGAACGAAAGTTACCGACCGATATCCGACCCAACGGCCGAACATGCAAAACATATCGCCACCCGCGCAAGTCGGCGACCCCCAGTATCCAACAATAGAAATTGGACGGAATACCAGGCGGGCTTTCCGGCGGGAGCCTTGGACGATGACCTTGCGGTCAGCTGAAATCGGGGAGACGCAAGCGCATGCCGGTCCGACTATTGGGCAATTGACCTTGACGGGGCGCTCCGGCTAACGTTTGGGTGAGCACGCGACCAGAGTTCGGACCCCAATCTACCCACTCCTCCCCATCGTGCGGAGACTCGGGAGCCTGTATGGCGACGAGGAAACTCAGCCAAAAGGTTTGAAGGTAGATACTCGGCGTCGCGGCACTCCGCCGCGTGAAACCAAAACGCTTTCCACAAGTCACCACACAAAGTGCCGGGGCGAAACCCAGCGCAGCCGGTTCTTGCCTGCGTCTAACCAGCGACGCTCCTCACACGATACCTTGGGTAGCGGGTCGGGAGTGTCCTCACCAAGATCGGGCTGCGCCGATCACGTCTTTAGGGCCATTCGTCCCGACCGCGCGCCTCTGGCGCCGGTAGTACGAGTATTTGGAAGAGGGGTGTAGGATGAGGGGAGGCAAGCTCGCTGCTGCCGTTACCGGAGCCGCGATCCTCACTGGCTGCTCGCATCACGAAGTTGCACCGGAAAAGACCGTTCCGCTGGTCCGTGTGCTCACCATCGACGGGCACGCGGGGTCGGGCAGCGGAGTGCGCTACTCCGCGAACATCAAGCCGCAAACCGAGGTGAACCTGGAGTTCAAGGTGGGCGGCTACGTGCAAGACATCCTGAGCGTACGCGGCTCGGACGGCCAGTCGCACCTCCTGCAGGAGGGCGATTGGATACCCGCCGGCACGGTGCTTGCGCGGGTGCGGCAGGCGGATTACCAGAGCCGCGTGGACCAGGTCCGCGCGCAGCTCGCCAACTCGGCCGCCGGCGTGGGCGCCGCCCAGTCTAAGCGGGGTGAGTCGCGCGCATCGTTGGAAGGCGCGCGCTCCTCACTGGCGGAGGCGGTCGCGTCACGGCTGCGCTCCTCGGCCACTCTGGCGGAGGCCAAGGCCGGCGAGGCCCAGGCGCAGAGCGGTCTGGCGGAGGCCGAGGCCGCGCGTGAGCAGGCGCAGACCACCCTGGCCGAAGCGCAGGCGGCTTCCGCGCAGGCGGAATCACTCCTGGCGGAAGCGCGGGCCGGCGAATCGCAGGCGCAAGCCAACCTGCTGGAGGCGCAGGCGGCCCGGAAGGGCGCCCAGGCGGGACTTGCGGATGCGCAGGCGAGCATGGTGCAGGCGACTGACGACTTCGAGCGGGCGCGCAAACTGCTCGCCTCACAAAGCCTCACCCGCGCCGAGTTCGATGCAGCCAAAGCCCGGCACGACTCGATCGATGCCCGGGTCGACGCCGCCCGGGAACAGGTCAGCCTCGCCCAGGCCCGGGAAGAGAATGCACGGGCCGCGCTCCGCGCAACGTCCGCAAAAATCGACGGCGCCAAGTCGGCCCTCACCGCCAGCCAGGCGCGTATTTCCGGAGCCAAAGCGCTGGTGAACGCGAGCGTGGCACGCGTAGAGCGCGCCAAGGGCCAGATTCAAGCCTCACAGGCAGTGACGCAGGGAGCCGGCGCGCTCGTGGAGGCCGGCGACGCTCAGATCCAGCGTGCGCGCTCGCAGGTCAAGGCGGTGGAGGAGGTGGTGCTCGGCGCGGGGGCGATGGTCCGCTCCAGCCGGGCGGCGGAGGGGGCGTCGAAGGCGCTCCTCACGGAGACGCAGCTTTCCCTGACGGACGCCGCGCTCAAGGCGCCGCTGTCCGCGGTGGTGCTCAAGCGCAATGTGGAGGTCGGCTCCCTCGTCAGCCCCGGGGCGCCCGGGTTCGTGCTGGCGGACGTGCGCTCCATGAAGGCTGTAATCGGCGTACCGGACAAGGTGGTCCAGCGACTGAAGCTGGGAGACCCCCTGGACGTGACCACCGATGCCGTGGCCAACCTGCGGTTCAAAGGCCACATCACCTCGATCTCGCCGGCCGCCGACCCGCGCAGCCGCGTCTTCAACATCGAGGTGACCGTTCCTAACCCGAAGTCGCTGCTGAAGGTCGGCATGATCGCGACGATCGAGCTTGACCCGCAGCGTCTCCCGGCCACGATCCCTGTGGTCCCGCTGGCTGCCATCGTACGCTCCAAGAATGACCCGAACGGTTACGCCGTGGTGGTGGTGGAGAAGCAGGGCGACCGCGAGATCGGCCGCCTGCGCGACGTGCGGCTCGGCGAGGCGTCGGGCAACGGCATCGCCATCTTGAACGGCCTCGAGCGCGGGGAGCAGGTGGTGATCCTGGGCGCCGCCCTGGTAACCGACGGCGACCTGGTCCGTGTGATCCCGTAGGACTGGAGTAGCATGTCTCACGGTAAGAGTGACGCGGAGATCATCCGCACGACCCACAACACGGCCCGCTTCTTTACGGAGAACCGGCAGCTTTCCTGGGTCCTGTTGATCGCCACCATCCTGGCGGGAATCTTCGGCTATTTCCAGATGCCGAAGCGTAAAGACCCGGTCTTCGTGGTGCGCAAGGTCGTCGCCCTCGGCGTGTGGCCGGGCGCGACGGCGGACCGCGTAGAGCAGCTGATCACGCGCCGGATCGAGGAGAAGCTCGCGGAAAACTCACGGGTCACCAAGATCGAGTCGATTTCGCGCACCGGGATCTCGGTCGTCTACGCCAGCCTGGACGACACGATCTCCGAAGAGGCGTACTCCAAAGAGCTGGACGACCTCAAGATCCGGATGGACGCCATCCACGACCTGCCGGACGGCTCCTGGCCCATCCAGTACATTAAAGACTTTGGCGACACGGCGGCGCTCATGCTTACCGTCGCCAGTCCCAAGGTGGATGACGTGGAGGTCTCCCTCCGCGCCCGCGACCTCCAGGCGGCGGTGACGAAGGCGCGCGACATGGCGGACCCGTCTCACCGGGAGGGCCGCCGCAGCCTGGTGGCGCTGCTCCCCTACTCGCTTAGCCCGACGGTGGTAGTGCGGACGCGTGATTTGCTCTCCCGCTACGCGCTGGAGCAGGGCTTCGCGCAAGACGTGCGCCCGCTGGAAGGCCCCGGAATGCTCGGGATCGACGGCGTCATGCCGCACACCGACGCCGAGATCCTCGCCTTCGCCGGAAAGTTCATCCGAGAGCGCCTGCATGCTTCCGAATTCCACCCGGACGTATGGCCGCCGCTAGTCGTCGACCGCCCCTCGCAGATCAAGGAGCGCGTCGCCGCGGTGGCCGGGGACAAGTACACCTATCGAGAGCTGGACGACTATACGGACCTGATCAAGCGGACGCTGCAGACGGTGCCGGAAGTCTCCAAGGTCACCCGCTCCGGCGTCCTACCCGAGCAGATCCTGCTGGAATACGGGCAGGACCGCCTGGCCTCTTACGGCGTTCAACCGTCGCGGCTGGTGGAGATCCTGAGAGGCCGGAACATCATCACCCCCGGCGGGATGCTGGAGGTGGAGAGCCGCAACGTCACCATCAATCCGTCCGGTGAATTGAAGACCGAGAAGGAGATCGGGGACATCCTCCTGATGACCTCCACCTCCGGCACGCCGGTCTACCTGCGCGACCTGGTGGACGTTGCCCGCCGCTATGAGAGCCCGGCGCGCTTCCTGAACTACTACACCTGGAAAGACAAGAACGGGCACTGGCAGCGGACCCGTGCCGTCAGCCTCGCCGTCCAGATGCGCACCGGCCAGCAGATCGGCACCTTCGCCGAGCACGTGAACGCGTCCCTCGCCGACCTGCAGAAGCGCCTTCCCGGCGACCTGGCGCTGGCGCGGACCTCCGACCAGCCGCTCCAGGTAGACGAAAACGTCTCCCTCTTTATGAAGAGCCTCATCGAGGCGATCGTACTGGTCGTCCTCGTAGCGCTGATCGGGTTCTGGGAGTGGCGCTCGGCGATGCTGATGGCGCTCTCCATCCCGATCACCCTCGCGATGACCTTCGCGATGATGCAGGCGGTCGGCGTGGACATCCAGCAGGTATCGGTCGCCTCCCTCATCATTGCGCTCGGGCTGCTGGTGGACGACCCGGTCGTGGCGGGAGACGCCATCAAGCGCTCCCTGGACGACGGGCACCACCCGCTGGTCGCCGCGTGGCTCGGGCCCACCAAGCTCGCCACGGCGATCATGTTCGCGACGATCACGAACATCGTGGCGTACCTGCCGTTCCTGCTGCTCCCCGGCGACGTGGGCCGCTTCGTACGCAGCCTCCCCATCGTGCTGACCTGCTCGCTCATCGCGTCGCGCCTGGTGTCGATGACGTTCATCCCGCTGCTCGGCTACTACTTGCTGCGACCCGGCAAAAAGAAAGCTGAAGCCGAGGCGGTGAACGAAGCGAGCGAAGCGGACGAAACGCCCGCCGAGCCGGCGCGCAAATCCGGGTTCCAGACCGCCTACTACCGCTTCGGCGGGTGGTGCCTCGACCATCGCTGGCTGGCGCTCGGGATGTCGGTCGTCTTGCTCGTGCTTTCCGTGCTGCCGCTCCTGGGACTGCGCCAGCAGTTCTTCCCGAAGGACCTCTCTTACCTCTCCTACGTAGACGTGTGGCTGCCGGAAGACGCCCCGCTCTCGGCCACCAACACCGCCGTGGCGCAGGCGGAAGCGGTGATCCGAAAGACGGCGGAGGAGTACGGCAAACATCATAAGAGCGAGCCGGAGGGCAAGCACACCGCGGAAAACGAGGGCGTGCTCCGCTCGCTCACCAGCTTCGTGGGCGGCGGCGGGCCACGTTTCTGGTGGTCCGTGGCGCCGGAGCTTCCCCAGCTCAACTACGCGCAGTTGATCATTCAGGTGAATGACAAGCACGTTACCCAGCACCTGGTGCCGGAGCTGCAGCTGGCTCTCTCCGCCGCCATTCCGAATGCACGGGTGGACGTACGCGAGTTGGAGTCCGGTCAGCCGGTCGGCATTCCCGTGAGCGTCCGCATCTCCGGCGACGACATCCCCACCCTCCGCCGCCTCTCCGAAGAGGTGCAGGGAATGATGCGCGCCATCCCGATTGCGGATCGCGTGCGGGACGACTGGGGACCCGAGAACTTCGTGGTGAACCTGGGGGTCGACTCCGACCGCGCCAACCTGGCCGGGGTGACGAACCTGGACGTAGCCGCCAGTTCCGCGGCGAGTATGAGCGGCGTGCAGGTCTCCACGCTCCGGGAAGGCGACAAGCGCATCCCGATCAACGTCCGCCTCCGGGCGGAAGACCGGGCGCAACTCTCGGACATCCACAACCTGTACGTCCACTCGCTCACCACGGAGCAGAAGGCGCCGCTGGGACAGGTCTCTTCGGTGGATTACCAGATGCAGACGGAGAAGGTGCAGCGGCGGAACCAGTTCCGCACCGTCACCGTCTCCTGCTTCCCCACCGTGGGTGCCCTACCCACCGAAGTATGGAACCAGGCCACGCCGAAACTGGACAAGTTCCGGAAGACACTGCCGCCAGGCTACAAGATGGAGATCGGCGGCGAGTTGGAGAAGACGGTCGAGTCGAACGAGAAGATGGCGGTGGTCATGCTCATCTCCGTCTGCGCCATCTTCCTCGCCCTGGTGGTCCAGTTCCGGCACGCGTTCAAGCCGTTCATCGTTTACGCCGCCATCCCGTACGGGTTCGCGGGCGGCATGCTGACACTGGCGATCATGGGCGGCGCGTTCGGCTTCATGGCATTCCTCGGGCTCATCAGTCTCATCGGCGTCATCGTGAGCCACGTGATCGTGCTCTTCGACTTCATCGAAGAGCAGCACGCCGAGGGAGCGCCGCTCCGGGAGGCGCTGCTGGACGCCGGGATCATGCGGCTCCGTCCCGTGTTCATCACCGTCGGGGCCACCGTGTTCGGACTGGTACCTCTGGCGCTGCACGGCGGCCCACTCTGGGAGCCGCTGTGCTACGTGCAGATCGGCGGCCTCACGGCGGCGACCGTCATCACCCTGGTTCTCGTACCGGTGCTCTACACCATCTGCGTCCGCGACCTCAAGATCGTGCAGTGGAAAGAGCGAGTGCCCGGCAGCGAGCATTCGAGCGTTGAGCATTAAGCGTTAAGCGCGAAGGTACTCTCCAGAACGGGGAGTCACCACTTCGCCAAGAAGCATTAGCATCCCGCATTTAGCCCCTCTCCGTTCCCAGAATGGGGAGGGGTGGCCGGGTGCCCTCTGGGCGACCGGGATGGGGTCTGAATCTGGAGTAACAGAGTCCTATGGCAGTTGACCGTCAAGATCGAGGGGAGTTCGACTACATCGTGGTCGGCTCCGGCGCCGGCGGCGGGCCCCTGGCGGCCAACCTCACCCGCGCGGGCTTCACCGTGCTCGTGCTGGAAGCCGGTGGCGACCGCGGCTCCGACCTCATCAGCCGCGTCCCCGCGTTCCATCCGAAGTCCGCCGAAGACCCCCAGATGAGCTGGGAGTACTTCGTGAAGCGCTACAACGACCCGTCGCGCGAGAGCAAGGTCAACTACACCCCCTCCCGCAACGGCACGTTCTACCCGCGCGCCGCCACCCTGGGCGGATGCACCTCGCACCACGCGATGATCACCGTCTATCCCCATAACGGCGATTGGAACCAGATCGCATTCGCGACCGGCGACCAGTCGTGGCTGGCGGAAAACATGCGCGGGTACTTCCAGCGCATGGAGAACTGCCGCTACATCGCTGAGACGCCTACGAACCCCGGCAAGCACGGCTACGGCGGCTGGCTCACCACCGAAACCGCCAACCCGCGGACCCTGGTGGGCGACAAAGAGTTGATCAACATCGTCAAGGCGGCGGTAAAGGAAGGTCTGTCTCGCAATCGCCGGGACATGCTCGGCTTCCTTAGCCAGGTACTCGCGGCGATCAACAACCTCCCCCGGGATGCCAGCGATCCCACCAGCGAAATCGCCCGCCTGTTGGACCCGAACGACTGGTCGTTCGTGAAGGACACCCGCGAGGGCGTGGTCCTGACGCCCGTGGCGACGCAGGGCGGGGAGCGGCGCGGCCCGCGCGAGTACCTGCTGGAGACGCTGGACCAGTTCCCCAACCTGCTCACCATCGAGACGTACGCACTGGCCACCCGGGTGGTGCTGGACGACAACCGGCGGGCCCGCGCGGTGGAATACTCCCGCGGAGCGCACCTGTATGCCGCCGATCCGGACTCCGGCCACCTGAACCAGGAACCGGAGCTCTGGGTAGCCCGCGCGCGCCGCGAAATCATCCTGGCGGGCGGCGCTTACAACACGCCGCAGCTCCTGATGCTTTCCGGCATCGGTCCCGCCGAGCAGCTGAGCCAGCACGGCATCAGCCCGGTGCTCATCCGCGAAGGCGTGGGCAAGAACCTGCAAGACCGGTATGAGGTCGGCGTGGTGTTCGAGACCAAGAAACCGTTTGCCGCACTCAAGGACGCTACATTCACCCCGCCCGTGTTCCCCGATACCGGCGACCGGCACATGCAGCAGTGGCTCGATTCCGGCACGGGGCTCTACTCCTCGAACGGCGTGGTGATCGCGCTCATCGCGCGCTCCAAGCCGGAGCTATTGGACCCGGACCTCTTCATATTCGGGACGCCCGGGATCTTTACCGGTTACCGTCCCGGCTACTCCGAGGAGGCCTTCTCCCGCAAGGACCGCTGGACCTGGCTCATCCTGAAGGCACACACCAAGGACACGGCCGGAGAGGTGACGCTGAACTCCGATAGCCCGTACGACGTGCCGGCGATCAACTTCCATTACTTCGACGAAGGCACCACCGGTTACCAGGACGACACGGACGCCGTGGCTGAAGGGGTGAAGATCGCCCGGAGCATGTCCAAGCGAGCGGCGAACGTGCTGAAGAAGGAGCTATCCCCAGGCCCCAAGGTGCGCGCCAAGAAGGAAGTTCCGGGCTTCGTTCAGCAAGAGGCCTGGGGACATCACGCCTCTTGCTCGTGTAAGATGGGTAAGGCCACCGATCCCATGGCGGTGGTGGACAGCAAGTTCCGCGTAATCGGCACCCAGGGACTGAGAATCGTCGACGCGTCCGTCTTCCCCAAAATCCCCGGCTTCTTCATCGTCACCGCGATCTATATGGTTAGTGAGAAAGCTGCGGACGACATCATCGCCGCCGCCCCCTCGATGCTCTGAGCCCGGTAGGGAGCTACAACCCGTGACAGCGACTCGAAGTATGACGTCCGCTCCGGACCCGCTTCAGGCAGATGCGCTCCGCCTGCTGTCGTCCAGCCTCGCGTGCCTGGAGTCGGAAGATTTGCAGGCGCTGGCCGCAGACCTGGAGTGGATCCAGCTCCCCAGCGGCGAGATGCTGTTCGACCAGGGAGATCCGGGAAACTCGCTATTCATCCTCGTGCAGGGGCGCCTGCGCGTATTCCTGAATCAAGACGGCAAACGCATACCGCTGGGGGACGTGCACCGCGGCGAGACCGTGGGCGAGATGGCGCTCATCACCGGCGAGCCCCGCTCCGCCGCCGTCTACGCCATCCGCCATTCCACGCTGGCGCTCCTGCGGCGGGAAGCGTTCGAGCGCTTCATCCAGACCCGCCCGGCGGCGATGCTGGCGATCTCGCGGGTGCTGGTACAGCGACTACGACGAGTCAACCGCTCGGCCACCGAGTGCAACGCCAACATCGCCGTGGTCCCGGTGGCTCCCGGAGTGCCCGTAAG
>Ga0255338_1004027_pt1 | contig 16145 bp, 12 predicted proteins | sample MeOH1_35cm_T4_19_FD_203715 | JGI IMG/M metagenome (GOLD analysis project Ga0255338, IMG submission 203715) | Sandy soil microbial communities from University of British Columbia, Vancouver, Canada - MeOH1_35cm_T4_195 | ecosystem: Engineered > Artificial ecosystem > Sand microcosm > Unclassified ...
GTCGCCAACGAGATCGCTCCGGCCCTCAAGGGTTTCGCCGTGAACGACCAGGCCGGCATCGACGCCACGATGACCGATCTTGACGGAACATCGAATTTCAGCCGCTTGGGCGGCAATGCCGTACTGGCCACATCGCTCGCCATATGTCGAGCGGGCGCCATCGCCGCCGGCCGACCGCTTCATCTCTACATCAACGACCTGCTCGGCGATCGCCCGCTGTCGATGCCCATACCGATGACGAATATCCTTAGCGGTGGCGCGCACGCGGGCCGCGGCATGGATATCCAGGACTTCCTCGCGATCCCCATCGGCGCGAACAACTATGCGCAAGCACTGACGATGGTCAACGAGGTGCGCGCGACCGCGGCACAACTCTCCGCCCGTCATGGCCTGCCGGTTCTTCTCGCCGACGAGGGCGGCTTGAGCCCGGGCCTGGAAACGGCCGAGAAAGCTCTCGACCTCATGGTCGAATCCTTCAAGGCGGCTGGATATGAACCGGGCGTTGATATCGCCATCGCACTCGATGTAGCATCGAGCGAACTGTGTCAGGAAGGTCTATACAATCTCGCCCGCCAGGGTGAAACTTATTCCGGTGTCCAGATGGTCGACTATATCGTCAAGCTCGCCCACAACTATCCGATCGTTTCGATCGAAGATCCGCTCGATCAGGACGACTGGATCCACTGGGCGCAGATCACCTCGAAACTGGGTAACATCCAACTGCTGGGTGACGATCTTTTCGCCACCAATCCTGAACGGATCACGCGCGGCGCTGTCGAAAACGTCGCCAATGCGGCCCTCATCAAGGTCAATCAGAACGGCACGCTGAGCGGGACTTTCGCGGCGATGCGGGCAGCGTGGGCCGCTGGCTATTCCACGATCGTCTCTGCCCGCTCGGGCGAGACCGACGATGCCTTCATTTCCGATCTGGCCGTGGGATCGGGAGCCGGTCAGATCAAGATCGGGTCCACCCGCAACTCCGAGCGCCTTTCGAAATATAATCAGCTGCTTCGCATCGAAGCGGCAGCGGAGCTACCGTTTGCAGGACGTGAGACCTTGGCCGGCATCCGGCCCAAGGTCGCGGCCTAATAAGGACAAGGAAAGCATCATGACCAATTATGCATTGTCGGTGGTCGAGAGCGGCGGTCGGCCGGTGGTTGCGCTGGAGACCGGCGGCGCATTCTACGATCTGTCCAAAGCGGCGCCCGACCTTCAGGTCGACGCATCTGGCGGCATTCTGTCATTGCTCCAGAACTGGGACAGGTCGACCACCATCCTCGATGACATAGCAGCTTCGCTGGCGGGTTGCGATCAGGCTGCCTTGCCCAAACCGGACGACGGGGCGTTCCAGCGCCTCGTCACCCACCCCTCGAAGCTCATCTTCGCGGGTCTGAACTATTACGACCATCTGCGCATCGATCTGGGGATTACCGATTTCGACAAAGAGTCGCTCGATCCTCTTCTATTTCTCAAGCATCAGGGTGCCCAGGCCGCATCCGGGCAGGAACTGGCGTTCCCGATCCAAACCCAGCAGCTCGATTGGGAGGTCGAGCTTGTCGTGATATTCGGTAAATCCGGCCGCGCCATTCCTCGCGCAGAAGCGATGAACTACATTGCCGGTTATGCCGTCGGTGTCGACCTGTCAGCACGCGATTGGCAGAACAGCAAGCGCCACATGCGTGAGTTCGATCTCTTCGCAGGCAAGGCTTTCGACGGAGCGAGCCCGGTGGGTCCGCTTTTCGTGCCGGCCCAGTTCGTGGACTCCTCGAACCTAGGCATGAAACTTTGGGTGAACGGAGAACTCAAGCAGGACTCCAACTCCGATCAGATGATCTGGTCGATTCCCGAACTCATCGAATGGATAAGCCGGCACATGACGATCGAACCCGGCGACATGCTGTTCACCGGCTCGCCGGCCGGGGTCGGCCTCATATCCGGGACTTATCTCAAACCAGGTGATGAAGTGAGGGCCGAGATCGCAGGCCTTGGGATCCTCACCACGCGCCTTTCATCGTGAGGTACGGGCGATGACCAAGGCTATCCTCTGCCTCACCTTCGACAATATGGGCAGCGCCCAGGCCGTCGGCAAAAGGGAGGCCGCGGGCCCCGGCTCCGACGACCTCGGACCGGCCGGATATCCCGAGGCCATCGCCCTTCTGTCGGAGACTGGCCTCAAGGCAACCTTCTTCATCGAAGGTTGGAACGCCCTGCACAACCCGCAAGCCGTGCGGCGGCTGGTCGAGGCAGGGCACGAGGTCGCCATGCACGGGTGGGTCCATGAGGCGATCGGCTCCCTGGAACAGGTTGACGTCGAGCGGGTTCTCCTGGATGCGTATGCGGCGTTCAGGCGCATCGGCATTACGCCCCTCGGATTCCGAGCTCCTGGGGGATGGCGCGGGCCTCATGTTTTGCCCATCCTGCGTCGTCTCGGCCTTTTGTATGACAGCAGCGTCGAACATGGGTTCGATGATCCGCAAGACGCTCTGGCGCCAGCACCGCACATATTGGAGGGCGATTTTCCGAACCTGCCCTGGCAATGGTCGTCCATCGACTATTTCCATTATGCCATGCATCCGGCTGGTCCGCAGTCTCCTGCGCAGATGAAGGAAAATTTTCTCGGAAAGCTGCGCAAGCTCGAGGAGGATGGCGGGTTTCAAACCTTTATCTTCCACGCCTTCGTCTCCTGCGAAACGGAGGAGAGAAGTCAAGCTCTGCGCGAGATACTGGAATATGCCGAGCGCTCGGCCGCCATAGATGTCGTTACCGCGAACGAGGCGGCGCGAATATTGTCCGGCAACGGAATCTGCGCTTAATTCTCATCGTTCCAAGAAGGCCGGGATTGATCGGCGGTCCCGGCCTTCGCTGCGCTCCGTCGGCTTATTGCGGGCGATCGTCGGGAAGAACCTTCATAAGATCGTCGAACGAGGAGGTGGGAAGGGGGTATACACCGCTATTGCGCTCTTCGTTGTTCGCCGAGTAATCACCGCGGTTCCAGCGCTCGAGTTCCTCATGGGCGACCCGTGCATATTCCTCGTTGATCTCGATCTCGTTTTCAGGATCGGTGACAAGCTCGATCAGCATGCCGTTCGGATCCCGGACATAAACCGAGTAGCAGAATCCATGGTCGATGCCCGCAATCGGATAACCTTCCCCTTCGAGCTTCTTCATGAAGCGGTCAATGTCCCTGAAATCCGGAACGGACACCGCGACGTGATGATCGAACGCATCCTGGGGTGTCTTAGGCGCCTCGCCGCGCGCATTGTTCGCGAACTCGAAGAAGGCCAGGCAGCTGCCGTCCTTCATCTCGAAGAAACAATGGAGATAGGGAGTGGGAAGGCCGCGCGTCGGATCGATCATTTCCTTAAAAGCGGTCACCATCGGCATCTCGAGAATATCCTCGTAGAAGTGCCGGGTTTCTTCCATCTTGTTGGTCCGCAACGCATGGTGATGCAAGCGCGCTACCGTCGTTTTCGCCCGACGGGTGTCGCGGATTTCCTGCAATTTGGCGCGGTCGCGACTGACCGGTTTTTTGATATCGAGTACGATGCCGTCGTTGACCATGATATCTCTCCTAAGGGTGGAATAGAAAACTGAATGAATCCTCAGTCTTTTATATCGAATTTCTGCGGTATGATGTCAAGTGCCGGCGCGTCCGGAGCGATTTCAGTCGGGTCCGTTCTTCTGCGAAGTAATGAAAATAGATAAATTATGTTGAAATTTCAAAAATATATAAATAAATTTCTCCCACGAATCGATTGCCGGATACGGCCAATCAATGAAGGATGGGCTATTTGGAAGCCTTGCTTTCATTGGAGGATGGGAGCCGGAATTCCCTTCTTCCTGGCCTGTTATGGCTTGATAAAAGCCAAAAAAAGTGAATAATTACTCAAATTATACGGCGACTGTTCGCTTTCATGGGGAGGCTCGTCCTCAATCCTGTGCTTTCTGGAGGTTGAGCAGGAGATGGCCGGACAAGCGGACTCGGGGCGCACGGGATTGCGCTCTCAAAGGCGACAAGCCGCGCTCGAATGCTGAATTCGCGTCCTCAAGCCGTTCCGATTAGGCCGCGACGGTGGCTTCGGGGAAGCCGAACACCTCGCCCACATGAGCGGAATCCATATATTCCTTGCCGGCGGATATCTTCCCGTCGCGGAAAAACAGCAGGAAATGATAGTCGCTCGAATAGGCCTTGCCGCTCTTCATGAGAATATGTCCCTTGGCGGTGATCGCGACGCGATTGTTTTCAGCCGTGATGTCGTCGAAGCGAAAGGTGAAGGGGCCGTCCGCTTCGGCAAAGAGCTGCGGCACGATCGCCAAGAAATCGTTCTTCTGATGCAGGCCGGAAAATACCGTCGACGGGATCACCCACCAAGTCGCATCGTCTGTCATGAGTGCGCCCATCCGGGCTGTGTCGCCGCTTGCAACAGCGTCAAAGAATTCGAGCGCGACCTTCTTGTTGCCCTCCAGGCTCATATCCTGTCTCCTATGTTCAGAATGGGGTGGGCATATCGCCTATAAATTATCTGACGATATCCTCAAATATATGAACATGGATGCGGGACGAGGTCAAATGGAAATGCCTTGTTGCAAGCATTTCGAAAGATTTTAGTTTCTTGTAAAATTTTTATTGACTGATTATTCCCTCAGTTTAAGCAAGCGAATCGCTGGGGAGTCAGCGGCGGTCGCGAGAGAATGTATGAAGCTCCCGGCTCAATGCTCTCCAGCGATAAGGATGACCTCGGTGGACCATGGTGCCGTGGCCTTTTCCAGCCCGCGCTGCGGTTGTCGGCCGCAAGGCGTTCGCCCGATTCCTCACGCCAAAGATGATTCACTAGGAGAAAGAGCATGAAGGTTCTTGAAGGAAAAGTCGCCCTGATTTCGGGGACGGGCGGCGGTATGGGGCGATCTGCCGCTCTCCTTTTTGCGCAGGCGGGTGCGAAAGTCGTCGGCTGCGATGTCAATGCCGAAAATGATGCGGAAACGGTACGGATGGTCCGGGAAGCGGGTGGCATCATGGAATCGGTTGCGCCTATCGACGCTTCCAATCCTGAGCATGCTGAGCGCTGGGCGAAGTTCGCTGTCGACACGTTCGGCGGCATCGACATCCTCTACAATAACGGCGCATCGCTGCGTGCGTTCGGGCCGTTCATCGACTCGACGCTGGAACAATGGAACGACACGCTACGGTATGAGCTTACGATCGTCTACGTATCCACCAAAGCGGTCTGGCCCTATCTCGTCGCACGTGGAGGCGGGGTGATCATCAGCACAGCGTCGCTATGCGGCCATGTCGAGCTGCCGCCGTTCCGTTCCGCCGCGCACGGTCCGTGCAAGGCTGGCGTGTCGGCCCTTGCAAGAATGTTCGCTGCGGAAGGCCGCAATGACAACATCCGGTCGAATGCCATCAGCCCCGGTCTGATCCTGACGCCGGTTTCGCAGAGCTATGAGAAGGAAGACAAGGTCGTCGGCGACCTGCTCGTCTCGAAAATCCCGATGGGCCGGATGGGACAGGCCGACGAAATCGCCAACGTGGCCCTGTTCCTCGCCTCGCCGCAATCGCATTACATCAACGCTCAGGACATCATCGTCGACGGCGGGATGTACGGCATCAACAACGTCGTCGAGCATGTTCAGGTCGACTATGCCGATTCCCCGCTTCTGAAGAAAGCGGAGACCGAAACCGCCTAATTTCCGGGGAACCTTTGCCTTGCCGGGATGGCAGGCGGGTGCTTGCAAGCGCCTGCCTGTCTACTTCCCCATTGCTGTCGACACCAGTCCCGAATGCCGGTACACGACGTTGCCACACGGATGCAGGCGTTGGCTGATTTTGCCTAGCGATCTATGCTTCGACCGCCACATGACCGATGCCGCCATCGAAAAGTGCCGGAAGGCGCTTCATTTCCTTACGTACCAGCGCGCGTCCCGGGGCTGCCATCATTGCGTCCATCCCGGCCGCATCTCGTCAGATTATCGGGATCAGGTAGAATGAGTCGGCATGTCGGCCTTCCCGGCCGACTGGCCACAAGAGCTGTGCGCTTTCGACGCCGGGCAGCTGGCGCGCAGCAACCCGCTCTAAATTCCTGCGCGCAATTTGCTCTCTGTACCAGGCTGGGCTTGCCCTTCCCATGTTCCCGATCGTATCAGCATGTGTCTTCCCTTCTAATTCGTGGAAACAGATTCAACAGCCGAGAGTGGCGAGCAGCGAAGAGCGCGGGCTACCTCGGTTACGCGCCGCCCCTGATAGCGGGCGACCGCAAGATGAGCTTCGTCGGGGAGAATGCTGTCTCCCATGGAGGCGTGGGTCGCGCCATAAGGGGTTCCCGCCGCGAACATCACCGGATCTCCATAGCCGAGCGGCACTATCACCATCCCCAGATGCGCCAACGGATTGTATAGCGAGAGAAGCGTGGACTCATTGCCGCCGTGCGTTGAGGAGGTCGCACCAAATACGGAGCCAGCCTTTCCGTCCAGGCGCCCCTTTGCCCACAATCCGCCGAGTCCGTCGATATAGGCTTTGACTTCCGATGCGACGGAGCCGAAGCGGGTCGGCGTTCCGAAAATGATCGCGTCTGCCCACTCGGCGTCATTGAGGCTCGGGCTTTCGTAATTGGCGTTCATGCGCTCGGCCTGCTCGGTCCACCCCGGAACGGCCTGCATGATTTCCGGCGCTACGATTTCGCGCGCTCGCCGAATTCTGACTTCGGCGCCGGCAGCCGAAGCGCCCGCGGCGACCGCCAAAGCGAGCGCTTCGGTCGACCCGGCGCGCGAATAAAAGACGATTAAAATCTTGGTGTGGGTCATATCCTGTCCTTGAGAATGCCGCGCGCCGGTGCAGCCGGAAGGCGAGCGACCGTAGCCGGTTGGCCTTTGCCGTTGCGATCGGCCCGGGGCGCGGGGGTGATAGTCGGTTTCTGATCGATTCGTCAGATATCTATAAACGTCCAGAGCGGCAGCGCAACGTTTCCCGTCGCATAAGTGCTTTCCTAGTCTGGAGGAGCGGGTCATATTCGGCGCACTTCACCCATTGGGTTATGTGCCAAGCAACTTCCAGCTTTCTTCATGCCATTCCTTTGCGAACGTTAGCACTTCATATTGGCGAGTCGCCACCACGACGCCGATGGAAAGAATCCCCGGATTTTCACCAATTGCAGCATTATTGAGGATTTCCTCAAAATCTCTTGACAGGAAGGGCTATGCAATCCTAAAGCAATAAGACTGAATATTCATTCAGAACCGTGCGGAGAGACGCGGAAGCATGGAATATGGAGATCCGGAGGGGATTCTTATGGCCGTTTGCAGTCAACACACGAAGCGCATCCTGCTTGCTGGGCTTTCCCTGGCGGCCTTGATGAAAGTCATTCCCGCAATCGGACAGACGGCCGGTGCGGATCCGGCCTCGCAGGTGCGAGAATCCGCAGGTATAGGCGACATCGTCGTCACGGCGCAGCGACGCTCCGAAAAACTCAACGACGTCGGCATCTCGGTCGTCGCTGCCAGCGGTGACGCTCTGCTGGCGAAAGGCGTAAGCAGCACCGCGGATCTTGCGAAGCTCGTTCCCGGCTTGACCGCAACTGAAACGCCTTACGGCACGCCCGTTCTGACGTTGCGCGGCGTCGGCTTCTACGAGTCCAGCCTCGCTGGCAGCTCCCCCGTGGCAGCCTATGTCGATGAAATTCCGCTTCCCTACACTCGAATGGCGGCCGGCACCTCGCTGGATATCCAGCGCATCGAAGTGCTCAAGGGGCCGCAGGGTACGCTCTATGGCCAGAATTCGACCGGCGGCGCCATCAACTTCATCGCAAACAAGCCTACGGATGAGATCAAGGCTGGCTTCGACGCGAGCCTCGGGCGCTTCATGGATACCGATGTCCAGGGCTTCGTCAGCGGGCCGTTGGGCGACTCCGCTCGGGCTCGCCTTGCCCTTCGAACGCATCAGAGCGGTGATTGGCAGAAGAGCGTCTCGAGGGAAGACACCATGGGTGCGACCCGTGTCACGATGGGACGTTTCCTCCTCGACGTGGATGCAAGCGACGCGTTGACCTTCGAGCTCAACCTGAACGGCTTTATCGACAGGTCGGACACCCAGGCGCTGGCCGCGGCAAGTTTTTCGCCGAACGATCCAACGTCGGTACAGCCAGCGGAGCTTGCGGCCGTTCTTACATCGCCGGGCAGCAACCGTCTGGCCGATTGGGGTGCCAACCGCGAATATCGCCGAAACAACTGGTATTATCAGGCTGCGCTGAAAACGACCTATTCGCTCGGCGGCGCGGATTTGATCGCGATCACCGCCTATCAGCACTTCAAGCAGGATCAGACCACGGATGCGGACGGCACGAATGCCGAAGCGGCCGACAGCAACCAGTCCGGCTATATCAAGTCATTTTCCCAAGAATTGCGTTTGCAGGGCGAAGCGGGCCCGATCAAATATGTCGTGGGGGCGAATTACTCCCACGATACAATCTTCGACGACACGCTCTACATCGTGGCCGATGGATCGCAGGCCAACGGATTGCGAGCGCAGGGATTGAATTTCCGCTATGCGCGGACGTACACGAAGCAGAAGGCCGATACCTATGCGGGCTTTGCGAACATCGACTATGAACTATCCCGAGGCGTCAACCTTCAGGGTGGCATCCGCTATACGAAGCAGGACCGTAGCTTCACTGGCTGCCTGGGCGACCCGGGCCCGATTGGCGAGGGTCGCTGGGCGGCTCTGTTCTCGTACCTTTACGGCACTACACTGGGCGTCGGGCAGTGCACGACGATCAATCCCGCGACGGGCGTCATCGGCCTTCAGGGCGACGATCTAAACGAAGACAATATTTCCTGGCGCGGAGCCATCAACTACAAGCCGGCCGATGGCGCTCTCATCTATGCGAGCGTCAGCCGGGGTTACAAGCAAGGCAGCTTTCCAACCCTGGGTGCGAGTCTAAGCACGCAATATATCCCGGCGCGCCAGGAAAGCCTTCTCGCCTATGAGATCGGGACGAAGCTCTCGCTCTTGGACCGCAAGCTGCAACTTAACGCTTCGGCCTTCTATTACGACTATAGCGACAAGCAACTGCGCGGAAAGTTCATCTATCCAGTCCTGGGTACAGGCGAAGCCCTGATCAACATTCCCAAATCGCGCGTTCAGGGTGCTGAGCTGCAGATTCTCACAGCGCCTGCTCCCGGCCTCACCTTCGAGGTGAACGTGACCTATGCGGACTCCAAGGTCCAATCGGATTATCCGGGTCTTACGCCGACTGGCGCGCCCATCAATCTGAAGGGCGAGTCTTTCGAGCTCACGCCTAAGTGGGCAGCCAGCGGAACGATCGCCTACGACACTCCGGTGAGCGACAAAGTGAATGCGTTTGCCGGCGTCGACGTAAACTATCAGAGCCGTCAGCACGGCGGTTACGGGGGAGATCCGCTGTTCGCGATCGATCCCTACACGCTGATCGATCTGCGGGTCGGCATTCGGGATCGCGATGACAGGTGGCGCGGCCAGCTCTGGGTCCGCAACCTGACGGACAAATATTATTGGACCAACGCCAACTATCTTGCGGAATACACCTATCGCCAGACCGGCAAGCCCAGAACCTACGGGCTTTCGGTAAGCTACCGTTACTAACTCTCCCTTGGGGATGTCGCACTTGTACGCTGCGCCATCCCCATTTTTCGGCTTCTGAACGGGAAGGATTGGAAATGGCCGCGATCATGGTCGTCTACATGAAGATCGACGATCCTCCTTGGATTACCGGCTGTTTCCAAACCGTGCCGGCGTTGATCGCCAAATATGGCGGCGGGTCATCGCTGGAGGAAGAGAGCCTCATCGGTTGGAAGGCGACCTGGACGTAGACCGCATCGCCGTACTTGAATTTACTTCCCTTGACGTGGTCTCGAAATTCTGGACGGTCGAGCGTTACGTGTCTTTCAAAGACGCTCGCGAAGCCGGAGACCGCTCCCATATCATCGCTTCTTCGATTGTCGCGATCTTGAAAAGGCTCTTCAATTACTTGCTGCGTGCATGGCCGCGATATAGCCAAATGTCATACCGGGGCCGATGCTGGCACCGCCTCCTGGATAGGCGCCGCGGAAAACTGAATTGGCGTCTACGCCGATGGCATATAGCCCCGCTATGGTCTCGCCCGTTGCATTCAGCACGCGGGCTGACGCATCGGTTTCCAGACCGTTGATCGTACTGAATTCGCCTGGCCTGATCTCCACGGCGTAGAAGGGACCTGGGTCCACCGGCCCTAGCGTGGGATTAGGCTGGTGCTGGGGATCGCCCTGTTCAGCGGTATAGGCGTCTTCGCCTTTGTTGAAATCAGAGTCGTGGCCATCGCGGGCGAAGCCATTGAAGCGATCCACTGTCGCATCCAGAACAGCCGGATCGATCCCCAGCCGTTGGGCAAGGGCAGGAATAGTCGCCGCCGTTTTGAGGTAGCCGTTCCGGATATGGTTTTTGTAGGGGAGCGGGCCAGGTCTGACATGTCCCATGCCGTAGGTGCGCAAGGCGGCATGGCAGCAGATCAGCCAGGCGGACTGGATGTCCTTACGGATCATCACATTGCCCAATTCCTGATAGGAAGCGCCTTCATTGACGAAACGCCGTCCATGCCGATCCACCAACAGGAAGCCTGGGAACGCCCGATCGCGGAAGATGTGTGGATGATGGAGACGCCTGCCGCTGCGATCGACCCTAGTCGACAATGCCGCCCATATGCCATTGGCGACATTGTCGGTGACAACATGTCCGCCTGCTTGCCCGCCGGCATGGAGACCATCGCCGACATTCGTTTCCGGCTGCAAAGAGCAACCCGCGCCCGCGAGCGGCAGATAGGCGTGCCGCATCGCATCATTGCCGCCATAGCCGCCGCTTGCCAGCACGACCCCGCGTCGCGAGACAACCACCTGTTCCCTGCCGTCACGACGCACGATCACGCCGCGCACCGCGCCTTGGTCGAACTGTAGCCGCATCATCGGCGTTGACGGCCACAGAGTGACGCCCTTTTCCCGCGCCGTGAGCAGCAGCGCGCCGATTAACGCATTACCCCCGACCAGGCGGGTCGGACGGCCGTGCAGCAGCAGATCCCGGACATAGCGGCCAATCTTTCGCGCGGTGTACAGGAAAGCAGCGCGATTTCGAAACGCCGCCCCAAAATGCGCGACATCTGCATAGGCGACCTGCATGCCGCCCAATATGGAGAGATTGGGGAGGCCGGGGCTGATCCGCGCGAGATCCTTGCCGAGCCGCCGGCCATCAAATTCGGCCGCACCGATGCTGCGCCCGCGCGCTGCGCCCTTGCGCCACGGCTCATAATCGAGGCTGTGCCAGTTGTCGAAGCGCACTACGCTGTTCGCCTCCATCATGCCGACCATTTCCGGGCCATGCCGCAGAAAGGCGCCGACCTTTCCCTCGTCATAGAAATTGCCCATCAGGTCGCGAAGATAGTGGTCAGCCTGCTCCGGACTATCGGACAAGCCAGCGGATGCCATATGCGGATTGTTCGGTATCCAGGCCACCGCGCCCGAACGCGCCGTCGTGCCGCCGAACGTCTCCGCCTTCTCGATCACGAGCACGGAAAGGCTCCGATGCGCCGCCACGACCGCGGCCGTGAGACCGGCTGCCCCTGAACCGACCACCACCAGATCGAATGTCGATTCCTCGTTCATCATTTGTCCTTGCTTATGCGGCGATGCTTGGATGTGTCGGAACGTAAACGGGCCGACATCCCCTTTCCATCGTCAGTCCGCCTTGGCCCCAGCCTTCACCCAGTCGCGCAACTTGGCGATCGATGGAGCATCCAAGGGTCCCGTCAGGGGCATGCGTTCGCCCGAGCCACCGGCTTGGACATGCGTCCCCTCCACCTTGCGGATGAGGTAGCTTTGTTCCGGTTTTCCCGGCGCGATGTAGGAAAGGGGACTCTCGCCGCTTTTAACTGCCACGATTGCCCCGTAAGCCGTACCAATCTCAAGATTGAGATTGCCCGAAGCGCCTTGGGCCTGATGGCAAGCTACGCAATTGCCGTCGAAGATCGGCTGAATTTCCTGGTTGAAGCTTGGGCCGCTGGATGGCTCCTGCACCTTGTCGGCCTCCCGCTTCCCATCTTGAGAGCAGGCGCAGATCATCAACATCGAAAGGCAGATCAAAATCCGTGCGCGCCGCCGGGCGGCCGCCCATCGCATATCTGTCATTTCATTACCCTCAGGCAGCCGCAGGCAGTTTTACATCAGCGGCGTCTTTCACGGGTTCCTGGACCGCGTTCATCCCAGCCAGATGGCCATAGGTCATGGCCAGACCGAGAGTGCAGCCGCCGCCCCAATAGCTCTGCCCAGCCGGGGACGAAATGCAGTTGCCGGCGCCATACAGACCGGGAATCGGAGCATCAGACGTATCCAGTATCTGCGCCTTGGGATTGATGACCGGCCCGCCATTGGTGTCGAGCACGCCTGATCCCAGGATGATCGCGTAATAGGGGCCTTGCGCCTGGAACGGATGCATGGTGGCGTTGGGCATCTCCCCAGTCTTCCAGGGAGTTCCTTCACGCGGAATCGAGGTGTAGCTGAGCCAGTCCCTGTCCCACTGGAACGCGCCGCGACGAAACTGCGCGTCGGTGCCGGTCTCGGCAGATTGATTGAACAGGGCGACCGTCTTGGCGAGGCTCGCCGAGAAGCCGCCGTCGATGCGAACCTCTCCCCAACGGTCGCCATGACGGTCCAGGCGCGCCTGGATCGCCGGGGCCAAGGCGGCCAGGTTGTCGGCTTCAATGATGTAAGAGGCCTGTGCGCCGGCGGGCGGCAGAGGAAAATTGTCGGAGAACAATTGGGTGACGCGCCGGTCGTAGATCATGAACAGAAACTGGTTGGGATATTCTTCCCTATTTGTATCCCATGTGAAATGAACCTTCGCCCGGTCATGATAATTATGCTTTTCATTGACCACGCGCTCGCCATATTTATTGACAATAACCATGCTATCGCCCGGTGGTTGCCAAATTCCTCTGGGGACGCTCGGCAGATCTAGCGTGTGTTCCATCACGACCTGCATGCGCCATGCATTGTTGAGGTTGCCGAGCTTCGCGTCGATGGCTTGCGCCATCGTGACGAAATCGCCTTCGCTGGTGGGGACCGAGCAGGTTCCATAGATCGGCGCCGGCTGGAAATTGCGCATCATATCCTTGTTATGCGCAAAACCGCCGGTGGCGAAGATCACGGCCTTGCGCGCCCTCAGCCGCACGGTCGTCTTATCCGGCGCGGCCAGTTCCAAACCCACCACTTCCCCTTTTCCATTACGCAGGATCGTCTGCGCGCGGTGCTTGAGGAGAAACACAACCTTCCGCGCGTCTAGCCAGGCCTTGAGCTGCCGCACGAGTTCGACGCCGAGGCCATAGCTTCCATCAGGTTTTTGCGTCATGATCTGACGCCCGAGCGGCACCTTGTTCTCAGGCCCCTCATAATAATCGGGCAGTTGCAATATCTGCGTGGTTTTGAGCGCGTCGATGCTTTCCATATATTCGAACGCCTTGGATGCATTATCGTAAAATGCCTCCATCAGCCGATATTCGGGCTCCGGCATGCCAAAAAAGGGCGCGCCGCTGCGATAGAGATGCGGCCGGGCGCAGCGCGCCATGTAGCGCAAGGCGTCATCACGGTTGTCGACCTTGCCCTTGGCACGCAGGAAGCGGTTGTTCGGAACCCACATGCCCCCTTCCGACTTGGTCGATGTCCCGCCATAGGTGGGGCCTTTCTCCACCATGATGACCGAAGCGCCCTGGTTCACGGCCGCAACGGCTGCCGAAAGCGCGGCGGCTCCCGTTCCTACAATCAGTATGTCGGTCTCTTGCGCCCAGTCGAACGCGTCTCCCGACGGGCGCGACATGGTCGCGCCCGCAGCAAGGCCCAGCGCTCCGCCGACGGTCGCGCCGGCCGCCGTTGAGAAGAATTGCCGACGCGAGGAAACGGGTCGCGCAGATGTTGGATTGCTTGCCATGTCGATCCTCAACAGATGTGGCCGCTATGCTTTGCCGTTCGAGATCGGCTCAATAATCGAAGGCGATTGTCAGTCCATAAGTGCGCGGCGGCTTCACAAAGCCGATGACCGGCGAGCCAAGGAGTGTTGTTGCGACCTGCCCGGATGCGCGAATGGTTTCATTGCCGATATTGCGCACAAAACCCGTCATCCGCAGCCCCTTGTCCGTGCGGTAGGTGACGAAGGCGTTCTGGGTGTTGAACGCGGGCTGCGAGACATGATTGAGGTTGAAGGGCGAGAAATAAATCCTATCCGACCAATTGCTTTCCCCCCGGACCGTCAGCGAGCCGCCGGGCACGTCGAAGCTATATTGGGCCGACAGGTCGATCGTATATCTGGGAGCCTGCGGCAGCCTGTTGCCTGAAAGGTCGAAGGCGGGCACGCCGTTCTCGTCCAGCGTCGTGCCGTCCCCGGCGGGCCGGGCCTGATCCGCCGTCACGTAATTTTTGAACCGCGAATGCAGCCAACTGGCGTTGAGCGTGACGATGAGGTCGCGCACCGGCTCGAGGGTGAACTCCCCTTCCAGGCCGTAGATTTCGGCAGCCGCCGCGTTTTCCAGAACCAGAAGCTGCCCTTGGACCTTGCCCACCTGAAGGTCGGAATAGTCATAGTAGAAGCCGGACAGGTTCGCCCGGAGATGTCCGTCGAGCACCGTCGATTTCAGGCCGATTTCATAAGCATCGACTTTCTCCGGATCGAGCGCGGGGCCGGTCGAACCCAGGTTGAAAGTGCCCGCCTTGAAGCCCTTGGAATAGGAGGCATAGACCATCACGTCGCGTGCAATGTCGAAATCAAGGCCGATCTTGGGCGTGAAGGATTTGAAGGTCTTGCTGTCCCTGTTTGCCGGAAAGCGGGGACCGGCTGCTGGATCGTAAAGATCAGCGAAGTTGAAGTCGGATTGGTCGGCGACCTTCTTCTTTTCCCAACTGTAGCGGGCGCCCAGTGTCAGGCGCAAGGCGTCGGTGAGTGAATAGCTGTCCTGCGCGAAGATGGCGGCAGCGTCGGTCTTCAGGCGTCCGCCCGAGTAAAAGCCCTGGACGAACAAGTCCGGACTGCCCACGGCAAGGAGATTGAACGGCCCCTTGATGAACCCGTCGATCTGCTCGTGCATGTAGAAGGCGCCGACGACCAGCTTGTTTCGGTCTGTGTCGAGGTTGAGTTGTAGTTCCTGCGTATATTCGTCCGACGTCTCGCCAAAATCGATCTGGAAAAGATCAAGACCAAGCGGATTGAGGTCCGATTTCACCAGAAACGAACTGCTGCGATAGGCGGTGAGCGAACGCAGCGAGAGCGTATCGCTAAGTTCATAGGAAATGTCTGCGCGCGCGCCCCAGAATTCCGCTTTATTGGACGGATCACGCACACTTGCCACATTGCGCGGGCCAGGGTCGAAACCGCCGAGCAGCAGGCCGGTCGGCGTGACCGGATCGCCCGATGCGGTGAAACCCGCCGGACCGAAATAGTGATAGATGTTCGACCTGTCCTTCTGGTGATAATAATCGGCACCCAGCAGGATCGTCAGGCGTTCGGTCGGCTGGAACAGCAACTGTCCGCGGACCGCTTGCGAATGCTTGTTGTCGACGTCGGCGCCCGTGACGCGATTTTCGCCATAGCCGGAATGACTTTGGATCTGGCCCGCCAGCCGCATGGCCACCTTGTCGCTCAGGCCCGTCGAATAGTGGGCCTCTGCATTGATTGCGTCATAATTGCCATATGTCAGGCTGACGCCCGCCTTGGTGTTGAAAGTGGGGCGGTTGGTGATGATGTTGACGCTGCCGCCCGTGGCGTTGCGGCCATAGAGGGTTCCCTGTGGTCCGCGCAGCACTTCGACCCGTTCGACATCATAGAAGGACGCCAGAGCCGCTGCCGAGCGGGAGAAGAACACACCGTCCTGATTGAAGGCAACGCTGCTTTCCGCGCCAGTCGAAATATTGTCGACGCCGATCCCGCGCAGGGTCAGCCGCGCCTGTCCGACCTGTTCGGAAACGTTGAGCCCGGGGACGGTGGAGGCGATCGCTGTCAGGTCGGTCGCCCCACGCTGGGCCAGCGCCGCGCCGCCAATGGCGGACACCGCGATCGGGGTATCCTGAACGGATTCCGCACGCTTTTGCGCGGTCACGACAATGTCGGC
>Ga0255338_1004028_pt1 | contig 16145 bp, 14 predicted proteins | sample MeOH1_35cm_T4_19_FD_203715 | JGI IMG/M metagenome (GOLD analysis project Ga0255338, IMG submission 203715) | Sandy soil microbial communities from University of British Columbia, Vancouver, Canada - MeOH1_35cm_T4_195 | ecosystem: Engineered > Artificial ecosystem > Sand microcosm > Unclassified ...
CAGACCGTAGCTCGGAATGACTTGCACGAAAGTAGGATGCGCAGGCGAATGTGGCGCTTACTCCCGTGAGGGTCATCCCGACGGCAGGAGGGATCTCGGCACCCGTTAACGGGTTGGTATCCGCTCGGCCGTCAGAAGCCGTGGGGAGAACACAGTTTAGGGGTTCACCTCGCACTCCATTACTCCACTACTCCACTACTCCATTACCCCGCGCCCGGCTCATGAGGGGCGCGAGGCGGAGGCCGCGAAAGTGCGGGCCGGAGACCGGATCCCCTGCCGGGGAGGGTGCCCTCCCCGGTTCGAGATTTTGCCGGGCGCGGCTCCTTACCGCCGGATGTTCGTGGCGAGGACCGTGACCCGCAGCTCATCCCCGAGCGACTCATCGATGACGCAGCCCATGATGATGAACGCGTCCTCGGCGTCCGCCGCGCGGTGCACCACGTTCGCGGCCTGGTAAACCTCGTCCAGGGTGAGCTCGCTGCCGGCGCTGATGTTCAGCAGCACCCCGCGAGCGCCCTCGATGGAAGACTCCAGCAGCGGGCTAGAGATCGCCCGCTCTGCCGCTTCCACGGCGCGGTTGTCGCCGGTGGCCACGCCGATCCCGAGGGAGGCCGTGCCGGCGCTGCTCATGATCGCTTTCACGTCCGCAAAGTCTACGTTAATGAGCCCCGGGATCGCGATGATGTCGGACACGCCCTGAACCCCCTGGCGGACCACGTCGTCCGCCAGCCGGAAGGCATCCGTGAGCTTCGTGCGGCGCTCGGCCACGCTGAGGAGGCGGTCGTTCGGAACCACGATGCTGGTGTCGACCTTGGTCTCCAGCGCCGCGAGGCCCTCTTCCGCGAGGCGGAGGCGCCGGGGCCCTTCGAAGCCGAACGGCTTGGTGACCACGCTGATGGTGAGCGCGCCCAGATCCCGCGCGATCTCGGCCACCACCGGGGCGGCTCCGGTGCCTGTGCCACCGCCCATGCCGGCGGTGACGAACACCATGTCCGCGCCTTCCAGCAGCTTGCGAATGTCCTGGCGGCTCTCTTCCGCGGCACTGCGGCCCACCTCCGGGTTTCCACCCACGCCGAGACCCTTGGTGATCCGGTCGCCGATCTGGAGCCGCAAGGGGGCGAGGGAGTGGTCCAGCGCCTGGAGGTCCGTGTTCATGGTGATGAACTCGACGCCGGTCACGCCGGATTCGATCATCCGGTTCACGGCGTTGCTCCCGCCGCCGCCCACGCCCACCACTTTGATGCGGGCGTACTGGTGGGTTGCCGCCGGGGGCCAGTGCGTACTCGCCTCCGGAATGCCGGCACGGCTCGCGGCCATGGTGGGGGAACCGAAGCGGGGGTCGGGCCCGCCCGGTGCTGGCCGCTCCGGGTCGGGGCCTGTCCGGCGCGCAATCGGGCGCGGTTCAGGAGTCTCTCGTGGTATCAACCTTACCTCCGTGTGGGGCAACAGTACTCCCCAGTAAAGGGTCGGCGACTCACACGTCGAGGCGTAGGGTTTCCCGGGATGACGGTAGGCTGGGGACCGTTAGCTAGACTGGCTCGAGGAGGCCACGCGATACGCTTATCTGCTGCCGATCACTTTCAGGCGCCACCAGGATCCCACTCGCCGCTACTTCCACACCCGCCGTTCGCTCACGAAGCGTTGCCGGACGCCTTCCCGGCAGGCATGGTGCCGGGTGGCGTGTGGTAGATGGCGAACCCCGCGATGAAGGTCACGTAGATCCCGCGCACCCCGTTCCAGGAAGGAGCTTCCAACGCGGGGCCGCTGGCATCCCGCGTCACCCGCAGGCGCGTAGCACCGCCGTCCAGGACTGCCGTGCCGGAGAAGTGGGGTCCCACAATCAACGAATCGCCCCAACGGGTCACGCGGGTGCTGAGCCACCGGTAGGTTGTGGCACCCGCGCCGAGGACCGTAAGGGCCAGCGCGAGGCTGCTGACGAGCAGTAATCGTCTGGAGGTGCGGGGATCCGAACGTGAACTTTGCGTCATAAAGCGAGTATAGCCCCGGCCCTTCATGCCGTCAAGAAAAGCGTAACGAGTGGCTCGCCCGGCGCTCCCGAGCACTGCCTGGGCACAAAGGACGGCGCCTCGCACCTGTTCTCAGCTGGCTTGCAAAACAAGGGAGGAACGCTGAGCCGCCTGCTTGGAACTCTCAAACAGGCTGGCGCAGCCCCTGGAACTGTATGACCACCCTTCTCTGGATGCTCCTGCCCCCTACCTACCTGATCGTTGCCTACTTCTCGCACTCGGGTAGGGTGCTGGAAGATCTTCTGGGACTGCTGGTGGGCAGCGGCCTGGCCCGAATTATCGGCGAGGAACTGGGTAACGCTGCGCTTCGGCGCCGGCGGGCAGGTGCAGGGGGCATCGAGACGCAGGATGCCAGTGCCGGTCCGGGTGCGGCATGAAAAGGATGCCCCGCACGGGGTCCTCAACCTCCTCCCCTGGGTGGGGATGAGGCGCAGTTCCGTAAGCTTCGGGCACACGGCCTGCGCGGTTTCCAGAAACTGCGCCCGGCGCCCTCTCCTTACCCTTCTTCCCGTCGGGTGCTTCGCAACCCCCGGAAGCAGCCGACGGGCAGGACGGGTGGGGTCTGCGAGCGAGCCACCGGCAAGCGCCGGCCGCAGTGACGGAGGGGATGAAGTTGCCCTATAGTGAGCCAAGCAGCATGCCGCGGCCCTGCGTTCTGATCTCGGGTTAGGCAAAGCAGGCGCGGTTCTGCGGGAGATCTCGATGGCTGCCTCCACCACCCCCGATCCCGACTTGAACCGGCTCTCCTGGCAGGCGCAGGGCGAATACCAGGCTGCCACCGACGGCACCTGCTTCTACTTCCGCGACCGCGAAGGCCCCGTCGCGAGGTTCTTGGGCTTTCTGTTTGGGGGGGCGGTTACCGTGTCGGCGGGTGGGTATGGCGGGTGGCTGCTGCTCACGGACCCCACAATCGGGGCCAAGGTATTCGGCTGCTTGCTGCTGCTGGTGGGGGCGGTCTTTGCCGCCGTGGTCTGGTCGTCGGTGGGGCGTGGCCGGTGGGTGATCGTTTACGACCGCGGAGGACCCGGCGCGCCGGGCGAGATCCGCTATGACGGAAAGCGGCTACCCGTGGAGCGCGTGCGCTGCCTCTCGACCCGATCGATCGGGGGCGACATGCCCAGGAGCACGGTGGTCGCCGAGTTGCACGACGGCACGTTTGAGATGCTGGGCCCCAGCGGTGTCTCGACCTGGCCGGCCCATTACGGGCAGCAAGCGGCAACCTGGATGGGCCTGCCCTTCCGCCACTCGGGAAACTGACCCTGGAGTAGGGCCGGCTCAACGCCCCCTTTGAGTAGTCACCAGGCGCAGCTCCAAAAGTGCGGGGCAGGCCGTCCGCGCGATCTCCAGCACCAGCTCCCGCCGGGAGCGGAGGGCGTCCGCGCTGATGCCGGGGAGCTCGATCACCAGCACGTCGCCGTCCCGGGTCACGGCGGTGGCGGCGGCGAGGGCGAGGCGCACGGGGGCGGCGGGCTCCGCGCGGAGGCGCGCCCAGACTTCGGCCAGCTCCGGCAGCACGGCGGTGGCGGGGTCCGGACGCGGGGCGGTCTTGCGGACCAGGAACGGGTCCGGGCGTGCGGCCACCACGGCGGCGGTGCGGGTGCGGCGGCGGCGCTCGCCCTGGGCGCGCTCTTGCTGCAGCACCCAGGCAAGGGGCGGCTCCTGGCACTCCGGATCCCCCTCGCAGGCGCCCAGGATGCGGCTGAAGAGGAAGCCGCCCGGCTGCGCCAGGCCCTGCTTCGCGGCCACCCACACGGCCCAGCGCGCTCCCCAGTGGGCGCCCCTCCCGCTCTTGTGGCGCAGCAGGCGGCGGATCCCGGCGGGCTGCACGCCCAGCTCCGCCAGGAGCCGGGGCACCTCCGCCTCGTCCGGGTAGACGGCGCCCTCCCCCTCCGGGCTAATGCCCGGCAATGCCCCCGGCAAGGCAGGGCCCATGGGGGGTATGGGGGGCGGCGCACCCGTCGGGTTTCCGGACGGGGGCAGGGATGGGGGCGGCGGGTTTTCAGACGGGTGGGGTTTCGCCACGGGTCGGGTCGGCGGACCCGTGGGGATTGCCGAGGGGTGGACCGGCACGGCGCGGGGCAAGAGCAGCTCGCCCTGGCCGTTCGCCTGGAAGCGGGCGGTGTGGGCGTCCAGGGCCGGGAGGTCGTCCGGGTGGAGGAGGTCGTCCAGCACCACGTGCAGGAAGCGGTACGACTTCCCGGCGCGGCGCTCGATGGTGAGGGCGGCGCGGAAGAACTCCCACTCCAGGTTGCCCGGCTGCTCCTCTTCCCAGAACTGCACCAGGTAATGCCTTACTTTCTCTTCCGAGAGGCCGCGGAGGGTTCCCGCCAGGTCCGCCAGCGAGGGCTGGACGGCCCCTCGTACGCGCGCCAGGGACTGCAGCCGCACCCACATGCTGGTGCGGTACGGATGGATGAGACCAAGCCAGCGGTCCACGTGGTACAGCGTGAGGCCGGCCGGCTCCCCCGCCCACGTGATCTCCCGGTACGCCTGCAGCGCGGCCCGGCTGCGGCTGGTGAGCCGCGCCGCCAGGGCTCCGTCGCTGACTACGTGGAGGCCGCGGGACTGGTGTGCGGCGAGGAGGGAAGGGGGCATGGGGAGCGTTAAGCGTTGAGCGTTAAGCGTTGAGCGTTAAGCGTTGGGCGTTGAGCGTTGGGCGTTAAGGGGAGCAGGAGGGTGCGGGGGTGCGGGGGGCCTCGTCCGCTCCCTGACCGTCGCGGTTCGGATTAGAGGCGCTACCCCAATCCGAACCACGACGGTCAAGGAGCGGGCGAGCTGCGCAGGCGGGCTCGCGAATGCCTGCTATTTCTTAAGGCTCAACGCTCAACGCTCCCAACACCTCACACCCAACGCCTTCGTTATTCCTCGAACGGATCTTCTTCCCGCTCCAGGTCGTCCGCCCAGTCCACCAGGCTGAGAGCGGCGTCCGCGAGGCTGCCGAGGGCGAGGTCGACCAGCTCCTGGACGGCGGTGAGGCGCGGATCGGGATTCGTCTTTAGCACATCGCCGATCGCGTCCAGGAGCCAGCCGGCGGCGTAGAGGCAGCGGCAGGCGCGGCGGGAGTTCCCCTGCAGCGCGAGCTGGTCCGCCGTACACTCCCAGCTCTTGAGCGCCAGCGAGGCCGTGCGCACGGAGCGGAGCGTCAGTTCGTCCAGGGCCGTGAGCCCCTGCTGGTGGTGCTCCCCGGCGCGCGAGAGGGTGCGGTACATCGCCATCCGGCGCGCACCCCGGTGGTTAAACGTGCGGGCCGACTCGTTTACGGGCAATTCTTCGATCATCGATTCCATGGGAAAGCTCCGGGTTCAGGCATTCAGGCATTCAGGCGTTCAGGCATTCAGGCGTTTGGGCGTTTGGGCGTTTGGGCGTTCAGGCATTCAGGCGTTCAGGCATTCAGGCGTTCAGGCATTCAGGCGTTTGGGCGTTTGGGTGTTTGGGCGTTAGATCGCGCCGCAGGCGCACCTTCCCTGACCCCCGACTCCCATCCCCGCGACCAGCGGGAGCCTGCCTCCCGACCCCGCGACCCACGGGAGCCCGCCCCCTTCATGCCAGGCGTAAGAGCGCCGGAGAGACCGCTGGCGCTTTGGCGTACGGGTCCAGCACGGCGAGGGCCAGCATCTCCGGGTCGCGGTCGCAGAAGCGGCGGAGGGCGGTGCGGCTCACCCGCTTGCCGATGCCGCCCAGCTCCACCACCAGGCCGGGGTGCTTCTTCGCCCAGCGGTAGGCGTCGCGGCGGCCGCAGCGGAGGATCGGGCAGACCTCCGGAATGGTGAGGAAGTCCGGCAGGGCATCCCACTCCACCGGGTCGGTCCAGCGCTCGATCGGAGCGCGTTTGCTGCTCATGCCGGCCTCCGTTCCGCCTTACGCAGGGCGCGCAGCAGGGCGAGGTGGTCCGTCTCCCCGCCGGCCGTGTACTCCCCCTCGTCCGTGCGTACCACCGCCACGTAGCGGCCGAACGCGGCGCGGTACAGCCGGGCCTCGACCCCGGGCGGCACCGCGTGCACCAGCTCGATCCGGGTCATCGCGATTCCTCCTCTCCCCGGGGCGCCTCCGGCAGGAGGTCGCCCCGGGCCAACAGATCAGACAGCTTCTCGCCGCCGATGGAAGTGCGGAGCTGCGTGGACGGCACCAGCTGCAGGCCGCGGCGCGCCACCCGAGAGCGCAGCGTGGGCGTGGGCAGCCCCAGTGCCGCCGCGATCTCCCGCTGGCTCATCCCCCGCTCCCCCAGGCGCTCCACCCGCTCCAGGAACGCCAGCTCCGCTCTCGAAATCAATACCGGCATGGCCAGCCCCTCTTGTGTTAAACTAATTAACAACAGGATCATATCGCCTGGTGTTAATTACGTCAACACCAGTTTGACATTTTGAGCCACGAAGATTGCAGGTCGGTGGTAAAGAATGCGTTAACACTCTCGTATGCCGAGAGTAGATGACGCGTTCGGAAAAGCGGTGACCCGGGTACTGGGCGAGCACCAACTGGGGAAGCGCCAGCAGACGGTGCGGACGGGGCTGGACCACGTCACCATCGGGAAGATGATGGACGGCATCATCCCCAGCGTGGAGACGGTGGAAAAGTTCGCGCGCGGCTTCAAGCTGGACGTGAACGAGTGGCGGGGTCTGGCCGGCTACGAGCCGGTGGAGTCCGGCGCGCAGCTCCTGGACGCGGGCCTCTACCGCCTCTCCCAGCGGGTGGGCGAGGTGATCCCGTGGGAAGGCGAGACGCCCCGCGAGCGGCTTACCCCGGAGCAGGCCCGCGCCGAGCTGGCGGACATCGAAGAAGAGCTGCGCGAGCGCGGCATGCTGAAAGACTAATGCTTTGGGGGAGCGGGCAATTGACAATTGATAATTTTCAATTTCAAATTGTCAATTGAGTCCCCCACCCGGCCTGTTTGGTCGCTCTCCACTTTTTGACACCCCCTCTTCCCTGCAGGGGTTTTCTTTTCGCTGTAGAATGCAAACAAATGTTTACGTCTTCTTTCGTGCAGCGTAGGCATGAGGTGATTGGATGGCGCAATGGTGCGAGCAGAGGGGGTCAGGAGATGGGAGATGGGGAAGGTGCCCGGGCGGGCGAATCCTGATCGGCTGATCGCGCCGCAGGCGCTCCGCCCCCATCCCCCATCTCCTATCTCCCATCTCCTGACCCCGCGCCGTGGAGCGGCGCCGGAAATGGGGAGCTTGATGGACATCTGGATTGAGGAGCGCTGCGAGGCGATCCGGCTGGCGCTCCGGATCGCGGGGTTTCCGGAGCTGGCGGACCTGCTGCGCCTGGTGGACTGGCTGGGAGGCATCGTGCAGCTGCGGCACACGCGGGGGGCGGGGGCGCGGGTGATCCACTTCAAGGATGGGACGAAGTCGATCACGCTCCCGGTCCGGCTGGGCGAGCGGCCGATGTGCGAGCAGCTGGCGCATGAGGTGGGACACGTGCTCCTCACGGCGGGGATGGGGTCGCTCCTGCGGCAGCTGGCGCCGGGGGACGCCAGCGTGGAGCGGCTGGCGCGGCGGTGCGAGGCGCAGGACGAGCGCCGCGCGCGCGATTTCGTGCGGGCGTGGTGGCTCCCTTCCCGCCTGGTGGAGCGGTATCCCGACGACGCGGAGCTGGCGGAGCACGCCTCCGTCACCGAGGCGATGGTGCAGCTGCGGCGGCGGCAACTGGGCGGCCGGGTGATCGACATCACGCGCCAGCTGCCGCGGTGGTCGGCGGGCCAGCACTACCACACGGTGGTCACCCGCACCCGCTCCCGGGCGCTGCTGCAGGTGCTGCGGTGCGGCTCGCTGACGCCGATGTTCGATCTGCCGACGACCCACCCCGCCTGCCTGGGCGACGCCCTCCAGGTGAACGCCGACCTCGTCGCCCTCACGATCGGCGAGTTCGACCGCAAGTACGACCTCTTCCGCTGCGGCGACCCGGAGCTGCAGCCGGTGGATCTGGTGCAGCTGCGGCAGTGGTCGGGACGGTAGCGCTGCGCGCCGGAGATGGGAGATGGGAGATGGGAGATGGGAGATGGGGAAGGTGCCTTGTCGGGCGATTCCTGATCTGGAGATCGCGCCGCAGGCGCTCCGCCCCCATCTCCCATCTCCTAACTCCCATCTCCTGACGGCTGCGCGCAACGCATAAGGACAGGACAGATGGCCGAGGGGCACGTTGGATTTCGGGATGGGCCGCGGGGGCGGAGCTACTACTACACGATCCCGATCACGCGGCCGGACGGCACGCGGGGGCAGGAGCAGCGGCGCGGGTTTAAGAGCGAGCGGGCGGCGCGCGCGGCGATGCGCAAGCGGCTGGTGGAGCTGGAGAGCGGGGTCGCCACGGTCACCTGCAACCAGACGGTGGCGGAGTACCTCGCCTTCTGGCTGGGCCAGATCCGGCGAGACGTGAGCCAGGCCACGCTGGCCAAGTACGAGCGGACCCTGCGCGGCGCCCTGGTGCCGGTGCTGGGCACGCAGCGGCTGAGCAAGCTCACGCCGTTCCTGATCGACGCCGCCTACGGCCAGGCTCTGGAGCGGGGGACCAGCGCCAACCAGATCCGGAGCGCGCACACGATCTTCAAGGCCGCGCTGAGCCGGGCGGTGGACTGGGACCTCCTCCCCCGCAACCCATGCGCCAGCGCCAAGCCGCCGCGGAAAGAGCGGGCGGTCGACGCGGAAGACAGCCGCGTGCGCGCCCTCACGGACGAGGAGGCGGGGCGGCTGCTGGCGGCCCTGGAAGGCCCTGCCTGGCTGGCCGCCTACCTCTCCCTGGGCACCGGCCTCCGCCGCGGCGAAGTGCTGGGGCTGCGGTGGCGAGACGTCGACTTCGACGCGCGGACGCTGTCCGTGCGGCAAACGGTGGAGCCCGCCGCCGTGGCGGGAGGGGGGCTGATCATCGGCCCGCCCAAGACGGAGCGCTCCGCCCGCACCTTCCGGGCCCCCAGCCGCGTGCTGGGCCACCTGTGGGACCACCGCCGGCGCCAGGCGGCGCGGCGGCTGGCGTGCGGCGGGGTGTGGGACGGGGACCTGGTCCTCTGCCGGGACGGCGGCCGGCCGATCCTCCCGGACACCCTGAACGACTGGCACGCCCGCGCCCGGGAGCGCGCCGGCCTGCCGAAAGAGATCCGCTTCCACGACCTGCGCCACACCTACGCCACCCAGAGCCTCCGCGCCGGGGTCAGCGTGACCACCCTCTCCCAGCGGCTGGGCCACGCAAACGTGTCGGTCACGCTGAACGTGTACAGCCATGCCCTGCCGGAAGACCACGAGTTCGCCGCCGGCGTGGCGGACGCGGTGCTGGACCGGATGGTAGCGGCCGGCCGGTGCGTGGACTTTCCGGCAGCCGCCACCAAACTGTTGGCACGAGCGCCCTTTATCGGGTAAAATAAGTGTAAGCAGGTGGAAACTCCGCGGAGCCGCTAGATCCACGGATCAAGCCACGCGGAACCCCAATCGGGTCCCCGATCCACTCCACTACCTGCCCCCCCCACCCACTCCGCCGGTCTGTCTTTGCGTCTCTGATCCACCCCTGTTGCCGCCTCTAATAGGCCGGACAGTTCCACGCGGAGTAGTCTGACTCGGCTTTAGGAGGCCGGCATCTGCGAGCATCGGCGTGTACGCGACACAGCGGGCACTCCCACCGAATCCAGGCGCCTTCCCCGATGACGGTCCCCGGCGGGCCGTTGCTCGAAGGCACGCCCGGCGGCCCGTGAACCGCTCCCTGGTGCGGTTATCACTCCGTAGCGCGAGCTTGCCCGTACGGGGAAATCGGCTCCGGAACGGTAGCCCGAAGCCGCCCGCTAGCCCCGGCTGGCCGGCGTCGGGTACCCACGCCGTGGGTGGGCACGGGAGGGACTCCGTTAAGAAGCCGCAGATTGGGGTCGGTCAACGCGCGATTGAACCGTGAACGCCGAGAGTCAGAGCGGGCGTGGCGGCGTCGTCTCGACGCCTTCCGGTGAGCCGGCGGCTCACCGGGCCGCCGAGACGGCGGAGCCACATCGTTCCGCCCCACCCCTCATTTCCAGCTTGACCATTAGTGGCAGGCCTACGCACGAAGGGCTGCGACATTACCTGGAATCGAACGGGATCGCCGCGCTTCGCTCGCGATGACTCGGCTTTGCGGTACGGCAAACGCAGGGAGGCAGCGTCTATGCTGACGCTGCCTCCTCGCAACCAACGGGCGCTACACCTTGTCCGGTACCACGTACGGCGCCCGGTACTTCCGCTTCAGCATCCCGTCCGCTTCCTTGTCCCCGATGAACTGCTCCTTCACCGGATCGAAGTGGAGTACGCGATCCACGCGGAAGGCGATGTTCCCCAGGTGCGCCAGGCCGGAGGAGGTGTGCGCCGTCTCCACCGGGCCGTGCAGGTGCTCCTTCTTGCGGCTGCGGATCGCCTCCACGAAGTTCTTGAAGTGGTCGCCGCCCGCCTTGTTCTTGGGGCCCGGCTCCCGCTTCTCGCCCAGGAACGTCTCGTAGCTGTCGTAGCCCTTGATCACCATGTAGCCCTTGCTGCCGTAGAAGATGTTCCCCACGCCCGCGCCGTCCTCCAGGTTGGTGCACCAGGGACGAACCTCAAACTGGATCTGCTTCTTCTCCTTGGGGTACTGGAAGAGGGTGGTCAGCGTCTCCGGGGTCTCCTTATCATCGTCCCAGAGGTACTTGCCGCCCATCGCCGTGATCCGCTCCGGTAGGCCAACGCCCAGGCCCCAGAGGCACATGTCCGTTTCATGGATGCCCTGGTTGCCCACGTCGCCGTTGCCGTACTCCCAGGTCCAGTGCCAGTTGTAGTGCACGAGGTTCCGGGTGAACGGCCGCGTCTGCGCGGGGCCGGTCCAGAGGTCGTAGTTCAACGTGCTGGGCGCGGGCTCCGTGCTCTTCTTCCCGATGCTCGGCCGCCACCGATAGACCAGCCCACGGGCCATGTAGACGTCGCCGAGAAGGCCGCTGCGAAGGTGCTGCACCGCTTCCTGAAGGGCTACAGAGCTGCGGAGCTGCACCCCGTGCTGGACGATCCGGTTGTATTTCGCCGCCGCCTCCACCATCTTGCGACCCTCCCACAGCGTGTGGGAGCCCGGCTTTTCCACGTAGACGTCTTTGCCCGCCTGCATCGCCCAGATTGCGGCGAGGGAGTGCCAGTGGTTCGGGGTGGCGATGGAGACGGCGTCGATGCTCTTGTCGTCGAACACCTTGCGGAGGTCCTGGACGATCTCCGGCTTCTTTCCGTACTTCTTCTCAAATTCGGCCTGTCGCTTGCCGGCGACTTCCAGGTCCGGGTCGCAGAGGACCGCCACCTCCACGTTCTGCTCTTTCTCCAGTCCCATGAAGCCGCCGATGTGAGCCGTCCCACGGCCATTCACACCCAGGACGGCAATGCGGAGGCGCTCGTTGGCTCCTCTGGCGCTCTGGGGAAGGATCATCGGCCCCGCTACGGCCGCGGCCGCCACGGCTCCGGAGGTGGTTTTCAAAAACTCGCGGCGGGTGAAGTCGGTACGCGATTCGCTCATGGCTTTCTCCTTGGCTCGCATCTACTGGAAATGGGTTAACCGTGCGTCAAAACAGGTCCTCTAGGCGTCGCTGCCCCCTCGTACTAACGACCGGGCAGAGAGCAGCCGAGACCGGGAGGCTGGATCGTATGGGCAACGGCGCCAAGGACTTCCGCGCATCCTTGGTAGCACCTCCGGCAAATAAGCCACCGGTCTGGGACGGTGCGGTTGAGTTTAAAGAGCTCGTCACGGTAAGTGGGAACTCGGCGTCGGCCCCGCCCAGTCGTCCTAGCGTCTCTCGATTGGCGTCCATTGGCGAACCTGCCCGTACGGGCGAATACACTTTCTGGCCGTCACTTACCAGATGCGCCCCTTTGGAATGACTAACAAGAGCGAAGGGTATGCCGCTCCGTACTCTTAGTCCGCCATTCTCGGACCACGCCAGACACGCAGCTTACCGTCTCGATCCCCGACCACCAGATCCGCATCCCCTCGGAATAGAACACTCTTTCCGGATTCGTTCCCTTCCACGTAACCCAGTTCCTTTCCAGTTGCTACGTTCCAAAGACGTATAAAACGGTCCGGTCCGGCGGAAGCCAGAGTTCGGGAATCGGGAGAAAATGCGAGTGACCACGTATCGTGTGGGTTCGCAAGGAATGACATGTGCTTCTGTGAACGCAAGATGGCTCGACGGCGAGTTTTGAGATCAACCAGGCAAACCGAGTCTTCTTCTCGGAAGGCTAGAAAATGACCATCCGGGGAGAAGGTCAAGGGACGCTCGGAACGCCACAGATTTTGCAGACGGGCGTCTTTGCCTCCATTCGACAGATAGATCGAGAGATTCGAACCTTCCAACACCGCGAGTTCGTTCGCTGGTCCAAACGCCGCAACTCTACCTTTTAGGGTGCGACGTAATTGAGGGTTTTTCAGATTCCAGACACGTACATTCTCCGCTGCATCTGCGGTGGCAAGCGCGGAGCCATCTGCAGAAAAGGATAAAGATGCTGCCATGTTCGGATGCGATAGCTCAATTGCGGGCGCCAATAACCCATCCGGCCATACCTTTACAGATTTGCCGGTAATTACTGCGAGGGCGTCACCCGTTGCGGAGGTCTCTAAGGATCCACTCCCCGGTGCAGTCAATCGTCTATCCGGAGTCTCACTTCCTGGCTGCGTGATGCCGATCTCATTCTGGAAGCGGATCGCAAGCGCTTCGCTGGACGGCACCTGAGAAAGTGAGTAGATGGGCTGATGGAAGTCAGTTTCACGGATTGTTTTGTCAGAAGCATGCAGGTCCCAGAGACGAGCTACCTGGTCCTCTCCGCCGGTTGCGAGTAGCTGACCATCCCGGTTGAAAGCCATTGCGGTGACCCGGCCCCTATGCCCCCAGATACGTCTGTTAAGAGTGGCCGTGCTAATGTCCCAGACCTCTATCTCACTCCTTGGCTCCGGTCGATAGCGATTTTCGGTTGCAACGGCGAGCCACCGGCCATCTCGGGAAAGGGCCAGCGCCAGTACTTCGCTACCCAACCGACTCACGCTGCGTCCCGGTGAATTCGAGCGCAGGTCGAACAATCTTACCGCGTCGTTGACGGCGATCAGCGTATTGCCGTCCGGCGAGAAGATCAAGTGCTTCAGGCCTCGGCGGCCACAGTTTAGCCGGCGCCAGGGGCGCACCGTAGCTTGTTTCCAGATGACGATGTCTCCCCGGGCATCGCCGGTTGCGATGAGGCGGCCATCCCGGGAAACACACAAGGCAGTGGTCGCGTGTTGGCCGGCATCGAGCGTCTTTGACCTCTGCCCATTCTCAACCCAGATACGCGCCAGTTTCCGCGGCAGTGTATGGTCGATGGCAGCTACCAACTTCCCATTGTCTGAAAGCGCCGGCTGCGAGAGTGGCGGCAGGTTCGCTGCCAACAGCTGATCTCGCCCGCTTTCCAATTCAACGGCTCGCAGCTCCCAGTTTTCGCCTGCCTCTCGTGGCCCGCCCGCAGTACGACGGAGTCTGATCGCTCGCTTACCGTCCGCGGCGACTAGCATCCAGCGGCGATCCTCCGCTTTGGGAGGAACATAGTGCCTGCTGCTTCGGTTGCTTTCCAGCTCATGACGAACGATTTGGTCGACGCCGGCGCTCAGCACTACGTCGCTGCCGGGTGCGAAAGCAATCGAAGTGATCGGGGTGGAGTTTCCTCGCAGGATGGTCCGCAGCGGTTGACAGATGAACCGAAGATGATACCATTCCCAGCCGCGCAAGTCCGGTGCTGAGCCTGCAGGCAGATATTCGGATAGCAGATCTAGGGCTTGGACGTAGTTGCCCGTACGCACGAATTGCCATGCGGATTGGATTTGAGACACATACCCCAACTGCCGGACGTCGGTGAGTGCCGCGCCGCGATCGGCCGCGAGCTGCTTCGTGGTTTTCTCACTTTTCTGCGCTCGTAGTGATGACCAGACGCCCCAGGTCGCCAGCCCTCCGGTTATCGTGACCAGAGCGCTGGCGATCGCAACAGAGCGGCGCAGACCTTGCCGGTAGGCCGTCTTCTGGCGGCGGAGCTCCGCATCCGGCATCCGGGCGTCGATCCACGCGGGGTCGAACACCTGGCGGTAGATGCGATTGCGCACCTGCAGGTAGCCCTTCTCCTCGCTCACGATGCCGGAAAGGCGGAGCTCCGGCACGTGGGGGTCGGTTTCATCACAGCGCACGCGCTGCCCGGCGCGGATGCGGCGGTACAGGTCCAGGTACCCCGCCACGTCGTCGTCGCGGTTGACTAGCCGCTCCTGTACGAACAGGAGGTTGTCGTCCCGGTTGCGCGCTCCAGGGGTAAGGAACAGGCTGCGGCAGATCCGGTCCACCCCCCGGACGTCGTATACTTTCGGGTTTTCCGCCACTTCCTGGCAGAGGCGCTGGGTCAGGTAAGGATGTCCGTGCGTCCAGAAGAGGACCCGGCGCAGCAGCCGCTGCGCTACGAGCGGGGGCCGGAGCGGGTCCCCGGCCGCCCCGAGCTGAAGGCCCACCGCCAAGGGCCGGGCTTCCGCCTCCTGGAAGTCGTGCAGCTCGATGCGCCGGCCCACGTTGAACGGGGTCATCCGCGCGTCCTGGATCAGTTGCGAGGGCGACGCGACCCCCAACAGGCAGAAGGTAATCCGGCTCAGCGCGGGTTCTTCAGCGCGCCGGTTATAACACTGGCGGATCGCGGCGAACAGCTCGTCCATGCTGAACGGCAGGGACCGGATGCTGTCGATCTCATCCACGAACACCACGAGCCCCGCCGAGTCGCGATCCGAGCCGCTGCCCATCGCGATGGTTGCGCTCATCGACGCCAGGACAACCTGTTCCAGGGAGAGCATGAAGCGCTGGAGAGATCCCAGCTCTGGGTGCTCCAGCCAGAACGCGCGCAGCTCCGCCCGGAGTCCCAGTTGGCGGCCGGTCAGATTGAGGAGTCCGTAGTACCACTGCTCCAGGGTGAGGTTCTGGCCCACCATGGTGAGGTCCAGCGTCACCACGGAGAGCCCTTCTTCCCGCAGCCGGCTGGCCGTGCGCACCATGAGGGAGCTCTTGCCCATCTGCCGGGCGGTGAGCACGTAGCAGAACTCCCCCTGACGCAGGCCGTCATACAGCTCGGAGTCGGCCTGCCGCTCCACGTACGAAGGGGTGTCCTGCCCCATCGTACCCCCGGTGATGAAGAAGCTCGCGCTACCCCGGATCATCGCAGGTGACGCTCGAGGTACGTGGCATAAAGGCGGCAGCGAAAGCTCGCTTCATACGCGGAGTCGCCCACCACCACGCCCGCGCTCCAGAGCCGGTAGAAGCTCTCGGTCGTGGGACAGGGCCGCCCCGCCAGCAGCTCCCGGACGGCGTGCAGCATGCCTTCATCCCGCGTGAGGAGGCGGAGCATCCGGCGCAGGTGATCCCCGAACAGCGCCTCCTCGCGCACCGCCAGCCGCTTCAGCTGGGTTAGTGAGAGCTCCTTCGTAACCAGCTCGTGAAATCCCTGGTGGGTGAGGTAGGGGTGACCCGCCAGCAAGTCGTAATACTCCGCCAGCTCGGCCGGCGTCTCCAGCGGCACGCCGTAGCGGTCGTTTAGCTCCGAGACCTCGGCCGGCGAGAAGTCATCCACCCGGATGCGCGTCCCAACGTTGAACGGCGACTGGTTGAGGTCCGACAGGAACAGCTGCGCCTCCGTCGCGTAGCAGAGGGTGAGGGTGAGCTTCGACCAGGGGAGGTCGGGGTTCAGCGCGCGGTCGTTGTGCAGGGAACGCAGCAGCCCGAACACCTCGCTGTGAAAGGTGCATTGGAAGAGGCGGTCTACCTCATCCAGACCCCACACCACCGGTCCCGGTATCCGCTCCAACAGGTCAAGTAAGACGTCGCGGAAGTTCACGCTGGGGCCCTGCAGCGGGTCCCAGAGCTCGTCCACCTGCAGGTCCGTCTCCGCCTGATGGGCGATCCAACGGGCCAGGGCGAGGAAGAAGACGTCCACCGATTCCAGCTGGGCCTGGTTGAGCAGCTGAAAATCAGTCAGGATGATCGTCGCGCCCTGCTCGCGCGCCTGCTGCAGCCCGCGCGCCAGGAGGGAGGTCTTCCCCATCTGACGCGCGCCTTTGATCCGGACTATGCTGTCTCCCCGCGTCGCCGCGAGCCGGAACTGCTCGTCCGCATCCCGCTCCAGA
>Ga0255338_1004030_pt1 | contig 16135 bp, 13 predicted proteins | sample MeOH1_35cm_T4_19_FD_203715 | JGI IMG/M metagenome (GOLD analysis project Ga0255338, IMG submission 203715) | Sandy soil microbial communities from University of British Columbia, Vancouver, Canada - MeOH1_35cm_T4_195 | ecosystem: Engineered > Artificial ecosystem > Sand microcosm > Unclassified ...
GATCCCGGCAAGGCCGCCAAGCAGTAGCAAACCCACCCCCTCATTCAAAGGTCGACCGCCCTGCCTACACCTCTTCTGGGGGTAGGTCCGGGGTTGCCTGTCGCAAAATTCCGTTACATTTAATCGAATCAGCGCTGTCTAACGGCGCCATTCCCATGATTCGAGATCACGAGGGACATGCAAACAACCGTTCCGTGGATCATCGCGCTGGTGTCCGGCCTCGGCTTTGTCACGGTGGCCCTGCTGTGGGCCTTGCGCCGCCCGAGCCAGGCGTCCAAGCCGCTGCCCACCGAATGGTCGCTGAGCGCCCGGCCCGTCTTCAGCACCGATGAGCGGCGCGTCTACCGCCTGCTCAAGGAGGCGCTGCCGCATCACATCATCCTGTCCAAGCTGCCCCTGGTGCGCTTCTGCCAGCCCACCGAGGCCAAGCAGGTGCGCTACTGGTTCGATCTGCTGGGCTCCATCCATGTGAGCTTCGCGATCTGCAGCCCCAACGGCAGGGTGCTGGCCGCCGTGGATCTGGACACCGAGCGCCATGTCTCGGGCCGCAGCCTGCAGATCAAGCAATCGGTGCTGGGCGCCTGCCGGGTGCGCTATCTACGCTGCCCCATCGACAACCTGCCCAGCGCCGCCGAGCTGCAGCTGCTCGTACCGTTCAGCAGCAGCGCTACCCGCGGCCCCCAGGCCGCACCGCCGCCGCAGCAGTTGCCGAGCCGCCCCAGCGTCATCAGCAGCAAGACGCCGCGCCGCTCCAGCCGCGACAGCCTGTGGCAGGACTCCTCGGTCTTCCATGACTCCTTCTTCGCGCCGGACAGCCGCTACGACAGCCTGGCCGGACGGGGCGACAAGCTGCATCCGGGCTTTCGCAACAGCCGCCCTTTCGCAGAGCCGCTGAGCGCCGACTCGCAGTATCCGGACGAGGCGCCCAATGACATCGTCGGCGTGGTGGTGGACTCGCCCCGCTACAGCCACCGTTAAGCTCTCGCTCCTACCCACCGCCGCGGCGCCGCACCTCAGGGTCGGCGCCGCCTTGCTTTGATGATGCCCGATCAAGACCTCAGCTTCGGCAGCCTGACGCCGGAGTTCATGCTGGATGCACTCGATGCCGTCGGCCTGCATGGCGACGGCCGCATGCTGCAGCTCAACTCCTACGAAAACCGGGTGCTGCAGGTGCATCTGGAAGACGGCCGCGTCGCCGTGGCCAAGTTCTACCGCCCCGGACGCTGGAGCGATGCGCAGATCCTCGAAGAGCACGGCTTTGCGCTGGAGCTGGCCGCGGCCGAGGTGCCGGTGGCGGCGCCCTGGCTGCTGGGGGATCCCCCTTCGACCCTGGTGCATTACCGGGGACAGCGCTTCGGCGTGAGTCCGCGCCAGGGCGGCCGCGCGCCGGAGCTGGAGGATCCCGAGGTGTTGAGCTGGATCGGCCGCTACCTGGGCCGCATCCATGCGGTGGGCCGGGCGCGCCCCTTCGTCCACCGACTCGACTGGGCCAGCGCCCAGCCCGGCCGGCAGGCCCTGGACTGGCTGCTGGCCCACCAAGCCGTACCGCTGGAGATCCAGCCCGCCTGGGAGGATGTGGTGCGGCGCTGCCTGGAGGCGATCCAGCAGGCCTTCGACGCGCTGCCGGACCTGCGGCTGGGCCGCCTGCATGGCGACTGCCACCCCGGCAACATCCTGTGGACGCCCGACAAGGGCCCGCATTTCGTCGACCTGGACGATGCGGTCACCGGCCCGGCGGTGCAGGACCTGTGGATGCTGCTGTCGGGCGACGCCCTCAGCATGCGCCGGCAGCTGGCCTGCGTGCTGGAGGGCTACGAAAGCATGGCGGACTTCGACCGCCGCGAGCTGACCCTGATCGAGCCGCTGCGCACGCTGCGCATGATCCACCACAGCGCCTGGCTGGCCAGGCGCTGGGGCGATCCGGCCTTCCCGCTGGCGTTTCCCTGGTTCGGCACGCCCAACTACTGGAGCGACCAGGTGATCAAGCTGCGCGAACAGCTGGAGGCGATGCAGCCCCAGCCGCCCGCGACACGGTCATCGGTGGAGGACGACGAGGACTACAAGTTCTGGGACTCGGACCTGACTTGATCGGTCCTGAGGACTGATCAAGCTTGTCCGAGGACTTGGGCCTCCGGCCCAAGTCCTGCAGCCCTCGCCGCGCCTTTAGGCGAGCAGCATCGCGTTGACGCGCCGCACATAGGCGGCCGGATCTTCCAGCGTGCCGCCCTCGGCCAGCACCGCCTGGTCGAAGATCACGTTCGCCAGATCGTCGAAGCGCTCGCTGCCTTCCAGCTTCTTGACCAGCGCATGCTCGGCATTGATCTCCAGGGTCGGCAGCGAGGTCGGCGCGGCCTGGCCGGCCTGCTTCAGGAGGCGCGCCAGATGGCCGCTCATATCGCCTTCCTCGACGACGATGCAGGCCGGTGAATCGACCAGGCGGGTGGTCACGCGCACGTCCTTGGCGCGCTCCTTCAGCGCTTCCTTGAGCTTGTCCAGCACGGGCTTGAAGTGCTCGGCCGTCGCTTCGGCCTTCTTCTTCTCTTCCTCGTCCTGCAGCTTGCCCAGATCGACCGCGCCCTTGGCCACCGATTGCAGCGGCTTGCCCTCGAACTCGTAGAGGTGCGAGAGCATCCACTCATCGACCCGGTCGGTGAACAGCAGCACCTCGATGCCCTTCTTGCGGAAGATCTCCAGCTGCGGGCTGTTCTTGGCGGCGGCCAGCGAATCGGCGGTGATGTAGTAGATGGTCTCCTGGCCCTCCTTCATGCGCGCGACATAGTCGGCGAAGGACACGCCCTCGTCCGCATGGGTGGAGGCAAAGCGCAGCAGCTTGGCCAGGCGCTCCTGGTTCTGGTGATCCTCGCCGATGCCCTCCTTCAGCACCGAGCCGAAGTCCTTCCAGAAGGCGGCGTACTTGTCGCGCTCGGCCTGGTCCTCGCTGTCGGCCAGCGCTTCCAGCATCGACAGCACACGCTTGGTCGAGCCCTCGCGGATCGCCTTCACGTCGCGGCTCTCCTGCAGCAGTTCGCGGCTGACGTTCAGGGGCAGGTCGGCCGAGTCGATCACGCCCTTGACGAAGCGCAGGTAGACCGGCATCAGCGCCTCGGCATCGTCCATGATGAAGACGCGCTTGACGTAGAGCTTGACGCCGCCGCGCTTGTCGCGGTTCCACAGGTCGAAGGGCGCCTTCTTCGGGATGTAGAGCAGCTGCGTGTACTCGCTGCGGCCCTCGACGCGGTTGTGCGTGTAGGCCAGCGGCGCCTCCTGGTCGTAGGAGATCTGCTTGTAGAACTCTTCGTACTGCTCCTGGGTCACCTCGCTCTTGCTGCGCGACCACAGGGCCGAGGCCTTGTTGACGCTCTCCCACTCGTCCTTCAGGACCTGCGCGCTCTTCTCGGCGTCCCACTCCTCCTTCTTCATCAGGATGGGCAGCGAGATGTGGTCGCTGTACTTGCCGATGATGGACTTCAGGCGCCAGGTCTTGAGGAACTCATCCTCGCCCTCGCGCAGGTGCAGGATCACATCGGTGCCCCGACCCGGCTTGGTGATGGTCTCGACCTCGTAGTCGCCGGTGCCTTCGGAGCTCCAGCGCACGCCCTCCTCGGCCTTCAGGCCGGCGCGGCGCGTCTCGACCGTGATGCGGTCGGCGACGATGAAGCCGGAGTAGAAGCCGACACCGAACTGGCCGATCAGGTTGGCGTCCTTCTTCTGGTCGCCGTCCAGCTTGGCCATGAACTCGCGGGTGCCGCTCTTGGCGATGGTGCCCAGATGGGCGATCGCTTCCTCGGCGCTCATGCCGATGCCGTTGTCGCTGATCGTGATCGTGCGCGCGGCCTCGTCGAAGCTGACCCGCACTTCCAGGTTGGGCTGGTCTTCATACAGCGCGGCCTTGTCCAGGGCCTCGAAGCGCAGCTTGTCGCAGGCATCCGAGGCGTTGGACACCAGTTCGCGCAGGAAGATTTCCTTGTTGGAGTACAGCGAATGGGTGACGAGGTGCAGGATCTGCTTGACCTCGGCCTGGAAGGAATGGGTTTGTTTTTCCATGGCTGGTGCGTCGTGAGTAGGTCAGAAAAAGACGGCAACGCCGCCGCGCCCCGCAGATAGGGGCGCGGCGGCGCCGTTCAAGAGGCGGCTTCAGTAGGACAGGCTTTGCTTGGGGACGTCCACCCGCAGCAGCGCCTTGGACAGTGCGCCGCTGGCGGCGCGGGCATAGTCCAGCGCGAAGGCGGCGTCCCGGAATGCCGCGGGGCCGACGGCCGCCGCCACGCCCAGGATCTTGTCGGCGACCAGGACCTTGCCCGAGCCCCGCATCGGCTCGCAGCCCAGCCTGACGAACTGCTCGTCCAGCCAGCGCCGGGCGGCCTCGAAGCTCAGCACCTCGCTGCCATCCACCACCAGATCGAACTCCTCGCCGGGGCCGAACACGACCTTGACTTCGCTGCGCATCGTCTGTCTCCTTGTTGCGGCCCCGATTTTCGCTCAGCCGCCGCTCAAGCGCGACTGGCCTTGACCGCCTCGCTCAGAACATCCAGCACCTGCAGCGAATCGTCCCAGCCCAGGCAGGCGTCGGTGATGCTCTTGCCATACTCCAGCTGGCCCGGGTCGTCCTTGCCGGGGCTGAACTTCTGCGCGCCATCCTTCAGGTGGCTCTCGACCATCACGCCGAAGATGCTCTTGCCGCCGGCCTTCAGCTGGGCCGCAATGTCGCGCGCCACGTCGAGCTGGCGCTCATGCTTCTTGCTGCTGTTGGCATGCGAGCAGTCGATCATCAGGCGCGTATCGAGCTTGGCCGCGGCCAGGTCCTTGCAGGCGGCCGCCACGCTCTCGGCATCGTAGTTGGGCGCCTTGCCGCCACGCAGGATCACATGGCAGTCCTTGTTGCCGCGGGTCTCGACGATGGCCACCTGGCCGTTCTTGTGCACCGAGAGGAAATGGTGGGGGCGCGCCGCCGCCTGGATCGCATCGGTGGCAATCTTGATATTGCCGTCGGTGCCGTTCTTGAAGCCGATCGGCGCCGAGATGCCCGAGGCCAGCTCGCGGTGCACCTGGCTCTCGGTCGTGCGCGCGCCGATCGCGCCCCAGGAGATCAGGTCGCCGATGTACTGCGGCGAGATCACGTCCAGGAACTCGCTGCCGGCCGGCATGCCCAGGCGGTTGATCTCCAGCAGCAGCTGGCGCGCGATGCGCAGGCCCTCGTCGATGCGATAGCTCTCGTCCAGGTAGGGATCGTTGATCAGGCCCTTCCAGCCCACCGTTGTACGCGGCTTCTCGAAGTAGACCCGCATCACGATTTCCAGCGTGTCAGCGTACTTTTCGCGCTCCACCACCAGGCGCCGCGCGTACTCCAGCGCCGCCGCCGGATCATGAATGGAGCAGGGCCCGATGATGACCAGCAGGCGGTCGTCCCGCCCCTGCATGATGTCGCGGATGCGCTGGCGGGTGCCGGTGATCAGGCGCTCCATCGGCGTGCCCGAGATCGGGAAGAAGCGGATCAGATGTTCGGGCGGCGGCAAGGGCGTGATGTCCCGGATGCGTTGGTCGTCGGTCGCGCTGGTCTTGTCTTGCGGTGAGTACCAGCGTTCGGCCTGGTGCTGCGCGGTGGTCTTGGCGTTCATGAACTCGGCTCTGTTGCTCGGTGAATGGGACACAGGCAGCGCAAGGACGAAAAAAAACCGCCGGGGGGGGGACCCGGCGGTTTTCTGGAGATTCTTTGCGCTTCTTGCGATTACGCGTTCGCCTCTCCTCCGCCGGTGCGGTGCGAGAACCAAAAGAAAGCAAAATAAAACTTGCTGACGAAACGCATGAAGCAAATGTAGCACGGGGCCTCCGGCTACCGTCAATGCCCCGTCGATCGCGATCTGTTGTGCGTGAGCCTCAGGCCGTGCCGCCGACGGTCAGGCCGTCGATGCGCAGGGTCGGCTGGCCGACGCCCACCGGCACGCTCTGGCCCTCCTTGCCGCAGACGCCGACGCCCGTGTCCAGGCGCATGTCCTTGCCGATCATCGAGACGCGGGTCAGCGCGTCGGGCCCGTTGCCGATGATGGTCGCGCCCTTGACCGGGTACTGAATCTTCCCGTCCTCGACCCAGAAGGCTTCGCTGGCGGAGAAGACGAACTTGCCGGATGTGATATCCACCTGGCCGCCGCCGAAGTTGGTCGCGTACAGGCCCTTCTTGATGCTGGCGATGATTTCCTGCGGATCCTTGTCGCCGCCCAGCATGTAGGTGTTGGTCATGCGCGGCATCGGCACATGGGCATAGCTCTCGCGCCGGCCGTTGCCGGTGGGCGCGACCTTCATCAGGCGCGCGTTCATCGCGTCCTGGATATAGCCCTTCAGGATGCCGTCCTCGATCAGCACATTGCGCTGCGAGGCACAGCCCTCGTCGTCGATGTTCAGCGAGCCGCGGCGGTCGGGAATCGTGCCATCGTCCAGCACCGTCACGCCCTTGGCGGCGACGCGTTGGCCGATGCGGCCGGAAAAGGTGCTGGAGCCCTTGCGGTTGAAGTCGCCCTCCAGGCCATGGCCCACCGCCTCGTGCAGCAGCACGCCGGGCCAGCCCGGGCCCAGCACCACGGTCATCTCACCGGCCGGGGCCGGGCGCGATTCCAGATTCGTCAGCGCGGCCGAGACGGCCTGCTCGACATAGCTGGCGATCATCTCGTCGCTGAAATAGGCCAGGCCGAAGCGCCCGCCGCCGCCACCGCTGCCGACCTCGCGCCGGCCCTTGCTCTCGGCGATCACGGTGATCGACAGGCGCACCAGGGGCCGCACGTCGGCGGCCAGGGTGCCGTCGGCGCGCGCTACCAGCACCACCTCGTGCTCGGCCGCCAGGCCCGCCATCACCTGCGCGACGCGCGGGTCCTTGGCCCGCGCCATCTTCTCGGCACGCTCCAGCAGCGCCACCTTGGACACGCTGTCCAGGCTGGCGATCGGGTCGGCGTCGCCATAGAGCGCGCGGCTGGCGGCCACGCTCGGCGAGCCCGGCACCTTGACCTTGCGGCTCTGGCCGGCCGCGGCGATGGAGCGCACCGTGCGCGCGGCATCCAGCAGCGCCGCCTCGGAGATGTCGTCCGAATAGGCAAAGGCGGTCTTCTCGCCGGCGACGGCGCGCACGCCCACGCCCTGGTCGATGCTGAAGCTGCCGCTCTTGACGATGCCCTCCTCCAGGCTCCAGCCCTCGGCGCGCGTGGTCTGGAAATAGAGGTCGGCGTCGTCGACCCGGTGTTCGGTGATCAGCCGCAAGGCCTTGGCGAGCGTGGCCTCGCTCAGACCATAGGGTTCCAGCAACTGGGCTTGGGCCGTCGCGAGACGGGCCAGGGTGGGTTCGCGCGAGATCATGGCGGGATTGTAGGCATGGCGGCGGCGCCGCGCAGCCGTCAATGGCATGGATATTGCGTCCTTCTATCTCCATGCCAAGCACCTTGACGCGTTTTCTGGGACGGCTCAGCGTGGGCCGGAAACTGCTGCTGATCTTCCTGCTGGACATGAGCGCGGTGGTCTACATCAGCGGCATCCTGGTCAACGAGAAATACCTGGCCATCAACTTCGCCCGCAAGGAGCTGGCCGGCAACGCCTATATCGGCGGCCTGCAGGACGCCATCCTGGCCAGCGCCGCCGCTGCGCCCTCCGCGCTGCCGGCCCTGGCCCTGCCGGCGGTGCGCCAGGCCGAGCAGCAGTGGGGCGAGGGCATGGGCAGCGCCGAGCCCAGTCGCCAGTTCATCCGATCCCTCGAAGCGCTGCAGGCAGGGCCAGAGCCCACGCGGGCGCATGCCGCGCTAACCCATGGCCGCGAACTGGTGACGCGGGTGGGCAACCAGTCCAACCTGATCCTCGACCCCGACCTCGACAGCTACTACACCATGTCCCTGATCGTGCTGCGCATGCCCGAGCTGCTGGACGCGGTCAGCGGCGTCAGCAGCCATGTGCTGGCACGGCCGGTGGGCAGCGGCGATGCCAGCGCCCAGGCCCGCCACCTGCTGCTGGAGGGCCGGCTGGACACCGGCTGGCAGGCCACCGCCTCGGACTATGCCGAGGCTTTCGCCGCCGGCACGCCCGCGCTGCGCGCCGCGTTGCAGGGCTCGCGCCAGGCCCTGCAGACCGCACTGGAGCAATACCGCGAAAGCGCCCGCCGCGCCACCGCCCCCGGCGCCGGCGCGGCCGAGCGAGAGGCCCTGCTGCGCGCCCATGGCGCCGTGCTGGCCCGCATCGGCCAGGCCTGGCAGCAGGCCCGCGGCGAGATGGACAGCCTGCTGCGCACCCGCATCGACGGCTTCTTCGCCCGCATGTGGCTGCATCTCGGCACGGCCCTGGGCCTGCTGGCCCTGATCCTGACAGCGGTGTTCTTCGTTGCCCGCCAGATCGCCATGCCGCTCAAGCGTCTGGCCGGCGTCACCGACCAGGTGCGCCTGACCGGCGATCACGGCTTGCGCGCCAGCTGGCATGCCAGCGACGAGATCGGCCGCCTGGTGCTGGGCTTCAACGACATGCTGGCCCAGCTGGACCGCGAGCGCCTGGTGCAGCAGGAGCTGGCCGCCAGCGCCCGTGCCGCCGAGGCCCAGCAGCAGCTGGTCGAGGCCATGCCCATCCCGATGATGGTGACGGCCGTGCCCGGCCACCAGGTGCTGCATGCCAATCGCCCCGCCAAGGCCTGGCTGGACAACCGGATCGACGACCCCTGGCGCGTCGGCCTGGAGCCGGCGGTGCGCTCGCGCTTCTTCCAGCAACTGGCCGACCGCGACGCGGTGGACGAGTTCGAGGTCTGCTGGCACGCCGGCGCCGAGCCCACATGGGCCGTGCTGTCGGCGCGGCGCCTGGAGTTCCAAGGCCAGAGCGCGGTGCTGACCGCCTTCACGCCGATCAACCACCTGAAGTTCATGGAGCGGCGACTGGAGCTGTGGGCCAAGGTCTTCGAGTCCTCCAGCGAAGGCATCGTCATCATCGACGCACAGCATCGCATCCTGACGGCCAACCTGGCCTTCTGCCGCCACACCGGCTACGAGCTGCACGAGCTGATCGGCGCGCCGGTCGCCAGCGCCGAGCAGCTGGGCGGCACGGCCGCCTTCCTGGCGGCGCTGTGGCCGCAGCTGGAGCGGCGCTCCCACTGGCAGGGCGAGGTCGAGATGCAGCGCCGCAACGGCAGCCGCTACCCGGCCTGGCTGATACTCAGCGTGATGCGCGACGGCAGGGAGGGCGCGGTCTCGCACTACATCGCCACCACCATCGACATCAGCGATCGCAAGCGCAACGAGGAGCGCATCAGCTTTCTGGCCCAGCACGACGTGCTGACCGAGCTGCCCAACCGCTCGCTGTGCGTCGAGCGCCTGCGCCTGGCCCTGCAGCAGGCGCAGCGCCGCGGCGACAAGGTGGCCACCCTCTTCATCGACCTGGACCGCTTCAAGCACATCAACGACTCGCTGGGCCACCATATCGGCGACGGCCTGCTGCGCTCGGTGGCGCGGCGCCTGGTCGACGCGGTGCGCGCCGGCGACACCGTCAGCCGCCTGGGCGGCGACGAGTTCGTGGTCGTGCTGGACGGCGTCAAGGATCTGCACGAGGTGGTGCACATCGTCGACCAGCGCCTGGTGCCGCTGGTGCGTGCGCCACACGATGTGGACGGCACGCGGCTGCACATCTCCTGCAGCGTCGGCGTGGCCCTCTACCCCGACGACGCGCAGGACCTCGACACCCTGATGCGCCATGCCGACGTGGCGATGTATCAGGCCAAGGCCCTGGGGCGCGACACCGCGCATTTCTTCACCGCCGAACTGAACGAGCGCGCCCAGACCCGCCTGCGCCTGGAATCGAACCTGCGCCTGGCCCTGGATCGGGACGAGCTGAGCCTGCACTACCAGCCGCGCGTCGACGCCCACGACGGCAGCGTGCTGGGCGTCGAGGCCCTGCTGCGCTGGCACAGCCCGGCGCTGGGCGAGGTCGCGCCCGAGCAGTTCATCGCCATCGCCGAGGAGACCCGGCTGATCATGCCCATCGGCGCCTGGGTCATCGACGAGGCCTGCCGCCAGATGGCCGCCTGGCGCGGCCAGGGCCTGGCGCCGGGCCAGGTCTCCATCAATGTCTCGGCCCTGCAGCTGGGCGACGACGGCCTGGTCGAGACCCTGCGCGCCGCGCTCGCGCGCCACGGCCTGCCGGCCGGCGCGGTGGAGCTGGAGCTGACCGAGTCCATGCTGATGGACCGCGCCGAGCAGACCCTGGCGCGCCTGCATGCAATCAAGCGCCTGGGCGTGGAGCTGGCCATCGACGACTTCGGCACCGGCTATTCCAGCCTCAACTACCTGAACCGCTTCCCGATCGACCGGCTCAAGGTGGACCGCTCCTTCGTGCGCGACATGTTCCACGACCCGGCCGACCTGGCCATCACCCGCGCCATCATCGGCCTGGGCCATACCCTGGGCCTGCGGGTGGTGGCCGAGGGCGTGGAGACCGAGCGCGAGGCCCAGACCCTGCGCAGCGCCGGCTGCGACGAGCTGCAGGGCTATCTGATCGCCCGGCCGATGGCGGCCGGCGACCTGCAGCGCTGGCTGCAGCTGCACTCCCGGCAACAGGCCGAGCAACAGGCCGAGCAGCGGACCGGGCAGCAGGCCTGAAGGCGCGACCTCACGTCGGCGGCAGCTCGTCCGCCGCGTCGGCGCGCTGCTTCTTCAGCGCCAGCGCCCGCTGATACAGCTCGTTGCGCGGCGCGCCGCTGAGCTCGGCCGCCAGCGCCACGGCCTGCTTCAGCGGCAGCTCGCGCAGCAGCAGCGCCAGGCTGCGCTCGGCCTCGGGTGGCAGTGCGGCGTCGGCCGCGGCGGGCGGCGCCGCATGCAGCACCAGCACGAACTCGCCGCGCTCGCGCTGGGCATCGGCCGCCAGCCAGGCCGGCAGTTCGGCGGCCGGCGCCGTGTGCACGGTCTCGAACTGCTTGGTCAGCTCGCGGCACACCGTCACCCGCTGCGCGCCGCAGAGCTCGGCCAGCAGCTCGATCAGGGCCTTGATGCGGTGCGGCGCCTCGAACAGCACCTGGCTGCGCGGGCTGCCGGCCAGGGCCTGCAGCGCCGTGCGGCGCTCGGCCGCCTTGGTCGGCAGGAAGCCGGCGAACTCGAAACCCTGGGCGCCCGCATCGCCGGCCACGCTGAGCGCCGTCACCGCGCTGCTGGCGCCGGGAATCGGCAGCACACGCAGGCCGGCCGCGGCCACGGCCGCCACCAGCACCGCACCGGGGTCGGAGACGGCCGGCGTGCCGGCGTCCGACACATAGGCGATGCGCTCGCCGGCCTGCAGCCGCGCGATCAGCGCCGCGCTGGCCTCGTGCTCGTTGTGCTGGTGCAGCGCGACCAGCGGCTTGTGCAGGCCCAGGTGGCGCAGCAGCCCGCCGGAGACGCGCGTGTCCTCGCAGGCCACCGCATCCACCAGGGACAGCACATGGGCGGCACGGAACGTCAGGTCGGCCAGATTGCCGATCGGCGTGGCCACCACATAGAGCGTGGCTGCGGGATACTGCTGGCCACCGGCCGCGGCCGCGGCGGCCTGCATCAGCAGCAGGGAGGCGTCGATGTTCAAGTGGGGCTCCACCAAGAGTCGCGGGGATGCAGGCGAGGACCGCGCGCTGCAGCACCTGCAGCAGCAGGGCCTGACCTTGCTGGAGCGCAATTATCGGGTCGCCGCAGGCCCGGGCGCGCGCGCCGGCGAGGTCGACCTGATCATGCGCGCGCGCGACGGCACCCTGGTCTTCGTCGAGGTGCGCGGGCGCGCCGATGCCTCGCACGGCGGTGCGGCGGCCAGCGTCACGCCCGCCAAGCAGCGCCGGCTCATCTATGCGGCGCGCCACTACCTGCTGGGCCAGGCCACGCCGCCGCCCTGCCGCTTCGACGTGGTGGCGCTGGAAGGCGAAGGTATCGAGTGGTTGCAAGCCGCCTTCGACGCCCCGGACTCCGCATAAACCCTGGCTTATGATGCCGGCCAATGCTCGAGCAACGCATCCAACAACAGTTTTTCGAAAGCGCCGACCTGCAATACCAGGTGGCGGAGGGCCTGTCGCGTCCGCTGGCCAATGCGGCCCAGATGCTGGTGGACGGCCTCACCGGCGGCGGCCGCGTGCTGTGCTGCGGCCTGGGCCTCTCGGCGCTGGACGCCAGCTATATGGCGGCGCTGCTGGTCGGCCGTTTCGAGCAGGAGCGCCCCGGCCTTGCCGCCTGGGCCCTGGATGCGCTGAGCCCGGCGGCGCGCCAGATCCAGACCCTGGGCCATCCGGGCGATCTGCTGCTGCTGTTCGAATCCGGCCCGCTGCGCCGCGCCGAGCATGGCGCCCTGCTGGAGGCGGCCCATGCCCAGGAGATGAGCGCGATCGTGCTGACCGGCTCGCAGGACGAGGAACTGCGCCCCGTGCTGCTGGACATCGATGTGCAGATCCGCGTGCCGCACAGCCGCGTCGCGCGCGTGGCCGAGGCCCACCGCCTGCTGACGCACTGCCTGTGCGATGCGATCGATCTGCAGTTGCTGGGCGCCAGCGAATGAACCACGGGCGCTGCCACGCTGGCCGGCGCTCCTCCTTCTTGCCAACAGGAAACCCCATGAGCACTGACAAGCATTTCTCCCCCCTGGCGCGCCGTGCCGCGCTGCTGGCGGCCCTGGCGGCCTCCCTGCTCGCCACGGGCTGCGTGGCCCCGGTGCTGATGGGCGGAGCCATGGTGGGCAGCGTGCTGGTGGCCACCGACCGCCGCACCTCCGGCACCCAGCTGGAGGACGAAGGCATCGAGCTGAAGGCCGGCAACCGCCTGCGCGAGCAGCTCGGCGAGCGCGTGCACATCAACGTCAACAGCTACAACCGCATCGTGCTGCTGACCGGCGAGGCGCCCACCGAGGCCGACCGCGCGACGGCCGAGCGCGCGGTGGCCCAGGTCGAGAACGTCAGCCGGGTGCTCAACGAGATCGCGGTCGCCGGCAACAGCTCGCTGGGCAGCCGCGCCAGCGACGTCAACCTGGCCGGCAAGGTCAAGCTGAGCCTGGTCGACGCGCGCGACCTGGTGTCCAACGCCTTCTACGTGGTGGTGGAGCGCGGCACGGTCTACATGATGGGCCGCGTCACCGAACGCGAGGCCGGCCGCGCCGCCGACATCGCGCGCGGCGTCAGCGGCGTGCATAAGGTCGTGCGCGCCTTCGAGATCATCAGCGAGGAAGAGCTGGCGCGCATCACGCCAAAGGCCCCCGCAAACAAGTAAGCGCCCTACCAAGCCGAGTCCGAGGACCCGGCTTTGCCGGGCCTGCGGGCTCGCCCCCGTGAGGGGGCGGCCGAAGGCCGCAGGGGGTGAGCCTATTTCAGCCGCTTGATCAGGCTGGACGTGTCCCAGCGGCCGCCGCCCAGGGTCTGCACGTCGGCGTAGAACTGGTCCACCAGGGCTGTCACCGGCAGCTTGGCGCCGTTGCGGCGCGCCTCGTCCAGCACCAGGCCCAGGTCCTTGCGCATCCAGTCCACCGCGAAACCAAAGTCGAACTTGTCGTCGACCATGGTCTTGCCGCGGTTGTCCATCTGCCAGCTCTGGGCCGCCCCCTTGCCGATCACGTCCAGCACCTGCTTCATGTCCAGGCCCGCGCGCTGACCGAAGGCAATGGCCTCGGACAGGCCCTGCACCAGGCCGGCGATGCAGATCTGGTTGACCATCTTGGCCAGCTGGCCTGCGCCGCTCGCGCCCACCAGGGTGACGGCCTTGGCGAAGGCCAGGGCCACCGGCTTGATGGTCTCGAAGGGCGCGGCGTCGCCGCCGCACATCACGGTCAGCACGCCATTGACGGCGCCGGCCTGGCCGCCCGAGACCGGCGCGTCGACGAACTGCAGGCCGCGCGCCCGGGCCGCGGCATAGAGCTCGCGCGCCACCTCGGCCGAGGCCGTGGTGTGATCGACGAAGATCGCGCCGGCCTGCATGCCGGCGAAGGCGCCCTGCTCGCCGAGCACGACGCTGCGCAGGTCGTCGTCATTGCCGACGCAGGCGAACACGATGTCGGCGCCGGCCGCCGCGGCCGCCGGCGTCGCGGCGCAGGCGCCGCCGTATTCCTTGGCCCAGGCCTCGGCCTTGGCCGCCGTGCGGTTGTAAACCGTCACCTGGTGGCCGGCGCGGGCCAGATGGCCGGCCATCGGATGGCCCATGACGCCGAGGCCGAGAAACGCCACCTTGCGCGGCGCGATCGATTCGTAGGAGCGGGTGGGTGCATTCATGCACCCGACTCTAGCCGATCACAGGATCGTGAGATGCTCGGTGCCCGACGAGAGGTCGCCCTGGCGCGCACGCTCGCTGTTGAGCTTGATCTGCAGGCGCAGGTCGTTGACCGAGTCGGCGTTGCGCAGCGCGTCCTCGTAGTTGACCTTGGCGTTCTCGTAGAGGTCGAACAGGGCCTGGTCGAAGGTCTGCATGCCCTGCTCGCGCGAACGCTTCATCACTTCCTTGATCTCGCCGACCTCGCCCTTGAAGATCAAGTCCGAGATCAGCGGCGTGTTCAGCAGGATCTCGACCGCCGCGATGCGGCCCTTGCCCTCCTGGCGCGGCAGCAGGCGCTGGCTGACCAGGGCGCGCAGGTTCAAGGAGAGGTCCATCAGCAGCTGGCTGCGGCGCTCCTCGGGGAAGAAGTTGATGATGCGGTCCAGCGCCTGGTTGGCGCTGTTGGCGTGCAGCGTCGCCATGCAGAGGTGGCCGGTCTCGGCGAAGGCCACCGCATGTTCCATGGTCTCGCGGTCGCGGATCTCGCCCATCAGGATCACGTCCGGCGCCTGGCGCAGGGTGTTCTTCAGCGCCGCCTCCCAGTTGTCGGTGTCGATGCCGACCTCGCGCTGGGTGACGATGCAGTTCTTGTGGGGGTGCACGAACTCGATCGGGTCCTCGATCGTGATGATGTGGCCGTGGGTGCTCTCGTTGCGGTGGTCGATCATCGCCGCCAGCGAGGTGCTCTTGCCGGAGCCGGTGGCGCCGACCACGATCACCAGGCCGCGCTTGGCCTGCACCACCTCCTTCAGGATGGGCGGCAGGTCCAGCGACTCGATGGTCGGCAGGACCGCCGGAATCGTGCGCAGCACCAGGCCCACATGGCCCTGCTGCAGAAAGGCGTTGGCGCGGAAGCGCCCGATGCCCGTCGGCGAGATCGCGAAGTTGCACTCCTTGGTGCGCTCGAACTCGGCCGCCTGCTTGTCGTTCATGATGGAGCGCGCCAGCTGCAGCGTGTGCTGGCCGGTCAGCGGCTGGGGCGAGACCTTGGTGACCTTGCCGTCCACCTTGATCGCGGGCGGAAAGTCGGCGGTCAGGAACAGGTCCGAACCGCGGCGCGAGACCATCAGGCGCAGCAGGTCGTTGATGAATTTCGAGGCCTGATCGCGTTCCATAGGGACTCCAAATTTGTGGACTTCTGGCCTCTACGGGCCGAGCGCCGGGCCGCTCCCAAGCCGGCCCGCGACGCAATCCGATTGAGGCCTCGGCCTGAATCGGATTGCACCCCCTCGGGGGGTAGTCCGGCGTACCTGCCGGGCCGGGGGCTCAAGATCAGCCCGGGAAATTCTCAGGGAACTTGGCCTTGGCGCGCGCCTCGGCGGGCGAAATGATGTTGCGGCGGACCAGATCGGTGAGGTTCTGGTCCAGGGTCTGCATGCCCTGGCCGTTGCCGGTCTGGATCGCCGAGTACATCTGCGCCACCTTGTTCTCGCGGATCAGGTTGCGGATCGCCGAGGTGCCCAGCATGATCTCGTGCGCCGCGACGCGGCCGGTGCCGTCCTTGAGCTTGCACAGGCTTTGCGAGATCACCGCGACCAGCGATTCCGACACCATCGCCCGCACCATCTCCTTCTCGGCCGCGGGAAAGACGTCGACGATACGGTCGACGGTCTTGGCGGCGCTGGAGGTGTGCAGGGTGCCGAACACCAGGTGGCCCGTCTCGGCCGCAGTCAGCGCCAGGCGGATGGTTTCCAGGTCGCGCATTTCGCCCACCAGCACCGCGTCCGGGTCCTCGCGCAGTGCCGAGCGCAGCGCGTTGGCGAAACTCAGCGTATGCGGGCCGACCTCGCGCTGGTTCACCAGGCTCTTCTTCGATTCGTGCACGAACTCGATCGGGTCTTCGATCGTGAGGATGTGGCCGTACTCGTTCTCGTTCAGGTGGTTGACCATGC
>Ga0255338_1004032_pt1 | contig 16129 bp, 6 predicted proteins | sample MeOH1_35cm_T4_19_FD_203715 | JGI IMG/M metagenome (GOLD analysis project Ga0255338, IMG submission 203715) | Sandy soil microbial communities from University of British Columbia, Vancouver, Canada - MeOH1_35cm_T4_195 | ecosystem: Engineered > Artificial ecosystem > Sand microcosm > Unclassified ...
CCTGCTGCGCGATGAGCGCGAGGTTCGCGCGGATCACATGCTCCTGGGCGCGCAAGTCCTGCTCTTTTTCTATGCGCTCCCGCGCCTTGTCCGCGGCCATGATGCGGCCCGCGAATCCGTCGCGCGCCAGCTTCTCATAAGCTTTTTCCTGCTCGATGTAATGCGGGAGCACCTGCTGGAGCTTGGATCTCGTCTGTTCCGCAGCGGCGAGGTCTTCGCGAACCTTCTCGAGCAGATTGCGTTCCTGGCTCAACGCGTTCTGGTAAGCCCGCACGTTCGCCGCGTACTGAGCCGCTATGCGGTTGTACAACTCCGGCTGATCGCCCTTTTCCCGATGGAAATCGACGCCATTCAGTTGAGCATGGATGCGCCTCAACGTGAGGCGCCGGCTTTCATACTCCGCTTGCACGGCGCGAACATCGGCCCTTGTCATCACGGCATCCATGCGGATCAATACCTGACCTTCGACGACATGCTGCCCCTCGGTAACCAGAATTTCCTTCACGATTCCTTGCTCGGCGGGCTGGACGATCTTGAGATAGCTTGCGGGGACGAGCTTTCCATCGGAAACGGCGACAATGTCCAGGCGCCCGAGGAATGCCCACGCCAACAAGGATGCAACGAACCCCATCAGCGCCCGCAGCACCCAGGTCGAAAGCGGCGACGGCGGCTGCGCCTGGATTCTCAGTAGCGGCGGTGAGAAATCCAGCGGGTCAGCGGATGGAGCGCCGGCCATACCAGTCCCCCCTCAACATACGAAACGACAACGGCAACTATGGATAAACGCGGATGAACACGGATATATCACGATCGAGAAAGACACTTCCGTTCTTATCCGTGTTTGTCTATGTAATCTCTGGCTGCACAGCTTTTGAGACTGACTGTAATTCCGGGCGCCACACGGCTCATGTCGTCATGCAAGTCTCGCCAGACCTTCCTGCAGCCCGCTGAACGCCTTCAACGCGTGTGCCTCGCGACCGAATCCCGGGGCACCGATGGCTATTTCGGCTGCCGGCAGACTGATACCTGCAAATGCGCCGTCGCGGCCGGTGTGATGCGTCATATCCGCGCCAAGCATCGCAGTGTCCGACGCGGAAAGATGAAATTGCAGCAGCGCATTCGTGAGCGCCCAGCTCGACACACCGGCCCCGATCTCGCGCACGGCATCGCGACTATCCGGTATCGTTAGACTCGTACTCTCGCGCGTCCGGTGCCGCTCACCGGCGTCGCCGGCGAATGCCGAGGTCGCCTCCAGGATCGCCTGCAGGTCTATCGGTTTGCAGACGCCGCTAGAGCCGTCTCGCGCTGAACGGTCGTGGTCTTTGTCGTCGCTCTCAGTAGCACCGGAGGGTTGTCCGGAATGCATCGGCATCCACGAACGCCAGTCGTCGGGGAGGTCCGGTACCGCATGACGGTCGTCATCGTCGTCACGCGCATTCGCCGCAAAGTACGGCGCGAGCGTGTCCCCGTCACCGTTGGCGATCGTCTGCGGCGCACGCGCAAAGCGCGCATCCGACACCGCATCCTGCAGCGAGGACAGTGCAACCGCCGACAGACTACCTGCGGCTGCGTACTGATGGGCGAGCACGCCGCCGATCGCTTCGCTCGAATCGGTCGACAGGAGCATCCCCTGCATCGTCGAAGCCGCGCGCCAGGGAGTGCTTTTGCCGCGAGTAGCCGCATCGAAGCGCGCAGCGAGGGCGGTGAAGTCGTAGAGCTCGATCCGGTCGCCGATGAACTGCAGCCGCGTCACGCTGCGGTGATTGCCGGCGCCATACCAGTCCTTGAGCACCACGCTGACGTTGCCGTCCTCGCGCTCCTCGCCGGAATCGTCGATCTTGACGACCAGATCCTTGCCGCTCCGGCGCAGAACGATGTCGCCCGCCGATATGCCCGCACCGAAGGACAACGTATCGCGGTTGGCCTGCGCGGCCGCGTCGCCGAGTTGCAGGGTCGCCTTGCCGTCGCGGCGATTGAAGGCGAACACGTCGTACGCCGGACCGCCGTAGATCGTGTCGCCGCCGGGGCCGCCGATCACCAGATTGTTGCCATCGCCGGCGTAGAGCTCATCCTTGCCCGTGCCGCCGACCAGCACGTCGTTGCCCGCGCCACCGTCGAGACGGTCGGCGCCCTCGCTGCCGACCAGCAGATCGTGACCGGCTCCGCCGTCGATCCGGTCGCGCCCCTCACCGCCGAGACCGATGTCGTTGCCGTAGCCGAGCGACACGCTGTCGTCGCCCTCTCCGCCGAATACCACGTCGCGCCCGGCGCCCGAAACCACGATGTCATCGCCCTTGCCGACTTCGATGAGGTCGTTGCCGGGCCCCATACGCACGACGTCGTCGCGCTTCGTGCCGCGCTGCACGGTGTTGTACGCGCCGGCGTCTGAAACGGTCAACTCGAATGTTCCCGTCGCGACTGCCCCCGAGCGGTCCGTTGCCGCCAGGACAATGGGATAAGCCCCGGCTTGCGTCTCATCCGGCGTGCCGCTGAAGAGACCGCTCGCCGCATCGAATGCAAGCCATGCGGGCAGCGGCGCGCTATCCGAAAGCGCAGCGCTCAACGTCATAGTGTCGCCCGCATCGACGTCTACGAACGCATGCTCCTGCACAGCGTATGCGAGCGGCGCATTCTGATACGTGACGTGATCGGAGAGCGGCGCCGTGAGCTCCGGCGGATCGTTGACGTTGGTCACCGTCAGCGAGAAGGCGCTGGACGTCGCAGCGCCGGAGGTATCCGTCGCCGTTACGCGCAATGCGTAGGTGCCGACGTTGCCATTGTCCGGCATGCCCGAGAAACTACGCGTTGCCGGATCGAAGTTGAGCCAGATGGGCAACGGCGAGCCGTCCGGCAGGCTGGCGCTGAACGTCAACACGTCGCTGGCATCGATGTCCGTGAATGTGTCCGCGGCGATCGTGAATGCCGTCGGCTCATCTTCCGTCGCAGCCTGGTCGGGAATGGGCGTCTTCACTACAGGCGCATCGTTCACGTTGACGACGGCGAGCGCGAACGTCGCCTCCGCCGACAAGCCGTCCTGGTCCGTCGCCGTGATCCGCAGAGTATAGGAACCGACATCATTGTTGCCCGGCAGCCCCGAGAACGTAAGCGTCGCCGCATCGAAGGCCAGCCATTCCGGAAGAGCGGAACCGTCCGCCAGGCTTGCCCGATACGTGACGGTGCCCCAGGCATCGGGATCGGCGAACGTCATCGACGGCACTTCTACTCTCAACAGCTGGTCTTCCAGCGTCGAAACATCAGCCGGCGCGGCTGCAAGCAGAGGTGCGTCGTTGATCCGATCGATGAGGGTTGCGGCATCCCATGCCGTGCCGCCTGCGAAGCGCAGCGCCTCCACGGCATGGCCCGCCTCCGGCGCCCAGTGGATTGCGACGGCGTCCGCCGTGCCGCGCACGGACACGGTGAGCTCGTCGTCTTGCCGAGTCACTTGCAGGTCGTCCGGCGCGATGCCTGCGCCAAGCTCGATAACGTCGTTGCCTTTGGAATCGTCGACGCGATCTCTGCCGCCGCCGCGTCCGAAGAAGTAGGTGTCGTCCCCTGCGCCGCCGTCCAGGCGATCATTGCCGGCACCACCGTCGATGCGATCCCTCACACTCGTGCCGGTGATCAGATCATCGGCCGTCGTTCCGTCCAGGTCGAAACCGCGTGCAAGGAGTTGCTCGTAGGTGAGCGTCGTGCCGTCCGCGAAAGCGAAAGTCTCGATCGCGCCCGATCCCTGCGCATCGGCCGGATCGAAATCCTCGATGTGGACGGCACCCGCGTCACCGACACGAATGAGCAGCGACCCCAAGCCGAGCTCCAGGGTATCGGGTGTGATTCCGGGGCCGAACGACAACGTATCGACGCCGCCGGCATCCGCCAGACGGTCCATGCCGTCTCCGGCATTGAACACATAGGTATCGTCGCCAAGGCCGCCGTCGAGCATATCGTTGCCCGCGCCGCCGCCGAGCGTGTCGGCGTCCGCAGTGCCCGTCAGCACATCATCACCGGGCGTGCCGTGGAGGATCGGGTCGAGTTCCGCATCGACAGGCTGCGTGGCCGTCCCGAACCCGGGGTCGTTCAGCACATCGGCGATGTCCGCGGCCGGCAGTGCACTCACCTGCCCGCGTCGCGCATATTGATACGCGAGTTCGCCGCCGATGGCCTGCTCCGCGCTCGTATCGACCATATGCGCCTGCAGCACACCCTCGAGAGAAAACTCGGCACCATCGTCGAGGCGCTGCGCGTAGTAGTCCTCGATCACCGCGTTGAAGTCATAGGTTGTGACTCCGCCGCGCTCAATCTGCTGCAGGATGATCTGCGGCCAGGCTCGCGCATCATCTTCGTACTGGCGAGTCAGACGTATCGTATCGCCGGTGCCAACGGCCAGGATAAGGTCGTCGCCCTCCTGGCTCAACGTGAGATCAGCGGACGAGATTCCGGCACCCAGAGAAAGCGTAAACGCATTGGCCGCATAAATCGTGTCGTGCCCATCGCCCGCATTGAATGCGATGACTGCGCCGTCGCCGTAATTGTCTACGTCGTCGTTCCCCATCCCGCCGATGACGAGTGTGCGGCCTTCCTCGTAAACGTAATCGTCTCCGGCGCCGGCGTCGATCAGATTCGCGCCGAGCCCGCCTTCTTCGATGCTGTCATCCCCGGGTCCGCCGATCAGGATATCGTTACCCTCGAGCCCGAAAATGAGGTCGTTGCCTCCTGCGCCGTCGATGAGGTCATCGCCGTCCGTGCCATTGAGCACATCGCCGGACTCGGTTGCTGCCGGCTCCATGATTCGGCTTTCGAGGTCCGCCGAGCCCCAGCCGGTGCCATCGGCAAATTCGATATGCTCCACGCGAGACAGCGGGTCGTCCCAGTAGCCCAGCGCGATGCGATCGTCCGAGTTCTGCACGACGATATAGAGCGCACCGTACGGATCTCCGGTCACCGACACATCATCCGGCGTGATACCGTCCCCAAGGCGAATGGTGTCGTCGCCCGCCCAGTCATAAACGTAATCTGCGCCGTCACCACGTTCGAAGAGGTACACATCGTCGCCGCTGCCGCCTTCGAGGTGATCGTTGCCCGGGCCGCCGGAGAGTGTGTCGTTTCCGGCGTAGGTATACATCTGGTCGTTCCCCGCGAGACCGGAAGCAAGGTCGTCGCTGTCGGTGTAATCGAGCACGTCGTCCAAGGGCGTGCCGTTGAAGGGTTGCGCCACATCGAGCATGTACGAAATGTCGTACGTCGAGCCGTCGGCAAACCGAATGAGCTCCACACCAGCCCCTATGGGGTCATCGGGTTGCGCAAGTCGAATGGCAACCGATTTTCCTGTACCCCAGGTGAGCTCGACGTGCGTATCGTCCGCACTGCGCATCACAGTTACATCATCGAGAGTAATCCCACCGCCGAACTGCAGCGCGTCCGGTTTCAGCAACCCGGCTTCGTAAAGCAGTTCCAGTCCAACGTAGTCATCTGCGGAAACCTGAGGCGCCGGAGGCAACTGGGGAATGTATCGAATATCACGCGGCTCGTAACTTACCCGTGCCGCCTGCAGATGCTCCTGCAGCTCGGTGAGCGTTTCATAGACGGTGCTTGGCCATTCGTGATGGTTCAGGTAAGCATCGTCGTAATAGGGATTTTTTGTCCCGCCGATGTCGATGCCGTCATTTCGGCGTCTGAGTAAGGCGTCCCCTGTCTTGCCGACCACGGACCACATCCCGCCAAAGGCCACGCCCTCTGCCGCATTGACGATGCCCTGCGACTGGTAATACCAGCTCTCGAACTCGGCTTGGCTTATTCCGCCCGTATCTTCGATAACGTCTTCGCCGAGCTCGGCCGGATCGACGAAGAATGTGGTCACCCCATCCGGGCCGGAGAGGCTGTCATCGCCGGCTCCTCCCGCCATGTACTGGCCGCCTGCGAGCGTATCGTTTCCGCTTCCGCCATACTGGCGAGCAGCGTCGGAAATATAATCAGAACCGTTGCCGCCATACGCAATGGCCCCGCCAACGATGGTATCGTCGCCGGCGTTCCCGTAAGCAAAGTCCCGGCTGCCTGCTTGAATGAAATCATCGCCTGCGCCTGCGTCGATGAGCGCGACGTGGTCGTCGAGATCGTCAAGAACGCCGTAGATAGTATTCGAGCCATCTCCGGCCGTGATGGCTTCGAGCACCGGCGTCACCGTCGTAGTGTCCACACCCAGAATTCCGTCCGAGTCTCCTGGGGCATCTATGTGCAGCACCCCCCATCCTTGACCCGACATGGAATAGACGGTGTTCAAGGTCAATCCGATGGCGGACGTTGCGACATGTAAATCCCCGCCTACATGGGCGAGAACGGAAACCTTGTGCGACTCGGTCGTCGTTGTTATGCCGGGATTTCCGATCGTTTGCACCAGAGCATCGTTCGTCTGCCACTGGATTGCAACAGGCTGCACTCTGTATTCGCCGGGCTGTATTCTGACGAACGTATTGTCGACCTTGATGCCATATCCAAGGATCTGTTTCTCGGTCACTGGAGGCATGACGGTGATCGTGCTCGGCAGGACGTGATATCCGTTGATGCTCTCACCATAGGTCACGGTAATGGTCTGCGACCAGCTGCTATAAACGTAGCCGTAGGTGGGCCACTGCAGTGGTCGTGAAAGCGATTTCCACTCCGAAATGACGTTCTGCTTGTAGTCCTCCATCGCGGCCAGTGCAACCTGGTTGTCCAACGGGTCCGGGCGATCGATGAGTTCCTGCATGGGAAGGGCCGCGCCGCTCGGCATTTCGATCTGCCAGTTCTGTTGAGGAGAGCCGCCGTCGTAATAGCCTTTGATCAAAACGCTGTCTGTGCGGCCGCGCAACCCCACGAGAAGATCGTCGTTCCTGCGTTTCGTATACAAGGCGTCAAGAGTCAAATTCGCAGCCAATGTCAGAGTGCTTTGCTCTTCCGCTGATGCAGACCCATCGACAATGGTGTCTGCGCCCATTCCCACGTACAGCAAGTACTTGTCAGCGCCGGCACCGCCCTCCATAACATCGTTGCCGGTCGCGTTGATTCCTGCGGCCGCCTGTTCAGGCGCAGGCCCGCCGTTCAGCACATCGTGGCCTTCGTACCCGAGCAGCACGTCGTTACCCGACGTGCCGTGCAACATGTCCGGTCCGGACGTCCCTTCGATCGGCATCACGGGTAATGCATCGAGCTCTGCCTGATCGATACTCGAGCCGTCGTCGAACTCGAACCGTTCTATCCGGTTCTCGACGTTCCCGTATTGACCCTGCACCGTGACTTCGTCAGTTACGCCGTAACGTATGATCAGATCGCCGTTCGCGCGGCGAATGAAACTCAGGTCGGTACGCGCAATGCCTTGAGAGAACCGGATCACGTCGGTGCTGCCCGAATCCGGCATGTCTACGGCGATCATCGCCTGCTCGCTCAAGACGTCGCGCCCGTCGCCCCTTGAGAGTATGTAAGTGTCCGAGCCTTGGTTTCCGCTCAGGAAATCATCGCCGCCACCCCCTTGCAACAGATCATCTCCGCGGCCGCCGAGAATCTGATCCTGGCCCGAGCCACCGCTTATGGAATCAGCGCCCTCATCGCCATCGAGCCAGTCATCGCCTCCTCCACCGTTCAATTCGTCGTCACCGAACCCTCCCAACAACGTGTCACTTCCATCGGCACCCACCAGAAAATCAGCGCCCTCTCCTCCGCCCATGTAGTCGTCGCCCGATCCGCCATCGACCCAGTCGTCTCCATCGCCGGCTTGCAGCACATCCTTTCCATCCCCGCCGCGGATGGTGTCCATGCCGCCTTTCCCGTCGACGAAGTCATCGCCGCCTTTCGCATCGATACGATCGGTTACACCTGTTCCGGATAGATACTCGCCCTGATCCGTTCCATCAATGTCGAAGCCGCGCTGGAGGACTTCCTGATAACTCATCACCGAGCCGTCGGCGAACTGGATCGAATCGAGTACCGGAGTCGCCCACGGGTCGTCCGTATCAAAGCCGTTGAAATGAATCGCGTCGCCTTCGCCGACGTCGATCAACAGCGAACCCAGTTTGAGCTTGATATCTGCGCTCGATATATCGGCGCCCAGAGACAGCACGCTTGCTTCGGGAACATTCCAGTCTTGCGGGATATCGTGAATGACGTCTATACCGTCTCCGCGGTTGTACACGTAGGTGTCCTTTCCCGCTCCGCCCAGCAATATGTCGTCGCCGGTGCCGCCATAGAGAACGTCGCTACCGTCGCCTCCGGACAAAACGTCCTTGCCTGCGCCGCCATACAGGATGTCATTGCCTGACTCGCCTAACAACTGATCGTCGCCATCGCCGCCATCGAGAAAGTCATCACCCCCAAGTCCAGCCGTGGCTGAACTTGTGGAATCTCCATCGAGAAAGTCGGCCCCCGCCCCGCCGAGCACGACGTCATTGCCGCCTCCGCCAAGGATCGCATCGCTTCCTTCGCCGCCCTCCACGTAATCGTCCCCGGCGCCCGAGAAAACCCAGTCGTCTCCGGTTCCTCCGTAGATTACGTCGGCTCCACCTGCCGCTTCACTTCCGGCGGCAGCAAGAGAAGGAGTGGTGACCTGGTAGAGCACCGCGATGCCTTCCCCCAGGCGGGTGCGTATGATGGTCCAATCGAGTTGTGCGGACACCAAGGAGGCGTCGCCATAGATGGTGTCGTTACCCCCGCCCCCGACTACGACGTCCTCTTCAGTGCCGCCGTACAGTAAATCGGCGGTGTCGGCCGCAAATAGTAAATCCTTCCCGGCATCCCCCGACAGGACTTCACCGGTGCCCGCGACTGCTTGTGCCGTTTCGCCGGCGAGAATCGCCTGCTGCAGCGTCAGCGTCCCGCCGTTGCTGGCATCCGCATAGATCGAATCATCGCCCGCATTGCCACCGAGGATGTCGGCGCCCGTGCCACCCTCGATCCAGTCGCCACCCCCTCCCGCCGCCACGGTATCGCGCTCTGCGCCCGTCTCTACCCTATCATCACCGCCGACATCCGAAGTGATGCTGTCCTTGCCATCCGCATAGACCGCATCGTTGCCTCCGGCGGTCTTGAATTCCTCCCCTTCGGCGCCGGCCGCGCCGTAGAAGAAATCCGCTCTATTGACCTCTTCTTTATCGGGATCGCGCACGGTGTTTCCAAAGTCGTCCCAGACCACTTGAATCCCAGCGCCAACAGGATCGCCGTCGACGTCCTCTTTGTCCCCGACGAAGGTACGAACGAATGCCTCCGGCGATGTTCTCGCCCTCTGCTGGTGAATTCCGAAATCACCGTCCTTGAAGTCTTTCAGGGTAAGGCCGCCGCCCGCGTCACCGTTGATCGTCACCGCCAGATCGGCGCTCTGCAATGCATACGTGAACTTGCCGTCGGCGCTCTGCCAGCCGCCTTCCCGTCGCTGGAATACCGCACCTGCAAGCACTTTGGTTTGTACCGTGGTCGTCTGAATGCCGTCAGTGTACGAATAACGCAGCACCCCTTTGCCATCCGTGTCGCGGATGACGTCGCTTCCGTCGTTGCCGCCAAACAGGCCGCTGCTGGCCGTGTACTCGTACACGTCCATGCCGGCGCCGCCTTCGAGGTAATCATTGGCGTACCCACCGGCGAGAACATCGCTGCCCAACCCGCCGTATAGTCGATCTTCCCTTTCGGCTCCGCGCAGCTGGTCGGAAGCCACGCCGCCAAACAATACATGCTGGAGAGGATTTGCCGGGCCGCCTGTCGAAGCCACGAAGCCCGATGAAAAGTCCTGGTAGTGCTTCGCCTCGAGCTGATAGCCGTTACCGCGTGCATCCGGAGCGTTGGGAAATGCATTGAGGTCCGAAGTCGATCGATCCTGATAGTTCTTGTCCAGATTCCTCGATGTGATATACAGCTTGCGTTCGAGAAATGCGGACCGATCCTGCAACCACTCAGCAGTAAGAGTGCCTGTGCGGTTCGTCGCGTCGTAGAGCTCAAGTTGGCTGTCTTGATTGTGAATCTCGTAGATAGTGCCGTCACCAAGCGCCACGAATGGGTCGAGCGCTGCAAGCACATACCGATACGCCAGTCCATCCGCGGCACTGCTTTGCGCGTGGGCGAGCAGGGCTGCGCCGTCATCAGGCGTTGGCTTGATCTCTAGCGTTTGCTCACGCTTCGTGTATGGGGTTCTCTCGCGCAGGTCGTAGAGCGCCTTGTACAAAGCTTCGCGCTTGCCATTGCCCGACTCCAGCGGCGTACCTTCCGTCCCGAGCAGCGTCTTCAAAGTATCCACAACGCGTTCGAGGCTTGCGGAGGAGCCTTGCGCGGCCTGATTCAATATCGTTTTGTAGTCCGCTTCACTCAACCCGGGCTGCTGCATCAGGTCGGACAGCAGCTTATAGATTGCCAGAGTATCGACGAGTGCAGTCATGCTGTGATTGAGCGAGCCAAACGGCGCGGGCTCGTCCGAATTCCACTGGTTCTCGATAGGCACATCGATCGCCTGTCCGGGCCTGGAGTACAGACCTGCGATAGCCCTGAACGGCTTCTGGCCGACCTTAGCTTCATCTGCGATTACATTCAGGATTGCATCGCCGGCAGGAATCGCTCCGCCGAGTTTCTCGAAGAACGCCCTGTTCTCGTCCGTACTTTTGAATCCCGGCGCATTGAAGACCGTCACCTGCCCGGTCACATCCGGGAACAGCGAGGAGAACGCCATCGCAAGATGTCCACCAAGCGAGTGGCCCGTTATGTCCACGCGCAAGTCGGGATCTAGAGCAAGCACGGAGTAAAGCTCCCCGGTCGCGCTGACGGACGCCGCATTTCTCAGCACGTAAACCGATTCCGACGTAGCGCGGAGGACTACTGCATCTATCGGCACTTGGGCTGTCGGCATTTGAACGAGCTCGTACTGCAAAACCGTCTCTCCGGGAGCGGCTGACACTTTCCGCCACCAGTTCGCCATCGCCACGATCTGATCGTAGCCCGCGCCACTGTTGAAGATGTCTAAGTCGGTCGTGAGGTCGTTGGGCGTGCCTGTTAATTCAAGAGTGCCGCGGATGGCGAGCGTTAAGCCGCGTGTTGGCTCGTTTCGAAACAAAGTCGCACTGAAACTTGATCCGTTGTTAGAATCGTCGTACTGCGCGACGACGGTCGGGTAACGTGCGATAAATTTCTCAGCTTGTTTCCGCGACATTACCGGACCTGTAGCACTCGTCAGTGCGACAAGATTCGCATCAATATTAGTACCATTCTGTAGAATGGCGTATGACGCTTGCGCCAATTCAGCATTATTCCAAATAACCTCAACATTGCTCATTTCAAATCTCCTCTATATAAAACAACTGCTGGAGATCGTCAGTAATTTTTCGCAGATCCGGACAACTATAGGACGTGCCCTGGGAGGGACTCGGAAAGTCTCCGCCAGATCTTGCATAAACTACCCAGCGCGCTAGAACAGCACCATCGACTCTTCTGACAATCGTCGATTCATTGCGGGAAACCTGAGGGTTAGCGTTCCGCATGTAGGTAATCCGCACTTCGGCATATGCAGGCGCATTTCTATGCGCCAACTCTTTAATGGGAATTCCTATCTTGCCGTTAACTGCCCCTAGGTAATCAAGGTCAGATCGCTTGATGTGTAGTTTTTGAAATACTCGAACACCCCCATCTCGAGCGCACATTTCCGTCACTTGCGCATCCCAATAAGCCTGCTTCCCCGGCACATAACCCGCACAACTAGCCAACATCATCGCAGACCCGGCCGCGAGCAGTAAGCAACGGACACAACTCCGCACATCATAAATATTCATTCAACCTCCCGTTAGTACTTGAGGTTAGGATATGCAAAGGCAGTGATTTGCATGGCGACTAAGCCTCTGCCTCCGGCACTACCGCGCTCACCTGCCGATCACTAGCGCCCAGCACCACGACCTCGTCGACCCACAGCCCCGTGCCCATCTGAATCGTCTCTTCAGCGGCAGACACCTTCCGCCACCAGTTCGCCATCGCCACGATCTGATCGTAGCCCGCGCCACTGTTGAAGATGTCTAAGTCGGTTGTGAGGTCGTTTGGCGTGCCGCTCTGCTCCCGCGTGCCGCGAAATGCGAGCGTAAGGCTTCCCGGGACATTGGCTACCGTGTTTTTGAAGATAGTTGCGGAAAAGCTCGTTGTGCCGTTCTTTGCGTCATCGTATTGAGCCACAGCCGTTGGGTAACGGGTCGCGAATTTTTCCACCTGCGTAAGTGACATCCCACCCCCTTCGGCGGCGCTAAGCGCGGTCCGATTGAGATCGTTATCCATTGGACCAGATAGAAGGTCGGCATATGCCGCTGCCGCCATCTCCGCATCGTTAAAAAGGCGCGTCACAGCAGTCATTGGGACTCTCCATCAATGATAAAAAGACGCTGCAAATCCGATGTAATCGTTCTAAGTTCGGGACAAGTAAAGTGCGATTCATGAGCATGGCTTGGAAAGTCGCCGCCAACTCTCGTATAGACGACCCAACGCGCAATCACCACTTCGTCTGATCTTCGCTTAATGACCGACTCTGCGCGCCATACTTGAGGATTTACTTCTTTTCGTAAATAAGTAATGTACAGATCAGAGTAAGCAGGTGCTCTCGGATTGGCTGATCTTTTGCTTGGTATAGCGATCCTGTTATCTATCCTATCCAAGAGCGTGATATCTGATTTTGAAATATGTAATTTTTCGAATATTTGAACGCCCCCATCTTTCGCGCACATTTCCTTTACCTGCGCGCCCCAATACGCTTGCCGTCCGGGCACATACCCCGCACAACCGGCCACCGCGATCAAACCCGTTAACAAGAGCAGTACAAGGTCGGTTCTGCGCCAAAGGTATATATTCACGACTAATTCTCTCCGCTATTCCGTCCGTTACACGCTACCGCAGAAGTCGCCAGTACTCGACCTATTGAGATTTCTGTAAATGACTGGAGCTGAGTCGCGTTCATTTCCCCTCCCCGCGCTGTCTAACGGTTACGGCAAATAGATTTTCTAAATGTTTTGGACATGAATATGAGGATTCGTGTGCCGGACTTGGAAAGTCGCCCCCAACACGTGAATATGTCACCTGCATGCCTAAAACTCGGCGATCCGCTTTTCTAATTACGGTTAACGTATATCTCCAAACACGTGGGTTAGCATCACGAATTACCGTGGCCTCCTCGCGTCGGATTACTGGAATGTCGCCTAGATCGTTGGCGTCAAGCGGTATGTCCAGCTTTCCGAAGCTGTTTAATAGCAACCCGTACTGATGAGGGGTTAGTTCCATCACATCAAAAATTTTCATCCCGCCGTCCGTCTCGCACATCTTGTCCACTTGCGCGTCCCAATAAGACTGACGCCCCGGTACATAACCCGCACAACCAGACACTGCTAAGACTGCCATCAAAATAATTACGCGGCAGACATAAGCCCACAGGTCATGAATGTTCATTAACCCTCCTTTGAGCCTCGAAAACGACTAAGTTTGCGCATCCGGCGCTACCACGCTCGCCTGCTTCTCGCTGCCCCCCAAAACCACAACCTCGTCGACTTTCAGCCCCTTGGGCAGTTGATGCGCGATGAACAACATCGTCACTTTTCCTTTCAGCTGATTCACCGTGCGTGCGAAATGCTCAGCGGTCGCCTGATCGAGATTGCTGGTCGCCTCGTCGAATATCAGAATGCGCGGGCGCTTGAGCACGGCACGCGCGATGGCTAGCCGCTGCTTCTGGCCACCGGAGAGGCCGACGCCATGCTCGCCTATGGGCGTGTTGTAGGCTTTCGGCAGTTTCTCTATGAAGTCGTGGATCTCCGCAATCTTGCAGGCATGCACTACGTCCGGAAATCCGGCATTCGGGTTCGCCGCGAGCAGGTTCTCGTATATGGATCCCGAGAACAGGTACGTTTCCTGAGGCACTACGCCGAAATTGTGACGCAGCTCGTTCGCCGCAAGATGACGAATGTCGCGCTGGTCGATAAGCACTTGACCGTCTTCCGGGCAATAGAAGCCCAGCAGGATTTTCGCGAGCGTGCTCTTGCCCGAGCCGGACGGGCCGGTGAGTACCGTCAATTTCCCCGGCTTCAACACGAGGCTGAGACCGCGATACAGGTATGGATGGTTGCGCGAATAGCGAAAACTGATCTCTTGAATCCTGACTTCACCTGATCCGCCGCCCATCCGGGAAGGAGTCAGCGTGTGGAGCTCTGATGGAGCGTCCATGATGTCCCCGAGCCGTTTCACCGCGATACTGGCCTGCTGAAATTCCTGCCACAATCCCGCCAGACGCAACATCGGCTGTGACATGCGTGCCGCGAACATCTGGAAGGCGACCAGCATGCCGATCGTAAAGCCGTCGTTGCGCATGACCAGCAGAGCACCGACGCAAAGCAACGCGATAGTCATCGTCTGCTCCAGCGCGTTGACGACGACCGTATAGGTGTTTGATATCTGCCTGCTCGAAAACCCGGCTGCGAGATAGCTCGCCAGCAGTTCGTCATACCTGGATTCGAGCGTCGCCTCCATTTGAAGCGCCTTGACGGTCTCCATTCCGGCGATGTACTCCGTGACGAAAGCCTGATTGCGGGCCCCCAGAAGAAACTGCTGATTGAGTCGCGTCCGGAGGATAGGGGCCACGACAAAACTGGCTGCGGTGACGAGGCTTGCCATTACAAGCGCAATCAACGTCAGTTGCCAGCTGTAGGCGAACATGACGGCGACGAACACGAGCAGAAACGGCAGGTCCAGCAGCAGAGACACGGCCGCACCCGCCAGGAATTCGCGTATGCTTTCCACGGCATGCAAACGCGCGACGAGAGTGCCTGTAGGCCTGCACTCGAAATAGGGCAGCACGACATGCAGCAGGTGGCGAAAGACGTGACTGCCGAGAATCGCATCTATCCGATTGCCCGTGTGGAGCAACATGTACTGCCGCAGCCACGCCATCGCAGCCCCGAACACCATGAACATGACGAGCCCGCACACGACTGCTATGAGAGTGCTCGCGGTATGGTGAACGACGACCTTATCGATGATGACCTGGGTGAACACTGGCGTCGCCAGGCCGATCACCTGTATGAACAGCGAAGCGAGAAGGACATCGCGCCAGATAGGCTTGTACTTGAGCAGTTCTCGCCAGAACCAGCCAAAGCCGAAGCGTAAATGAGGAGCTTCGGATGATTCGTCAGGTAGCGAACCTGATGCCATGCTCCGGATGAGGATAAGCACCGGCTCTATATGCTCGCCAAGCTCGCCAAGCAGCGCCGTGGTCGGTTCCTGTGACCCAGCGACAAAATACATTGCGCGGGACTCATCTGCTTTTACGAGGAGCAGAGGGCGTCGCTCTTGCGATTCATCATGCTTTCCCGCCTGTTGCATCTCGCCGATCTTGGCGGCCGGAGCACGGAGGAAGGCGATGCACGGAAGGGGCATTTTCGAGAGGCGATGACTCTCGAAGTCAGCCTCCTCCGCGACGAAGCCGAGCCCTCTCGCCGCCTCAATGAGCCGGTTGATGGAGTGAGGCGCGGGAAATCGCTGCAAAAGAAGCGCGGGCGCGAACGGCTTGCGATGAATCTCGCATACACTGGCGAGAATCCAGAGGAAGTCGGTCTTGCTCAGCGAGACCAGATACAACGTAACGCCTCCCCCTGACGTTAAACAATCTGTTCTTGCCTATACGTCGAACGATGACGCTGGCATTACCGCAGCGCTCATTCTGTCCGGCACGATCAGACTGTCAACTGGGCGTCACGTCTCGAATCTAACAAAGTGTGAGGTTTGAACGTAGGGGTAACCGAAATAGTGAAAATTTCTTTCCTATCTTTATAGCAAGTAAAGGTAGAAAAACTTCACTCGTGACAAAAGTCACAACATGCTGACGCCGTCCCCCGGGGCAGCTGGCACGCCGGTTCCGTCAGCGTTACAGTTCGGTCGCAAAACGCGTTATTGAACGTGTAGGTGCTGCTGTCCAGCCAGTCGCGGCCTCTCCCTCTGGCCTCGCGACGATACCATCACCGCCCCGCCCCCTGTCGTCCCGCCGCTGTCCCGGGTATGCCCGCGCCGCGATCGCCGCGGCCGGCGCCGGCAAGTCCATTGTCGAGCTACTCGCGCGGCGCAGTGGCGCCGGAGAGCGGCGCGCCGCTCGTGCCGCCGGTGGCGCTGTCTTTCGCCT
>Ga0255338_1004033_pt1 | contig 16125 bp, 16 predicted proteins | sample MeOH1_35cm_T4_19_FD_203715 | JGI IMG/M metagenome (GOLD analysis project Ga0255338, IMG submission 203715) | Sandy soil microbial communities from University of British Columbia, Vancouver, Canada - MeOH1_35cm_T4_195 | ecosystem: Engineered > Artificial ecosystem > Sand microcosm > Unclassified ...
CAGCAACGCCATCGCGTCCGTGCCGAGCATGCCCTTTGACCCGGTGACCATCCATCGCATGCGGTCAGGCTAGCGGGCCCCGGACCGGTATCGTGCCCACGTGCTGATCGAAGAGACCAAGATCCCCGGAGCCTTCTCCGTCACCCCCCAGCAGCACCGCGACGACCGCGGCGTGTTCCTCGAGTGGTTCCGCTCCGACCGGTTCGTGGAGACCACGGGCCACCGGTTCACGATCGCGCAGGCCAACTGCTCGGTGTCGTCGGCGGGGACCCTCCGCGGCATCCACTTCGCGCAGCTGCCGCCCAGCCAGGCCAAGTACGTCACCTGCCCCTCGGGGGCGATCCTCGACGTGGTCGTGGACATCCGGGTCGGCTCACCGACCTTCGGGCAGTGGGACGCGGTCGTCCTCGACGACGTCGACCGCAAGGCGCTCTACCTCGCCGAGGGCCTCGGGCACGCGTTCATGGCGCTCGCCGACGACACGGTCGTGAACTACCTGTGCTCGGCGCCCTACGCCCCCGGCCGCGAGCACGGCGTGCACCCGCTCGATCCGGCGATCGGGATCGAGTGGCCCACGCACGGCCGCGACGGCAGCCCGCTGACGCCGTCGCTGTCGCCGAAGGACGAGCAGGCGCCGCTCCTCGCGGACCTCGCGGACACCGGCGTGCTGCCGACCTACGACGCGGTCCAGGAGTTCGTGCAGTCCCTACGGATCGACCTCTGAGAGTCGCTCGTGCGGGCCGACGGCCCGCGCGTCGCCGCCGTCTCCGTCGCCCCCGAGCAGGAGACCGGGCTGCGGCTCACCCTCGTGCCGGCCGTGCTCGAGCGGGGACTCCCAGAACGACCGCGGCGCGGTCCGCACGGTGTGGAACACGAACCGCCGGAACGCCCAGAAGCGGAACACGTTGCCCAGCAGCGCCCCCACCACGTTGCCCGAGACGTTGTCGGCGTAGATCGAGTCCCAGTGCAGCACGTGGCGGGTCACCCACAGGCACGTGACCGGGATGACGAACGACGCGAGGTTGATCGCGACGTAGCGCGCCAGCCCGCCGCCAGGTCCGGCCGCGTGCCGGTGCCGGAACGCGTAGTGCCGGCTGCCGAAGTAGCTGACGAACATGCCGACGCTGTTGGCCAGCAGGTAGGCCGTGATCGCGTGCTCGTTCAGCGGGCCGTCGAACCAGCCCTTGAGACCGTGGACGAGCGCGTTGAACAGGAACACGGCGACCACGGTGGCGGCCACGTTCACTGCCGAGAAGCGTGCGACCTCACCGGAGAGGCGGCGGAGCCCGCGGCTCACCTCGCGGTCAACGCGAGCACCGGCCCGTGCCCCGTCACCGCGCGACCACCTGCTGGGTGCGCGCGTACTTCGCCTCCGTCGCCTCCTTCATCGGCCGCCACCACGCTTCGTTGCCGCGGTACCAGTCGATCGTCGCCTCCAGGCCGTCACGGAAGCTTTCGTACCGGGGCGTCCAGCCGAGCTCGTTGCGCAGCTTGCCGGCCTCGATCGCGTAGCGCCGGTCGTGCCCGGACCGGTCGGTGACGTGGTCGAAGGCGTCCCGGTCCTGCCCCATCAGCTCGAGGATGAGCGCGATCACGTCGCGGTTGTTCATCTCGCCGTTGGCGCCGATCAGGTAGGTCTCCCCGATCCGGCCGCCGTCGATGATCGTCCACACGGCGTCGTTGTGGTCGTCGACGTGGATCCAGTCCCGGACGTTCAGCCCGTCGCCGTAGAGCTTGGGGCGGATGCCGTCGATCACGTTGGTGATCTGCCGGGGGATGAACTTCTCGACGTGCTGGCGCGGCCCGTAGTTGTTCGAGCAGTTCGAGATCGTCGCCCGGAGACCGAAGGAGCGGACCCAGGCCCGCACCAGGTGGTCGGATCCGGCCTTGCTCGCCGAGTAGGGCGAGCTCGGCGTGTACGGCGTGTCCTCGGTGAACTTCTTCGGGTCGTCGAGCTCCAGGTCGCCGTACACCTCGTCGGTCGAGACGTGGTGGTAGCGGACGCCGTGCCGGCGCGCGGCCTCGAGGAGCGTGAAGGTGCCGACGAGGTTGGTGCGGATGAACGGGCTGGGATCGGCGAGCGAGTTGTCGTTGTGCGACTCGGCAGCGAAGTGCACGACGACGTCGGACTCACCGACCAGCGGCTCGACGACGCTCTCGTCGGCGACGTCGCCCTGGACGAACCGGATCTTGTCCTCGACTCCGGACAACGATGCCATCGAGCCGGCGTACGTCAGGGCGTCGAGCACCGTCACCTCGACATCGGGACGTGTCGCCAGCGTGCGGTGGACGAAGTTGCTGCCGATGAAGCCGGCCCCACCGGTGACAAGGATCTTCATGCCGCACAGGTTAGCCTTCGCCCCCGCCGTCCCGTTCACTCGACAGGCAGGCCGAGCGCCCGGGCGATCAGCATCCGCTGCACCTCCGAGGTGCCCTCACCGATCTCGAGCACCTTCGCGTCGCGGTAGAGCCGGGTGACCGGGTACTCCTCCATGAAGCCGTAGCCGCCGAAGACCTGGGTGGCGATCCGGGTCGCGGTGACCGCGGACTCGGTGGCGTAGAGCTTCGCCACCGCGGCAGCCCGCTTGAACTCGGCGACCGGCGCGCCGGAGTCCTTCATCCAGGCGGCCTTGTAGGTGAGCAGCCGGCTCGCGGACAGCATCACCTCGAGGTCGGCGATCTGGAACGCGACGCCCTGCTTGCGCCCGATCGGTACGCCGAACGTGGTCCGCTCCTTCGCGTAGTCGACGCAGGCGTCGAGGCAGGCCTGGATGCAGCCGACCGCGAGCGCGGCGATGGCGACGCGGCCGTCGTCGAGGATCGCGAGGAACTGGGCGTACCCGCGCCCGCGCTCGCCGAGCAGGTTCGCCTCGGGGACCCGGACGCCGTCGAAGGTGAGCGGGTGGGTGTCGGACGCGTGCCAGCCGAGCTTGTCGTAGGCCTTCTCCGCGGTGAACCCGGGCGTGCCGGCCGGCACGATGATCGCCGAGATCTCCGCCCGGCCGTCGACCTCGCCGGTCCTGGCCGTGACGGTCACCAGCGAGGTGATCGCCGAGCCGGAGTTGGTGATGAACTGCTTGGCGCCGTCGATGACCCACTCGCCGTCGGACAGCACCGCCTTCGTCCGGGTCGCGCCCGCGTCCGAGCCCGCTCCCGGCTCGGTCAGGCCGAAGCCGGCCAGCGTCCGGCCGGTGACAAGGTCCGGGAGCCAGGTCTGCTTCTGCTCGTCGGTGCCGTAGGTCAGGATCGGGTTGATCCCCAGCCCGACGGCCGCCTCGAGGGTGATCCCGATCGACTGGTCGACCCGGCCGAGCTCCTCGATCGCCAGGCAGAGGCTGGTGAAGCCGCCCTCGTCGCCGCCGAGACCGGCCCCGCCGTACTCCTCCGGGGCGGTGAGCCCGAACAGCCCGATCTCCCCCATCTTCTGCACGACGTCGACCGGGAAGTGGTGGTTGCGGTCCCACTCCGCGGCGTGCGGGGCGATCTCCTTCTCCGCGAAGTCGCGGACGGTGCGCCGGAACTGCTCGTGCTCGGGGGACAACTCGAAGCTGCTCATGCGGGCATCGTAGGCCAGAAGTTAACGTCTGTTAACCCGGGGCCCGCGTCGCTCTCTCAGCCGGTGTAGGGCACGCGGGTCCAGCTCAGCAGGCTCGCTGCGCCCGGCTTGTTGACCGTGACCTTGAGCCAGTCCTTGTTGTTCGAGGAGCCGTCCACGGTCACCCGGGTCAGGTTGCCGGCCGAGCCGTGCACGCCGTACGTCGACAGCCACGGGGAGCCGGCAGCCAGGGGCTTGTCCGTGTTGTAGACGTGGCTGTCGCCGTCGAGCAGGTACACCGGGCCGTCGAAGCGGGACGCCTCGTCGATGATCGCCTGGATCCACGGCTGGAACGCGCCGATGTCGCCCCAGGTGGGCACGTAGCTCGGGTCGAACATGTCCGCCTGCTGCATCACCACGACACCGCGGTCACCGCGCACGCGGGCCTCGGCGAACGCCTTGCGCAGCACCGCGATGTCGGCCGCGGTGCGGTCCGCCACGGCCTGGACCTGGGCGGGCGTCGGCTGGGTGTTGCCGAGACCCGACCACGGCTGGAGCCCGTTGTTGCTGCCCGGCACGTTGGCGGCGACGAAGGTCACCTCCGCGCGGTGGTAGACGACGTTCTCCGGGAAGCCGCGCTGCGCCTCCACGTGGAGCCGGTGCTCCCCCAGGGTCCGCCCGGGCTCGTCGAAGAAGACCGAGCGGAGCCGGTCGAGCCGCTCCAGCGGGTTGTAGGCGCCGTTGTTCACGCGGTGGCAGTCGGTCCACTCGTTGTCGCCCGGCGTGTACACGAGCGGGTCCTCGAAGGTGTCGAAGTCGGCGCGGATCAGGTCGAAGTACGCGTCGCTGCAGACGCTCGATCCGTTCTTGATGTCGCCGACGTGCACCACGGAGCGCACCGCCCGGTCCTCGTTGATCTGCTGGATCCAGCCCGGGAAGGCGGCGATCTGGTCGGCGCCGTACGGGACGTCGCCGATCACCGCGAAGGTGTACCGGTTGCGCGAGTCCGGGTCGGCGGTGGCCGAGCCGGCGAGCGGGGCGATCGCGAGCGCGGCGAGGACGGTCGAGGCGGCGAGCACACGGGTCAGACGCATGGGGGTTGTCTCCTGGTGACGAGGGCGTGCGCCGACGCTCGCGGGGCCAGGTGAACCGGGCGTGACCCGCGGGCGCGCGCCGGTTGAACTCTGGAGGACGACCAGCGACGTGAGACCGGAGCAGGAGGCACCTCGGGCTCGCAATAGACTCCCGAAGGATCACAGACACCGAGGAGTTTCGCGTGCCCGACATCAAGCCGTTGCAGAAGGTCCTGATCGCCAACCGTGGCGAGATCGCCGTGCGCGTCGTCCGTGCCTGCAAGGACGCCGGCATCGGCAGCGTGGCCGTCTACGCGGAGCCGGACCGGGACGCGCAGTTCGTCCGGCTGGCCGACGAGGCCTACGCGCTGGGCGGGTCGACGCCGGCCGAGTCCTACCTCGACATCGCCAAGATCATCGACGTCGCGAAGCGCAGCGGCGCCGACTCGGTGCACCCGGGCTACGGCTTCCTCGCCGAGAACGCCGGGTTCGCCCAGGCCGTGCTCGACGCCGGCCTGGTCTGGATCGGACCGCCGCCGGAGGCGATCGAGGCGCTGGGCGACAAGGCCCGCGCCAAGCACATCGCCCTCCAGGCGGGCGCTCCGCTCGCCCCCGGCCTCAAGGACCCGGTCGAGGACGCCGACGAGGTGGTCGAGTTCGCCAAGGCCAATGGCCTTCCGGTCGCGATCAAGGCGGTCTTCGGCGGCGGCGGCCGCGGCCTCAAGGTCGCGCGCACGCTCGAGGAGATCCCCGAGCTCTACGAGTCGGCCGTCCGCGAGGCGGTCGGCGCCTTCGGTCGCGGCGAGTGCCTGGTCGAGAAGTTCCTCGACAAGCCGCGCCACGTCGAGACCCAGTGCCTGGCCGACCAGCACGGCAACGTCGTCGTGGTCTCCACCCGCGACTGCTCGCTCCAGCGGCGCCACCAGAAGCTGGTCGAGGAGGCGCCCGCGCCGTTCCTGACCGACGAGCAGCTCAAGCGGCTCTACGAGTCCTCGAAGGCGATCCTCAAGGAGGCCGGGTACGTCGGTGCCGGCACCTGCGAGTTCCTGGTCGCCAAGGACGGCACCATCTCGTTCCTCGAGGTCAACACCCGTCTCCAGGTCGAGCACCCGGTCTCCGAGGAGGTCACCGGCATCGACCTGGTCCGCGAGATGTTCCGGATCGCCGCGGGCGAGGAGCTCGGGTACGACGACCCGGAGATCCGCGGCCACTCCATCGAGTTCCGGATCAACGCCGAGGACGGCGGCCGCAACTTCATGCCCGCACCCGGCACCCTGTCGCGCTGGGAGCCGCCGTCGGGTCCCGGTGTCCGCGTCGACGGCGGCTACGTCGCCGGGGAGACCATCCCGGGCTCCTTCGACTCGCTGATCGCCAAGCTGATCGTGACCGGCCGCGACCGCACCCAGGCCCTCGAGCGGTCCCGCCGCGCGCTGGCCGAGTTCGTCGTCGACGGGATGCCCACCGTGATCCCGTTCCACGCCGCGGTCGTCGACGACCCGGCGTACATCGGCGCGTCGAACCCGTCGGGTGCGGGCTCGTTCGACGTCTACACGACCTGGATCGAGACCGACTTCGACAACCAGATCGAGCCCTACGGTGGCGACACCGCCGAGGCCGAGGAGCCGGTCGAGCGGCAGCGCGTGACCGTCGAGGTCGGCGGCCGCCGCCTCGAGGTCGTGCTCCCCGCCGGCCTGGGCGGCCTCGCCGCGGCCGGTGGCGCCGGGCCGAAGAAGCCGAAGCGCGCTGCGGGCAAGAAGGCCGGCGCGGCCGCCTCGGGTGACGCGGTCACCAGCCCGATGCAGGGCACCATCGTCAAGGTCGCCGTCGAGGACGGCGCCACCGTGGCCGAGGGCGACGTCGTCGTCGTGCTCGAGGCGATGAAGATGGAGCAGCCGCTCAAGGCGCACAAGGCCGGCACCGTGACCGGCCTGTCGGCCGAGGTCGGCGCGACCGTCTCCCAGGGCGAGGTGCTCTGCGAGATCAAGGGCGACTGACCCCCCCTACGGGCTCAGTCCCACCAGCAGCATCCCGACCACCAGGTCGACGAGGTGGTCGGCGTCGAGGTCGGGCGGCTTCTCCAGCGCGATCCGCAGGCAGCTGTTCAGGGTCACACCCATCGCCAGGTAGATCCGCGCGTCCATCTCGGCGGCGGGCACGTCGGGCAGCTGCTGGGCGACGTACACCCGGGTGAAGGTCGCGAGGTCCCGCTCGATCTCCGGGAGCACGTTCGTCTGGGTGCCCATCGGCACCTCGTTGACCAGCGCCCGGACCACGGCCTCGTGCTCCTCGAGCACCGCCACCAGCGTCGCGACCACGGACCGCACCGCGGCCCGCGGCGGTTGTCGGACCGCCTCGGCGATGGCGGCGGTGAGGCGCGCCAGGATGGCCTCCGCCGCGCGCACCCGCAGCGTCTCGAAGATCTCGTCCTTGTCGGAGAAGTAGCGGTAGAGCGAGCCAACGCTCACCCCGGCCGCGTCGGCGACCCGGTTGGTGCTCATCTGGGCGTACCCCTCACTGGCGAGAACCTGAGTGGCCGCCGCCAGGACGCGCTCGACCATGGCGCGAGACCGCGCCTGGACCGGCTTCCTGCGGCGGTTCGTCACCACGAGGAGTCCTCACCAGAACGCGAGTAGAAGTCGAGCATTTGCTCATCTTACGGTGAGGTCATGACGATCGACTCGATCACCGTCCCCACGCGCTACGGCTCCGCCCCGGAGTGGTCGCAGCGGTTCGCGCGCCCGATGCTGGCGCTTGCCGGGCCGGGTGCGCGGATGCAGGGCGAGGAGCTCGACGCCCTGAAGGCGGCGCTGCTGCAGCGCGACGAGCACGCCGCGGCGCTGGTCCGCGCCGTCCGCGAGCGCCACGAGGTGACCATGCCGCAGGTGCGCGCCGCACTGGCCGGCGGCCTCGACGCCGTACTGGACGCACCAGAGGCGCTGCGCTCGTTCCTCGGCCCGCTGGAGGAGCGGCCGGCCTGGGTCGACGACCGGCTGCTGGAGCAGGGCGCCGCCGCGGCCCGGCGGATCGGCCGCGACGGGTTCGACATCCTCGCCTTCGGGTCACTGCTCGGCGGGTACCGCAGCGGCGGTGCCCTGCAGCCGCTGGTGCGGACCGGCCGGATCGGCGCGGAGACCCTCAAGCGGGTCGGCGAGACCGGGCAGTGGTGGCTCGCCGTCACCGCGCCCGGCGGGATGGCCCGCACCGGGCAGGGCTGGCAGCTGAGCGTGCACGTGCGGGTGATGCACGCGTTCGTGAACTACCAGCTCGAGCGCGATCCCGACTGGGACTGGGAGTTCCGCGGGGTCCCGATCAACCAGCACGACCAGGCCGGGACGATCGGCTCGTTCAGCACCAGCTACCTGCTCCAGGCCCGCAGCCTGGGCATCCGCATCCCCGAGGACGACGCGGCGGCGATCATGCACCTGTGGTCGTACGTCGGCTGGCTGATGGGCGTCGAGGAGCGCTGGCTCCCCCGCACCGAGCGGATCGGGCGGCGCGTCCTCGGCAACATCATCGCCGGGTTCTCGGCGCCCGAGGAGAGCAGCCGGCTGCTCGGCGAGGGCCTGGTCCGGATGCACGACCACGCGCCCGGGGTGTCCCGGTGGCGGCGCACCTACGAGCGCGAGCGGGCGCTGAGCATGGCGACGTTCCTCAACCTCGGCCACGGCATGCGTGACGTCGGCCAGCCGCTGCGGCCGCCGTGGTACCCCGCGCTGCGGGTCCCGGCGAACCTCTTCTGGACCCACCTGGTCGGCCGGCTGCCCGGCGGCCGGGGCGTCCTCGACCGCCGTGCCGAGCGAGCTCTCGCCCGCCTGGACGCGTTCCAGTACGCCGGCCACCGGCCGCCGGTCGCGCCGGTGCCGGAGAGCTAAGGCACCAGGTCGAGCGTGAAGTACGCCGACCGCAGCCCGTAGAGCCGGCGGAAGTCGTCGCCGCTGATGTCCACGGTCGTGCCCACGACCCCGTTCGTCCCGGTCAGGCGCACCTTCTGCACCCAGCCGCCCCACTCGGGCGTGCCCGGCGGGGTCGCGCCCTCTCGCTGGACGACCTGGACGGTGAGCAGCGTGCCGATCTGCGGATAGGCCGCCTGCAGCTTCGCCGGGTCGATCGACACCTTCCAGTGGAGGTAGGGGCTCACCGACCGGTCGTAGGGGTCGTCGTGGTTCGTCAGGTAGGGCTGGCTCCCGGCGGACGCCCAGCCACCGTTGCTCGAGGAGAACTGCGCGAACGCGTACTGGCCCCCGACGGTGAGCACCTGGCCTGCCGTGGCGGCCGCGGCGGCGTCGGTGGCCGCCGTCTCGGACTTCACGCCGCCGTAGACCTGGCAGGCCGTGGTGTCGCAGATCTGGTAGTACCGGTCGAGGTGGTCGGCCCGCTCGCGGGCGGCGTACGTGCGGGCCGCGACGGCCTGCGCCTGGAGCGCGGCGGCCGGCCAGGACGACGGCATCTCGGCGGCGATCACGCCGCGGAGGTACTGCTCGAGGTCGAGCACGTTGACGGTGTCGCGGTTGGTGTAGCGCAGCGAGCCGCGGTAGGTCCGCGGGCCCGTGGGCAGCTTCAGCGTGACCGTCCCGACCGCGGAGCGGAACTCGCCGTCGCCGGCGAGCGAGCGCCGGCCACCGGTCTTGTAGAGGTGCCAGCGCGAGGTCTTGTAGAAGACCTTCGTGTGCCCGTGCAGCCGGACCAGCCGCCACACCCGGGGGGCGTGGTGCCTCGTCCGGAGCTTGTAGGTCCGGCCGTTGCCGAGGTCGCGCACGCGGAGTCCGCGCTCGGGGAAGACCGTCAGGTTGTTGTCGGTGTCGCCCGTGATCAGCACCGTCAGCCCGGTGCTCAGCGCGGTCAGCGACGTGCCCGGGTAGTAGAAGCCGAGGATCTGCTGGTACCTCAACGGGACCGGCGCTTCCGCAGCGCCCTTGGCGCCCCACTGGGACATGCCGTGGCCGTGACCGTAGCCGTTGCCGGTGACCACGATCGGGGTCGCGGGCGTCGTGATCGGCACCGGTTCGTCGGACATCCCGGCAGCCTGGGACGGCGCCGCGGTGAGCAGGAGTGCCGCGCTGCCGGCGAGCGCGATCAGGGTCCGTGTGATCCGAGTGTGCATGCGTGATCCCTGGAGTCGGTGAGCAACAAAGACCTCCATCATGCCCGGCCACGCAACCGGTCGTGTCCGGTTTGCGAAGCCGGCACGGGCCCGGCTCAGCGCGGGTGGTGCAGCCGGCGGGCGGCCTCGGCGATCGAGCCGCTGTTCGACGGGTAGACGGTGAACGCCTGGGCGAGCTGGTCGGCGGTCAGCGACTCGGCGACCGCGATCGAGACGGGGTGGATCAGCTCGCTCGCCCGCGGGCCGACGACCACTCCCCCGACGATGATCCCGGTGCCGGGGCGGCAGAACAGCTTCACGAAGCCGTCGTGCACGCCCTGCATCTTCGCCCGGGCGTTGCCGGACAGCTCGAGCCGGACCACCTCGGCCTCGATCTCGCCACGGTCGACGGCCTGCTGGGACCAGCCGACGGTCGCGATCTCGGGAGCGGTGAAGACGTTGGAGGACACCTTCTTCAGGTCCAGCGGTGCGACCGCGTCGCCGAGGAAGTGCCACATCGCGATCCGGCCCTGCATCGCCGCGACCGACGCGAGCATGAGGACGCCGGTGCAGTCGCCGGCGGCGTACACGCTCCTGGCGCTGGTGCGCGACACCCGGTCGACCTTGATGAAGCCGCCGTCGTCGAGGATCACGCCCGCCTCCTCGAGGCCGAGGCCGGTGGTGTTCGGGATCGAGCCGAGCGCGAGCAGGCAGTGCGAGCCGGTGACCGTGCGGCCGTCGTCCAGCGTCACCGTGACCTCGTCGCCGTCGCGGGTGACCGACTCCATCCGGGACTTCGACAGCACCGTCATCCCGCGGCGGGTCAGCACCTGCTGGAGCACCTCCGCGGCGTCGGGGTCCTCGCCGGGCAGCACCCGGTCGCGCGAGGAGACCAGCACCACGTCGATGCCCAGCGCCATGTAGGCGCTGGCGAACTCGGCCCCGGTCACGCCGGAGCCGACCACGATCATCCGCGAGGGCATCTCGGTCAGGTCGTAGACCTGCTCCCAGGTGAGGATCCGCTCGCCGTCCGGCTGCGCGCTCGGCAGGGTGCGCGGCGCCGCCCCGGTCGCGACCAGGATCGCGTCGGCGTCGATCGACTCGGTGCCGCCGTCGGGACGGTCGACCAGCACCCGGTGGTGGGTGGTGCGGCCGACGCCGGCGGTGGGGTCGATCCGGCCGCGACCGACCACGACCTGCACACCGTCGCGCTCGAGGCGGCGGCCGATGTCACGGGACTGCTCGGCCGCGAGGCGCAGGACGCGGGCGTTGACCTGGGCGAGGTCGACGTGCACCTGCGCCGCCGCGTCGCCCTCCTCGTCGGCGAGCCCGATGCCGAGCTCGTGTGCCGTGGTGAGCTCGGTCATCAGCTCGCTGGTCGCGATCAGGGTCTTGCTGGGCACGCAGTCGGTGAGGACGGCGGACCCACCGATCCCGTCGGAGTCGACGACGGTCACCTCGGCGCCGAGCTGGGCGGCCACGTGGGCCGATTCGTATCCGCCGGGACCGCCACCGATGATCACCACATGAGTCACCCGGTCATTGTCTCGCACGGCGCCGGGCCGGCTGCGGGCGCGTCGTGTCCTACCCTGTGCGGGTGACGTTGTACGCCGCCTACGGGACGAACCTGGACCCGGCCCGGATGAGCGAGCGGTGCCCGCACTCGCCGCTGCGCGCCACCGGATGGCTGCAGGGCTGGCGGCTGACCTTCGGCGGCGAGGACCACGGCTGGGACGGTGCCCTGGCGACGGTGGTCCAGGACCCGTTCGAGCAGGTGTTCGTCGCGATCTACGACGTCACCGACGAGGACCTGGCGACCCTCGACGGCTGGGAGTCGGCCGACACCGGGCTGTACCGCAAGACCAAGGTCCGGGTCTCCACGCTCACCGAGGAGTCGGTCGCGTGGATCTACGTGCTGGACGCGTTCGAGGGCGGGTTGCCGTCGGCGACCTACCTCGGCGTCCTCGCCGACGCCGCCGACGCCGCCGACGCCCCCGCCGACTACGTCGCCGCGCTGCGCCAGCGTCCGTGCCGGAGCACCTTCGGCGGCTGAGCAGGTGCTCGGGGGAAGTCACCCGTGAGAAGGTCGCACCGTGAGCACTCCTGCTGAGGAAGCCGCCGAGGCGGCTCGTGTCCTGTCCGAGCTGACCGGCGTCGCCCGTCACGACGTGGCCCTGGTGATGGGGTCGGGATGGCTGCCCGCCGTGGACGCCCTCGGGGAGGCGACCGCCGACATCGCCACCACCGACCTGCCCGGCTTCGCCGCTCCCGCCGTCGCCGGCCACTCCGGGCGGATCCGCTCGGTCCGGTCCGGCGACAAGCAGCTGCTGGTCTTCCTGGGGCGCACGCACTTCTACGAGGGCCTCGGCGTGCGCGCCGTCGTGCACGGCGTCCGCACCGCGGCCGCGGCCGGGTGCCGCACCGTGGTGCTCACCAACGGCTGCGGCGGGCTCAAGGAGACCTGGACACCGGGCACCCCGGTGCTGATCAGCGACCACATCAACCTCACCGCGGCCTCGCCGATCGAGGGCGCTCACTTCGTCGACCTCACCGACCTCTACAGCCCACGGCTGCGGGCGCTGTGCCGCCAGGTCGAGCCTGCCCTGGACGAAGGCGTCTACGTGCAGATGCGCGGGCCGCAGTACGAGACCCCGGCCGAGATCGCGATGGTGCGCGCGATCGGCGGGCACCTGGTCGGGATGAGCACGACCCTCGAGGCGATCGCGGCCCGCGAGGCGGGGATGGAGGTGCTCGGCATCTCCCTGGTCACGAACCTCGCCGCCGGCATCACCGGCGAGCCGCTCAACCACGCCGAGGTGCTCGAGGCCGGCAACGCCGCGGCGGCGCGGATGGGATCGCTGCTCGGCGCCATCGTCCCGGGGATCTGAGGCCCCGGTGCGCGTCCTGCTCACCGGATCGCTCGGCTCGATCGGGCGCGTCGTCGAGCCCGGCCTGACCCGGCTCGGGCACACGGTGCTCGGGGCTGACCTCGCCGCCGGGGCGGCGTACCAGGTCGACTGCACGGATCCCGTCGCCGTGGACGGAGTGGTCGCCGACGCGCGCCCCGACGCGGTCGTGCACCTGGCCGGCATCCCCACGGAGTCGTCGCTGGCCGAGGCCCTTGCCTCGCACGCCACCAGCACCGCGGCGCTGCTGGAGGCGATGGTGCGGCACGGGGTGGACCGGATCGCCTACGCGAGCAGCAACCACGCCGTCGGACGCACGCCGTCGCGCGACGGGCAGCTGGGCGTCGGGACGCGCCCGCGACCGGACACGTTCTACGGGGTGGCGAAGGTGGCCGCGGAGGCGCTGCTCTCCCTGTACGCCGACCGGCACGGGATCGGCGCGGTCGCCTGCCGGATCGGCTCGTTCCTCGAGCGGCCGGAGTCCCGGCGGGCGCTCGCCACCTGGCTCTCGCCGCACGATGCCGTGCGGATGTTCGCCGCCGCGATCACCGCCCCCGATCCCGGCTTCGCGGTGCTCCACGGCATCTCGGCGAACACACGGGCCTGGTGGGACCTCGAGCCGGGGCGACGGCTCGGCTACCACCCCGAGGACGACGCGGAGGACTTCGCCGCCGCGATCGAGGCGCAGCCGGAGACCGCCCAGGACCGTGCCGACGCGGCGTACGTGGGCGGGCCGTACGCGACCTCGGCGTTCGAGCGGCCCGCGTTCGACTGACGGCGGTCCGACCGGATACCCCCTCGGCTTGACTTCGAGTGCACTCGAACCCGGACACTGGTCCGGTGACCGCCCTGAGCATCGCCGAGGCCGCCGAGCAGACGGGCCTGACCGCGCACACGCTGCGCTACTACGAGCGCGACGGTCTGATGCTGCGCGCCGTCGACCGGTCGGCCACCGGCCACCGCCGCTATGACGAGGCCGACCTCACCTGGATCAACCTGCTCACCTGCCTGCGCGGCACCGGGATGCCGATCAGCGAGGTGCGCCGGTACGCCGCCCTGGTCCGCGCCGGCGACGGCAACGAGACCGAGCGGCTCGACCTGCTCCGCGAGCACCGTCGCCGGGTGCTGGCGCAGCTCGCCGAGGTGCAGGACCACCTCGGTGCGATCGACCGCAAGATCGGCATCTACGTCGACCGGTTGACTTCGAGCGCGCTCGAAGGTCAAGACTCCCCGGCATGACTGAAACCTCCCTCGCACGACGCACCCTCGGGACCACCGCACCGCTCGAGGTCTCCACGCTCGGACTCGGCTGCATGGGCATGTCGGAGTTCTACGGCGCCCCCGACGAGGCCGACGGGATCGCGACCATCCACCGCGCCCTCGAGCTCGGCGTGACCTTCCTCGACACCGCGGACATGTACGGCCCCTTCACCAACGAGCAGCTCGTCGGCAAGGCGATCGCGACCAGCGGCCACGGCCGCGACCGGATCCAGCTCGCCACCAAGTTCGGCAACGAGCGCCTCCCCGACGGCACCCGCGTCGGCATCAACGGCCGGCCCGAGTACGTCCGCGCGGCGTGCGACGCCTCCCTCGAACGCCTCGGCGTCGACCACATCGACCTCTACTACCAGCACCGGGTCGACCAGAGCGTCCCGATCGAGGAGACCGTGGGCGCGATGGCCGAGCTGGTGCAGGCCGGCAAGGTCCGGCACCTCGGCCTGTCCGAGGCCTCGGCGGCGAACATCCGTCGGGCCCACGCGGTGCACCCGATCACCGCGCTGCAGAGCGAGTACTCCCTGTTCACCCGCGACCTCGAGGACGAGATCCTGCCGGTGATCGGCGAGCTCGGCATCGGGCTGGTGCCGTACTCGCCGCTCGGCCGCGGCCTGCTCACCGGGCGGATCGCCAGCGCCGACGCACTCGCCGAGGGCGACTCCCGGCGGTCGGCGTACTTCCCCCGCTTCCAGGGCGAGGCGCTGGAGGCGAACCTGGCGCTGGTCCGTGCGATCACGGCCATCGCCGAGGACAAGGGCTGCACCCCCGGCCAGCTCGCCCTCGCCTGGGTGCTCGCCCAGGGCCCGCGCCACGGCCTCGGCGTGGTCCCCATCCCGGGCACCAAGCGGGTCCGCTACCTCGAGGAGAACGTCGCGGCCGCCGTCGTCGTCCTCACCGAGGCCGACCTCGCCGCACTCGAGCAGGCCGTCCCGCGCGACGCCGTCGTCGGCGCCCGCTACGGGGACATGTCCTCGATCGACCGCTGAGCCGCACGGGCGAATTCACTACCGAGGTTGTGGATTCGCCCGTGCGTACCGATCGGTAACATGGAGCCCATGAGCCCGCGCAAGTACGTCGCCCACGAGACCATCGACGGCATCGCCCACGTGCGACTGACCCGGCCGGACAAGCTGAACGCGCTCACGCTGCAGACGCTCGACGAGCTGGTGGCGACCGCGCAGGAGCTGCGCCGCGACCGGACCCTGCGGGCGGTGGTGCTCAGCGGTGAGGGCGACTCGTTCTGCGCCGGGCTGGACTTCGGGTCGGCGCTGAAGAGCCCCGCCGGGATCGTCAAGGCGTTCGTCCCGCTCCCCTGGCGCGGCACGAACACCTTCCAGGAGGCGTGCTGGGCGTGGCGGCGGCTGCCGGTGCCGGTGATCGCCGCGGTCGACGGCCACTGCTACGGCGGGGGCGTCCAGATCGCGCTGGCCGCGGACTTCCGGGTCGCGACCCCTGACTCCGAGTGGTCGGTGCTCGAGGCTCGCTGGGGGCTGATCCCGGACATGACCGGGATCCGCAGCCTCGCCGAGCTGGTCGGCATCGACACGGCGAAGCGGCTCACCATGACCGCGAAGATGCTCAGCGGCAAGGAGGCCGCCGACCTCGGCCTGGTCACCGAGCTGGCCGCCGACCCGGTCGCCGCGGCCTTCGACCTGGCCCGCGAGATCGCCGAGCGCTCCCCCGACTCGGTGGCGGCGGCGAAGCGGCTGTTCAACCGGACCTGGACGGCGTCGCCGCGCGCGACGTTCGCCCGTGAGCGCGCCGAGCAGCTGCTCCTGCTCACCCTCGCGAACACCCGCGCCGCCCGCGAAGCGGCGTTCAAGAAGGTCGCCCCGGTCTTCGGCCCGCGCCGGCTGCCCTGAGAAGCCGGCGCTGAGAATCCTGCGCTGAGAATCCTGCACTGAGGATGCCCGACCTGGCCGACCGGATCACCGCCGAGCTCACCGGGCTCGCGGATCCCGGCCTCGCACCCGCGATGTCGGCGTACCTGAAGGTCGCCGAGAACGGCACGCTGCCCCCACTCGGCGTCCGCCGGCCCGTCGTACGCCGCACCGCGCGGGGCCTCGCGAGGGGCGAGGACCCCGACACCCTGCTCGCCGCGGTCACGACGCTCTGGGACACCGCCCGTCACCGCGAGCAGCGGTACGCCGCGCAGGACCTGCTCGGCCTGAGGTGGGCCCGGGCCCGCCTCGACCTCCTCGACCTGCACCGCCACCAGGTCGTCACCGGCGCCTGGTGGGACCACACCGACGAGAC
>Ga0255338_1004034_pt1 | contig 16110 bp, 10 predicted proteins | sample MeOH1_35cm_T4_19_FD_203715 | JGI IMG/M metagenome (GOLD analysis project Ga0255338, IMG submission 203715) | Sandy soil microbial communities from University of British Columbia, Vancouver, Canada - MeOH1_35cm_T4_195 | ecosystem: Engineered > Artificial ecosystem > Sand microcosm > Unclassified ...
CCCCCCTACCCGCTCCGGAGTCGATTCATCTCGCCAGATTATGCCACACTCTGCCGATTGAGCGGACAGGGTCCGTTTCTCCCCTCTCTTTGATGGGTAGGAACCGGCGGGCCGGTTACCGGGTCAGGAAAGCAAAAACCGAAAGGGACCGGCCCTTGAGTTGCGGTGCCCAAAATGCCTATACCTACACTAACTCGGCTGGTGCACCTGGAGGCAGAATTCTCCGGGAGCCCAGAGGGATTGAAACCTCCTGCCTGTAGTAGATACCCGTCGTGCCACCGGTTAGACTGAGTCAGGGCCGCAATGCCCCTCGACCGCGAGCCTGAAGGCTTGCCCCTAAAAGGAGAATCACTTGGCTGAAGAAGAGCTGACGCAGTTCCTCCTCGCTGTGGAGTTGCAGTCGCGCGCAGGCAGCACCATGCTGCCGGGCTACTTCCTGGTGGAAGGGGTGGCGGAGCCGACGGGCTGGACCGATCCGGTGCAGGACCTCGCCGAAGAATTGTGGCTGGACCTGGAGGCGCAATACGCCAGGCGGTTCTCGCAGAACGTCTACGCGCCGGATGGTGCCATCACCCATTGACCGGTTACCGCGCATAGCAGCGTTGGACCTAAGAGTGACCACTACGGCGGAAGGACGAATGTCCTTCCGCCGTTCTGTTTCCGATACCCAAAGCGATGCGCCGAGTTGTTCATGCCAGGCGTCCAATCGCTTGTCTGGGTTTACGCACGGCGCGCACCGGGGAGTACCTCAGTGCAGGACCGGGCCGTTGGTCCGTCGCTGCACTTTGAGGAAGCTCCATGCGATGGTCCTGGCACGTTGGTACGTTTCGCGGGATTGGTGTCTACCTCCACGCGACCTTTCTACTGCTCGTGGGCTGGATCTTCCTCGCCCACATGTTCCAGGGACACGGCCTGGCGGCGGGCGCCTCGGGCGTAGCGTTCATCCTTTTGCTGTTTCTGTGCGTAGTGCTGCATGAGTTCGGGCACGCCCTCACCGCGCAGCGGTACGGCATCGAGACGCGGGATATCACGCTCTATCCGATCGGCGGCGTGGCGCGATTGGAGCGGATTCCGCGCAACCCTCGCCAGGAGTTGTGGATCGCCATCGCCGGCCCCGCGGTTAACGTGGTCATTGCAATCGCGCTGTTTCTCGTGCTGGCGGTCACTCATTCCGTGAGCGGACCGGAAGGCGTGCGCCTGGTGGGCGGCAGCCTGCTTAACAAACTGCTGTGGGTGAATCTCAGTCTCGTGGGGTTCAACCTGCTTCCCGCATTTCCAATGGACGGCGGACGCGTCCTCCGGGCTTTCCTCGCGATGCGCATGGAGTACGGGAGAGCGACGCAGGTCGCGGCCAACATCGGCCAGGGCATGGCCATGCTCTTCGGACTGCTCGGCTTGATGACGAACCCGTTCCTGCTCTTCATCGCCTTCTTCGTCTACCAGGGCGCCGCGCAGGAAGCCGGCACCGTGCAGGCGGAGATTGCATTCCAGGGTGTCCCGGTAGCGGGTGCCATGATGACGCAGTTTGCAGTTCTGGCACCGGAAGATCCCCTCGCGCGGGCGGTGGACATGCTGCTTGCCGGTCCGCAGCAAGACTTTCCCGTACTTCAGGACGAGGTGGTTGTCGGCGTGCTCAGCCGCGACGCGTTGGTCCGCGGCCTAAGCGCGTATGGCCCGGAATGCGCCGTGGGCCACGCAATGCGTCCCGCGCCTCCCGCGGTGTCGCTCACGGCCAGTCTGGAGGAGACGGTGCAGCAGATGCGAGAGGCGGAACTGCAGAGTATGCCGGTACTGGACGGCGGGCGCCTCGTCGGGCTGGTCACTCTGGAGAACCTCGGGGAGTTCCTGATGGTTCGAAGCGCAGTGGAACACCGAGGCGTTCCGGCGGTATCCTTTGAAGCAGAGGAAGCCTTTGGCGTACCGGCGGATCGCAGCAGGCCCCGCCGCTACTGGATGCCGGGCCGGCCCCGCGCGCGCGGGTAAGCCCACGCGCGCACGGGATGTGATACTCCCTGAGGGTGCAATAGCCTTCCGCTGGGTCGTTTGAGTGAGGTTGCGTGCACAGGGGAGATGCTATGCCGGCCGGCGAAGGCCGTATCGGGATTCTGACGGGCGGCGGTGACGCCCCCGGCCTGAATGCCGTCATCAGATCAGTAGTCAAAGCCGCGGGCCAATCCGGCATCGAGGTTGTTGGCTTTGAGCAGGGTTATGAGGGGCTGCTTCCCCCCGCGGCCTACCGCGTGCTGAACGACGCCAATACGCGCGGGATCCACCACCTGGGTGGGACGATCCTGGGCGCCACGAATCGCGGCCGATTCGGCGCGACCGCGGGTCAGGGCGGTAAGCGCCGGATCGCGTCGAAAGTTTTGGAAGACGCGCGCGCAAGTTGCGAGGCGCTGGACATCCGCGGGCTGGTCTGCATCGGCGGTGACGGAAGTCTCCGCATCGCGCAGCAGCTCTTTCTGGCCGGCGTACCGGTGGTCGGCGTGCCGAAGACCATCGACAACGATCTGGAAGCCACCGCGATCTCCTTCGGGTTCGACAGTGCGGTGGCCTTCGCCACAGAAGCCCTGGATCGGCTGCATCCCACCGCCGCGGCGCACCAGCGCGTCATGGTTGTGGAGGTGATGGGCCGTCATACGGGCTGGATCGCCGTCCACGCCGGAATCGCCGGCGGCGCGGATGTGATCCTGATCCCGGAGATCCCGTGGAGCTTCGACGGCATTGTCCGCAAAATCCGGGAGCGAGAGCGCTCCGGCCGCCCCTTCGCCCTGATCGTGGCGGCCGAAGGCGCTCGCTTGCCGGATGGCGCACTGGTGGCCAAGGCGACGGGAGCCGGCGGCTTTGGGAAGGTGCGTCTCGGGGGCATCGGCCAGCTGGTTGCGGAGGAGGCGCAGCGCCTCACCCGCCGTGAAAGCCGTTCCGTGGTGCTGGGACACTTGCAGCGCGGCGGTCCCCCCACCACCTTCGATCGCGTGCTTGCGACGCGGCTTGGGGTGCACGCGGTACGCCTGATCCAGCAGGGCCGCTTCGGTCGGATGGTCGCCTCCCAACCCCCCACCACTACGGACGTTCCCATCGTAAACGCCATCAATCGCTTGCGTACGGTCCCCCCGGACGGCGATCTAGTAGGCGCCGCACGGGCTCTCGGTATTTCCTTCGGGGACAGCTAGCTCGACCGGACAATCGACCGGTTGAAAGCGCTTTGAACGAATTGCCCCTTAACGCCTGACGCTTTTCTGGTTCCACGTCGTTCTCGCTTTACGTGCGGACTTGAGATTGGTAAGGAAAAGGGTGCGTGTGAGATTCAGCAAGGAGAAGCGACACGATGGAATTCAGGAGACTGGGTAATTCGGGATTCAAAGTCCCGGCATTGACGCTGGGCACGGGCACGTTCGGCGGCAACGGGGAGTTCTTCCAGGCGTGGGGCTCCACGCAGGCAGCGGAGGCCACCCGGTTGGTGGACATCTGCCTGGAAGGCGGGTTGACCATGTTCGATTCGGCCGACGTCTATTCGAGTGGTCTCGCGGAGGAGGTGCTGGGCGAAGCGATCCGGGGCCGCCGGGATAAGGTCCTGATCTCGACGAAGGCCACGTTTCGCAGCGGCGAAGGCCCAAACGAGGTAGGCTCCTCCAGGTTTCACTTGATCGAGGCAGTAGAGGCCAGCTTACGACGCCTGGGCACTGATTACATCGACCTGTTCCAACTCCACGGGTTTGATGCCACCACTCCGGTCGAAGAGACCCTCGCCACGCTGAATGAACTGGTTCGCAGCGGCAAGATCCGCTACATCGGCTGCTCCAACTTTTCCGGTTGGCACCTCATGAAGTCGCTGTCCGTGTCGGAGCGGTACGGATGGTCGAAGTACGTCGCGCATCAGGCGTACTATTCCCTGATCGGCCGCGACTACGAATGGGAGTTGATGCCGCTGGCGTTGGACCAGGGAGTGGGTGCCGTGGTCTGGAGCCCCCTCGGCTGGGGACGCCTCACCGGCAAGCTGCGGCGAGGTCAACCGGCGCCGGAGAACACGCGGATGCAGAGCGAGCGCCAGCAGAATGCCGCCCCTCCGGTGGCGAACGAGTTCCTCTACCAGATCGTGGACGCGCTGGACGAAGTGGCGCAAGAAACCGGGAAGACGGTGCCGCAGATCGCGCTGAACTGGCTGCTGCAGCGCCCTACCGTGTCGACCGTGATCATCGGTGCGCGGAACGAGGAGCAGTTGCGCCAGAACCTGGGCGCGGTGGGCTGGAACCTCACTGCGGAGCAGGTGGCCAAACTGGATGCCGCCAGCGCCGTGACCCCGCCCTACCCCTACTGGCATCAGCGCGGGTTCACAGAGCGCAACCCGCTCCCGGTCTAACCGGAATACGCCCCTTTCCTGGCGTGCGGCGGCGGCGGGCGTGTGGGTGAGGAGCGCCTTTTGTAGGTTGCTGGGTTCCAAGCCCAGCAACCTACAAATTCAGGAGCGGTGCTGAGCCAGTTTCCGGATCCGCCCCAGCATCGCGCGGGCGAGGTCCGCGCGCATTCCGCCAGTCTCACCGAGAAGCTTGTGGAAGCCGTCCTGATCGGTCATGAGCACCTTGGCCGGGCCACTTCCGGCCACGGTCACCGTAGCTTTGCGAGGCGCGCGATAGAGGAGGCCCATCTCGCCGAAGTACTCGCCGGGGTGCAGGCGTGCCACTTCCTCCTCATTTCCGGTGCGCGCCTGGCGTGAGACCACCACTTCTCCCTCCGTGAGGATGAAGAAATGATTCGCCTCGTCCCCTTCCCGGATGATGACCTCGCCTGCGGGGTAACTGTGGCTGGTGAAGCCGGTCATCACACGTTCGAGGCTCTCCAGCGACAGACTGGGCCAGGCATCTAGCAGGCGGCGCGTGGCAACGCGCTTTCGCATGATCCGGGCCAGGTCTTCACTGACCAGGTCAGACGCCGCCACGACCCGCAGGAACGCGTCGCGGCTGATCACGAGCGTCTCGACGCCCTCGTCTCCTGCAGTGACTGTGGCGGTTCGGGGAATGTCCTGCAGGAGCCCAATTTCCCCGAAGTAGTCGCCCTCGCGAAGCTGGGCAAGTACCTGCGGTGCTCCCTGCGTTGCGCGCGTCACTACTGTACTGCCCCGCAGCAGCATGTAAAACGCGTCCGCTGCGTCCCCCTCGCGAATGATCTCGGCTCCAGCGGGAAACTGGCGAGTCTGGGCTTCCGCCAGTGCCTGCTTAACGATTGGATCATCGAGGCACGGATAGGAGGCGAGAACCTGCTCCTCCACCAATCCCGCCGGTTGCGCCCCCCGTGTTTCATGGGCACGCGGACCCTCAACGCGAATGCGAAATGCCGCGTCCGGCGAAGGCAGCGGCTTCACGGAAAGCTTGAGGCGATACGACTTCGGCCACTGGGTGAAGTGGATGTCGTACAGGAGGGTTGCGATCATGGTTACGGCCATCAACTCCACCAGACCCATCGCGGTGCAGGTGCGGTGACCCATGCCGAACGGGTGGAACACGCCTTCCTTCCGGTGCTCACTCCGCGGTTCCAGGCACCGGGCCGGATCGAATGTCTGCGGCTGGTGGAACGGGCATTCGGAGAAGCTCATCGGGACTTGCGAGAGAACCGTGAGGTCCCCCTTGCGTACCTGCTTTCCCGCGTAGACGAAGTCTTCTTCCGCGTAGAACGGCAGCCCCTGGGAGACGGGATGGTAGCGCAGCGTTTCGTGGTAGACGGCCTGCAGCAGCCGCAGCTTCCGCACATCGGTTGCGTCGTTGAGTCCCTCTGCAAATGCTTGCTCCACCTCCTGGGTCACCTGCTCCATCAACTCGGGATGCTGAAGCAGCTCATACAGCATGAAACCGATCACGCGTCCCATATACGAGCAGCTTCCGGCAAACCCGTACATGGAATAACAGACGACTTCGTCATCGGTTAAATGTTTGCCCTGATCGTCCTGAACCCGGAGGAGCGTGTCCATAATCGTCGGGGGACGATCGGGTGCCGGTCCTGCGGCGCGCCGCTCCCGCACTTGATTCCACATGAGGCCGAGCACTCGCTTGCGAGCCGCCTGATACCACGGAGCCCGGTACATCACGAAGGGCCACACGCGCCCTCCGATGTTCATGTTGTAGTTGGTAACCAGGAGGCAATCGCGGTAGTAATCCCCCAGCGAGTGGCCGGCCATTACCTGGCAGTACTGCTCGAAAGCCAACCGCTCCAATTGCTCCATCACGGAGAACTCAGAGCCGGGCTGCCAGCGCGCCACGTGCTCCCGGACCCCCCGGATGAACTGCGGCACCCATGGCGAAGCTACCTGCCGCGAATAGGCCAGGGAAAGCACGTGGCGCAGGCGGGTGTGGCGCTCACCCGATTGGCCCAGTACGAAGTCGGCGTCCCCCAACTGCTTCCCGACCGGCTCGAAGATCGCTTGGCGCGAGAGATAACGCTGATCCAGACCTTCCCGCAAGAACTCCCGAGCTTCGAACCCACCGATGACAGTGTACTTCAACCAGAGCGCGCGCAGCCGGTAGACCGGCCCAAGGCGCTGGTACGACTCGGTCAGCAGCTTACTGGTGTCTTGAAGGAACTGCAGCGTGTTCCCCAGCACGGGTGCGCCCGGACTGAGCGGTGGCAGCGGCGCAGCTGTTTCCGCCTTACTTGCGTTCGATGGCTCCTCAGGATCTGGCAAAGTCATTCATTGGCCTCCTTACCTGCTGACCTTGCTCTAACCAGAGGGCAGCGAAATTCCGATCTCATCCATTCCAGCCTGGAAATCTCAAACACCGCCCGGCCGCAGGAGCAAACGCATTCGGGTGAACGGACTTCAGGCACTTTGAGCGGCCATGCTACCGAGTAGGACCAACCAGGTATTTCCGCATGCTCGCTAGCTCGGAAACCTTCGTCCAATGTAGGAAAGAAAGTGTTGAAGTAAAGAAGTAAGACCGCCCGACGTCAAAGCCTCAGCACTCTCCTACGCCCTCTCCGTGCCCGCGGGCCTTCGGAAGGCAGAACTAACTTCCCGATTGCGGCATCAATTGGGTAAACCTACTTAGCATCCCCGTTCCAACCAATCAACGCGCGTATATCGCTCGGCAGTCTGGAAAGCATAGTTGCCTAATTGATTTTACAAGGGAGTTGTTGCAACACAAGAGGTGGAGGCTAGTTGTAACCGCGTGCGGCCTAGCTCCCGACGAAAAATGTCTCTAACCCGCGGGTGTACGGATGCAGGCTAATAGACCGGCACCGCTTGGCAACGGTCAGCAGGTTGCCGATCTATCCCCAATTCTGCGCGTGGTATACCACTTCCCACACCCGGCCCAGTTCTCCGGTTCTGACACCTCATCCATCAGATCCAGAAGCACCAAGGGCAACAGGTTCAGGTTACGTAGCAGGTATGCGCGATTCTTCGGCAGGGTATGCATCTCTCGCTAGCGGTTGATCAGCAAGCCGTAGCGCATGTCGACAACCACTGGCGGCAGGTTATGTCCCACTTCGTTGCAGCGCCCGATCCGCCTCTGCACGAGAGGCGGCAGCTCGGTCAACCATGAGGAAGCAAACGTCTCAGGCTAGGAGACCGCGGTGAATCCCTCCTGAACTTTCCGCTCGGTCAGGTCGCTGTTCATTCGGATGATGCGATCGCCGATCACGCGTACCAACCCCTGATAGAGGCGCGCGGTGAATTCGGGTTGGCGCTTTCCGTGAGCTCGCAGATTTTCGACGGGATCCCTCGAGACGGTACAAGGCGTGACCGCGATAAAAGTGGCGGTAGCGGGATCACTGCTAACCAGCGACATTTACCCGAGCAGTGCCCCTGCCTCTACGCGTGAGACTTCCACCAAGCGCCCGCGGCGCGCCATATCAACACTGACCGTTCCCTCCTGCATGAGCAGTGCCCCACGCGCTGGTCTGCGGTGATGAACGGTTCCTGCGCCGGAACGGCCCGGGTTTCGGAGAGGGCAACAACGCGAATTGGTCCGCATTCGTGATCTCAGCGAGAGACCCACCTGAGGCGCTCACATGGGGACTCCTGTCAGAACGGGCTAGCGGGCGTTATCTATCTTACGTATTCGCCAGCGCAGAGGACACATCCCTTCATCTTGGAGCCGTTGCCGGGACACTTCGGGCCGATCACCCGCTCGGGCATCTAACAACCGGCTCGGGATTTACTTGCCTCTGGGTTGTCGATATAGCCCGCGTATGCACGGTCATCGGTTCCGGCCTTCGGACCTCGATTGCGCGGCTCCTATTGGCGAGGCTGAATGACCGTTCCCGGCGCGTCGAGCGTATCGCGTACTTTGCGAGCGAGGTCCAGCGCGGTGAAGGGCTTTTGGATAAAGGCCGTTTCCGCCGAGACGATGCCGTGCCGGACGACTGCATCGTCGGTGTAGCCAGACATCAATAGCGCGCGCAAATTCGGCCAGCCGACCTTCAGTTGCTCGACCAACTCTCGACCACTCATGTGGGGCATCACCACGTCACTCAGTATCAGGTCCACCGGGCCAGCGTGGGCCGCCAGTGTCTGAAGGGCTTCCTCCCCGTTGGCGGCTTCCAGTACGGTATAGCCTGCCTGTTCCAACACTCGCTGGGCTACAGCTCGCACGATTTCTTCATCCTCGACCACCAGGATGGTTTCCTGGCCTCCGGGAAGGCTCGTCAATCGCGCTGCCGCGGTTGGATTGTCCTCCGGCACGTCTACCCGGGGGAAATACACCTTGAACGTGGTACCGTGCCCGGGCTCGCTGTAGACGTGGATGTGCCCGTTGCTCTGCTGAACGATGCCGAAAACTGTGGCTAACCCGAGCCCGGTCCCCAGCCCCAACTCCTTAGTAGTAAAGAACGGCTCGAAGATCCGTTCTCGCGTGGCGGCGGTCATCCCCACGCCCGAATCACTCACCGCCAGCATGACGTAGTTCCCTGGGGCGACTCCGACGTGCTGCAGTGCGTACGCCTCGTCGAATTGGACGTTCTGGGTCTCGATCGTGAGTTTTCCACCCATGGGCATCGCGTCTCGCGAGTTGACTACGAGGTTCCAGAGCACTTGTTCCACCTGGCTGGGGTCCGCGTGAATGCGGGCGGGGCAATGAGACAGGACCGTCACCAGCTCAATGTCTTCGCCGATCAGCCGTCGCAGCATGTTGCTGCATGCGGATACCGCTTCTCCCAAGTCCAGGTTCTGCGGCGCCACGATCTGGCGCCGGCTGAACGCCAGGAGTTGCCGGGTGAGCGCCGCCGCCCGCTGTCCGGCAGTGTGGACCTGCCGCAGCAAGTCGAGTGCGTCCTTCGGCAGGTCGCGGCGCCACGAGAGGACCTCCGTGTAGCCCAGGATCACAGCCAGCATGTTGTTGAAGTCGTGGGCCACCCCGCCTGCCAGTCGGCCGATGGCGTCCATCTTCTGCGACTGGCGGAGCTGTTCTTCGAGCCCTCTCTGCGCCGTAATGTCCACGGCGATGGAGCCGACGTAGCGACGACCGGCGCCGTCCGTCAACAGGAACTTGTCGGTGAGCAGTTCGCGCGTTTTTCCGTCCGTCCCCGGTACGAACTGGGTAAACTGCCGCGTCTCTCCGTCTCGCAGCACCTCCTGCTCGTGTTCCAATAACTGCCGGGCGACCTCCGGTGGAAACACGTCGTAGGGGGTCTTACCGATGAGCTCGTCGGGGCCCTTTCCGAAACTGCGCTCGTAGGATCGGCTGGTGGTTACGTACGTGCCGTGCTCGTCGCGGATTACCGCCACCGCGGGGAGGTTTTCCATGAAGGCGGCGAAGCGAGCTTCCGCCTCACGCAGCGCCATCTCCATGGTCTTGCGTTCGGTAATGTCGGTAAACATTGCCAGCGTGCCGCGAAAGCTGCCTTCCGCGGAATAGAGGGGACCCGCGGAGACACCCACCCACACGTCTGCGCCGTTTCGATGGCGCAGACGGCATTCGTACTGCTCGTGGCCGTCTAGCGTCCGGCCCGTGAGGCGCGTCAGAAGCTCCGAGCTTTCCTCGGCGGGCAGTAACTCTGCCAGGGGCCGATTGCGCAGCGCGGCCAGCGAAAGACCCACCAACTCGGCCATCCGCTCGTTGGCAAAGACCACTCGACCCTCGCTGCTGACCTGGAGGATCCCCTCGTAGCTCGTCTCGACGATGGCCCGGTAGTGCGCCTCCCGCTCCCGCAGCGCCGCCTGAGTCTCGCTTCGCTGGCGGGCCTGGTCGAGCAGCTGCTCCTGGGACTCGTCGGTTAGCCGCTGCTGTGCCCGGATTTGGGACTCCAGGTCTTCGATACGATGCCCGACCTGGGCGATAATGATCGCCGTCCCGGTCGCGAGGATGCCGAAGCTGGCCAGGCTAACCGTCGAGGAGAGAGTCAGATCCTCGGGCGCGGCAAAAGGTGCCAGGCGGAAGTACGCGTTGCCGAGGACACTGAGCCCCGCTGATAGCAGTCCGGGGCCGCGGCCGTAAAACCACGCTGTCGCGAGCACGGCGAACAGCGCAAAGAACACGGACGCTGTCCCGGTAATCGAGGTGAGCGCGAATTCCGCCAGCAGTACCCCGAGGGTGACCAGCAGGGCGCTTACGTAACGCCGCGGCAGCGGGAGCACCTGGCGCGGCAACATCCAGTGCGACAGAGCCGACGTCTTAGTTTGAAGCAGGTTCGCGTGGTTCATCGTCGTGGCGCCAAACTACGTAGTGCCGAGCGAATGCTTGCCGGAATCTGCCGTAACGCTCAGGCAGTTCCACCCAATTGACGCTTAATTACTCGGTCGCTGTTCGAACATCCTTCGCTCTATTTGATCAAAAACCGTGGGTCGTCCGAAAGATGCAGCCCCACCTCGGCGCGAGGGAGGCGGCTATCCGGAGAGGTGGTCTGTTGCGCCGTGAAGCGCGTGTGCGGGCGAGGCGACTCCAACCCCCCACGCGCCTCGATCAGGGCGATCCGATGGTCGGACACGGGATGGCGTTTGGCCAGGAATGAGTGCACTGGCCACAACCATGAGGATGCGGTCGCCCCAACTCGGGCGACCGCATGATCTAAATCAGGGAACTTCCGGCGGAAGCTGACGGCTTAGCGCCCTGTCCCACCGGCTCCGATACCGGTTCCTCCAACTCCCATGCCGGTACCGATCTCGCCGCCAGTGCCGGCGCGTCCACGGCCCGCACTGGCGCCCGGCATCCCCGTTCGGCCGGAACCCGGGTTTCCTACACCGGGGTCGGTACTCGGAGCGCCGGTTGTCGTGCTCGGCGTTGGCAGCCCGCGGCTGCCAACGCCGGTGCCGTCACTTCCGGGTATCGAAGTGCCGCCGTTCGCTCGTCCGGGGACCCCCGGACCTGTGGGAGCCGTGGGCATGGCGACCCCGCCATTCGGGAGGCTGCCTGGGCCGGGACTGGGTACTCCGAAGCGGCCCGTGGGGTTGAGCGATCCCGCACCGAGGTTCGGAATGCTGCCGGGAGTGACGGCCGCCGGCGGAACTGTCTGACCACCGATGTCCGCCGCGCCTGTTCCCGGCACGCTCCCGCCGTTACCGCCGCCACCGTCGCTCGAAGATCCACGGCTCTGGGACCCCGCGCTCCCCCCGGTTACTCCATCGCCGGCTGGTTCAACGGGCCCGGTTCCACCGGATGCATTCTCGCCACTCGCCGCCGGGCTCGGGCTCACCGTTCCCGAACCGGTTTCCCGGGCCCCGTCACGCTCCAGCAGGCTCCGCGACCGATCCCGATGCTCACCGGTGTCGATGGTTGCCACGACGGACATCCCTTGTCGCAGGTTGTGGATGTCCTCCGCGCGGGCGTACTTGCGGTCATCATGCTCGTCGGCGGCGATGAGCTCGATCCGCACCGGAACGCGTTGGACCACCTTGGTGAAGTTACCGGTGGCGTTGTCCGCCGGCAGTAGGGAGGTCGCTGCCCCGGTGGCCTCGTTGATGCTCCGCACCCGGCCGCGATAGATCTTCCCGCCAAATGCGTCTGCTTCGACCTCCGCCGGTTCGCCCGGGACCACGTTGCGAAGCTGGGTCTCCTTGAAATTGGCGGTAACCCACACGTAATCGCCTTCGGTAATGGTAACCATGGTCTGTCCGGGTGAGAGGGAAGTCCCGACGCTCGCCGACTTCCGTACCACCGTGCCGTCGTGAGGGGCGTAGATGTAGGTGTCGTTCAGCGTGATCTGCGCGTTCGCCAGCGCCGCGCGCGCCTGTTCCGCCTGAGCCCGGTAGGTATCGATCTGCTTGCGCCGCAGTTCGATCTGCTCTTGCCCGGCCTCGGCAGTCGAGACTTCGGCCGCCGCTTCCCCGCCCTGCTGCACGGTGGACTGCAAGTTCGACTGCTGCACGCCCACCTGCCCCGTGTTGCCCTGTGCCAGGCGCCGCCCCGCCTGCGCGACCCCCACCTGCTCCTGAGCGGCGGCGGCCGCCTGTTTGGCGGCGTCTATCTGTGCCTGGGCCTGCTCCACCATCTCCCGCGCCTGCTCCACCTGCGACTGCGCCTGCGTAACGCTGCGGCGCGCCTGCTCCACCTGGGAGGTGGCCTGCTCCGCTTCTTCTTTTGCAGCGTCGAGCTGCGCTCGTGCATTGCGCGCCTGTGCCCGTGCCAGGTCATACGCTTGCTGCGAAGCAGCCTTCTCGCCGAGCAGGTAGCGGTACCGCTCTTCGTCCCGCGTTGCGCGGTCAGAGTCCGCCGCGGCGGCGTTCACTCGCGCCTGTGCCGCCTGTGCCGCCTTCTGTGACGTCACAACCTGTTGTTGAAAGTTAGAAAGCGCGGCCTGGGCGGTGGTAATTCCCTGCCGGTACCCCTCTCTCTGCGCGACCCAGGTGTTGATCAGGGCCTTCGACTGCTCCGCCTGGGCCTGTGCGGCGCGGACCTGGCTCTCGGCCTGGCGCACCTGGTTCTCTACCGTGTTCCGGGTGAGGTCCACCTGCTGCCGCGCGGCGTTAGTCTGGGATTTCTGCGCTGCCTGCGCTGCCTGCGCCCGGCGGATGGCCGCCTCCGTTGCGCGTTCCTGGAACCGCAGATTCCGCTCCGCCTGTGGGATCTGGCTTAGCGCGGCCTGATAGTTGGCCTGCGCCTGACGCAGGGCAGCTCGCGGGCCGGCGTCGTCCAGGCGGGCGAGGAGCTGTCCCTGCCGCACGGGATCACCCTCGCGCGCGGTAAGCTGCAGCAGCGTGCCGCTGATTGACGGGCTCACGTTGACCAGGCTGCCGGAGACAAAGGCGTCGTCCGTGCTTACATGGGTCCGGCTCCAGCTCCACGCCCGGAAGGCCCACGCCGCTCCCGCCAGAAATAGTGCCACGACAACGAGGATCACCAGCGGCTTCACCCAGGCGCGGCGCGGAGGATTACCCGCAGACGCGGTCTCTGCCGGCTCCGGCTGCTCCGGTTCCGGAAAGGAGTCGCCCCCCTTCTCGGCAGGGGCGGCAGTGGCACCATTCCCTTGCGGGCGTCGATAGATGATCTGTTTCGGAAGCCGTGAGTTTTCCATACCCGCTTGATCTGATCCGTTCTCGACAGCAGCGCGCTAATACCCCGCGCGGCCGCGCGGCCGATTTAGCGCTTCCCGGCCGGATATCCGGAGTTATGTACCGAGCCGCGAAAAAGCGCAAACGCCCGCCCCATTAGCTTAGCCGCCGGGCCGGAAGCTGGAAATCCCTTTTGCTGACTCATCTCTAACGAGCAAGCGTTCACAGCCCCAGGGTGGTTCCCGTCTGGTGCGGTAGGAAAGGAACTGGACGGCTCCGCTTCGAACCGTGGGGGCGTGGCCGCGTCGTCGATCGCGATCCAGAAGCGCTGGAGGAACCTGACGTCCCGGAGGCACTCGGGACAACCCTTCGCGCGGGGGCGCCGCCCAGAGCTACTACCGAGAACCAGTGATTAGAATGAACCGCCCGATTCTGCTTCCGAGCCTGCTCACCTTCGCCGTGGCTACCGCCGCGGTTTCTGCTCCCGCAGTTCCGGGAGGGTGGAAGGTCCACGATATGGCGCGTCCCCGGCCGCCCGTGGTGTCTCCGCCTCCGCAGCGACTACCGCTCCCGCCACCCGCGGATGCAGTGGTGCTGTTCGATGGGAATGATCTCTCCGAGTTCAGCGCCGAAGCGGGCGGACCGGCGAAGTGGAAGGTCGAGGACGGCGTGTTGACCGTGGCCCCCGGCGCTGGAGCCATTGTGACGAAGCGGGCGTTTGGTGACGTGCAGGTCCACCTGGAGTGGGCCTCGCCATCTCCCGCTACTGGGCACAGTCAGGGCCGTGGCAACAGTGGCATCCACCTGATGGGCCGCTACGAGGTACAAATCCTCGACTCCTACCACGCCGAAACGTACGCAGACGGCCAGGCCGCCGCGATCTACGGCCAGTATCCGCCGCTGGTGAACGCCTGCCGCCCGCCGGGTGAGTGGCAAAGCTACGAGATCTTCTTCCGTGCGCCGCGGTTCAGTTCCCACGGCAGGCTGCTTAAGCCGGCGCGCATCACCGTGCTGCACAACGGCATACTGGTGCAAGACAACGTCGAGGTGCTCGGACCGACGATCTGGCTGCATTATCAGCCCTATACGGCGCATGCGGACAAGCTGCCCTTCTCGCTTCAGGAGCACGGCAACGCGGTCCGCTACCGTAACATCTGGGTGAGGGAGTTGAAGGAGACGGACCCGGTGGTGATCCGGCAGGAGCCGGAAGCTAAGCTTGCGGGCCTCGACCTGAAGCGCTATGCGGGCACCTACTCCGCGCCGCTAGGCGGTAAGGACACGCCGCTCGTTCTCGCCGTGAAGCGCGGGCGTCTTCAGTTCTCCATCCCCATGCGCGGACAAACGTTCGACCTCGTCCCCCACAGCGCCACGGAGTTCACCCTCCGCACCACCGACGCCCGGCTCCGCTTCGACCTCGATCCGGATGGCAACCCGCGCGGCTTCGCTTTCAGCGTCGCCGGAGACACCGCCTTCAACGCCAAGCGCGCCAGGTAGCATCACGGGGCCGCGGCCGAGCTGACGGCCGCGGCCCCGTGATGCTACCTGGCGCTTGTGGGAATCGGAGGCCAGAGAGCCGTACGACACGCAGTCGCAATGAGTGTATTAACGGGCCATTGGCTGGGCAGAAGCCCGCTCGTCGGCTTCTAGGTCGGCGGCAATCCCGGCGTGCGCAAGCAGGCGGCGGAGACGGGATTGCCCGCTGGGTGACGTGACCCGTCCCACCTGGCGGCCATTGCGGGTGGTGATGAGCGGACCGGCCATCCCCGAGGCATAGTCGACGCGTACTACCAGGCTGAAGTGCAAGTAGCGCTGCTCGTCACCCGTGTCTTCCACTTCGATCCAGCGGCTTTCCGGGCTCGCCAGGGCCGCGTTCAGCCGCTTTCGAGCCACAAGGGGGAGTTGGAAGCAGCCGATTTCCGAAAGCCCCCCGTCGGTAACGACCGAAAACGTAGCTTCTCCGCGGTGGAGCCGGATGTGCTCCACCTGCTCCAGGTTGACGTAGTGCACTGTCCCCTGGGACGTAGAGAGGCGCAGCCACCCCTGTACGCGCGTAGCTGTGACGGAGCGTTCAACAGCGGGGCGTGGCATCGGTTCCTCTCCTGCGGGCTTCTTTGGCCCATGATTTAGGACTATTAAAAGCCCGACTCCGTTACTCGCGTTGCGTTCAGTGCGTGCTTCTTAGGGTGGTAACCACAGTTGCAACGCCCAGGTTACGGCGATTATTGGTAAGTCTCTGCCTCGGCAAGCATCCTTCAACAGTTGTAACGTGTGGAGGATTGATACATCCGGAGATGGTTGTTCGCAGTAAATCCGCGTGCCGGATACATGCGCTAAATGCAACATTCATCCACCCCGTGCGCTTGAAGGCGTGGCGCCTGCTCATTCAGGGTAATTCTCAATTACTGGGCCGAGCGCTGAGTGCTAACGCAGGCGGAGTAATGACGCGTTGGTGTAATGGTGGGCCGTAGGCTCGCGCACCCATTTCGCCAACACTCCACTGCTCCCGCGGCGTCAGCCGTCACCGCGCGGTTCGATAGAGCCGCGCTGCTTGTAGAGTGGGGGCACGAAACGTAAGCGCCGGACGGAGTGGGATGCCAGAGCTAAAGGACCGCATCAAGGACGGCCTGGATGAGGCGCGTACGTTGATGCTCGGGGCGCAGGTGTTGTTGGGATTCGAATATCGGGCAGCGTTCGAG
>Ga0255338_1004035_pt1 | contig 16104 bp, 20 predicted proteins | sample MeOH1_35cm_T4_19_FD_203715 | JGI IMG/M metagenome (GOLD analysis project Ga0255338, IMG submission 203715) | Sandy soil microbial communities from University of British Columbia, Vancouver, Canada - MeOH1_35cm_T4_195 | ecosystem: Engineered > Artificial ecosystem > Sand microcosm > Unclassified ...
TCTTGAACTTTATTGAGATCAAATGTTTTGATTTCTGAATCCACTTTTTTCACCAGTCCTTCCTTGAACTAGAATTGAGTCTAGTTCAAGATTTAAAAACTGGTTACACAAAATTTAGGACACTCCCTTTGCCAGTAGTCACGCTTGCTGGCCAGGGCAAAGTAGACTTATTTATTGATCTTTCAAGGCATAAAAGGAATAAACACGTAGATCCTAAAAACGTCTATTTTCGAATCCTACTGGAAACAGATTCATCAAATGTCTTGAAAAGAAAGCGTGGCATAGGAAAGTCGGCAATTCTATATGATATTCAATTAAATGAACTTCGAAATTTACCAGAATATGTTCAGGCAGAAGCAAAAAAGAAAGCTATTTGTGAAGTAGATGCTTGCTACTGCTTCAATATAATTCCTGACAGATACAGCGCGGTTCTGTCAGATCTGTCGCTGCGTAGTATTAGGTCTCTGGAGTTTGAATCGTTCAAGCACTATCTTGGAGATGAAAGACTTAAAAAGAACGAACTCTTGGTAGTCTTCAATAAAAAAGAGGCTAAATCCGGCCATTCCTTTTTCTCAATTTATAATGATGAAATTATTGGATCAAGTCAGATAGCTTTGGCTTTTTTGACAAATCTATTTTGCGGAATCCTATTGTTCATTCCCTCGTATCGAAAGGCATTCACACCAGAGTTAAGTTACTTCCAATTCCTTCATAACATTCCCTTGGAGCTGTTTGTTGCAATTGCTGGAATGGTATTCATGACATTTATTTTTTTTAGAAATCCAAAGAAATAGATCTAGAGGTAGAGATGAAGGCTTTGTTAGACACTAACATCATCATACACCGTGAGTCATCCAAGGTGCTCAATCAAGACATAGGCATACTTTTTAAATGGTTAGATAAGACTAAATACGAAAAGGTGATTCACGGGGTAACGGTAGCTGAAGTCGGCAAGTATAAAGATGCCGAGGTGGTAAAATCTTTCAATGCAAAAATGGCTAGCTATGAGCTTCTTAAAACCACGGCACCGATGTCTCAACAGGTATCGTTATTGTCTAAAAAGTATGACAAAAATCAAAATGATCTCAACGATTCGATTTTGCTAAATGAAGTGGTATGTGGAAGAGTAGACCTGCTGATTTCCGAAGATAAAAAGATGCACGTCAAGGCTGAGGAGTTGGGACTCTCAGAGAAAATTTTCACCATAAATACTTTTTTAGAAAAAGTATATTCTGAAAATCCAGATCTTGTCTCTTATGAGGTGCTAAGCGTTCAGCAGAAATATTTTGGTGAAATTGACTTAAGTGATGCCTTCTTTGATTCTCTTAAGGAGGATTATCCTGGATTTGAAAATTGGTTCAATAAAAAATCAAATGAAAAAGCTTATGTCACTATGGATAAAGAAAGTGGTCGTACCCTATCTTTCCTATATTTAAAGAAGGAAGATCACAATGAAGTATATGCTGATATTTCTCCATCGTTCCAGCCGAAGAAGCGTTTGAAGGTTGGAACCTTTAAGGTAGTTAGTAATGGCATTAAATTGGGCGAGCGTTTCCTAAAAATTATTTTTGATAATGCTCTTACTTTGGATGTGGAAGAGTTATATGTCACGATTTTTGACAAGAGGGCCGAGCAGCTAAGGCTGATAAGCCTTCTTGAAGAGTGGGGCTTTCAGTTGTATGGCAAGAAATCAAATGGGGAGTTGGTTTTTACAAAGAATTTTGTTCCTCAATTCAATCCCCAGAAGCCGAAAGAAACCTTTCCTTATATAGGAACTTCTGGGAAGATATTCTTAGTTCCAATTTATCCGGAATACCATACGGAATTGATGCCTGACTCAATTTTGCACAATGAGTCCAAAGCTAACTTTAAAGATGATCAACCACATAGAAACTCCATTAGTAAAGTGTATATTTCTAGGTCAATTGATAGAGACATCAGTCGAGGCGATATTCTGATATTTTATCGTACTGGAGGATATTACAAGAGCGTAGTAACTACTCTTGGCATAGTGGATGACGTATTTTTCAATATTAAAGATGAGGCCGACTTTATACAAAAGTGTCGTAAGCGCAGTGTTTTCACTGACCAGAAGCTGCGTGAGCATTGGAACTATAATAAAAATAATAGACCATTTCTTGTTAACTTTTTATATTGCTACTCTTTTCCAAACAGAATAAATTTGAAAAGACTTATTGAAATTGGAGTAATTGCCAGCATCGGTGACGCTCCAAGAGGATTTAAGCAAATAACACCATCTCAGTTTAAGGCCATCGTAGAGGAGACTAACGTAGATGAAGGTATTATTGTCGATCAAACCTGAGTTTGCAGAGCTGATTTTCAATGGCACAAAAAAATATGAGTTTCGTAGATCAATTTTCAAAAATACATCAATTAAGACGGTGGTCGTATATGCCTCCTCCCCGGTGCAAAAGGTTATTGGTGAATTTGATGTTGAGAAAATAATAAACGATGATGTTAATACTTTATGGCGTAGAACCAGGCAGCATGCCGGAATAGACAAAGAATATTTTCTAAAATATTTCGAAAATAAAGACTCTGGATTTGCAATTCAAATAAAGAAAATTAGGAGATATGAAACCCCTCTTTGTCTAAAGAAGTCGTTCAATCTTTCTCCGCCTCAATCTTTTGTGTACATAGATTAGTTAGATTCAGTTTTTTGTGGTGAAATAGATCCGAAGTAGAGTTTGCGAAATGTATTGTTTTAATAATTATGGGTCGAAATGTGGATGTTTCTCAGCCATCCACACGGCAACTTTTTCATAAACATCCTTTACATCTGAGGCCCTATCATTAACAGTTGTGGACCGGCAATAATCTAAATATGCCGCTTCTTGAAGCCATCTTATGCAATCAGGCGAGTTTATAAACGAATCATACCGTTCAATAGTTTGGTAAAGTGGCTCGATATCTTTCAGGTTAAAGGCCTTAGAAGCACGAGCTTTTTTACTTTTTTTCTGCGACTTCAGCATCTCTCTTAGTTCAGTGGGCTTTTCGTCTGAGAAGCTTTCAAAATCGACTTTGGAAATATGTCCCAGCTCCAGCAGGCGATGCAAGATTGCTTGGTAACTGACCAGAAGCTCATCCGCCAAAGATATGACTTCCATCGCATCAATTTGACCAGAGTGTTTCGAGAAGTATTTTTTTAAATATTCTTTCGGCATTAGTAATTCAGCAGCAAAACTGTCTGCATCCGATTCAACGGCGTCACGCCAGCGAGCTTTTGGCGAAGCGTGAACCACTTCTTTTTTATTGAGATGTTCCAACACATAATGAGCTAACTCGTGCGCAGCGCTAAATCTCATTCGCTCTTCCATTTGGTCAGAGTTAATAAGAACGCCGTAAATTTCTTTTTCATTTAATTGAGATCGAACTAGTGCTCCGGCAAGACCGTTTAATGCTGAGAATCTTGGGTAAAGACCAACGTGGATTAGAATAGAGTAGATATCTACCGGCGGCTCTAGCTTCAATTTTTTAGAAAATTCTTCTGCCGCGATTTGCGGGTTTTTTGATTTTACAAGCTCGTCAGCGCTTAGGCGGTTCGGTGTCATGTTGTGTAATAGAGACTTTAGCGCGACAGAGAAGTTTGTTAGTTCTTTTTTATCGTGTTCATCTATAGTCGTATTGGCGTTATTAATTCGAGCCTGAAATTCGACGTCCTTCGCCTCATCGACGGGGGTGGGCTTCAGCCCGAATAAAGAATTAGGATCGCATCTGAATAGCGTGCTTAGTCTGATAAGTTCTGTTGCCCCAATTTCTCTCTTGCTAGCTTCAAGGGCTGATACAGCTGTTCTGGGAATTCCAAGGAAGTCGCCTACGGTGGTCTGACTAATGCGTAGCCATTTCCTTAAATCACGGATTCGAGTTCCGATGTCTTTAGCTGTAGTGTCTTTCATTGAGTTTCGCTGCATTTCTTTTCCTAGTTTGCGTTAAATGTATTTAAATTTGATACTGGACACAAGTCTAGTTTCAGTAAAATAACGCAATCTATTGATATCTAAAATTGATCGAAAATCGATCAATTCATACTTCTTATAAAAATATTAAAATGTTATTGCAATTGGTAAAAAGAAGCGCTGTACTTTGGCTATGGGATCTGAAGAAGGTCCCTAGAAAAAGCAAAAGCCGAGTTAGTCTGGTCCCTGAGAAAGAATAGACTGCTCGGCTTCAACCCCACGTTGTCCGTGAGATAAGCCAAGGATAATATCGGCAGAGTCTCATGGTCAACCTTTAATTTGCTGCGATCCAGCAAAAGGAGGACTATGGAAAAACAACAACATCAAACAGCTCGGAATCAGATGCCGAACTCATCAGGGGTAAATCCTGACGAGAGTTCTCTGAATCTTTCGAAAGCACAAGAAATATGGGGGAGACAGTTTCGTGATCCCAAGGATCTGTTTTGTACAACAACAGTTCTTCCGGGAAAAACGATTGTGTCTGAGACTCATTTGTTGGGGCTGGCTCCACAAGCGTTAAACTTAATCGAGTACGATGATTCTCTGGGGCATGCGCAGGCAAGAATCGCGGAGCATATTGCGCCCGGTGAAATTGCCATTTCCATAAAGCACCATTCACCAAAACCAGAAGACGCCGAACAAATTAAACTGCAGTGTACGCATATTCAGATTGCAGTTGGTGTGAAGGGTGGAGTGGTCACTGTCAACAATCCACAAGACTATCAGCAAGGACTTTTCGGCAATGAGGATTATCCGATGATCTTTGTGAAGCCAAAGTTGCCGGCAAACCTCACTCCCTCACAGGCAGCTGAATATATAAATAACATTCGCACATGGTCGGTGATTGCGAATACCTTTACTAAATTTCCAGGCAATTATGACGGCGGTGATCCACTAACGTGTATTGATAAGGTAAGCATTCTCAAAATGGGAAATGCTTTGATCAATGCACTAAGAGGGGACGTTGTAGCCCGAGAGTGGCTACAGCATCCAAATCAATTCGTGTATTGCGCAGAGTTGGCACTTCTGTCATTGAACTTGGGTCTTTATTTTCCATTGAACAAGATTCATCTGGGTACTTCTTTTGATGAGGTTCAGAAAGCATTGGAGAGTGGTCTTTTTCTAGAGGAAAATGACAACGGCTACATAAAGATGATTGAGCGCACTTGTGCTCCTGATCATATGTTGCCGATTGACGAGGTGATTTCGGCAGCCTCCGAGTCACAGAAGTTTTGGAATGGAATGGCAATCACCCCTTTCTGTGTGGCAGATATGGTGGAACATTTTATTCAGAGAGTTGTGCCCAGGGCAAAACTTGGAGAAATTGAAGGCGCAAAATACCAAGCAATGGTCTTTCAAAAGGTAAGACCTTCATTGAATAATTATCTAAAGATAGAAGGGCGAGAGGCCGAGCAGCAATTGGAAACTGTCTTGGACTTGGTTTTAAAAATTGTTTCTCAACCTCATGCATCCTATCAAGAGTTTCGCGCAGCAATCTCTCCGGTCTTACAGGAATTATCTAAGATCTCGTTGAAATACGGTCATGCTTATATTCCACCTCACTGCTATTTAATTCGCGCTACCGATAGTATTGTTGGAGGAAAGAGCTATGGCGTTTTGGGATGGGAATATTTAGGCCATGGTTTGCATAAAAGCTTGTTCAACGAGGGGGAGCAATAATGAACATAGGTTATACGTTCAATATCAATGATGCCCTGATGTGCGCTAAATTTTCTGGCCGAGCATACGATGCATTTGAGAAGGATTACCTTGGTTTCGCAATGGACCTTTCCAGCGCCGGTTTCAAGCTGGTCAAAACGATCACTGATGCCGAAACAGATACAGAAGGTTTTTTAGCAACCAACGATGAAATTGCAGTACTTTGCTTCAGAGGAACTTATGAAGTTCCAATGGATGTCATCACTGATGTTGCAGGAAAAATGATAAATGGGGGTCATGAAGGAATCTACAAGTCCTTTGCTTCAGTACAAGAGAAGATTGAAGAGGCCCTTGATTTAGTTCCTGACATGCCATTGTTCAGTACTGGCCACTCTTTAGGTGGCGGCCTTGCAAAGGTTTCGGTTCTGCAACTGCCTCACCGGAACTGGAAGGCTTGTTACACTTTTGGATCGCCACCAGTGTGCGATGCCGATGTTGCAAGTCGAAACCATATTCCCATTTTCCGTGTGGTCAATGAAGGGGATATTGTTCCGCGAATTATGGAGTTGGAGTTCGTTGGTGACTTGGGAGAGTTTATGGTTTCTGCGATGTCCACGGTTTTGAAAAGGAAGGAAATTAAAATCCCCGCTGTTGTCAGTGCTGAAGAGTATGTCAAAAGCATGAAACCGGACCTTAAAAAATACTGTCACTTGGGAGAAGTCAGATACTTCAATAACGACGGTCTCTGTCCTACGCTAAAGAATTCACTGGAGCTTTTTAAAGGGACAGTTGAAAAAGACTGGCGGCGAGCAATTGAGGATCACAAGATCCTGCGGTACATTTCAAATATCGAAAAGTACATAGAGAATCGCCTTGTTTTTGAAGGTCATGAGTCCCTGGAGTCAGAACCTGAAGAGACTTGTTAGAGTTTTCGACGACACTCCTGAGATTTCGGGGGTGTCGTTGAGTGAAACGCCGCCCGTCTTTTACTGCGACTGAAATTCAATAGACAATATTCAGAGTACAAAGAATAATTAGTTCTATGGCTGAGATGGATTTTCTTACATATAAAACGAAGTCAGGTCGACAGATTGTTTTTAGGCATCTCGCGGAAGATGATGCAGAAAATTTTATTAACTTCAGAGGACAAATTGCCAATGAGACAACGCATACTATGCAATATGTGGGCATGATGGTACCCTCTATTGATGAGACAAAGAAAAGATTAAACTTCCAAAAGAATGACAAAAATATTTTAAATATCGGCGCATTTGATGGGGATAGACTTGTTGCTTATTTAAACTTCAGGGTCCCATGGGAAGATCATCCTTGGGTTCAGCACGTTGGCCAATTTGGGATGATGGTTTTCAAAGAATATTGGGGCCAAGGGATTGGCAGTAAGCTTTTGAAGTTTCAAGAAATTCATGCACAAAAAATTGGTATTCATCGCATAGAGGCCACCGTCAGATTAAAAAATGATCGGGGTTTAGCACTTTATGAACGTCAAGGGTTCAAAATTGAAGGAACAAAAAAAGCCGCTGCTAAAATTGATGAAGAATTTCAGGATGAGTTTTTAATTGCAAAAATTCTAGGCGTTCCGCAGGAAATATGGAAGCCTCCAGTTCTAATTACGGATCGGCTTATACTTCGTCCTATTGATGTAATTGATGCAGAAGCGATCTTTTCTTACGCCAAAAACCCCAACGTTTGCAGGTACACTCTTTGGGAGGCTCACCAATCTGTTGAAGATAGTCTGAACTACATCAAAGATTATATTTTTGGCTACTACTCAAAAGGGGTCCCAGAGCCATTTGGAATCACTTTGAAGGATAATCCACAAAATGTTATTGGTACTGTTGGATGCTTTTGGACCTCAAAGCAGGCCAAAGCTATGGAGTTGGCGTATGCAATCGCCGAGGAACATTGGGGAAAGGGACTTGTGGTTGAGGCATCCCAGGCGGTTATGGATTATTGCTTTAGAGAGTTTAATCTCAAAAGAATTCAAGCCAGATGCAAAACCGAGAATATTGCCAGTAGTCGCGTAATGGAGAAGTTGGGAATGTCTTATGAAGGTACGCTCAAATCAGCAATTTTTCATCGGGATCGATATTGGGATATGCGGTATTATGCGAAGGTTCAAGACTAGTGAGTTTTGATCAGAGGAGGGACACATGAAGGCTTATTATCACGCACACGAGTCTGCTTATAAACAGATTAAGTCTAAGGGATACTTCGGTTGGGGAAATGCCAAGACTCTTTCAGAGCTTGGTGACGAAAAAACCAAAGAATATCTGATCGGTACAATCTCTAGGTATTTTCCAATAGCAGCTGGCAAAAAGGCTCTGGATTTGGGATGCGGAACTGGAACTACTGCTTTTATCTTGGCTCAGCTTGGTCTTGAGGTTACGGGCATTGATATATCAGAAACTGCTATTGAAATGGGACGCGAATTGGCCAAACAGCAGGATCTGGAAATACAGTTCGAGACTGGCGATGTATTGAAGCTTGGAAGTCAGAGTAAGAAATTTGACATTATTTACGATAGTCATTGTCTTCACTGTATTGTATTTGATGAAGATAGGAAGAGTGTTCTGTCAGGAATTAAAGAATCTCTTTTAGATAACGGAATATTTATATTAGACACGATGGTGATGCCATTAGAAAAATATGATCCAGCAAAAGATTTTGATACTCTAAGGTTCAGTGATGATTTTATTTTGTGGCATAAAACCGCGCCATCGACAGATCGCGGAGTTGTTGAATTTAATGGCCAGCATTGGTGCGCCCAACGCAGAATTTATCCGTATGAAAAATTGATGGAAGAAGTTTCTGCGGCAGGTTTCAGAGTTGTTTCAGAGAGACTTGACCCGCAAGAAGGCAAACCATCGATGCTGAGGTTGGTTTTGAAATAGGAAGTCACATTTGGTAGCCATGATTTTTATTTGGTAACAAAAATGGAGTGCTATGAAATCTCAAGAACTTCTCGAAAAAGTTTATTCGCTTATAGAAGTTGATGCAGAAAAAGCCCTTAACCTTGGTAGGATGAATCTTGGGGTATTGAAGTCGCAAGACGAAATTGACTCCTTGAACTGGGCAATGGGATATGCATTGGTTACTTTGAGACAGTATGATGAAGCTGAAAAAATTTGGCGCGATATTTTTGAACGAACTGGAAACCATAGAGCGCTACATCAGGTTGGCATGGTTTATAGGGAAGCTGGCAACTTGCAAAAAGCTTTCGATGTGTATTCTCAAGAAGCAAATTATGTAGCGGATGACGATTGGGTTTCAAAATGCGCGAATCTCTATGAGTTATCATACTGCAATCACCTTATGGGGGATTCAGTGGAGGCCAAAGCGTATTTTAAAAAGTACGAAGGGATCAAAAGTGATGATTTGATTGAAAGAGCCTGCTTTTTTCGACTTAAGGGTGATTTGTTAAAGTCCGAGAATACAGAGCAGTCTCGACAAGCATATCAAATATCGCTTGAGTATTTTCAATCTACATCTGATGAATATGGAATTAAAGAGATCGAGCAGCGGTTGCGGGAACTATCTAATGTCATGGCCTGAATATTTCGAGAAAATTAAAGGTCGTCCTATTCGGCCTTTGTTGAAAAAGGCACTTGAAATTGTGCCGCCAGATTATCCAAAAATCGCAATCGACCTTGGTTGCGGCATTGGCACTGACACATTTCATTTACTCACTAATGGGTGGACTGTGTCAGCGATTGAAAAAGAAGTGGATGGAATCAATCACCTGAAGTCTCAGTTGTCTCCAGAGTTTGAGAGTAAATTATCGATTCAAGCTGTTGCGTTTGAGGCCTTGAGAGAACTTCCGAAAGCCTCTTTGGTATATGCCTCGCTAAGTTTACCTTTTTGCCGATCTGAATGTTTCCCACAGTTCTGGAAGGTTATAGAATATTCTTTTGATGACAGGTGCATTTTTGCGGCCAATTTTTTTGGTTTTGAAGATGACTGGGTGTTGCAGGAAAAGTGCGCGGGGCATTCTGAGCAAGACATTCGTGATCTGCTTAAGGATTTTGAAACGCTGGAAATCCACGAAAAAAAAGAACCAGGTGTTACTGCTTTGGGGGTAGAGAAGCATTGGCATGTATTCTCGGTTCTAGCCAAGAGATGATCTTGGTTGTGCCGCAGTCGTTTCCTATTCAGTGCCTAGGAGGCTTACAAGCAGTTTTTTGGAAAATGCTCGGGCAGCCCCAATCTTGCCGTGAATTTTTGATAGATTCGTGGCGAAGCGAAGCAATTTGTTTCCAAAGCCATTCCTGCTGACCGGTTGCATAAGCCAGCAGGGTTATAGTGACGATCGAGGTGATTAGATCTTTTAAAGCAGTGAGCATAGCGTACTCCTTGTTAAAGTTTTCCATTCCATCGTTTATAAATGCGACCAATGGTCGCGCGGTTCCAAGAAACCGTACCAGCCCTATTTTTAATTCGACGATCAACAAGTTCGTGTGCGATTTCATGAAATGACATATTCGAATTATTTTTGAGTTGAACAACAAGTCGGCAGATTTTGAGTTCCGATTTGTTGGGCATCAAACGCCCATATTTTTTCAAGTATCCATAAGGTGCATACGCAAGACGGTAGTTATTTGGATTGGCAAGGCGACCTTTATTGCCGCCAAGGCAAATCCCTTCACGACGAAGTTGGTTAAGGACGGTCTGCTTTGGCACTCCAAGTCGTTCGCCAATTTGGGCGGCAGAGAGTCCATCTTTGGTATATAGGTCCTTGTAGTTGGCAGTGTTTTTCCAGTGACACTTCTGGAAAAACTCAATAGAATCTAAGTATGTAGCTCGAACTTGTGGATGGTTCGTACCATATTCAGCCGCCTCCACCAAATTACGAGTTTGAGAACCCGGGTCGTCCCCTAGGATTCTCAAGACTCTCTTTTTGGAATTTGATACTGATTTTAATAAGTTGATCTGAGCCGCAGCTTTGAAGCGGCAAATCCAAAAATGAAAATTGGGGACGAAAACGTTGAACCCGAAGGGCTGAAACAACACAGACTTCGGGCTTTTTTATGGGGTGGGGACGATGAACCTAACAACTGAAAGACTACTCCTCAGAAACTATAAAACAGAGGATTGGGAACGTGTCCATATCTACGGGTCTGATCCTGACTTTTCAAAATACGAACTATGGGGACCCAATACATTGGAAGACACTCATAAGTTCGTTGCCGAGATGGTTCAGCAGTCTGAAACCGATCCTCGCTATAAATTCGATTTTGCTGTTTGTTTTAAAGAGAGCGGCCTACTGATTGGAGGCTGTGGTATTCGCCGAGAAACTGAACAGAGTCAGGTCGCAAATCTTGGCTGGGCAATAAGCCCTGAGTTTCAAGGCAAAGGATATGCGACTGAAGCGGCAAGAGCCATGATTGAGTTCGGATTTAAAAAGCTGAATCTTTCGGTGATCTATGCCACCTGTGATACCCGCAATACTCCTTCATATAAAGTGATGGAGAGGCTAGGGATGAAGAAGGTCGGGTTTATTAAAGGAACCAAAGAAATTAAGGGGCACATTCGAGATTCTTACCGTTATGAGCTCTTGGCGGGCAGTGAGAGCGTGAGATAAATGGCAAAATCCGTACTAAAACTTTATCGTGGACTTTCTTCCGACGAGTTCAATCTCGCAACGGATGAGGTATTTGAACAGAACAAAAAAGCGTGGGCATTGATTATTGATCGTCGAGCAAAAAATGACTTGAAGTATCCTCAAGAGTTAGATCGTTCAATTACCTCACTTCATAAGAATCTTCGTCTCGAATACCAATATTTCACGGATTCAAAATCTATTGCTGTGGGCTACGCCCGAAAGGTCGGTGGCCTATTGGTAGAGCTATCGGTCCCTCTCAAAGACATTCTCGAGTACTTTGACATCGAATTTCAGAACTTCGGCCGCCGTAAAAAACAATTTGAGATCGTTTATTGTGTCAAAGGGTCAATTCTCGCAAAGCATAGCAAGCGATGGAAGTTGAAGACTGCGAGGAAGAAATGACTAACCTTTCGGAAGGCCTAGAAAAGTCTCAATCATACTTGTCATCAGGAGAGGCTCTGGAAAGCATCGTGCGTGATCCGTATTGGCCGAAATGGGATTCTCCATGGTGGCACATGAGCCTTCTCAACGAGATGGATCTTGCCAAAGAAATTCCTGCAGCAACTATTTCAAAAATGATTCAGGTCTTAAAAGATCACTATCTGCCGGTCTTCCCTATTAAGGAAGACGAAGTCCCGGCGGGCACTGACCCCTATAGAAAGATTGCTTGTCTCTGTGCTGTCGGCAACATGTATCAGGTTTTATTCAATGCTGGTGTTGATGTTGATCAGGAGTTGCCGTGGATGCGCGAATGGTTTTTGCGCTATCAACTTCCAGACGGTGGGCTGAATTGTGATGAAAAGGTGTATACAAAGCCAATTCCAAAAAGCTCGATTGTCACAACTCTATCATGCTTGGAAGCGGTACTGTTTTGTCGTAGCCGTGATCTTACGGATGGTGAGTCTGCATTTCTTAACCGAGGTGCAAGTTATCTATTGAAACAAAGACTTTTTCGCAAGGTTTCCACTGGCGAAGTAATTGACAAGGATTGGCTTGAGATAAGATTTCCTCGATTTTATGAGTATGATTTTCTTCGTGGATTTTATTTTTTGGAGAAGTGGCGACAGCAATCTGGGTTTTCGATTCCTGACGATCTTGTTGATGAAGTTGAAGAGCTGGTATCGCAACAAATGACAGAACAGGGAATCAAGTTAAAGAGATATAATCTATTTGATAAACGAAGTTACAACTCGACAACTGATGGGAACTGGGCTTGGGGTACTGCTTCCGAATTTGATCTGATGAAAGCGGTTAGTTTTGAGGGTAGTATCTGTCTGCCGCTTACAAAAAAATGGAGCGAAGTGAAGCCAAAGTTGGCTTTTGTCACAGAGGCGTATGAAACCGTCTATAAGAATCCAATCAAGCTAAAGATTGGCGATACAGTTAAAATTGAAAAGCGAGAGACCAATCCTGATTGGTTGGGATGGGTTTATTGTATTGATAGTCGCGGCATCGCGGGTTGGGTCTCTGAAAAGTATCTGAATGAGTCGAGACAAACAGCGACTGCAATCAAGGACTACGACGCAACAGAGTTAACAGTTTCGTCTGGCGAACATGTGAAAATTTACTATGAGGAGTTTGGCTGGTGCTGGTGTCGCAATGAAGATGGAGTTAGGGGTTGGATTCCATCAAAGAATTTGAAAGTAGTGTTATGAAAGCGAAAAAAGCGTCAGAGGCTGCAACTCTTGAGCAAATTCCCAACGTCGGTAAGGCCGTAGCTCAGGATTTGCGGAACATTGGAATCACTCGACCAGATCAACTTAAAGGAAAAGATGGTCTCGATCTTTATCATAAGCTCAACAAAGTTACAGGCATTCGACACGATCCCTGCATGGCTGATACCTTGATGGCTGTCGTTGATTTTATGAACGGTGGAAAGGCCAAGCCCTGGTGGAAGTTCACTTCAAAGCGCAAGGCAATGTTAGATGAATAGCGGAATCGACTGGTCTTCAATCATTTCAGCAATTTCTACTGCGGCCACTGCAGTTCTGACATTCTTTATTTGGCGAGCGACCAAAACTCAGGCTCAAGCAACAGAGGCGTCAGTTCAAACGGCGAACGCCTTAAAGACAATAGAAGTTCAACGAGATTTTGCCGAAGATCCGAGAGTTTTTATTTGTATTGATGGCTATCATCCTGAAACGCAGGTAGCGAGTTTTGTCATGCAAAACTCAGGTAAAAAGAATTTATTTCTTCGGTCACTCCAAGTTCATGTATCTGGAATGGAAGTTGAAATGTTTAGTATGGATTTGGGACCTAAGAACGATCGGGCAATGGTTCCCAAGCAAGAGGTACGCGATATAGTTATTACTCCGGAGAAAACCGAAAAGTTTTACTTTAAACTCAAAGGTGGCAGCGGACAGCATTTTGAATTACTAGCCCAACTTTATATGGGTAGCCCAGTTCGACTTGTCATAGATCCGAGCTATCTAAATGGCTATGAGCTGAGGGCTATTGGGGGGATGGAGCTAAAAACCTTCTTCAGAGGTCGGGAACTTAATAGAGACGGAAGGGTTTAAGTTGGGATTGTACTTTCGAATCCTCAGCTTTTTTTATTTCATTGGATTTGCTCTCCACTTTGCTGATCTGTTCGATTTGCGACTGAAGTTCTCAGAAATGGACCTTGTCTGGCGGTCGTGGATCATCTATCTCACCATTGCAGACTTTGCCGCTGCCTTTTTTCTTTGGCGTCTGACGCCGATTGGAGTCTGGCTTCTTCTATTGGTAGCTGGATCTCAACTTGTAGCCTACACCATTTTTCAAAATATATTTGGCCCACAATGGTTTGTTGTCGTATTTCACACTGTAACGTTAATTATCCTGTTCATAATTCCCTCTTTACGAACTCAAGTTGATCTTGCTAAAGCGGAAAAGCAAACCGGCCAACATCGAGCGGTCGGAACTTTTTTTAAGATGATGTCTGCTTATCTCTTTCGAGGGATCTCTTTTTCAGAGGCGGCATGGACGATGTGGTCAACCGTTGCCTATGTAAATGAAGATACAAGAAAAGACTACGGCGAACGGCGGTTCAATCTGGTAGCACTGAGTAAGAAGGGTCGAGCTCTTCACATCACGTTCTCCAAGCGAGCAAGTGGAGAGATCATCAGAATCATTTCAGTTCGTCGTGCTAATAAAAAAGAACGAAAGAAGTTACAAGAAAAATTCCCAGAAGCGACCGTCAAATAGGTTCACTCTGAGCCATAACGGTGCCAACCAAGCCAACTCAATAGAAAATAAGAAGAACCGAATCGATACGGTTATCCGAAGCTGGCCTGCCGATTCCTTTTTTTGGTCCGAGAATAAGGGTGGAGGGGTGCGTCCTTGGCAAAACGAAAAGCGGCGAAAAAACGAGTTGAGAATCCATTTTCTAAGAATCTGAAAATGATCCTTGAAGAGCGAGGTATTTCTCAAAAGGCTGCTGCTGCCATTGCCGAGGTTACCCCCGCGACGATCAATGATTGGATCCACAATACTTCAAGTACGCCTCAGAACCATTTAGCAATACAACGACTCTGTCGAGCATTGAACTTCGATTTTGAGTGGGTTCTCACGGGCTCACAGAGCCGAGTTGATTTGAAAGATATTTCGATGGCTGAACTTTTTGAGTCCGAGCCTGACCCCATGTTTAATGGCGTTTTTCAGATATCGGCCACACGACTACGTCGCAAAGGCGGTGACAAGTGAGTTCAAAAATTTCAAATAAGAAAATGGGCATAATCTTCGGATGCTTGATTGCTGGAGTGATCATAATCAAATTGGCTGTTGGTTCCAAAGAACCTACTTCATCTCCAGTAGTCACGTCACCCACAGAGGCCGCAACGACAGCTATAGCAACTTTACCGCCGCCTAATGAGCCCAAGCCGCAGGAGTATGCGGTCAGGGTAAAGCTGCAACTTCAAGAAAATTTCAAATCTGTCGATACCCACCTTGCCGATGAGGGTTCACTCAAGTGGCTTTTTGTTACAATCAGCCTGAGCGAATGGCATGGTCTCAATAAAGAAAATCGTCATCAGTTGGTTGATCTCCTAATCCGGCAAATGAAACAGGTCTTTCCCAACAAGGGGCTCAAAGTTTCAATTGGTATCAATGTCGAACAACCATTGGCAGAAGGCGATTGGACTCAACTCTCAAGCGACCCTGATATCAAGTTGGTTGGGGAATAACCATGCGTATATTGCTTCTGGCATCAGTTTTATTTGCATCCTTGGTTTGTATGGCCGACCTTGATGAGGTTCTCACTGTTGCCAAAGATTGTGCTCATGACGCGAAGACATTTCGCTGTGTTAAGTTCATTAAAAACTACGATGCAGATACGATCACCGTGATGATTCCTGATGTTCACCCGCTGCTTGGAGAAAAAATATCAGTGCGGGTCCGTGGAATTGATGCCGCCGAAATAAAGGGGAAACATCCATGCGAAAAGGATCGCGCTCGCGCAGCCCAGGAGCTTGTGGGCAAAGTCCTAGAGGCAGCAAAACGAATCGATCTTAAGAATGTTGACCGCGAAAAATACTTTCGAGTCTTGGCCGATGTGGTAGTTGACGGCAAATCTTTAAAGGATCTAATCGCTGACGCCCACCTTGGCTACTCCTATAACGGAGGCACTAAGAAAGATGCGAACTGGTGTGAGTTTGGCAAAAAGAGAACCCCTTCATCAAAGGACTCACTATGAAATTGATGATTCTTTTAGGCCTCTTAACTCTAGCAGGCCGGTGAAAAACCGAGAATGTAAAATTTTTTGTGTAAACCAGTCGAGTTAATTTGTTTCAGATCGCATTCTTCGGAATTCTGTCTTCAAATACAATCTGCAACTGACCAAGCATAGTTGGCCAGCCGGATTTACCACGG